>Ga0209400_1000280_pt1 | contig 44441 bp, 33 predicted proteins | sample M_130807_EF_Meta_FD_187313 | JGI IMG/M metagenome (GOLD analysis project Ga0209400, IMG submission 187313) | Freshwater microbial communities from Lake Montjoie, Canada to study carbon cycling - M_130807_EF_MetaG (SPAdes) (version 2) | ecosystem: Environmental > Aquatic > Freshwater > Lake... | reverse complement strand
GCGTCGAGCATCCCGAGTATTACTAAGCATATACTTTGGGATATTTAGATTTTCTTTTTTATAAAGTTTAAAGATTTTTAGATAGTCATAGAAGTCTAAAAACTTTTATAAAATAAAAAGATTGTTAGAAAATAAAAAGATTGTTAGAACATAAAAAGATTGTTAGAACATAAAAAGATTGTTAGAACATAAAAAGATTGTTAGAAAATAAAAAGATTGTTAGAAAATAAAAAGATTGTTAGAACCTTCTATAACCACAAAGTTATCTCTCGATGTTCTCTAAATAATCCAAGCGATGCTCGACGCATCTGCCGACTTTTTAGAGCCAAACAAATCATATTCTTCTTACCAAATCTGATAACAATGTATTACTATAAATAACCTAAAAGTTGGCAGATGCGTCGAGCATCCCGAGTATTACTAAGCATATACTTTGGGATATTTAGATTTCTTTTTTAGAAAGTTTAAAAGTTTTTAGAAAATTATAGAAGTCTAAAAGTTTTTAGAAAATAAAAAGATTGTTAAGAGCCTTCTATAACCGCAAAGTTATCTCTCGAAGTTCTCTAAATAATCCCAGTGTATTACAAAGCATATATTCTAATCTTTTATATTTTAAAATCTAAAAAAATAATATTCGTATCATTTCATTGCTTCGCATTACATCGCTCGGTATCATTTATACATATTCGTATGTATCGCCATCACTCCCGTATTGTTTTTGTGGCTCACACTACGCACACTGCGTACGTAGTTATCGTCGTTGTGATGCCAGTTTTCTGCGTGTAGAAAGTTAATACCCTTGTAATAGAATATGAAGGATACGCCACAGTCTTCTATCGTGTAAGGATATGAACCTGTTTTTTCGTCATAATGAAAGACGTCATACTGAATACCTTCGAGATGTTCGACTAATATCCCTGCGGTTTTGTTGGATAAATAATACAACGGACCGAATAGGAACGCAGGAATACAAGGTTGCTTCGTATATCGAGATATATCAACGCCCTTGATGTTATGTTGTGGATTTTCAAAATCCTCAGGATGGTCGTTGTAATAATAGACGAGATGCATACTATCCGACGGCGGTTTATTCGCAACTGACAAATCACGCTCAAATAGGCTTTTGCCAGACGAAGACCTGCCTAAGAAATGTATCGCCTCGCCATCGGCATCGCCATTTATCGTCTTCGGCGAACGCAAAAAGGCTTCGAGCATCGCTTCGTTAAATATCAAGTCATCGTTCGCTCTCAAAACACCCTCTTTAATATCAAAAATCGCATAGAGATACTTTAATGCCAATCCCAACTTCTTTAACAAATGAATATATGAGTCTTCGCATTTAACGACCATCAAGTCGTCTCGTAGCGTATAGTCGCAATCTAAAAATAAATCGCCAATCACATAGACAACCTTCCAACCCGCATATTCTCCCTTTGGGAGTTTCAGTTCCTTTAAGCGTGTATGTAAATGTTTCTGGCAACTCAACACAAGAATAATTCCATCGACCGTAATCATCATTCGTTGTATTATTCTTTGTATTACTGCCTTATATCCTTTTAATATCCCTTAATATTTATTGAGGTTCGTATGGACTGCTATAAGACTTTTGGCGTCATTTTCTTTATCTTTGAGGTTCGTATAATCTTCATAGAGAGCAAGGCAGTGGATGAAACTAATCTTGTTCGAATACAAGATGAAGGATACAGCACAATCCTCGATGGTGTAAGGATACGAGTTGGTATATTCGTCGTGATGAAAGATATTGTAGCCGATGTTTTCTAAATGATTGATTAATATCTTACAGGCTTTGTTTGAAATATAATAGATGACGCCACTCGGACCCACGGGTATATGAGGACGCATCATATATTTACAGATATCGACGCCTTTTAGATTATGCTGAGGGTTGTCAAAGTCTTCCTGATGGCACATATAGTAGTCTGCCATAAAGGTATCCCTTATCGTGTTCTTAATATCCGCATCGGAAATCTCGTGCGATAGCAGGTTCTTACCCGATGGCGAACGTCCCAAGAAGTCAATCTCAGTGATGCTGCTGTCGCTACCGTCGCCTTCGCTATCGATAACACGAACGCCGTCTTTGTGATACTTATAACAGTTCAAAAACTTCACAAGTATATCTTCGTTAAATAGCAAGTCATCCCCCGCACGTAGAACGCCTTCTTTGATGTCGAACGTTTGATATAGATACTTTAAAGAAAGCACCAACTTCTTTAACAAATGAATATATGAGTCTTCACATTTAACGAACAAGAACTCATTTTCGAACTTGTAGTCGCAATCGAGGAACAAGTCGCCAATCACATAGATAACCTTCCAACCCGCATATTCGTTTTTCGGGAGTTTAAAATGCTTCACTCGTGTAGGCAGATGTTTCTGGCAACTCAACACAAGAATAATTCCATTCACGGCAATCATATCTATATGATTTTGTATATACTGATGTTTAATGTATAAACATCATATTATTTATATGCTTTTATGTTTCATCATTTATATTTATTCGTGTGGAACGCAATACAATCGGGGCTATTCTCTTGATTGCCACAAATCGCATAAGGGAATTGTGTGGTGTGTGCGGGAGACCCTTCAAGTTCCTTGTGCCAGTTGTTGGCGTGTAGCAAATTGATACCGTTCGAAAGTAATACGAGCGGGTAGGTTAAGTCATCGATTGTATAAGGATAGGAGTTCGATTTCTCGTCGTAATGATAGATGTCGTAATTGATGTTTTGCATGTGATTTAGCAGGATTTTACATGATTTATTCGAAAAATAGATGAGCGGTCCGTGTAAGAACGCTGGAATATGAGGCATCCTCGAATACTTCAATATATCGACGCCTTTGATATTATGTAGAGGGTTCTCAAAGTCTTCGGGATGTGTTTCGTAATATTGAACCAAGTGATAGTTTGTCGCCGCTCTTTGCGGTTCGTAGGTGAAAGGATAATCGACGAGCGAATACCCCGTCGAAGACCTGCCTAAGAAATCGATGTCGAGCGTTCCGATTTTCTTGGGGGTTTCTAAGAAATCGACGAGCAGTTTCTCATTGAACTCTAAGTCGTCGTTCGAACGCAACACGCCATCACGTATCTCAAACATTTCATAGAGATACTTTAATGCCAATACGAACTTTTTTAAATTATAAATATATGAGTCTTCACATCGTATTCGCATCAAGTTCCCTTCGAGTGCGTAGTCGCAATCTAAAAATAAATCGCCGATAACGTGGATGACCTTCCAATTCCCATAACTCTCTTTCAATTTCAACTCTTTCAATCGGGTATTCATATACTTCTGGCAACTCGTCACGAGAATGATGCCATCCACGCTCTGTTTGCTATGCGTCGCAGTCGTTCCGCTCATCGGGCTTCGCTCGTATTCACTGCTATACTTAGTAGTCCAAATGCTTAAATGCTTACGCTTACGCCTTTCCTAATAACTCTTTTAATCCGCCTACGAACTTGCCGTTCTTGAATATCATCGGAAAGTGAAGGTAGGGTATCACGGTGTATTCTCTCATAAACTTATAAAAGTTGTCTCTTTCTCTACACGAAGCGAGATACTTGTCGCAACGTATCGTGGTGTATTTCGCCGATTTCTTTTGAAGATGCTCTTTCGCCATCACACAGTATTTACAGTTTGCGATGCTATACACAGTGTAGTTTGCGTTCGATGGCTTCTTATATTTTGCGTCCATATATGTCTATATTCGATATATCCTATATTCTATATAATATGCGATATAATTTATAAAAATAAGGGATTACATTTCGTCTTGCTTACTCTTACTTAGTCTTCCTTAGTCCTTCTTAGTCCTTCTTAGTCCTTCTTCGTCTTCCTCCATTCGACACCAATCTTCTTCATTATCTCAGGGGCGGTATCGTCAGGGAACTTGCTACGAAGTTCTTTAAACATCTTCTTTACAAACTTGTTATACGGGGTCAATTTACGCTTTGCGGCTTTCTTTGCTTTCGCTGCATTTGGCTTCCTTGCTCCTCCATCCATACCCATACTACAACTACCAGCCATTTACTATGTTTCTATATATATAGAATATTTTTATTACAAAGATTTTAATTTTGTGCCTATATTTATAGAAAGATGTTTTCAAGTTCAAGAACAAACAAGACAAGAAAGAGCAACAAGATAGCAAGTTCATTTACAGACATCAATGGCGCTACCACACCTGTTATACAGTCGTCTGTGCCGTCTAAGCGTAGGTTTTTTCCTACACTAAGCCTAAATACGAGAGTTCATCCTCTACAACAACCAATATACAGTAGTGAAGCAAACGACGACAAGTTAAAATTAGAAATGTTAAAAACACTTTTAAAATCAATTAAAGAGAATATGAATTTTTTAATAGAACAAAACAATAAGGGACTTTTAAAAAGAAGGACTACACAATCTGTATTAGATGATGAAGTAAATACAATAAAAAGATATAAAGAAGAAATAAATGATATCCAAATGAAGATATTAATATTACAAGACAAGTATGGTATAAACAGATTTAGTTTGTTTAAAGTAAAACCACCTACTCTAACACAAGACGAACAAGATTTGCTTGATAGTAAAATTGAGAATATACTACATAGATACAAAAAAACACCAAGTATAATACCATATGTAGAGCCAGTTCGTTTTTTACAAGAAGCCCCAGAGCATAAACCTCACAATGAAGTAGAGTTTGGTTTTTCAAATAAGTTATTTGAAAAAGTTCCATTAACAACAACAGGATACCTAACAGAAAAACAATTATTAGAATTATCAAATACGCCTATTCCAAAACCATACCCAAAAGGAGGACGACGAAAGCCTACCAAGAAACCCACAACTAAGCCTACTACTAAGCCTACCACTAAACCTACTAAGAAGCCAACAACTAAGAAACCTACCACCAAGCCTACTAAGAAACCCATAACTAAATCCGTCAAGAAACCTACAACAAAGCCTACCACGAAAAGAACGAAAAAACTATAAATCTATTATCGAAGATATGATGTAGATATTTTTATTTTTGTAATATACTATTAGATACAATTCATAAACTCATATGGGCGATAAAGCAATCGATAAAATGCCAATAGATGAAGCACAAGAAAGGAGAAAGATATTAGTAATCTATTATATAGAATTGAGAACCCAGTATTTCAATCATTTCGCAATTAGAATATATGATATATTGAAGAGTTTAAGTTTATTAGATTTACACCTATTTCAAGAAGTATTTAAAGATGTTGAAAAGATATACGCATTAAGTAAGCAACAGATACGATGGACGTATAGCAAATGGAGTTTTAGAAAATCATTACCATACAGTGCGTTATATAGGTTAATAGAACAATCGACCAGTCATATACTTCCACCAGATATCAAGTATTTGAAGAAGGTTGGAAACGATATAGTTGAACTAAAAGCCACAATCGCTAAAACCGAAAAAAGAAGTGGGTTATTTCCTGATGACGGTTTGTTTGAACTGTTTAAACCCTTGACAAACGATGACATACGTGTGAAGATAGAAGCAGAGAACGAACGTATCAAAACGTTTTTAACAATTATTGAAGATATAATGGCAACCTGTTATGAAGCAGACGTTTATGATATTTATAAGATAGCAAAGGGCAAATATGAAACATTTATTCGAACCCTTTCGGTTCGTTCTACACCAGAAAAGAAGAGCAGTCGTTTCAGTTTAGGCAGTTCAAGAATACGAAAATATAAAATAGAGCCGCTATCGCCTACTGCTGCAGCCGCTGCTACCGCTACCACTAATAACGACACATTATTCGAATATTCACAACAAGACCTTAGCGAGTTCATTAAAATTACAGATGCTGTTTTTGATTGTGTTGATATAGTTGCTGTTTATTTAACGAATAAAAAGGATACCAAGGGCGACATTGTAAATGCACCGAATATCATTCCGAATATCAAAGAAACTATTAAATCGATGAAACATTTACTATCGAACCGCAAAGAATATATAAAGTATTTATCGGAACTTATTACAGTTTATATATTTAAACCTGCTACATTTCCGACACGCTATTCTAAACTTGATGAGTTATATGAAAATATGAAGACGAAAGCAGCGATAGCAGCGAAAGCGAAGGTATCAGGTGGGCGTATCCCTAAAAAGAAGGATATAAAGAAAAATAAACAAGACAAGACTGCTAAGCCATCACCATCAAAGCCTAAGACCGTGTCATCCGTTATTCAGGTAGCGAAGCGGCGACCACGGATACGTCTGCGATTTCCTTAAACGACACTTTATTATATTTTGTTTTATTCTTGTCTTCATTAGCGTTCGTTCGTATATATGCGACCGCTTGGAGACACGAATCGCACAAGTCGTCCTTCTTCTTGTTGTCGTCAAATATTTCGCATAGCGTCGCATCATCTTTGATGTAATTTCTACATATTTCGATGCTCGTCTGTTTATTCATTTTATATTTATCGTTTCGAAAACCCTTGATGTTCTTCGCAGTCTTTGGTGTCGCATCCATCTTCACTTGGATGTCTGGTTTAAAATCGTGCGTCTTCGTTTTCAGACCCGCATTCACAAGCACCACATTCTCGACGACCTTGTCCCAGTATTTAAGGAGACTGAAATAGCAATAAATGATATATTGGATGGATTTCATCATCCCGTTTAGGTTGGACGGTTGGTTCTCTATCAGCACATAGTCGATGTTGTCAATCCCCTTGCCATTTAAGAAACCGACGACATTATCGAGTTCCACATATATCCGCTCGGCGATGTCATCAATCCCCTTGATGTCCTTTTTCTTGTCGGCGAGTGATATGATACGCCAGTCTAATATGTTGATTTCATCCTCCGTCTTTTCCAAGATACACATTGCGAGATTTTTAATACCGATATCGAAACTGATATAGGTAGCAGCGGTAGCGGAAGCAGCAGCCGCCGTCATAATTCAAAAAATAGGTATATAATATAATACTACATATCATCTATTTATATGATATAGCAGTCGCTTCGCTTCACGACTGCTTCGCTGCTTCGCCGCTTCGCCGCTTCGCCGCTTCGCTCCTTCCTTATATGCTTTTTGATAGCATCGATACGCTCTTCTTATTAAATACCGTGATGTTGTGGTGTTTGATGAGCGTCGAGAGGTTTAGCCAGAAGGCGTCGTTAGCGAACTTCGTATTGTAGTTATTTATCTTTTTATATTTGCGATAGAGCCATCGATGTAATTTCTCCAATACGATTGTATTCGACGGGTTGTTTCGGATATACATTTTTTTATTGGATATGAGCCGTGATACGTAGTGTTTTAACTCAGATATTTTAGCGTATTCTTGCGGGATATTATCCCATAGATTATGAAATTTCAGGTAATCGTATGTGGGACAGATTAGCAGGTTGTCGGTGTAATCTACGAACGTCGGGTTGTTATCGACGATGATGATATTATTTGCGATAGTGTGCGTCTTAGGCATCTTGGTTGCCTTTAATAATTGCGGTAGTATCTTCGTAACAGACTTTCGAATATTACCCGAAGCATCCTTTAAGCAGTTGTCTCGGGTAAAGATGGGGCGATTAAACTTTATGTTGTTTTGCTTTTCGATAATCAGTATCTCTTTGTTAGCCCACGTCTTCTCGGATGCCGTATAAATAAAAAAGTAGCAGTTGGCGAACTTCTTTTTCATCTCGGACATAAATGTGGCAAAGTGGGGTCTCAGCAATTTCGATTGTAAATCATAGCATTTTTCGAGCATCTTGTCGCACGTCGTTTTATACTTTACGAGGTTTCCCAGATGGACGTTGTTATTCTTTATGGTTATATTTTTCTTAATAATCTCCTGAATATTATAGATGTCGCATTGATAACTACAATCACCTATAATAGTCCCGTCTAAATCTAAGAGGAATATATATGGATTATTATTCATTTTTATACTATAATGATACTATTAATACTATAATAATAATATATTATATATATGATAATATTAGAATGTCGAGAGCCACGAGTATAGCGAGTGCCGTTAGAAAAGCATTAGATTACGCAGAGGATAAGAAACCCTTATCTCGTTCCTCCTCAAAATCCCTTACTACATCCTCCTCAAAAAGCAGACAACGCCGAAGAATAGAAAAGTTAAAAGATTTACGACAAGAAGAACAAAGAATAAAACAAGAATTAGATGAATTAGTTAAAAGAGAACAAGAAAGGCAACGACAAGAGCAACTGTATATACAACAACAACGGCAACTGTATCGCCAAGAACAAGAAAGACAACAACTATATATACAGCAGCAACAGCAACGACAATGGCAACAACAGCAACAGCAACGACAATGGCAACAACAGCAACGACAATTGTATCAGCAACATCCTCCGTATCCTCAGTATCCTAAGTATCATAAGCAGCCAATGTATAGACAATATAAGCAACCATCGCATCCACCGCTTCCACAGCGTATCGATTTAAAAGATTTACCTGCGGACAAATACTGTAAAGATAAAGGATATGAAAAAAAGAAGGGTTTCGCAAATGCGAGGATATCGCTACCGCCACCGCCACCAGAAAGGGAGGATATAGATGCCTTCTGTAAAAGACATCACTTCGTTACAAAGTCTCAAACAAATGCTTTGACACGAAAGGCGCAACAACCAATCGTATTAAAAATAAGAAGAGTATCACGAACCAAAACAAAAGTCTCACCCAAGGTATCACCAAAAACGAAAAGAGTATCACCCAAGGCATCCAAAGCAGCCAAAGCAGCTAAAGCGTCTTTTAACGTTCCCAAGGTATTACATACAAAGCCAGTGTCAAACAAACACATAACGGTATAGCAACAGAACCGCCAACGCTAAGCCAACAATTCCGCAGTATCGCATAGTCGCAATTTATTTTTCTCATACAGTAATGCCTTGCGTTTATCGATATACTCTGCCATACAACTGAACCCGTGTAATATCATCTCGTCTATCTGTTCCGACGACAGTTCTAAGCGCACCCCCTTGCGATTGACAACCACATTCATCGAATACTTCATATTTATATTTTTAGGCATAAAATAGTAGTCCTTATCATTCGCATTGAGTTCATTGATGGTTACCTGATTGACACGTAATATCTCAAACATCTTACAGATTTGTTGTAGGATATAAAAGATATTTATCTTTGTTTTCGTCGGCACGTATTCGGCTCTCTCTTTATACAAGAGCATCGCAATGATATTCTCTTTCGATATGTGAGCGAATATTTTAATCGGAAAGTTATTCGTAAAAGCCCCATCATAATAATGTTCGCCGTCTATCACAATCGGCGTGAATAGCAAAGGTATCGCCATAGACGCTTCACAAGCAGTAAATACAGATACGTCAGGCGTATCCTCAATGGAAAAAATACGATTTTCGCATCGATTAATATTCGTAGTCGAGAAATAGAGATTGACACCGAACCTCTGCGATACCTCCTTAAACGACATTGCGTCCCTCCCGTCCCCGCCCACGTCCATATCTGGATACTTGATACGCAATCTTCTCTTTAAATGTTCCATAAAATGCGAGATAGAACTGAGACCCAATTTCGATATAATGCGATAATAATTCTTCGTAGGGATATTACACAATTCCTTGTCGTCTTTTGAATTATATATGATTTCTTCAATCTCTTCGATAGTCAGTTTGAACGTTATACATAACGCCACGAAAGAGCCGATTGAATTGGCGGCGATATGCGAAATGTTCTTATGTAAGTTCTCGATGTATAGATATCGTATCGCACCAATATAGATGACGCCCCGCATCCCCCCGCCAGATAAAACGAGATGCGTGATATTCAATTTATCCATCCTTTAAATATAAAATTATATATTTTGTTTATATCAACATATATTTACATATCTAAATACTCGAACTATACTCGCATATATCCACGTTGTAGTAAAGTAGCGCCTCTTTCGCCGTGTTGTTCTCCGCCTCCTTCTTGTTGCTACCTGTGGATGTCGCAATAATCGCATTGTTTCTGTCTTTGATACAGTAAGTGAAGATGCGAACATTGTCTTTCATCAGCACCTTCACTTCGTAGAACTTTGGTATATCTTGAAGATTGTGCATCATATACGATACGAGCATATCCTTGTAGTTATTCTGGATACGAATTAGTTCGCAGAAGTCAATGTAGTTTTCGATGATATAGATGAGAAAGTTTTCCACGATAAAGTATCCCGCACCCGTGAAAGGGGAAATGGTTATCGCATTCGGGAGTTGAACCTTGTCGCTCTCGGTTTGAAAGTCGAGAAACAAAGCCCCGATGAACGCTTCAAATATATCCTCCATAATCTTAAAGTTATTTCTACCACCCGACTCTTCAACCTGCTTTGATAGTATCGCAAACTTCGGAAAACCTATTTTTTCGGACAAGTAGCCGAGCATCCGTCCATTTACGATTTTTGTTCGGATTTTCGAAAGAAACCCCTCGTTTTGGTCGGGAAACCGTGTATATAAGTAGTTGGCGACTATCATACCGATTAAAGAGTCACCAAGAAACTCGAGGCGTTCATAGGACATATCTTGAAGCGGGAGGCAATCGGACGGACAATTCACATTACTCTTGTCAAAGTCGATGTTCTTCATCGTGCAATACGATTTATGAACGAACGCCACACGATACAAGTCGATATTTTTAAACACAATGCCATTCAGCCCATTTTGATTGAATATCGTCGTCAAATCCTTGCTTTGTAAGAGAACATTCTTATTGTTATAGGGTTGGTTGGTAATCTCAATCTCCCTTGTTTTATTATGAATACCTTGAATGCGTTTCATATAAAGTTAAAGTGTTTTGTATTTATTGTATTTATATCATTTTTTATTATATAAATATTAATTGTTTATTTCTTTTAAATAGTATAGTAAAATGGATGATTTTATTATTCAAGATACCGAACCACTCATCAAAGTCGATTCATTAGGGATAGGGATTAATACAATACAGGACATCCAGCGTCTATCCTTATATGATAATGAATACTTAGTGGTCGGGGACGGTCTGGGAACAGCGAATAATAATAGCAATCAGTTGGATACGAAATGGAATATGTATGTAAATCACGACGGGGTCGCCATTAACACGTCGAGGTTTATCACGTCGAATTTCAGGCAACCGAATGCGTCTCTCTACGTCAATCGAAACATCCAGTGCGACGGTATCATTAACGCCCACAGCATCCAGTTCAGCAATATCTCGATTAGCGGAGAGATTGGCAGCAATGCCCTAATCGATTTAATAAAAAACATAAATATCTTGTCGGAATCACAGCCATTCAAAACGGGCGTCGTAACCTACTACAACAACCTCTATGATATGACGTATCCCGTGAATAATATCTACACGCCAAATTATCTAACCTTAGGCGGGTTGGTCGATACAAACTACAATCAGCATCCTCTAAATATCAATTCGACACCAAACAACGACTACAACAACATCCACATCGCCTTGCGAAACGACACCTACAATTATACAACCAACGAATTATCCAAGTTTAGCATCGGTATCATTGGCGGTAGCAACATATCCCCCGCAGTCATCTCAACCACGAAGGGGATGCCCTTGGAGTTTCACGTGAATAAATCGGCGGATGAAATCAATTCCTTATATACCCGAGAAGCCGTCCCGAGATACAAGAAGGACGCCGATTATGCGGCGATGACGATAGATAACAACGGGAACGTGTGTATCGGGAAAAATCAGGCGATAAACGTGATATATTACAAGAATATTTTGACGAACGGTATCAGTTCGAACACGGCGTTTGCGAACCCGACACGCCTCGACGTGAAGGGCGTTTCGAAGTTCGACGACATCATCCTCTATGACAACTTCACGAACAATTACAAGCATATCGACGAAGTCTATATTCGTGCGGACGGCGTAGGTAGCATTCGCCCGTCGCAGATTACGGCGGGGACGTTTAACGGTCTCAGTTATTCCTTTAATATCGTAGATGTTCGGGAGACGCTAAATGCGAAGACGATAAACGCCACGAACTCTATCACCGCCCCGAGCATCGAGGCGACTTCGATTGTCGTATCTGAAAATGCGACGTTTCGTGGAACTACGAGTTTTGTGAATACCACGACGCTCTCGATGAACCGCTTGGATATTGCGAACGACTTGATGATAGGAGGCATTCGTGTTAATCCTATCAATATAAGCGACGAGACACTCGGATATACGACGATAACGAGCAATACAGACAATGGCAATAAATACTTCTTCACATACGTCCATAGCAACATAGCGAACCTCGACGCCAACCGCAACATCAGTTTCCCGAATAAATTGAGCGTCGGCAATAATACGGGCGAAGGATTTCGGGGCGTCGTGAATGTGTTTAAGTCGAGCAGTTTATATAATAATTTCGAGGTTATCTTACAGGATAAGGTGAATGCCGACAAGTATATCGCAAATATCGGGCGACTTTCGTATCTGGACTTCTATGACAACAGTCTCATCGTGAATACGAACAAGGTAGCGGGGAAACAGAACAACGTGTATTTTTACCCATCCTTCGATATATCGTCGTTAGAGAACAACGTGTTTCGCCCGAACTTAATCAATACGCCACCGACGCTGTCGATAACCAATACGGGCGTTAGCATAAACACGAAATTACCACACGAAGGTATTCACTTGGATATTAATGGCAAAATCGCCGCTACCGAGTATAACATCTACAAGGACGACGTGATAACGAAGATGGCGGGGTTTGTCTATAACGGTGCGAAGAATTATTTCAATATATACAATGAGAATACTTATAAATACTGTATTAATTACGACAATATCTCGACATATTCTGTGAAGATGCGAGGATTGAATGTGAAACAGGGTATCAATAGCGATACTTATTATCAAAATGACAAACTTATCGAGACGCTACAAGTCACGAACAATCTCGGGAGTTTTTATACGAATAAGAAGATATCGCTTGGGTGGAGCGGAGAAGACGTTCATGCACCTTTACAGGTTCGCAATACGATTATCGAAGATTACAATCATTCGGTCATCCGCATCTATCGAGGGGTTCGAGGTGGAGGGCTTCACAACAACGCCGATTATAGCGGGATTGACATTTGCGAATACGACAGGGATTTAAGGAGCGATAGGGATTTGGAGCGATGGTTCATTTATAAAAACCACAAGTTCAATGATATTGATTCGCGTGATGTTGCGAGGATAGGACCACTCCAAATCGGATACACGGATAAGACGATTGAGCCGACGAACTTCGGGATGTCGATGTATTACAATACGCAGAACTCGAATTATCACGTGGATTTCAACAACCCGAACGTGTCGTATGATTTCTTGAATGAAGATACGAATGTTGCAGTGTCTATTTACGGCGACTTAAACGTGCATGGGAATATCAATATTATCGATAATAACAGTAATAATTTCAATGTTCGCCTCAAAAAGGTGGAGGGGCTTACAGAGTTGTCAAAGTATATCGACGTAGTCTCAGTGTCAAATATTATTTATAAAAATATCATAGACTATAACGACATCGAGTATTCGGGTAAGAACATCGTCTTCAAGCCTACGCAGTCGATTGTCGTTGATTCAATCGTGAATACCGACATCCCCTTTGTGATTAAGCAGAACAACGATAGGCTCTCGGTTGCGAAGTTTATCTCCTATACGTCGAACGTGCTTACGGACAATAATCCGACGATTATGAATAATAATCTTCGCAACAACCACGATTATTCGGCGATTGAGATGGGTATCTATAAGTTCAATGACTTTAACGTGAATTATGACAAGGACAAAAACACAAACATAAAGAATATGGTTCAAATCCTCGTATCCAATAACAACGATGTAGCGACCGAAAATACGAACTTAACATTCAGTTATTACAAGAACGACAGCAACAACGATTTTTATCATCCGTTTGTCGAGTTTAACAACAGTTTTTCAAAGACCTATATGCACGTAGGGCAGGGAGTGAGTGGATACAATAGCAATATCACGCTACATATCGACGACGACAATAAATACGGGTTGCAATTGACGAACAGTTATAATCCTGTGAAAATAAATATGGTGAATATCGCAGGAGACCGCAATAAATATACGACGATTTGTAGTGGGGACGAAGAGAACAACTACCGTTTCACGTTGGATGCCGCCGTGTTAGACGTGGGGAACGAACCCGACAATACCAATATGCTTAATATATTAACGATAGACCCTTACACGACGGGTATTAATTTGCGAGACGGGGTTCGCTACGGGTTCAACGAAAAAGCCCCACAGCAGACGATGTCGATTAACAGCGAATACGACGAGCAGACGATGCTAATCAATGCGAGATACACGAAGGATTACATCTATACGAAGGCGACCGTGAATAGTTGTAATATCGTATTTTCGAAGGTAGCGACGAGCGACGGAGACGGTGGCGGTAGCGGATGGGACAACAATGCGAAAACATTCAATACCGCATTTAACAATACGATTTCGTCGGTTTATGTGCCGACGTTTGATATATTTGGAAGTAATATAGATAATCCGAATACGGTTGTTTATAAGACGCTACACGCCGTAAAGGATATCTATTATCTATCGAAACATTCGAATATTGATTTGACGTATAAGTTTAATACGTCGAATGCGAATATCATAAACGGCGGATATAGCACGAGGGACATCAAGATAGACACGACGCCGTCGTATCGCTTGGAGTTCAACTTGGAGAACTTGCTCGAAAACGACCGTGTGCTTTTTGACATTACCCCGCAATTGTCGGATGCGACGAATGAGATTATCGGACTTGACGAGATGCGACTTGTAAATAACCAGACGTCGAATATTTTTAACATCACGCTCGACGATACGATTATGAATAAGAATTACAACTTTTCGTGTATCTTTAACAACATTTATAATATACCTTCGTATCTCACGGATATGACGACGTCGAACACGCTATTCACATCAAACTATACGAGGGTTGTAGATGTAGCGAGAGATAGGACGAGCAATATTATTTCTTTAAAAAACGAAATATATAGTTATTTGCCTAAGGTGAATAGCAGGACAAAGAATATATCAAAGGTATTTGTGAATAAAAATCTAATCAAGTTGGACGACAACTATTCGCTATCGAACGTATATATTGTATCGGAAACCTCGAACATCGTCTGTTATAATTACACGAGTGGCACAGACCTAACGTATGCCTACACAGGTAAATTCGCAATCCATCGAACCAATCGAACAGTCATCAACAGTTCCAACACGCTCCCAAATACGATGACGAACAGCAATTATATTATAAATTACAGTTCGAATATCCGCTATGCGAACGTGGCTACCGTTGCGAATAATATCTCGAATATCGTTAGTATCCAGACGTCGAATGAGATTGTAGATGGTGCGTATGCCACGGAGTTAATCTATGTCGGTTCAAATCTATATCAGGACGAATTCGCAATATATGGTGCGAGTTTAAGTAATACGATTAGGATTGACGAGTATTACAGGCGATACGTCCAAAATAGCAATCTTAATATACAACTGACGAACTTTAATCGTGCGAACTTGAAACCGCACATCATCTTTGCGAGTTCTGTGAAGGACGAGACGCTCGACCGAGGCAGTCTAATCAACGAAATATATAGTTATGATGGCAACCTGCGGTTTAATTACTCGGACAATCAATTCGAGCATCCGCAATTACTCATTGACAAGGTGGGGAACATTCAGTTTTACGGCGACGTTCGGACGAGCAATGATTTATATATCAGTGGCAATATATTCGATGTAGCGGGTAAAAATGTCATTGAAGACCTTGACCGTAAAATATTGAGCCTCGGGGCGAACAATAGCGACTTGCTATTCGAAAACGTCGCAACCTTGAATGCCACTATTCGAGAGCGAGATGCGAGTATGAGTAATTTGCTTTTATACACAAGAGACGTGCTAAACGCAAAGGACGACCTGAATGACGTGAATGCGAGTAATTACGTGATGACGACGAGCAATCTCTTGGTGGCAAAAGCAGATTTGAACGACGTGAATATGAGTAATTACGTGATGGCTACGAGCAACATCTTGGTGTTGCGGACGGACAGGAATGACGTGAATGTTAGCAATTATGTAATGTCGAGGACTGGGTTGAATGACGTGAATATGAGTAATTACGTGATGGCTACGAGCAACATCTTGGTGTTGCGGACGGACAGGAACGACGTGAATGCGAGTAATTACGTGATGGCGACAAGTAATATCTTGGTATTACGGACGAACAGGAACGACGTGAATGTTAGCAATTACGTGATGGCGACGAGCAATCTCATAGCGACCCGAATAACGAACTTGACGACCGATATGATAAATGAAAGTGCTGTTGCTGCGAAGCGGTTTATTATAAATAATGAGTATAATAATCATCTTAGCATCTATGGCAATCTTACGGTAAGTTCGAACTTGATTGTGTTGGGGGCGAGTACTACGCTGGAAACCGAAGTATATACGACGGAACGGCTTGAAATCACGAATGCGAACAACACGTCGAGGGCGTTAGTGATTAAGCAGAACGACCTTCTAAACGACATCATACAAGCGTCGAACAGGGACAACGTCGTATATACGGTGGGTAATAATGGGGACGTTCGGATAGCGGGGAATTATATAAGGAACAATCGGGATGTTCTGCTGGATACGAGCAATTATGTCTTGGAGACGAGCAACGTTATCGCAAGGAGAATAGATAGCAATATTGCGATACTGAATAACACGTTGCGATTGAATGATATGAATAATAGCAATTATATACTGGCGTCGAGTAATAACTTGGCGTTTTCCATCAATAACATTAAGTCGGCGTGGGTTATCAGTCCGACGAATGTGTATAGTATGACGAACGTATCCATCGGAACGACGAGCAACATCGATACGCTCACGGTGGATGGGGCGATTATCTGCTCCAAGGGTATCACGACGTCCTTCTCAGACAATCGGCTCAAAGATTACACGTCGAACATTGCGAACCCGATTGCTTTAATCGACCGTATTAATGGGTTTCATTTCACACCAAATGACTTGGCGGTATCCTATGGGTTTTCGAAGAACCCTGATGTCGGACTTTCCGCCCAAGAGGTTCAAAGCATTCTCCCTGAGATTGTTAAGTTAGCGCCGTTCGATATGGCACGAGACGACTATAACAATATCGTTTCGAAAAGCGGAGACAACTTTTTAACGATTTGCTATGAAAAGATGGCGCCGTTATTCGTTGAATGTATAAAAGCCCTTAAAAAAGAAATAAACGAACTGCGTGAAGAGGTAGCGGAACTACGTGGTTCGAGAGGTTAGACTGTTGCGAATTGTAGAGGGTTGGGTGGTATTTTAGGTTTCAATAATCCAAATTGCTTACCTACATTACCTAAGTCTTTACCTAAATTGCCAAAAGAGTTTTTTGCTTCTGTTATTTGTGGAGTTGAACCTATTAATCCTTTAATCGTGCTACTGGCTTTGTCTCTTTCGGCGAGAACTGATGCTCTTGCTTGTTCTTCTAATTCTGCTTTTTGTTTTGCTAATGCTTCCATTTTTTCTTTTGCGTCGTCTTCAATTTTCATTAATTTTTCTTTTGCGTTGATAGCATCTGCTCTTGCTTTCAGCCTTGCTTTTTTACTTTCTTCCACTTTTTGAAGTGCCATATTAGTTATATCTTCTTCTGGTGATTGAGGTGATTGCTGTGTTGCTGTTGATGGTTGAGGTGGTTGTGGTTGTGTTGTTGTTGATGGTGATTGTGTTATTGTTGATGGTGATTGTTGAGGTGATTGTGTTGTTGTTGTTGATGGTGATTGTGTTGTTGCTGTTGATGGTGATTGTGTTGTTGCTGTTGATGGTTGAGGTGTTGATGACTTAACATTTACATTTGTATCATCTGCTTTCGCTTCTTCTGCCTTTGCTTTTAATTCTTTTTTGTAAATATTATCTAATTTAATATTTATCTCTTTAAACACAACTTCTGAAATGTCTGTTTTATATTTCTTTCCTTCGGATTGTGGAAAATCCTCTTGTAGTTTAACATATAGGGTGTATAGTTTTTCTCGAAAGTCATTATAGCCTTGCTTAGTTAATTTATCTGCGTTTATAACGTGTGCGTCTTTTGAGAAAGATTTTTTTAACCAATACAACCAATCCGTAGTAAAGAAACGCGTATTGCCCCAACTAAACAAGTACCATTGGTTAGTCATTAAATCGACATTAATCTTTGCGTCCGCAGTGCCTTCGTCTTGTATCCCGTGGTTTATATTCTGTATATTTTTTATAATATCTTCAAGTTTAAACATGAGACTGCTATATTGCTTTAAGAAGTCATCACGTATCATATGATTGTCTTTTACGTCTAATGTTAATAAATGGTTGTTTATAAAATCATCAACCTTTGTCTTTAACTTCCCCCCCTTGTCATCTATTCTTGTCTTTGTATTTTGAATATAGGATACCAAGTTCTTATATTCATCTCCTTCTATTATATTCTTGATTGTCGTTGCTTGGTCGTCTATATCACTATATGGCGGTGGCTGGGGTGGCGATGGCGTTTCTTGCGTTGGTTGCTGTTGTTTATCTAATGGCGTTACTGGCGTTCCTTCGACTATTGTCCCTACATCTACATCTTCTGGCGTCACTGTTGTCCCTACTGGTATCCCGACAGGTATCCCTACTTGTATATCATCACTTCCTCCTTTAACTTTACGCCTTCCTCTTTTTCCTCCCACTGCCATTTCCACTACCTTTTCCTCTTTTCCAACTGCCTTTCCAACATTTGCCGACGGTATCATCACGACTGTATTATAATAGTCGAAGTTTTGGACGATTTCTGATAACAATATGTTTATCTTTTTGTAATCTATGGTATTCGATATGTAGATAACCTCGTCTAATTTATCAAATATCTCATTTAGACTATCTTTATATGCGTTGTAATCAAGGTGTTTCTCAAAGTCCATTAAAATTAAATCGCAAACCCTTATTATTAATTAATATATAAAATTATATAAAACTTACAATACAATATGATTATATAATAAGTATGAGTGCTACAAAGAATGTGTCAGGTAAAAAAATCAAGGAGTTCTTCGCATCGGCATTCGAGGATGATACTGAATACACTCTGGATGAAACTAAGAAACAGGCGACAACTGCGTTTAAAGACGCCTTAAAGTCGGGACAAGGTAAAAAGCGGGTTGTGAAGGTTGATAGCGACGGCGTGGTGATTAAGAAGCAACCGAGCAAATACAACCTGTATATTAAAGATGAGATGACACGATTAATCACTGAGTTCCCAGACAAAGAGAGAAAGGAACTGATGAAACAGGCGGCGATGAATTGGAACGAGAGCAAGGCGGCGAAGGAGGCTAAGGATACTGAGAGTGCGACGGCGACTGCTTAATTAATGGCTAACGGAGGCTAAGAATTGCTTAGCAATGCTACGCATTCCTTATTTATTTTTTGTTAGATATTCGATAATATCGTGAAATGAAGGTAAATATATCGCACACCCTAAGCAATGCATGTTGTTGTGATGATATATTGTAGATAATGTATTTATAATAATATAGATATTTATTTTTTATAATTCATATATATAGAAGTATATAAGATGGATATAGCATTTTCAACACGTAAAACTGCTACTAAACCGCCATCAGACAAAAAGGGATTATTCGCAATGTTTAAGCATACGAAAACATTAGACGAGAAGATTAAAGATATCAAAAAATAGAAGGTAATGTGATTAGGTTATATGGAAATGATAAGAAAAAAATTGAAGATTTTTTAAAATATATAGAAGACTATATAAAAAATATATCAATATTGCAAACTCGATACAATAACCGTTTAGTTATAAAAAAAGAGGACTTAAAGGAGGTTATAAAAACTATAACTGAATTAGAAAAAGAAACAGAAGAGTTAGCAAAGAAGATACCAAAACTGAAAGGGGATGATAAAATTAAGGAAAGCGAGATTTTAAAAGCTGTTATTATTAGATTAAATAATAGACATACAAAAAAGAAAGACATCGAAATAGATATCCTTATTTATTCAAATATATTAAATAATTTAAAATTACAAGAGATTGAGTATAGTATTCAAACAGACTTGCTAAAATTGGAAGCCGAAGAAAAAGGAGTTGAAGCAGAAGGCAAAACATTAAAGGCTTCGAGAGACAAATTGAAGTATTTAAAACTTCAATCTGATGTATTGTATAAACTTGAATTTTTAAGTATTTTCCGCAAGAATGCTGACTATCTTAGAACAAGGGTTTTAAAATATAGGTCTGATGGTAAAAACAACCACGAGAAGGGTGAAGCAGAAACCTGTTATAATTTAATTATACCATTTGAAATTGAGATGAACGCATTTTTTGAGAGTATTATGAACCTTAATAGTGAAAAACAATATAAAGATGCCGAAGCAAGGTATAAGGTATTAAAAAAGAAATATGATGAAATTGATGACATGTTCAACGATAATAGTTCGCTTATATTTACAAAATACGTCCCACCTGCAGAGCAACTACAACATCAATCACCTAAACGTTCTTCATCACCTAAACGTTCTTCATCACGTTCTTCATCGTCGCCGCTATCACAGTTCGATTTATCATTCTCATCGTCGTCGTCAAAATCTGGCGGGGCGAAGACTGTCGTAAAGAAGACTATAAAGAAGATAGTCTGTGGGAAACTAAGATGTATCTACAAGATACCTGGGTCGAGAAAGGAACACCTGAAATACAAGGGACGTCTCATTACCGTCGCAAAGTATAAGAAACTTATGAAGCATTAAGCATCAAGATTTCTTGTTTATATGCTTTTAATTTTTCTAATGTTTTAGGAGCATCGTCGTTCAAATCAAACTCAAACTTTGGCAACGTTAGAATGGTATTATTTTTCCTGTATGGGAAATATTTACTACCAATCAACGCTCCTTCTGATAACTTGGTTTGTAAAATCTTAAATATATCTTTTGGAACTGAGTTCTCCATTGGGAACTTATAGCGATTAAAATGAGGCAATAATAACACGACGTTAGCAGCATTCGCATAGTTAGCATCGCTTACACGAAACAATATATTACCTAATTTAATATTTAGATATACCTTTCGAACCCCTACAATGTCTTTTCCTTTTTGTTCTGGATGCCCTTCTATATCATAATCGAATACAAGACGATTATCATATTTGATACAATCTTTTAATAATGCTTTAATTTCGGAAGATGAATAGGTTGGCATTTTAGTAAAGTATTTAATTTTATTACATATCTCTTTTAAGTTTGCGTCTGTTAATTCAGTCCTATTAAAAAAATTAATAGGCTTATTACAATTGTCTATACATTTCAATATATAATTATAGACTGATACCGTATCAAATCGATAATGGATGTCCCGTTTTCCAATATTATAAACGATGTCTGAAACGTATTTCTGTTTTTTCGGGTTCATATTGCGAAACTCTTCTTGTGTATAAGGGTCTATGTCATTTTTATAATAACCGTTAGGACTGTGATGTTTTTTATCGCTAAATACCTTGTCCGAATAATATGCGAATGATGGTATGCCAGACCTGCCAGATATTCTTACTTCGTCGCTCTTTGTTTTCCTGATTGAGCCGTGTGGTAATTCTTCTTTCAAAAACCCCTTATATACATTTAATGACAGTAAGGGTTTTTTCGGCGAATATGTTCCGTAATAAATGCGGTCATATATTTCTTTTTTTAATTGATATTCTTTTAACCGCTTATTATATTCCATCAACTCAATTTCATATTCTTCGATTGTTTTCTTGTCGTTTTTATAATATTCTTGTAATCCGTTTCGTTCCTTACCGTTTCGTTCCTTACGTATTTTATATCTTTGCAAATCGCTTGTCATATGCGGTTTTATTGGCATCTGTGGTGGTTCATCTATACCAATACCAATTCCCTTATAAGTGTCTCTGATATATTTATAGACACCTCGACGATGGTTTTTATTATCCATATATAGTTTCAAAATGCTATTGTAAATGGATAGAGAGGTTTCGAAAGCATCGCTATCTTTATTTTTTATATAGGCAACTATCATTTCATATATGTATTCAAAATCCTTTTTAAAATCGCCGTCTTTTTTCATAGTTTCCAATTCAGATAACAATAACTTTTTTATAGATTGTTCTAATAAATATATATCATCTTTACGCACAACCGCAACAGAAGAATAAGCAAGGAATGACCGTCGTCTCATTTCCGCATTCCTTGCGGTTATGCGAACATCTTCGACTACCGTAGGAGATGTGCGAACACGAGCATTCGATATCGTAGTCCCTTTGGCTATCGTAGGAGATGTGCGAACATTTATGGCATTTATGGCTTCGTTTTTTTCATATTCTTTTAAATAACCTTCTATAATTGGATATGGACTTTTATACAATACCCTTTTACAATATTCCAATACATTCATATTGAACTTAACTCTGTCAATATCGACGCTTGTTATAGGTATGGGTTTAAGTAGCATCATATTTTTGATTTCAGCAGATAATTTCATTACTATACTGATAATAGAGAGTGGGCTTTCGCTCATCCTTGTTATATAGTTTTTCAAAAACAACGTATAAGGAGTTTCAATATCAGATACTTTTCCAGTAGTATAAACCGCACTATCCAAGTAGATTGTTAGTTCGTTTTTGAACTCAGGGTCATATTGGATTGTTTTAGAATTAACAAAATAGACAACAAAGAGATAGTCATAGTATAGCGGAGTGGTTGAAAGAATGTGAGCGTGTTCGTAAGGCAAACTATACTTTACTCGAAAACATTCTTCGACTGTCAGTATTCTATCAGTCTTCGCAGTATCCTCAGTATCCGCTTTCAAAATATTCCCGACCAATTTGTTCATAATTTTTTTATACAAGATAACGTATTCACTATTTGGTAAGAGGGATACTCTAACCTCCTTGTGCGTATATGGGTCTTCTGTGGGTTTTCGTTTCCATCTATTCGCTTCATCGTCTATAATCTCATCAATCGGCTTTGGTAATTTTGCGACTGTCAAATCTTTGTAATGTAATACACACCATTTATGTAGGGCTTGATACGATACATCTCTATTTATATATAAGTCGTCGCCCTTTATATAAGGGTAGCCAAGCAAAGGATTTTCGATATATGGTTCTCCGATATCCTCCTCAACTTTAACATTTTCTAACCATCTTCCCATACGCTCTTTCTTTTCATCATTCTTAAACAAACGTTCCAAAAAATCATACTGTTCTGCTAAGGAATACGTTAAATAGTCAATATGTGTATCTACTGACATAATAGGTTTATTTGATGTATCTTTCTTTTTTGTTTTTTTAGATGCCATATTCAATCTATATAAATAGGATTATATTTAATATTAGGATTTCGCTTTCATAAGTTTCTTATAATCCGCTACGGTAATGAGTTGCCCCTTGTATTTCAGGTGTTCCTTTCTCGACCCAGGTATCTTGTAGATACATCTTAGTTTCCCACAGACTTCTTTCTTGACGGACGAAGCCTTCGCATTTACTTTGCGACCTCCATTAAAATTGAAATATACCCCTTCCTTAGAACCATATGATACCACTTTATCAGTGTCGTCTAATATTTGAACGCCTGTTATAATAACTTTTACATTCTTGCCATTGTCTTCGCATTCTAATGTTTTCCATGATATATCAGTCTTGCTATCGTCACCTTTGTCGTATATTTCATATGTGTTTTTAATAATATTAATTATTTTTAATTTTAATTTATTAGATTTTATTATTTCGTTATCTTTTTTGCCATATAGTATAAATGTGTTATTAGCATTAAATTTAAGTATATTTGGATTTTTATCAAAAAACATTTTATATGAGCATTCATATTCGCAGTATTTAAAACTTTCCTTACTCATTTTTATAATATATCTATTCTACATACATATCGAGAAAAATAAAAAACATCGTTGTTAATTAGAAAGAACGATATGAATATCTATGTGAAGTATCTTATAATAACAGGTATCCTTATGGTGTTAGATGTTGCGTGGATAGCAATGAATGTATCTGCGTATTCGTCGGTAATTCTAAACGTTCAAAAGTCCCCTGTAAGACTTCGAACCGACTACGCAATCATCGCATATCTCTTCATACTATTTTCGGTTATCTACGTGGCAATACCTTTCACAACGCAAAGTATAAAGAAAGGCGATAGTATTCGCAGTATTAGCATCGAGACTAAATTATTAAAATCCTTTATGTATGGAGGTGCTGTCGGGTTTTCCATCTATGGCATCTATAACTTCACTTCACTCGCAATTTACAAGGACTTAGATAGCACAATAGGTATCATTGATACATTATGGGGAACTGCCTTATATACTATAACTACCTTCGTCTTTTTATTGTTGCCTGATTGAGATGATATATAAAAATAAATAAGGCTACTGTTTAACGCTTCGCTTTAAAAATGCTTCGCATTAACGTCTCCTCCTTGATACTGCTTTGCTTACGCTGCTACCGCCGCTGCCGCCACTACCACCGCTTCGAAAGAACAGGTAATACATCGAATAGAAGAATATCATAACTAAGATTATAATAAACAATATATAAACAAGCATACCAGTGATACCTGCGGTTCTGCTAATTTGGCAATAAAGGGTATCGTTATCCAAAGGGCATTTCTCTACGTTATTAGAGCCTGAATTACTCATTACGGCGGCTGAACCTCCTGAAACCAAAGCACCTGTTGCCGCCCCTGCGATTGCTCCCGTTGTTGTTCCTGAACCTGAGTTCTGTGCTTCCGCATCATCTTGGGTTTTGCCCTTACCTACTTTAAACTCTTCAAAAAACAAAGCGCTGCTGCTACCGCTACCACTCATTCTACTATATTCTACTATATACTAATATTTATTTATTTGCGAGTAGAAAAAAACAAGAATGTCAAGGAATAGATAACAACAAAGAACAGAAAGATTGCGATGTTAAATGAAGGACGAGGCTTGGCGTTCTTGGCGTTTCTTCGTGAGCCGCTTACGCCGCTTCCGCCGCTACCGCCACTGCTACCACCACTGCTACCACCACTGCCACTGCTTCCTTTCCCTCCACCTCCGCTACCTCCGCTACCACCGCCTCCGCCTTTAAAGGGTTCGAGGAAAAGGCTTTTCATAATCGCAAAGTCTTCTACGGCATCTATAATCATTTTCTAATAAACCAAGTTATTATTTTATATCATATTAGTAGAATTATATTACTATGAATGTTTTAGAAACATCTATTATTGTTTTTACAATCATTCTATCAACAATCATCGTATTATGGCATATACATAATCTAAGCGACCACGGAGCAGCGGGAGCGACGGGAGCAGCGTCAGCGACCTTGCTAAACATCAACTATAACAAGCAAAAAAGCGAGGGTTCGTGTTCGACATCTTGTGATTCAATTGACCCCGTGAGCGACCCTCGATACAACATGCAACAAATCATCAAGCAATCTATATTATTAGAGGAGCATCTTACAAACAAGAACAAGAGATGCCGTGATTGTATCACAAAGCATTTTCTACATATTATCGGATTAGCAGAGGAGGCTCAGATGTTGGCAACCAACAAGATAGACAAGTATCCGCTCATAAATGAATCAGTCATATTATACAATGAACTTTTCAAAATATGGATAAAAAACAAGAACTTAAATGGGAAAGACGAAACCTACATATTGTATTGCACCGATAAGTTAAGAAACCACCGTAAGCAACTCATCGTCATCTATTTTTTCAATGAAAAATACAATATCGTCGATAAGGACAAGCATAGCGAACCGCATATGTATTAATTTATAGGCGGCTAAGGCTGCTAAGGCGCTGTAAAAGGAATACTTCTTTGTCTGGCTACATCAATCACCTCTCGAATATCGAGGTAGGTTTCCTTGTGTGCTTCGTAATGCTCGGGATGTATTTCGGACACTAAGTCGATGTTCGGGTATGCGAAGGGAAATGTAGTAGCGTAAGAGTTTATCGACGAATACAATGCGACGTCTGCGACAACTTGATATTCGCACGTAGTGAAGTCATATTTATTATTTTTAAAATATTTACCAACCAATATTTCAGCACCTTCACGGGATATAATATACATACCCGTAGATGGCAATAGATACTGCCATTTAATAAAAGGCATATTTTGTGTGATTGATAGGTTATACAATGCTTTCACCGTCTGTCCGTATAGGATAAGCAACTGAACCAATTGTGCCGTCGGTGCTTCTTTCAGCAACTCGCCAATCATCTTGTTATAATCGATATCAAAAGGTATCACAATGTCGTCTTCCATCACCACGAACCAATCGTTGCTTTCGTCTTTAAGCCCCTCAATCATCGCTTTGATATGACTGGATATACAAGCGTATTCGTATTCGCACCGAACACACCCAGGGTGCTTACAGGTTAGCGGACGCTTATCTTCGAGAACCTCGTCGAAATCCTGAGGCGTGATTGCCGACACCCTAACGTTATCGAGCGAGTTATTCTTAAATTGCTCTTCCATAAACGCTCGTCTATCCTGCGACCTATCAATATTTATCCAGTAATGCTTCATACCCATTATTGGCTACTCCTCTTATTCTTATATGATAATATTGCTTATATCTTATATATGTATATGCGCCGTAGGCGGGGCGTATGTGTGTGTGATACATATAATATATTATTTTTGTTATTATAAATTAAATGAAGTTAGAACTTAAAAGGTTTGACCCGACAAAAATCAAGAATGATTCAGTAGTTGTCTTTATCGGCAAACGTAATACTGGGAAAAGTTTTTGTATGAAAGATATACTCAGTTATAACAAGGATGTACCCGTCGGCGTCGTAGTTTCGCCTACCGAACGTGCCAACGGATACTTTGAGAAGTTTATTCCAAAGATGTTGATATATGACGAACTGGAAGAGAAGTTAATAAGCAAGTTCCTGACCCGACAAATCAGTATAACGAATGAGCGAAAGAGAGATATGGCGAAGCACGGGAACTCTTCGATAGACCCACGTGCCTTCTTGATATTAGACGACTGTATGTATAACAAGTCGGCGATGACGGACAAAAACATCAGGTGTATTTTTATGAACGGGAGGCATTACAAGATATTTCTTTTAATCACGATGCAACACGGCTTGGGATTACCGCCCGACTTGCGTTCCAACATCGACTATGTTTTTATTTTTCGTAATAATATTGTGAAAGAACGAGAAAAGATATACAATCATTACGCAGGTATGTTCCCGACCTTCGACGTATTCAATCAGGTGATGAACCAATGCACCGAGAACTTCGAGTGTCTTGTGATAGACAACAAGGTTCAGTCGAACAACATATCAGACATCGTGTTTTGGTATAAGGCACAAGATGTCAATTACAAGATGTGTTCGCAAGACCTCTGGGAGATGCAATCCTTACAAGACCAAAGGGATTTAATGGGGCTTATGAACGAAGAAGTAGATGACGCCGAAGAATATGACCCTGGTGTCTTTGTTAAAAAAAAGAACTCGAAATTGATTAAGGTGAAGAAACACGCATCGTATTAAGCGTCGGATATTGACATGCACGAAGCAAATATCTCGATACACTTATTATTACAAGGAAGTCCGCAGACATCGCATAGTTCGATGATTTTACATTTTTTACAAATATTAGAAATATTGGAATACGTTAGGTTGTCCGCAGAATAGCATAAGAAACAGTAGGACATCATATGGATATACTCTTATATATATAAGGATATAAGGAAAATAAGGTATCAATTTATTAAAAAAAACTCGGTTTTTTACTTTTCGTATCGGTGATATGTATCTTTTTTATTTGACTTGTATCGGTGATATTGCTTAATACGCTTACGCTGCTTGTGCGGCTGCTGTGGCTCACGTTGCTCTTAATACTGATGGTGTCGTCATCGTCGTTATCATACTTCTTTTTGCGAACGCTCTCATTTTCAGGCATTTTATAAGCCATCTTATTTTGAGATAACGAACCGTGAGATAACGAACTGTGAGATAGCGAACTGTATTCGTCTTTGATGTTGTTCCATTCTTTGTGAATAGTATTCGTAAGGCTCGTTGCGTCTTCTTTATCTTTATCGTGGTTCGCAAAGGATATTTCTTGCGAATTGAACGTTTTATTTTTTGTATCATCGGGTTCGTCTGTTTCATCTACTATATTATTTATTTTATTATCTTCCTTATTATCTTCACAAATAGGTTCGTTGGTTGCGACTGCCGCATCCGCTGTGGCTGCTATTTCCTTATTATCCGTAGCGACCGCTTCGCTTTGTTCTTCATTTTCATTATCTTCTGCTTCCGCTTCGCTTTCTTCGTTGTCGTCATCAACTTCGTTGCCTTCGCTTTCTTCGTTATCGTCATCAACTTCGTTGTCTTCGCTTTCTTCGTTATCGTCATCAACTTCGTTGTCTTCGCTTTCTTCCTCCGCTTCTTCCGCCTCGCTTTCTTCTTCTTCCGCCTCGCTTTCTTCTTCATCAACTTCGTTGTCTTCGTTGTCTTCGCTTTCTTCGCTTTCTTCTTCATCCTCGCTTTCTTCGGTAGCGGGGTCAGACTTTGATTTCTTTGATTTCTTAGTGATTTCAACATCTACGCTTCTGGCATCTGTATCCTTGTATTGATGTACGTTATTTGTTAGGTTATCTTCAATCTGTTTAAATATTTCATCAAAGGGTATAAAGTCTCGAAACGTTTTCTTAACAATCGCTCTGATGTTTTCTTCAATGATATTGAGATTATTTTGATATTCTGCGTCCTTTATGTTGTTCCTATTATACAAATAAGCATTCTTCCAAGAGAAAGAAGCAGCGTTTATATAGCACCTATGAACGAAATCTTCGGCATTCGGTATCTTAATTTTAATGTTATCAAAATGCTCTCGATACTCATATATCTTTATTTTTATCGTGGTTATGATAATGATTTTAATCAGGTTTGCCAAGTATTTACATTTTGTATATTTCACAATCTTCTTGTATTCATCACTAACAATGTTATTGTTCCATTTGCGGATACTATATAACTCATTTTGAAATCCTTTAAGCCCCTTTTTTTCGCCCATCATCTCGGTATAGATAGCATATATTCGCTTCGATATCGCTACACTAAGGATATCTTGTATATGTTCAATATACTCGTCTCGTGTATCAATTAAACCTTCCATATATTTAGTAATTTATAATATTCTTTATATACTCAAAAAAACAAAAGGGGGTTTTGTGTGTATGCTTAGTAATACTTGGGATGCTCGACGCATCTGCCGACTTTTTAAGTAATTTAGTGTAATACGTTGTTATCAGTGTGGTAATAAGAATATGATTTAAGTGTTTATAAAAAGTCGGCAAATGCGTCGAGCATCGCTTGGATTATTTAGAGAACTTTGAAAGATAACTTTGCGGTTATAAGGTTATTAACTATCTTTTTATAAAAAAGAAAAATAAAGTAATGGATACATTTGTTCTAATATCTTGGCTTCTACATAAAAACTGATGGGATATCTTGAAAATTAACATTATAACAGGTAGTATATCACCCCTATTGTGATTTGCCTTGATTTGCCTTGATTTGCCTTGATTTGCCTTGATTTGCCTTGATTTGCCTTGATTTGCCTTGATTTGCCTTATTTTTGTGTTTTAACATTATGTTATATAGTAATATTTTGTTATCAGCGTGGTAAGAAGAATGTGTTTGGATTATTTAGAGGACTTCGAAAGATTATAGAAGGTTATTAACAATCTTTTTATTTTCTCTAAAACTTTTAGATTTCTATAACTTTCAAAAAACATTTATAACTTTCATAATAAAAAACAAACATCCTACACCTCAACATCCCCCACCCCATTCTTCATCGATACACAATCGACGATACGCCATTTGTTTTATTGAAAACGATTTCGGATGTCTCATCAACCGAATCTTGAATGATGTCGATATGCGAGAGTATCACAATCGTATTAAAGTAATGTAAGAGGCTTTTGAGGAACACTGGGACGACGGACAAATTGTTTTTATCGAAATTAATGAACCCCTCGTCGATGAAGAGTTGGCGACAGAGGACGTCGTAATCATTGAAATACAAGGACATACGTAGAGCGAGAGATATCGCAAAGCGTTGAAAGCCAGACGCTTGTGATACCGATATGTATTGCTTGACGCCTTCTTTCGATATATTGTCATTGTGGATGAGCCAGTTGATATGAACCGTATCGTTCGATATATCGACGTTGTAATTTAATTTGAAGGGTTTCGTGTTCTGATGGCATAGCGTCTTGATGATTAGGTTCGTTTTCTCCACGAGCCGAGAGAGTATCATAGTATCATATAGTTCCTTGCGAAAGGCTTGAAAGTTGGTTAGGATAGTATCGAGGACATCAATAATCGCTTCAATATTGCCTTCAATCGCCATAAGCGAATTGTAATTCTTTTTATTCTCTTTGTTATACGCATTGATAGTAGAATATTTAATAATCTTGTCATTTAGGGTTTTCATAGCAATCTCTTTGTTCCCCAGCAACGCATTCAATTCCAGTTTTCGCAGAATAAGCGGTTTCATTCGCTCGTTGCTTTGGTATTCGTGATATACGTCGTTCTTCTCAACAACCTCCTTCAATCGATAGTAATGATATGTATCTATGATTTTCTTGGTGCTTTCATATACAACCCATTCGTCGTAGGCTTTTTGTAATTCTCTGTATTTTGCGATGCGTGGTCGGATGACTTCGTTGTAATGAATGGTTTTTTCTAAATCCTCCACTCGCATTCTCGTAGCATCATATTTCTTTTCCCATACCTTGTAGATATCGCATAGGTATTCTTCGTATAGCAGAAAGGAATAGGAAATGAAGTTGTCGATATACGTGGTTGTCGCATTGAGTTCGGCATCTTTTGTCGCCAGTTCTTCGTGTAAAGAAGCCTTAGAGGATATGATGCCATTCATTTCATTTGTAATCTTATTACTCGCTTCTTTAAACTTGTAATAGTAATACCATTCGTGTAATAAATTATAATTTTCTTGCTTCGCATTATTTTCTTCAAAGCGCTCTCGGACAATCGTAATTTCGCTCTCGGTGCAATTCATACCGTGGCGTTTCGCTTCCATATTCGCTTGTAAGGTTTGGAGAATGCCTTGTATCTCTTTTATCCGTGATACCCACGGGCGATTACAGCAAACGTGGCACTCGGGATTATAGCGATACTTTTCGTTTGTATCGAAGAGTTGAAGTTCCTTTGTGTAATTATCGATTTTTGTGGCGATTTTAGCAATCTCTTCGGATTGTCGAAGATGTTCTTTCATAATCGCATCATCCTCGGTAATTTGGAGATGAATAGTATCTATATTGTAATTCCTCAGTTCCTTTACAACCGATTTTGCCGTCGTTACGGTAGCAATCGCATAGCGGTTGCGAGGGATATTTACAATCTCAATTTGTTGTTGCTTCGAATACAAGATATTAAAGTCATTTTCATAGGTCGCCAACTGATTATGAATACCTGCGATAGCATCCGTAAGCACATCTTTGCGTTGAATGGCATTGGTATAGTTGTCGAGCGTCATAGGTTCGTCGCTACCGCTTTCACGGCGTTTTCTTGGTTTTGTATGTGATGCTATGAAATCATTGAACGCATCGGTAGAACCATAGACTTTTAAAATATTCTTTATTATCTTCTCTATCTTTCTACCCTTGTCAGTGCCATACCCTGATATTTTATTGGGTTTATTTGAAATCAACTCAGTTAGGTCATTCTTAGCAACTGTCAAGGCTTCGTGTGCCTCTGTTGCGTTAGCGGCGTCGGTCGCATCAACACCCTCATCAGCGTTAGCAGCGTTAGCGTCCATATATTCACACAATCCTCTTTTTTCGCTTGTGATATAAGAGATGTCGCAAGGTTTATTCACGCAAGGTAAGGTATTAAAATCGTCTTCTAATTGTTTAGAATAAAGCGACGCATTCGCCTTTGCCCCACGCACATCATCGTTATCTCGTATAGAATGGAGATACTTGTAATGTTGTAGTGTCTCCTTGTGTTTTTCATATACTTCTGGGGATACAATAGGATACTTGGTTTCAATCTCGTGAATGAGGGATGTATAATCGACGTCGATGATAGTGAGGTTGCGAGAGTTTTGAATGTCAATCGGGATAGCGTTAAAGACGGTTCGCAAGTCTCTTAGTTCTGCTTGGAGCGATGACAGTTCTTCGTTTAGTTGCGAGATGACTTCGTCATTCACATCGTAGCCACTGCCGCTAACGCTCTCATCATTCGTTCCGTGAAATAACAACTTTTCATATACCTCTTTCTTACTCTGAACGACTTTTCGAAAATCTCTGTATTTATTGATAGCAGTTTTAAAGAGATTATAGAGATGATAGAGAAACTGTATATTATGGGATTTGTCAATCGTCTCCAAGGTATCTTTGTAGTTTAGTGCGAGGATATCATTATCGACGTTTTGGGTAATCATAGATGTAGAAAGGAACGTTTGTATATCTCCAAAGAGTGCCTTGACTTCTGTATTACACGCACTGTCTTTTTTTAGTATTACGAGGTCTCCCGTGTCGTTATTGAACTTATACAACACAGACGACTTATTCGCAATTTTAAACGTTCCCTTCTTTTTACAAAAGTCTCTTTTGATACGATAGGTAGTGTCATCAATCTTGATGTCTATAATGGTGTAGCCCTTCTCCTTATTGTGATTTATGAACCCCGCAGAGTATGTATCAAACTTACTGTTTGTAGCCCACAATGCGAGTTGCAAGATATCATAGATGGCTGACTTCCCTGTCCCGTTTGCCCCTTTAATCATAAAGGTTTTCGCATCCAAGTCTTTAAAATTAATCAGGCATTTATTTTCATAACATAATAAACCGTCCCATTCTAAATATTGGATTACAAAGGATTTACGTAGGGATTGAACGTCGTCTGCTTGATTACACAGGCTAATAATGGGTTCCAAGTCTTTATTTCGCTTTATACATTCGGGATGCAAATCATCGGGGTATGCGTTGATATCGAAGAGCAGATGCTCCTTGTCTTTCATTATTTTTAGTAATATCTTGTATTTGTCGTCTGTTAGCAGTTTCTTAAAATAAACGAGCATATAGTTGGTATCTATCGCCCCGAGCGTTGCGTGGTCGTCTTGGGTAGTCGCCTCATCCTCCACATCAGTAGCATCAGCGACGCATTGGTTCATATTTATAATGTTATTTAACTTCGAAACGATTTGAAAGGAAATCCCAAAGGGATTGAAAATGGTGCTTAGCGTCTGATAGTTTATATTTGAAAAAGACTTTATTTCCAAAGTCTTGGGAAAATAATCAATATTCGTTTGAACGTAGGATAGCAAAGGCTCTGTATATTTGCCATTTGTGCGAATAAAGATATTCTTAGAGACGTCTTCAATGATATTAATATAGCCGACATTATTATAGACATTTATTTCTTCTGCTTCTTTCGTTTCAATATTCCAAAGCAGATACCCGTGGTCTATAATGTCTTCGCCAAAGTTTTGTTGGATGAGACTTCCAGAATACCCACACATCGTCTTCTTTTTATATGTGAATACTTGGCGTTTATGTATATCTCCGAGAAGGACGTAGTCGAACTCTTGAACCCATTCTAAGGGGTAAGGATTAAACGTTTCTTCAATTGCCTTTCCATTGTATAACTTTGCGGAAGCAAACGAACCGTGAAACAACGCAACCGTATGCTTCACGTCGCCACGAATGCGAGGGAACGCAGGTAAATCTTGTATTCTCCCGCTATTTCTATATTTGTCAAGTGTTGTATCGATGCTTACGAATGAGAAGCCGACATCGTCGATGACAAAGGACGTCGATGTATTTAATACGACTACATTCGGGATGTCAAACGTCGAAGAATAAACGAGAGACGGCTTGACAGCGTCGCTTTGGTCGTAATCGTGATTGCCAGAGATAATATAGAGCCTACCAATGTTCGATAACGCTTGGATAAACTCACGATACACAAAGAGACCGTAGTTCCCGATTACATTTTTATTATGAAAGATGTCGCCCGTAATCACGATGACAAAGTCCTCAAAGGATAACTCTAAGACGGCGATGCGTCGTGTAATGGATGCGATGGTTTCCTTAAATACGCTACGATACTCTTCATACCGTGAGTATAGATTATCGCCATTACGAATATGTAAATCGGACAGATGGAATATGCGAGTTAGTGGCATTGATTTATTGTAAAGGTAAAGGGTAAGGCTTATGTAATCATTTTTTTATTCTTAATTAATTTAACCATTCAAGCACCTTTTGTTTATCATACTTGTTCCAAATGTCTATATCAGCCATTCGAGAGGACTGAGGCTTTACCACCTACCGTCTTTCTTGTGCTTAATGTATCCATTTTTATCTTACTATTTATATGTTAGAAAAGATAAAAACCATTATGTTGAGGATAAGACGACAGAGTTTGGTTTATAAACCACCTATTTTTATGTGTTTTTATATGTTGTTATATTAGATATGTCTTTTTTAAAAAACCTTTTTACAAGTAGCGAAAGTAGCGTAAGTCCAGCGAAATTACAAGTTAAAATTGCTGCTTTAACAGATAACCTTAAAGGTATAAAAGTTAATGACGAAGATTTATTTACATATTTAAATAACTATTGTCTATTAACAAGATTATATTCTATAATACAGGAATCAAATACTACTTTCTCAAAAGATAATGTATTCACTGGTGCACAAGGAGGATACGAAACCAAAACATATTATGTTTTGAAGAATGTGAAAGATATAAATCATCTCCCCCCCCATACATAACTGAACCTGTTTATTTTAAAGTAGGAGATATAATTGATAACAATATTATTACCTCTATAATCAATGACCATATTGATAAATACAACACATTAGTCCCGTTACTAAAAATAAGTAAAAAATCATTAAAAACCATATCATCATCATCAAAAATAAAGAATATAGTAAGAGAATTAGAACAACTTATTAAGGATAGTGATAAATACGATGAACTAAATGAAATAAATAATATGTTAATGCAATATAATTATGGGATATTATATTTAACAAATGATAGTGATTTTCAAGAGAAACAAAAAATATTATACGTCCCAAAACCAACTCCACAAAGTGCATCGATTATTGAAACTCCAATTATAATTGAAAATATAGAAAAAAAATTAGAAGGTTTTCTAAAATTAGAAGAGCAGTATAATGGTGAAATTGAAAATTATTTAAGAGTTAATAAAAACCCTATACAATTTATATTAAATACTTATATCAATAATATATATACAAATGATGAAAACAAAAGAAAAGTGCTTGGCTTATTATTAAAATACGAACATATATTAAAGGAAAAAACAGGTGGCAATAGTAATACAGAGCCAATGAAAACCACAAAGAAACAGATACTCGGAAAGGAGCGATGTATCTACAAGAAGACAGGAGACCGTAAGGAATATGTAAAACACAAGGGTAATTTAATAACCGTCAAAGATTATCGAACGATGATGAAAAAGAAGGCAAGTAGCACCATATAAATAGTAAATTATTTTTGTTTCTATATCGTGGATTGGTTCAAATAATATCTCTATATAATAGAACGATAGGATGAAAGGTGGCAAAATATCAGATTTGCGTAAAACGCAAGTTGCTGTTCGCAAAAACATAGGAACTAATGGAAAGGTTCAAACAATTGGCGATGTTCGTGTATCAAGTGTATCAAGTGAGACACAAAGGCGTTTGACATTCGTCAAGAAGGACACCAAGAAGGATGTCATCGTCTTAAAAAAGATTGAAGATATGATGGATAATAAGTTTAATACAGACGACGTCCTTTTACATTTATCGCATCGCATTTCTAATGGAGAAACAATGAACCCCAATGTGCCTCCCAAGAATATAACATACGAGATGTTATTGAAGGAAAAGTTAGACGAAGATGACAGATATAGGCTTGTTCTTACAGAGCAGGAGAAAACCCATCTATACCGTATATATTACGGGGACTATAATAAAACCAAGGTATCGCAGGAACTACTGGACGAAGATTATATAGGCTACGAGTTGTTATTAAATGAAGATTTAGAATATTTTGTAGATAACAAAGAAAAGAAAGAATTAAGAATAAAATGGTGGGGCATTTGGTATAATATAATGAGCGGACAATATAATAAATGGCAGCCGCAACAGCTGCAACCGCCGCAGCAACAGCCGCAGCAACAGCCGCAGCAACAGTCGCAGCAACCGCCGCAACGACGACAAAAGGCTTTCTCTATCGGTGGAATGCCTACGAATTGGGAACAAGAGTTCGATAAGGCAGAACAGAAGAGGAAAAATGAAGTGTTGAAAAAACAAATCGAACAGGAGCAACTGAAAAGATTACAAGAAGTCGAAGCACTTTTTAAAAAACAGACAGAACAGAGGGTGTTTGAGAGGAATTATCAAAACAAGCCATTATTTCGTAGTCGAATTGATGAGGAACGAGCGAAAAAACTTAGAGACGCACGAGCGGAACTATTTGCGAAAATTAGAACCTTTAACGAGCCGTTTAGATTTACGAGGGTTGATATTATTAAATGGACGCGCGATATTTTAATGAAGTTTTATCAAACAAAGGCAGATGCTACGCAACCACAGCCGACCTATTCTAAAATAGTTCAAGATGCTTACAACTATCTATATAAAACAAAGGGATGGCTTGATGACGCGACAAAAGCAAGAAGACAAACCAGAGAGGACGCAAAACAAACCAGAGAGGACGCAAAACAAACCAGAGAGGACGCAAAACAAGCCAAGCGAGAAGCACAAGCCAGAAAGGAAGCGGACGCTCTATCACAAGAAAGAAGGAAAGCCGAAGCAACCGCCGAGCAAATCAGAAGAAGGGCATCCGCAGATAGAAAAGAAGCAGAAGCAGCAGCCGAAGAAACGAAAGCGTTAATGGAAGCATTTGCTGATATATTAGAAGAACGAGCAAGAAGAAAGGTATCCGCAGATAGAAAAGAAGCAGAAGCGGCAGCCGAACAAGCAAGAAGAGACGCTCTATCACAAGACAGAAGAAGAGCATCCGCAGATAGAAAAGCGGCAGAAGCAGCAGAAGCGGCAGAAGCGGCAGAACAAGCAAGAAGAGATGCCGAAGAAGCGTTAGCTGCGTTAGCGGACGCAAGAGACAAATCACAAGCCAGAAGGGATGCCCTATCACAAGCAGGACGGGATGCTCTGGAATTGATAGAGATGCAATTACGAGCGGAACAAGCAGCACAAGCATTTCGAGATTTACAAGCACAAGCGAGAATGCCACCAGTTCCAAAAGCAAAATCAGCATCACATCGTCCCGACACCAGACATCCCAATGTCGGGCGTCCCGACGCTGTGCGTCCTAATTCGAATAGGGTTTTACCAACCTATTCTCAACATCCCGCTATGAAACAATCTGCGAATACAACCAATTATATCAAAAAATTATCAGATATAGAAAAGATAACTTTAAATGAATTAGACAACGCCCGTATGGACGTTTATCGACAAACCAAGAGAATGATAATGTGGGATACGTTTGCCAATGCGAAAAAGATATTGGCTCAAAAAGTAGCCATAAACTCCTTACGATACAAAGAAGAGTTCGAGAAAATACCAGCATCCGAATATAAAACGATGGCAGTAGGTGAAATACAATATCCAAATCCAAACGGGCATACGTGGCTTTATAAGCCAGTTCATAATTTATATATGTATGGTATGCAACTCCCGCATCAATTTAACCGTAAAATCCTTTTGGATACGATGATAAACTTAATCCGTGAAAAGCATATATATTCAATTGTCGATTTACAAGACTGCGTATCAACTAATATAAATATCAACAAAGGAATTATAAATGGACGTGGATGTAATCCCTACGATAGGTATGCCGAAGAAGAAGTCTATGATAAAGTGAAGGGCGCTTTGATACCCGATGATATAAAAGGATACGCTTCTTATACCCGTGTTGAAAATTATCACGATATGTCGCCGGGGTTTCCCGATGCGTGGGAGAGCATATCGAAAATTAAAGATGTTAAAAATCCTTTACATAGCGTTGTCATTCATTGTTTAGGAGGTATGGGACGAACAGGGAGCGTGATGTTGTATTTATTATTACGGGATACTATGAACCGCAGTGAATTAGAAAGGCGATTAGGACAGGCACATTTCGGATTTAAGAGTATTGCCGATTTAATATACCGTTTGAAGCAAAGTTTGTTTCCGAATAATGGCATATATACATATTCAGACTATACGAATTGGGCTGCGGACGAAGTCTTTTATTGCGGTGGTATGAATATTTCAGATTTATATGATGACAGAAGGGTTGTCGGATATATGGATACTCCATTGCCTTTAAATCGAGAGATAAGCGGAGCGTATGGAGGAATTACAAAGACCTCTCTATTAAGGCAACGTCTCAATCGCATATTCTTCTTTCTTGCGAAAGAGTTAAACGTCAATACGTTTTATAATTACGCACCGATGAATAACTTAACTCGCCCAAGAGATGCGTTTATTCCTACGGTTCAGAATGTGAATTGGGATAATTTAGATATCAATCCAACTACACTCAAAGCGTGGTTTGGATGATGAAGTTGCTTTCAAGGTTGTTTTTATAGACTATTTATAGACTATTTATAGACTATTTTTAGGATATTTATGTTTTTATATACATATATAATAGAATATAGTAATATCGTAGAATGAGAGGCGGTATATCAAATGTTTTCGGTAATTTCGAAGAAACTAAGAATGATAAGCAGAATACCAAGATTGCTAAACCGCCTATAATTCATTTTCGTCGAACCCCTGCGGTAGTTCGCAGTCATACGAAATCGGCAGAGGGACAATATGAAACAAATAAACTTCTTTTAGATTTATCACAGCGTATTTCTCTCGGTATTACAAAGGATAGAAATGGAAACAAAATAAGCCCTACTGTTCCTCCTATTTATATAACATACCATATGTTATATAATGAATGCTTAGACAATCGGCAAACGCCTCGTATTACAAAGGAAGAGAAGGAGAAACTTAAAACGACATTTAAAAATGACGAGGAACATCGTTTATTAAATAAATCGATTGGTGTAAAGATATTACTAAATGAAAGTCTATATGAGTTGGAACGAGTTAAATGGTGGTGCGATTGGTATAAAATGATGAAGGGGCGCTATTCATCAGGGATATCGCTGCTATCGGGGCAATCACGACGGGTGCGTTCATCGTCATTGAGAAAAGCAAAAACATATGGCGGCGTTAGCGGCGTAAGCGGAGCAGGAGCGCGTCGATTTTCGCCAAGTATGACATCGAGGGAACGCCAAGAGCGCCAAGAGCGACAAAATGAAGAAAGAATACAAAGACAATATCGACTTCTTATACCTATACGCAACGGGTTATTGTATGCGATGCGATGCTTTGGAAATGTCGCATATTCGGCAGCAACCTTTCTTTACTGGACTACGAGCCTTATAATGGATAGCAATGATATCGATGTAATACACGATACGAACGAAGAGGTAAGACAAGAGTTTGCTCGACGACAGGCACATGCGTCGGAAGATAATGCAAGAAGACAAGCAAAGGCACAATCGGAAGATAACGCAAGAAGACAGGCACAGGCACAAGAGGATTTACGAAGGCAAAGGCAAGAACAGTATGAAAGAACTCAACGACCACCAGAATATTATGAAGAAAAGTTCGCAAACGCACAGCGAAATGTAAGAAAAAACGCAAAAGAAACAAGAAGACAGCAGGACGAAAAAATAAAAAAAATTATATTCGAAAAAGAATTAGATGATTTGCAGAAACGAAGAGAACAGGCAGAAGCCGACCGAGCGGAGCAAGAAGCGATACATAGAGAGTTTGAAATAGAATACCAAGAGATTATGTATATTATGAGAGAAAAATTTGGAAACAGAAGAGCATTCACTCAACAACATTATGAAGCAGCAGAAGAAGAGCGTCGTAGAAGAAAACAAGCAGGGATACGAATACCTTGGGACACCGCTCAATCACCGCCACGAGCGGCTACAAGAGCCGCACAAGCCACACAAGCGCCATCAGCAATGTCGCAAGGATTACCAGCAATGAATGACGATTTGAACTTAGGAACTCTTGAAGAATGGAAAATTATTTCTGAATCAAGAATAAATGATATTAAAGGAATACAAAGCATAATAGGGAATAATAATAATACGATAGCAAGTGTTATGTTATTTTTGTATTTACGAGATTTGAAAGACACAGACGCAAAATTGACGAAGGGGCATTTTGGCTATCAAAGCATCGATGCTCTTATAGCCGATTTTAAAAGGCTTGTATTTAATAAGTATCCTTCGATAGGGGAGGATTTTTTCAAAATAAGAGATGACGGGACATTATTAAGACAACGTCTAAATCGTGTATTTTTCTTTCTTGCGAAGTATCACAAGGTTGATACTTATTTTGGCTACAAGCGTAGTAGCGGGGATGGGTATGATTTTGCGTATGGATTAGGAATGACAAGGGACGACTTTCAGAAAATAATTAAACCGAACTTACCGACGGCAACAATGAATAGTCTTGATATACCAAAAAATATAAAGACACTATTTCTCAAATGGCTTGTAGGAAATGCACCAGACAAGGTCGAACAACGAGAAAAGAAAAATGCTATAAATGCTAACATTGTTATGGATGATGTATTTTACAAATTGTTAGATGCTAAATTGTTATTTGCTACTGATATTACAAAGCGAATGAATATGATGTGTGATACGTTTTCAGGATGGTATAAGGAATATGAACGTAATCCGGCGATATTAGGACAAAAAGACGACCATTTTTATCCAGTGAAAAACGAAGTAGATTGGAAGAAGTATGAATCAGGGGAGTATATTAAAGAGTTTTATGATTTGTGGTTATATAAATAATTACGAAGCGATACCTTATTGACGCTTTAATTTGTCCCGTTCCGTTAATTGATATATTTAAAAATTGACACATTATATACAGAGCAACGATTAGCATCTTGCTTAGCAAATGGCACTTCAAACGTGTATCGAACTCTACCGTTATGAGCGCAACGGTTCGCAACGCAAACGACGAATGTCTGCCATTCAATCCGTCAAGGCTGTGAAGGCGGCTAAGACAGTCAAACAAAAAAAGCACTTTCAAGTAAAGAAGATGACGAATGTGTCGCTATCGCTCACGCCGATTACGACACTTACGCTACCTAAGAATGCGATTGATATGTCGCTTATTACAGAGATATTGTTTTCAAACGAAGAAGCGTTTTCAAACGAAGAAGCACAAACCGCTATGATGATTAGGTGTGTTTGTAAAAACGCTACGTTAAACAAGCATTTACAAACGAAACGGGACATATATAAGGCAGAATACTTTTATAATAAATTAACTGATATGGTTGGCGATTTCGTAATGAGTAGAAGGGTATATTTGAAATGTAGTAGATATGATACACAAGGAAAGGATACGCCTGTTTTATCAAATGATGTTCTTGAAACGGTAGCAATCGAAATTGTCAAGGATAACGAGCAGGTAAAGGATGCGTTTAGAGAACTTGTTGTTGAACGGTATCAAAGTTCAAAAGACAATTATAATGATAGCACTATATACAAGGCAGGGTTTTGTGATTATTACGTCCAATATAGAAGGGCTATGGAATATTTAGGATACTATGACTATTATAAAGGACATACGAACGGGATTATGATTTGAATAGTGTAAAGGTAAGGCATAATGTTTGGTATATTTGTGTAATTTTTATTTTTTTGTTTGTTTATAGTATAAATGAAAGGTGGTAAAGTGCCTGATAGAGTAGTCGTTTTACCAAAGATAGAAAATACTCCTGTGAAAAAAATTAGAATGATACCTACGGCTCGTAAGGTTGCTTCGACGCCTACGGTTCGTAAGGTTGCTTCTACGCCTACGGCTCGTAAGGCTATTTCTACGCCTACGGCTCGTAAGGCTATTTCTACGCCTACGGCTCGTAAGGCTATTTCTACGCCTACGGCTCGTAAGGCTAACCCTGGGTTAAATGCGATTAGAAAGATGATGTCGAAGGAATATAAGACACACGCCGAACTATTAAGACTATCATATATCGTCCAATCAGGTATGAAAACGGATATATATGGATATGAAATAGACCCTAATGTTCCTCCTAAATATATAACATATGATATGTTATTAAATGAAAACTTAGAAGAGGATGTAGGAAGGGAAGAGAGGAAATATACTAAGAATGAAAAAGAAGAATTAAGAATAAAATGGTGGAAAGCGTGGTATAACATAATGTCTGGATATTACAGTTATGATGAAACACGTCAGAAAGGAGGTATTGGCAGTAAAGAAAAGTGGTTTAACGAAGTAAGAAATAGGTTGATAAGGAAGATTAATGGCACTACAAGTGAAATTACACCAGATAAACTTAGGTTATTGGCAAGAGATGCTCTTGACATAAGAAATGTTAAAAATAAAAAATATGACCGTAAAAATGCTACATATAAAAAGTATGCTGACACAGATACAGAACATATAAATAAACTTATAAATGATGTAAAAGTCAAACAAGCGGTTGAGTATAAGAGGGAGTATAATAGTTTGGTTGGTAAATTAGAAAATCTTAAAATTAATAATGGTGTGCAAACACAGGCACTATTGGATGCACAGGCACAAGCACTGGCTCAGGCACAAGCATTGGCTCAGGCACAAGCACAGGCACAAGCACAAGCACAGGCACAAGCACAAGCATTGGCTCAGGCTCAGGCTCAGGCACAGGCACAGGCTCAGGCTCAGGCACAGGCACAGGCTCAGGCTCAGGCACAGGCTCAGGCTCAGGCACAGGCTCAGGCACTATTGGATGCACAAGCACTGGCACAAGCACAAGCACGTGTATCTCGTTCTAAAAAATCTTCTCCGTCTGCTCCGACATTACCAGTTATGTTATCGAATAAAGATATAAGGGTCGAGTTAGATAAAATAAAGCAACAGGTATTAAGAGATGCCGATGATACACAATATAAACACGGACTTACAACAAAAGAGCGATTTAGTAATGCTTTTCGTATTGCGAATAATACTATGCCAAAAATAATAAGCGCCTATAATAAAAAAAACAATGTCGATAGATTAGCAGGTAATTATAGTCGTATATCAAGACAAATTTCGTATCCCGAAGATGGGTTTCCAGGTATTTATAGAACAAATATGGGTTTATATATGTGGGGTATGCAACTACCGCATCAATTCGATAGAGTATCTTTATTGAAAACAATGCTGTATTTAGTAGATAACGAAAAAATATATACGATTGTAGATTTACAAGATTGCAAAAGCACGAATGTGAAGGGTCATCCAGATATGCATATGGGCGTAGGGTGTAATCCGTATGACATTTCAAGTAGCGAAGATGTATATAGGATGGTTATGAATGCGATTAAACCCAATGTAGTACAAAGGTATCACAGGGTATCTAATTATTATGATATGTCAGCAGGATTTCCATCGGCGTGGGATGATATATATAAGATAGAGGATACAAGTATTGAGGATAATAGCGTAGCGATACATTGTTTAGGGGGTAAGGGTAGGACGGGTAGTGTGTTATTATATTTATATATGAGAGATATGACGGACGTGAGGAATAGAATAGGCGTAGAACATTATGGATATACGGATATTGCGGATTTTTTACATAATATGAGGAGTTTATTATTCAATGAGAGAAGAACGAATATGTATAAGATGAATAAGGATGAGGCAGCGATGGAAATATTCAAGATAGGTAGTAGCACGAAGACGGTAGGTGGTTTAACAGTTACGAGGTTATTAAGGCAAAGATTAAATAGGATATTATTTAATCTTGCGAGACATAATCGAATAAGTGAATTTTATAGTTATAGGTGTCCACAGAGTGGGAATAGACCGATAGACGAGTTTCTATATCCGATAAAGCATAATGTCGATTGGGATATATATGAAAGGGGAGGGTATGATAATAAGAGTTATATGCTATGGTTTGATTGAGTAATATTTATAAAATTGTGTGGATGATTTTCATAGGTTTTTTCATAGTATTTTCTTGGCATAATGATAGGCATAAATTAAAAATCTCAATTTATATGGTATGCGACTTAGGAACTGCCACAGTTTGATAGGATAATATTACCACAGACGATATTGTGGTAAATAAAGAGGAAGTATGGTAAAGTATGGTAAAGTATGGTAAAGCATAGGGTGCAATCCATATGATAAGGGGAATAATAGGGATGTATCGAGGTATATATAGGATATGATG
>Ga0209400_1000278_pt1 | contig 44655 bp, 40 predicted proteins | sample M_130807_EF_Meta_FD_187313 | JGI IMG/M metagenome (GOLD analysis project Ga0209400, IMG submission 187313) | Freshwater microbial communities from Lake Montjoie, Canada to study carbon cycling - M_130807_EF_MetaG (SPAdes) (version 2) | ecosystem: Environmental > Aquatic > Freshwater > Lake... | reverse complement strand
ATGTCTCATATGTAACGTCCCATGATCAACTAGCCGACACAGTTCAACGCCTGGGCTCACGCCTTGGCAGCACCTTCGTAGATGGTGGTGTCCACCCACGCTTTGGCACACGCAACTTCACACTGCCACTTCAAAACGGTCAATACATCGAAGTTGTTTGTCCACTAGATCACCCAGCAACAGAGCAAACACCTTGGGGTAAAGCTGTGAGCAAGAAAGCACAAGAAGGCGGCGGCTGGCTTACATGGGTTTTTGCAACTGACAATATTTCAAAGGTTGAAGAGAAGTTTGGACGCCCTGCAATCGAAGGTCACCGCACACGCCCAGATGGAACAGACCTTAAGTGGAAGCAAATTGGAGTTAATGAAATTACTGACTCTCGCGAACTTCCATTCTTTATTCAATGGTTAACCGCTGATCATCCATCACAAGATGGAAAGGCTGTTGCTGCAATTGAGAAGATTACGATTGCTGACACTGAGCAACTATCAGAATCATGGTTTAAGACAGAGATTCTTGATGGATTAAGTGGCACAGATATTGAGTTTATTGATCCGTCGACTAATGAGGGTGAGTCGGGGATTGTTGCGGTGCATTTGATGACACCTAGTGGTGTTGTGAGACTGGATTAGAGTTTTCTAAGAAAATGCTAATTCAATCATTTCGCTAATTCTCGTGTCTGACTGTTCAATAGATTGAACCCAATGCTTTGCGGCATTTGCATCAGCTAGGTCAGTTACAAATTTAATGGATTTCCACTCGATATCGTAATGATGGGCTACTTTTGCAATCGAGAAAAGCTCCATATCCACTAGGTCCACTTTATTGTCAAATAACCATTGGTCCCGCGAAGTCACGAATGAATCACCTGTTGCGCATCGAGCTGAGCCAAAACTGGACTTATGGATAGACTGCTGGCTACTTAGAGGAACCGTGCCGCGAGGCGCAAGCGGCTCTGCCAACATGTCTCTTTCGAGTACCTCATTGACCCCCAACACGCGGCCAAGCATCTCTTCACTCAGACATCCTGCAGTCCCGACATTAACTATTAGGTCAGGTTTTACTTCGAGAATTAACTCAGTCGTAACCCTTGCCGAGTTAATTTTACCTATTCCAGAGTAGTAAATTTTCTCAACAGGGCCTTTCGCATTGAAGTACTCAGACTCTAAGGCGGCAATAACTACGATTTTTCTCATAGAGAAACAATACTAAAATATGGTTTCGACAGATAGAAAGTCGACTTACAAGTTACTCTTAAGAGATGAGCCAAGGACTAATAAAGTGTGATCTACTCATACTTGGCGCTGGCGCAGTGGGCATCTCTATCGGAATTGCTTACCTGGAAGATTTTCCTGGGTCAACAGTTGTCATAGCAGACAAAGAAGACCAAATTGGCAAGCATGCCAGCGGAAGAAATTCTGGTGTCCTCCATGCAGGATTCTATTATTCACCAGAGTCGCTAAAAGCAAAATTCTGCCGTGAAGGAAATATGGCCTTGCGTGCCCTTGTCAAAAAGCATGGAATTCCACTGCGTGAAGTTGGAAAAGTTGTTGTAACAAGAAATGAGGAGGAAGACGCAAGACTTGAATCACTTTTTCAGCGTGGGCTACACAATAAAGTTGAGCTTGAATTATTGGATGAATCCCAACTTTCGAAATATGAACCCTTGGCCGTGACTAAGAATAGGTTCTTGTGGTCACCTACAACAGCTGTTTCAGAGCCAGGACTAGTAATTGCTGCTTTACGAAAAGAATTTGAGAAGCTTGGAGGAAAAATTCATTTAACTGAGAGAATTAATTTGAAAGTCTCGGGAAATGAGATTCAAGATTCAAACAATAAGTATGACTCCAAACTTATCGTTAACGCAGCTGGAGCTCAAGCAGATCGAATTTCTCGTGAAATAGATGTTGGGCTTGACTATGCGATGTTGCCATTCATGGGGGTATACAGATACACAAGACAAGATCAACTATCTCTAAAACGTCTTGTATACCCAGTTCCTCATGCCCTCAATCCATTTCTTGGAGTCCACTTCACAGTAACAGTGGATGGGCTAGTCAAAATTGGACCAACTGCTATTCCTATTGTTGGGCGAGAGCAATATTCAATTCGAGAAGGTTGGTCAATTGTAGACTCGGTACAAGCTGTAAAAAGTGCAGCTGCTTTGGTTAAAGGGGAGAGTCACAATCTCGGTTCGATTTTGAAGTCTGAGTGGCCAAAAATAATGCTGTCTAAATTAGTTCAAGAATCGGCAGAACTTGTCCCAACAGCGATTGGTGTAAAAAATTGGAAGAAAAAGCCGCCGGGAATTCGTGCACAGTTGGTGCATTTACCGTCCGGTAAGTTAGAGCAAGACTTCGTTGTCCGCAGGTATCTTAATTCTGTCCATGTTCTAAATGCTGTTTCACCTGGATGGACAAGCGCAATTCCATTTGGAAAGTGGTTGGTAGCAGAATATTTAAGTAAAAGTACGATGGCTAACGATTGATTAGTAAAAGAGCCTATAAATTGGGAAAAGCCTTCGTTCTCTTTGACAGGGATGGTACGTTGATTGAACACGTACACCATTTAACAGATCCAGATTTAGTGCAGTTTAAGCCCGATTTGCAAACTTCTCTCCAGACACTGGCAAAAGAAGGTTACAGATTCGGAATCATCACCAATCAATCTGTTGTGGGAAGGGGGCTAGCAACTGATGCTGACGTCAAGAAAATTAACGCCAGAATCCGTGACTTTCTAATGCCATTTGGAATTGTTTTTGATTTTATTTATTTCTGTCCCCACCTACCGATGACTGGATGCGAGTGCAGAAAACCAGCTACTTCCCTTGGTCTGAAAGCTGTTGCTGAGCATCAATTAGATCCAAGCCAAAGTTTTATGATCGGCGACCAAGAAAGTGATGTGTTATTTGGTAGAAATTTGGGTTGTTCGACCATTCAAGTCAAAGGAAACGCCCAAAAAAGCTCATTAGCCGACTACTATTCAGACACCCTTGAGAGTGCAGCTAAATGGATTTTGACCAAGAAAGAATAGGATTTTGAATGAGCAAACTTTCAACTCGATTTCAGGAACTTGTCACCTTAATTCCTCAGTTTGAATTACAAGCGAACAAATCAATACTTGAAGCCGCAGATAGCATTTATAGAACCTTTTTGTCCGGTAAAAAAATCCTGATTTGTGGGAATGGAGGAAGTGCCGCAGATTCTCAACACTTTGCTGCAGAATTTGTAAATGCTTTTTCAAGAGACTTGGATCGAAAAGCTCTGCCAGCAATAGCCCTTTCTACTGACTCCTCAATCCTTACTTCAATCGCTAATGACTTCGATTTCGAGAACATATTTTCTAGGCAAGTGGCCGCATATGGTAAACCAGGTGATGTGCTTGTCACTCTCACGACTAGCGGTACTTCAAAGAATTGCGTTAATGCAGTTCAAATGGCCAAAACCTTACAAATGACAAATATTGTCTTTACGAAAAAGAGTGGGCACATCAGTACGTTTGCAGACATCGCGATCGAAGTTCCATCTCAAAACACTCAGCACATTCAAGAATGCCACATGCTTGCCTATCATGTGATTACCGAGCTTGTCGAAGATAAGTTATTTAGAGAGGAAGCCAGCAAATGAAAATTCTAGTAACAGGTGGAGCAGGTTACATTGGTTCAGTTTTGGTTCCAAACTTGCTAAGTCAGGGGCATGAAGTAACGGTTATAGATAATTTTATGTACAAGCAAACAAGTCTAGCCTCATCAATTCGCAACGAGAATCTCAATTTGATTTTTGGTGATGTGAGAGATGAAGCCCTTATGAAAAAGCACCTTTCACAATCTGAAGTAATAATCCCACTAGCAGCCATTGTCGGCGCACCTGCATGCGATAGCGATCCAGTAGCTGCTCAATCGATTAATAAAGATTCCATTCTTTGGCTACTAAAGCAATTGAGCCCAAATCAAAGAATAATTATGCCAACTACAAATAGTGCGTATGGGAGCGGAGATAAGAATAACTATTGCGATGAGTCTTCTCCTCTTAACCCCCTATCGCTTTATGCACGAGATAAAGTTACGGTTGAAAAAGAGCTCATGAAGCACGAAGGTGCAACAAGTTTTAGACTTGCAACTGTCTTTGGGATTTCACCACGTATGCGGCTAGATTTACTGGTAAATAATTTTTCATACCGCGCAATAACCGATGGTTTCGTGATTGTGTTTGAAGGTCACTTTAAGAGAAACTACATACATGTCCTTGATGTAGTGCAAGCTTTTAATCTGGCGATCAACAATGAAAAAGATTTCGGTGGTGAAATTTTTAACGTCGGGCTTTCGGAAGCAAATATTTCAAAAATCGAATTATGTCGTGAAATTCAATCTATAGTCCCAAATTTCACGTATCTTGAAGCGGCTTTGGGCAAAGATCCTGATCAACGAAACTATGTCGTCTCAAATAAAAAGATTGAGAATCTTGGATTTGATCCAACGATTTCACTAAAAAGTGGTTTGATGGAACTTGTCAAAGGGCTAGAAATGTTCAATCATAAACCTTTCACCAATATCTGATTTCTAAATGCTGATCTTTATCAAGGGAGATTCATGCCAAAAGTACTAATCTTAGGAAAAGGCCTAGTTGGCGAGGCAGTAAGCAACTACTTAAAGTTAGATGCCAGCTTTGAAGTAGAAGTACTTGGGAGATCGGTTCTTGATTTAAGAAATCCACTAGTACTTTTAGACGAACTAAAGAGAATCAAGCCGGAGATTGTAATACTGGCTGCGGGTGTTGTCGGGGGGATCGAAAAAAACATCGCAGAACCTTATGTGCTAGGTTCAGAAAACGCGAAAATAATTTTGAACTCCATCGATGCTTTCACTCAATTTAATGTTAAGCAAGTTCTAAATCTTGTACCAGCTTGCGTATATCCCTCAAACCTTAATCGACGAATGAAGCCAGAGGATCTTTGGGCAGGCCCCATGGAAAAAACAAGCCTTCCGTATTCGGTTGCAAAAATTCTTGGAATCACATTAATTAACGCTGCAAGAGAACAGAATAATTCGAAGTGGATTTCAATTGTTGCAACTAATCTTTATGGAGATGACTCAAATATTGAAACACATAAGGCCCACGTAATTCCTGCGCTTTTGCGGAAGTTCACCTCTGCAACAATCGAGGACAAGAGGGCTATTACTTTATTGGGCGACGGCACCCCAGTGAGAGAATTCTTACATGTTGATGACTTTGCCTCTGCTATCAAACACATAATCATCAATGATGTTTTTTCAGAGCCCGTACTAAATGTTTCAGGCGATACTTCTTGGACTATAAGTGACTTGGCCGCGATCATTAAAGAAGTTACTAAATTTCAGGGTGAAATTGTTTTCGCCAACGATGGACGGAATGGCACGATGGTAAAATTACTAGATGGATCTAAATTGCACAGCATGGGATGGGTGCCAAAAATCAGTTTGCCAGAGGGTGTTTTTCGAGTTTACGAAAAATTCGAGATTTAATGCGGCGGTTTCTACTTTATTTGAAGGAATTTAGAGTTCGTGAGGTAGGGTCTGCTCTGGTTCAACGTAAAAAAGGGGGGCGTAAATGGACTTGCAATCCAAGGCAAATTCTATTCGTCGCGAGATAATTAGATTTAAGACTGACACAGGGAACGGTCATTTAGCGAGTTCTCTAAGTATTGTCGACGTCCTTGTATCTCTATATTATGATGAAAACACTTGGTTTAATCATTATGAAGATCAAATTGTTTGGGGTAAAGCTCATGGCGGTCCCGCGGTTTACCCAATACTCTCTGATCTAGGCTACTTCCCACACTCTGAATTAGAAAAGTACTGTCGCCCGAACGGAATTCTTCGGCTTCATCCAGATGCAAGTATCCCTGGTTGCAATTTTGTTGGTGGTTCACTTGGGAATGGGATTGGATACGCTGCCGGATTAGCTTTTGCTAGCCCCAACAAAAGATTTATTGTTATTTTAGGCGATGCTGAACTATATGAAGGCTCAGTTTGGGAGTCGCTTATATTGATCAATCACTTTGAGTTGAAAAACCTTTTGATAATTGTTGATAGAAACGGACTTGGAATCTTAGGTGCAACTGAAGAGCTCTTGAAACTAGAACCCCTCGACGCAAAGTTTAAGAGCTTCGGATTTAACGTTGTGGTCCAAGATGGACACGATTATGAAAAATTAGAAAAAGTTTTTGAAACCCCCCCAAGTACGCCAACTGTTTTTATCGCTGAGACAATTAAGTCTAAGGGAGTTCATTTCATGGAAGGCAAGGCAATGTACCATACAATTATTCCTCGTGATGCAGCAGTGGTTGAACAAATGATGGATGAACTAAAGTGAAAGCACAGCGAGATGAGTTCATCGAGTATCTTTTCAACCAAGCAAAGTTAGATCCCGACATTATTTTTATTTCAGTAGATATGGGCGCACCAGCTCTTGATCAGTGGCGTGAAGAACTCCCAAATCAATTTGTAGCCGCGGGAATTTCGGAACAAAACGCAATTAACTTTGCGGCTGGGCTAGCGGCAGCTGGTAAGAAACCATTTGTTTATATGATGGCTTGCTGGGTTGCGAGGTGTTTTGAGCAGATTAGATACTCCTGCGCGATGCCTAAAAATCCCGTGACAATTATTGGAAATGGAGTTGGTCTTGGGTATGCACCCGCGGGTCCCGCACATGAGCCAACTGAAGATTTATGTTATATGCGCGCTATAGAAGGCATTGAAATTGTTTCACCAAGTTCCTCCGAGCAGGTTAGGTTTATTGCCGAATCCTCACTGAAAGCCCCGACGCTCAGGTATGTTCGTCTCGAAAGATCTGTTTCGGAACGTCTTGCGGAACGCGTTGGTGGGGATTTAATTTCGGGCGTCGACCAGTTGCATTTGATTAAGGGGAGGAGTGATCGTCGCCTAACGATTTTATCAAGTGGTTACCTATTAAATAGAGCAATAGACGCAGCTGAAAACATTTCGAAAGAATCTGGCTGGTCAATTCAAATTCTAGACGTATGGAAAATTAAACCACTCGATCTTGACGTCCTGTATAAGAAAATTAAAGATTCTGAACTATTAATTACACTGGAAGAACAAGCGCGCGATGGTTCTTTTGGTGCTGCTATATTGGAAGCAACCAGTGACTTGAATTTGTTGATTCCAACTTTGCGATTATCTCTTTCTTCGGCATTTGCTTTTGAAAATGGAACGCGTGACGAACTGCTCGATCATTACGGTTTGTCCAAAGGTGAAATTGAATCCAAAATACTAGAAGCGATTGGTGAAAGATCAAAAAATGACTGATATCTTATTCATTAATCCGAGTAACTCGGCAAGTCTGTATCAGGGGTTGGCAATAAGCTTAACAGCGGTAGAACCTCCAACCTGGGCGCTGTTATTGGCAGAGTCTGTTCGATCTCAGGGTTATTCTACCAAGATTATAGATGCAAATGCCGAAGGAATTTCTGATGACGAACTCGTAGATAGAGTTTTAGAGGATTCGCCTAGAATAATTTGCCTTGTCGTGTATGGTCAAAATGTAAATGCAGGTACTGCAGGAATGAGTGGTGCATCTCGAGTAGCCAAAGCTCTAAAAGCAGGCAACAAGAATTTCGTCATTACATTAATTGGATCATATGTACAGGCATTACCAATAAAAACCCTTGAAGATGAGTTGGAAGTTGATATTGGATTCACAAACGAAGGCGTGTATGCCCTTTGGAATTTGTTAAAGCTTGGAGAGTTTTCGCCAAAAAGTCTAAAGGAAATCAAGGGCATTGTTTATAGAGATAATGGGAATGTAATTCTGAATAAGGCGGAGGAAGTTGTGCCAACCGAAAGGATGGATCTTGATTTACCGGGTTATGCCTGGGATTTGTTACCCTTCCGTGATAAGCCATTAGATCTTTATCGTGCGCCGTTTTGGCATGCCGAGTATGACGAGGATAAGCGTTCCCCATATGCGGCAATTCAAAGCTCGCTTGGGTGTAATTTTGGTTGTGCATTTTGTATGATAAACATAATTAATCGAAATGATGAAGATGAAGTTGGTGTAGCCAGTAATTACAGTCGAATGAGATTCTGGTCACCTGAGTTTATGATCAAACAATTTGATTTATTGGCTGAAATGGGTGTACGTACAATTCGAATAGTCGACGAAATGTTTTTGTTGAACCGGAAATACTATGTACCTCTTTGCGAAATGCTTGCAAAAAAACCTTATGCTGGTGAACTCCGAATGTGGGCGTATTCACGAGTAGATACAATTGCAAATCCGGAATTCCTTCAACTAGTCCGATCTGCTGGAATAAAGTGGCTATGTCTTGGTATCGAGAGTGCCGAACGTGCGGTTCGCTTAGAGATTTCTAAAGGAAAATTTCAGGATGTAGATATTAAGAAAGTTGTCAATCATGTTCACGAAGCCGACATTGAGGTCATGGCCAATTTCATAGTCGGATTACCTGGAGAAAATCAAGAGTTGATGCAGAGAACACTTGATTTATCAGTTGACCTATGTACTTCGGGTTGGAATATGTACGCCGCCATGGCCTTGCCCGGCAGCGCCCTCTATAAGCAAGCGTTAGAAAGAGGCTATGAATTGCCAGATACGTATGCTGGATTTTCATTCCATGCATATGAAACCCTACCCATGCCAACCGAGTTCCTAACTCCGGCAGAGGTGCTTGAATTTCGTGATAAGGCATTTGTGACTTACCACTCTAATCCGACATTTCTGGCGCGCATCCAAGGGAAATTCGGCGATAAGGCAGTCAATAACATAAATAAAATGTTACAAATTACTCTTAAGCGGAAAATTATTGAAGACAAGTCTTCTAAATTAGGTTGAGCTTATTCAGAAGATTACAAAGACTTACAATTTGATTGGATTCAAGGTCAGGGTAATTTCCTACATACCAAGAATTAAAATGTAAGTGATCAACCTCGGAAAAGTCAGACATGTCCAGCTCTAATCCAATATTCTTCAAATAGGGTTGACGTATCTGGTTTCCGCCACCTGAGAGCCCTCTTCGAAATTCAATACCATTGGAACTCAGGATATGTTCAACATTTGGGCTCAAATGTGAATGACTCTTGTGCAAAACAATGGGAAAAGCGTAGTTACTTGAACCTTCGAATTCCATATCGGTGAAGAAAATCTGACTATCTAGGTTTTTGAGAAAAATATCAAAATTCTTAGTCCTCTTCAGAACATTGGAATCAAGCCTTTTCAACTGTGAAATCCCTAAAATACCGTTTAACTCAGTTGGGCGCATATTGTAGGCAGCAAAAGCAAAAATAAAATCTGGGTTGAGATCAGGGTAACTTTGTTTGTAAGTACTTTTTGTATCATCTAATTGCGATTCCCGAACCATGCCATGTGAGCGCATCATTCTGACATAATCATAGATTTTAGGGTCATTCGTTGAAATCATTCCACCCTCAATGGTTGTCATATGATGCGCATAGTAGAAGGAGAAATTTGATGCTAGACCAAGCGATCCAAGTTTCCTCCCTTGATAAGTTGCTCCATGAGATTCGCATACATCTTCAATGATAGGTATAGAGAATTTTTCAGATAATTCGATTAATTCTTTTGTCAGACCATTTATGCCTAGTACGTGAGTGATAAAGATTGCCCTAGTTTTAGGAGATATTGCTTTTTCTAACTTTTCAAGATCGAACGACAAGTTTCGCATGTTTACATCTACAAAAACAGGTTCTAGCCCAGCATGTATCACCGAAGCAACATCCGATACCCATGTGAGTGGTGGCACAATGACTTCACCCGAACCACGGAGCTCTTTTAGAGCAAGCATTGTTAATTCATTCGCCGATGCACCGGAATTGACCATGACTGAATATTTCACACCCAACCACTCACTCCAAGCGCTTTCAAATTCTCTGACCTTGGGACCATGAGTTAATTTTGGGTCATCTTGACGTAGGTATTCAATTACTTCGTCAAGATCTTGACGAGAGATATTGTTTACCATTAGTGGCCACAGAAACATATTTCTCCTATAAGTCATTAGCTAAAATTTTTGTACCTTCAAAATCAATTTTGAAGGGGACTTCTATGCCCAACCCAAACTCGACTCTAAATCTTTCACGGTCATTAGACTTTAGCCAAAATAGGCAAAAGCCACCACCTCCCGCGCCTAGGATTTTTGCCCCTATTGCCCCAGCCTTCTCACCTTTTGCAATGAATTCTTGAAGACTACTTGTTGCCGCATTGGGATTCGCCTCACTTTTTAGATTCCAACCTTCTTGCAATAAAAGCCCAATTTCATCGAGATTTGCCCCTGAGTCTAAGATATTTTTTGCTTCAGGTACTAAGAGTTGTGTTCTCTTTAGAATACTCGATTTACTCTCAATCCCATTCACAAGTCCTCTAGAAATTTCAGAACTATTTCGCGTGATACCAGTAAACACAAGAAATGCACGATCTTCTATGTCTGTCACTCTGTCGAGATCCATCAGGAATGGGTGCGCAACCCATTCCCGCTCTTGGCCAAATTTTATGTGATTAATTCCCCCGATGCTGCATGCGATTTGATCTTGTGAACCAACAATATCACCGATGATGTCCTGCTCTAAGCGGATAGCATCCGATGCTAACTGAAGTTGTGGCTTTTGAATTCCCTCCAAGGTTGATAGTGCATTAAGTAGTCCGACTGCGAATGCAGAACTTGAGCCAACACCACTTCTAGCTGGCAAATCACCATGATGTTGTACTTCTAATCGACGAAGAGTAGAAAAATGTCTAATACCTTCTCGTAAGGCTGGATGCAAAATCTCATCTAATTCTCTGCATGTTTCTACTTTTGAATAAACCATGCGGAAATTGAAATCAAAGAATGGAGGTAGGACTCGACACGAAAGATAGCAGTACTTATCAATCGAAAAAGATAAAACTTCGCCACCGTTTTCCCGGTACCAGATTGGCATATCGGTACCGCCGCCGAAAAGACTTATTCGGTATGGTGTTCGGGTAATGATCATTTAACCTCCTTTGCTGTCCACCAAGATAGTTTAGGTAATTGTAGCCTAAACAATAAATCTTCTTCGAAGAGAAGCCCTTAGCTGAACCAAAACAGCTTTTGACCGGGTAGATAATTTAAGATTTCTTATTTCCCGTTCGTAGTAATAGCCAAAAAGAAGTGCAATTGGCACAGGTAGGTAAACAAAACCTTTCTCGACAATAGGAATCTCTTAAAAATTTAAATTTGTCCTAGCTCGCTTTAGATCGTCCCCTCTGATGGAACCAGCTGGTGTCGTGAGACTAGATCAGTTACAACTTTTTCACTGAAAAAGTCCAAAATGGTTCAATGTTAGAAAACTTCAAGGTAGAAATATCAAAATTGGCAGCACGTAGCATTTCTGTTATTTCACCTTTACTGAATCGTTGTTCAAGCGTGGTACCGAATCGATCAAGTGCATCATTTGCAAGCATCACAAAGGGCATGTCCGCATAGTGATGAAGCGGGATATTTGAAGTGTTTATCCCAAACTTACCAATTATTTTAGACAACCTTGCCAATGGCCAGTAGATGAGTGCTGCAATAGCTGAAGTAACAATTTGCTTAATTCTTTGCGGGAGGGCAGAAATAACTTTGCGCACTGCATTTACGGCTTTGAAGATTAACTTGTAGAAAGTTGGTTTGTTCTCAAGGTTGTAATACAAGTAGCAAAGAAAAGCTCCCCCGGGCTTAATTCTGCGTGCAACCTCTTTGATTGCCAGACCGGTGTCAGGAATATGATGCAAAACTCCAAGTGACATCGCTAGATCTAATGATTCCAGGGGAATTGAGTTCGCGCCCACCGTTTCTTGTAGCACTGCAATCTTGGCTTCACCTGAAAACTTGTTTTTCAAGACTGTGCTTGCACCATCACTTGGCTCTAGCGCATAGACCAGAGAAAAATATGGTATTAACCTTGAAGCCCACCGCCCGCTGCCCGCGCCAAAATCCCCTGCAATAGATTTTTTTGGATCGAACTGATTTAAATCAAGGGGAGTGCAGTAGGCCTGAAATTGGGCATCTAGTGCCTCAGATGTTTCGGCTTTGCCATAATCAAAGGTCGCCCACTCATGACCAAAGGAATCAATGACTCCTTGGTCCAAGTTTTCATCTCTTTTGTCTGGGCTCACGATCACTCCTTGGGCTTCCAAAGCACGTCAATCAAACTAATGGCTGAAGGCAAGTATATTTAAATTTGATTAAACCGATGCCCTCTGACATAGAATTGCCGACATGGCAAAGGTTGGAGTCACTGGTGGGGCTGGTTTTATTGGCTCAAATTTAACTAGGCGGCTAATTTCCGAAGGGCACGAGGTCGTCGTTTTCGACGACCTGTCCACAGGGCTTATCTCGAACGTTGATCAATTCAAGTGCACTTTTCACAATGCATCAATCACCGACCCCTTGGCACTTGACGCCGCTCTCAAGGATTGCCAAACAATCTTCCATTTAGCTGCCAGAGGCTCAGTTCCCCGTTCGATCAAAAATCCTGTAGCAACACACGCTGTTAATGCAACAGGCACGCTAAATGTTTTAGAAGTAGCTCGATCAAGTGGCGCTCACGTAATCTTTTCATCATCTTCTTCTGTATATGGACGAAATTTGCAGCTACCTAAAGATGAGTCAATGTGGCTCGGCCCAATGACTCCTTATGCCGCGAGCAAACTTGCTGCAGAAGGTTACGTCCAAGCTTATGCCGCGGCATATGGTGTGCCCACCACACTCTTGCGCTTCTTTAATGTTTTTGGTCCTAGCCAACGTCCCGACCATGAATATGCAGCAGTCCTACCAAAATGGATTTGGCTTGCCATGCAAGGTAAACCAATAGATGTCTATGGTGATGGAACTGCTTCTCGTGATTTTACATACGTTGATACAGTCCTAGATATCGCGATTACGGCAATGAAAGAGAAAGTGTTAACAGAAGGAGCTATGAACTTGGCCTACGGAAATAGAATCTTTCTTAGCGACACAATAGAAATGCTAAGAAAGCACTTTCCAGATTTGAAGGTTAACTATGTGGCCGAGCGCTTGGGTGATGTTAAAGAATCACAAAATGCACCTGATCTACTTAAGCAACTCTTCCCTAAGGTCCAACCTAAAGAATTTGAAACTGCACTGACCGAGACTATTGACTGGCTCAAAGAGTTTGGTGAAAGTGTTGCAAACGGTCCAGCGACTTCGGACTAGCAACCTCCTTTATGTGTGGAATAACTGGCGGAATCGGAGTTAGTGCGCCAAAGAAAATACTCCTAGACGCTCAACTTAATTCAATTGAACATCGCGGCCCGGATGACATAGGAACCTATTTAAACCAGGGAATTAGCTTGGGAATGTGCCGTTTGGCCATTGTTGAAGTTGCTGCGGGTAAGCAGCCAGCCTCTGATGCATCTGAAAAGATTCATATTGTTTGGAACGGTGAAATCTATAATTATCGGGAACTGCGCTCCGAGTTGGAACAACGCGATGTGCACTGCCGTGATTCCAGCGAATCTGAAGTGGTCATTAATCTTTACATAGAGTTTGGCTTAGATTTCATCAACAAGCTCAATGGAATGTTTGCCATTGCAATCCATGACTCACGCAATAAATCTCTTCACTTGATTCGTGACCGGATGGGTAAGAAGCCATTATGGATCTCGCAACTAAATGATGGAACCTTGTTCTTTGCGTCCGAAGTTCGCGCCTTAATGCTGGCACGTCCAGATCGCACGCTACGAACGGACATGGTCGCTGAGGTTATGCAATACGGCTATATCAATGCCCCACATTCAGCGTTCAATGAGATTACACAAGTGCCACCTGCTTCAGTTCTGTCCTGGCATGAAGGCGAGACAATCATCAAAAAGTATTGGGAGCCAGATTTTGATACTAAAGTCCAGATCTCATACGAAGAAGCTTTGGAAGTATCGAAAAAACTAATTGAAGAATCTGTCTCGCGACGATTGATTTCTGAGCGCCCACTTGGATCATTTTTAAGTGGAGGTTACGACTCAACAATAGTCACTGCCTACATGGCTAAGTTAATGAGCGAAAAGGTTCAAACCTACTCAATTGGTTTTCATAGCGCGCAATTCAATGAGGCCCACCACGCAAAGCAGGTTGCTAATCACCTCGGCACTAACCACCATGAAGAAATTCTTAGCCCAGATCCTGCCCTAGTTGTTGAAAAAATCTCGCATGTGCTTGATCAGCCTTTTGCCGATTCCTCGATTGTTCCAACGTACCTATTAGCCAAATTTGCACGGGAAAATCTCATAGTTGCACTTGGTGGTGATGGCGGAGACGAAGTATTTGGAGGCTACGACCGCTATTTAGCAACACCTGTCATGCAAAAACTCAATCCATTTCTGGGACTTGCACGCTCCAGCTTAATCGTCGCGGGTAAACATTCCCTTGGAAATACTCGAAAAATAAATCGAGTTGGTTCACAGCTAGCTTCAAAGGCCTCGCTTGCAGCTAGATACAGTTCGATTTTATCTTTAGCTCAACCTGATGATTTATCAACTCTGCTTAATCCAAATTTCCAAACCAAATCACCAGAAGTTACAAACCTAAGCCAATTTGCTAAGGGGAATCTCTCATCCTTTGATCGCATGATTCGGTCTGACTTGGGCGCGTACTTGCCAGGTGACTTGCTTGTGAAAGTTGACATAGCAACTATGGCAAATAGCCTTGAACTTAGATCGCCGATGTTAGATGTCAATGTGGTCGAATGGGGCCTATCGCTGCCACGTAAGTACAAAATCAAAGGTTTTGAAACAAAACACATTCTCAAGGACGTGGCACGTTCATTGGTGCCGGCGAACCTAATTGATCGACCAAAGATGGGCTTTGGAATCCCTAGAGCCGAGTGGCTGCGGACTGGAATGAAAGAATTAGTAATTGACACACTTACGGATACAACGGCTACACAACGCGGCTGGTTAAACCCTGTCGAAGTTAGAAAAGTTTTGGATCTTCATATGTCTGGCCAAGACAAAGACAACATTATCTGGCCGATGTTGATACTAGAGCTTTGGGCTAGAACTTGGCTCGACTAGCAGATAGGTTCTGGATCATATCTACTTCGTCTCTTCTACCTAAGTAGGAAAGTGTGGAACTACTCTAAACTTGAGCTCTACACTCAAAATAACAAGCATATTCTTAACTTTGTATGGGGCCCTCTCCTCTATAACACTATAGCCTGCAGTAATGAAGAGTTTTCAGAATGAACCAATCGATAAAGTCGTTTCAAACTTTAAATGAATGGATTCCTTAGGGGGAGATTTTGGTTCATCTCATTAGTTCTCCTCGGAGGGTCGTTACTAACCTATTTGACAGTATTTAAAGTCTTCGCCCAACCACGACAGTTCAAAGGTGATTTTTATGCGGCGATGTATAACCCACTTTGGTGGGATGGAACAGGTCTTTTCTATGGCCCGATGTTTGTCTTTGAAAGATGGCTGGTTAATGCCTTCCCAAAGATTTTTACAGTAACGTTTTTTCATTCCACCTCCTCTTAGTAATCTTTGCAACTCTTTTTGTCGCCTTAAAAACGGTTAATTCTAATAAACCTTTTGTTTTATTTGGATTGTTTGTTTGGGGTATGAATAGTTACTTTTATTACTCATATTCGGTTGTAGCAAACCCTGAAATACTAGAATTATTTTTTCTCGTAGTGATGTGGTGGGCTCTGACAAGGAAGTTTATTGTGGTCGCTTATATATTTTTCTCATTGGCGGTAATTACAAAAATAGTTCCAATAATACTTTTACCAATGATGTTGTTTAACCCAAGTTCCTATGGACTTCTCGTCCTAATACTTATTATGATTTCGACAATAGTATTAGTGTCTGTTGGACAAGACCAGCCGGTTTCTTCCATACTCAAGGATCTACTTCCGGCCTCATCTGGCCCACAACCCCAGAGCGAACAATTTCTTGGATTAAGTAATGCGATCAGTAGGTTTACTGGAAGCACTCTGCCCCCTGATTTTGGACATGTGGTGTTTTTCTCTATAACTACAATGGTAATAATTTATTTACTAGTGATATGTACTGTGTATAGATTTCATAAGGTATACAAAGATTCAAATTATGAGGTTTCGGTAGCATACTGTTTTGCTACTTTTATGTGTTTAGTACCAACTATGCATATGAGTAATACACATAGACATACGTTTATTTTTCTTGCGCCTATATGGATCGCGTTGAGGTTCGTTACACAAAGTGATTCTAACTTGAAACGCTCAAAGTTCTTTTCGAGAATCTTTTTAGGATTTTTCCTAGCATATTCACTTCTACCGCTCTACTTCCTAGATGGCTTTCCAGTCTCAAAATTGTTCGGTGTACATCTGGGTGAAACGAGCTCCTCATTCATAATGCTAACGGAACCCATTTGGACAAATTTCGGGCTCTTATTTGCCATATCATGTTATGGTTTGACATTGAGCAGGGGTGTTCGGTCGAAGCCAAAATAGGAGACTAATCATTTATTGGATAGCAAATGAAAGATAGTTCAGAAATCATCAGGGATATGGTTGCTGCCGAATTCGCTGCGCGCCACCCCACAAAGGTTTTCGTAGCGGGCGAGTCAGCCGTGCCAGTGAGCGGTAAAGTATTTGGAGAAGAAGAGTTAGTTGCTGCCGTACAAGCAAGTTTGGATTTTTGGCTAACCGCTGGACCATACGCCGAAGAGTTTGAAAGTAGATTTGCAAAAATTGTTGGAATGAGACACGCATTTATGGTGAACTCTGGTTCGTCGGCAAATTTAATTGCCTTGTCTTCTTTAACGAGCGCGACATTACAAGAAAGAGCACTTAAAAGAGGCGATGAAGTAATAACAGTTGCCGCTGGTTTCCCGACAACGGTTACTCCAATACTTCAGAACGGTTTGATTCCTGTTTATGTTGATGTTGATTTAGAAACATATGTCGCAAATGATATTGCATTAGAATCAGCAATTAGCCCCAAGACTAAAGCTATAATGATGGCTCATACTCTTGGAAATCCACCTAATCTTGATTTGGTGGAAAAGTTGGCGAAAAAGCACAATCTTTGGTTCATTGAAGATAGTTGCGATGCGCTTGGTGGCACCTATAAAGACAAACAACTGGGCAGTTTTGGCGATCTTTCAACTTTTAGTTTTTACCCCGCTCATCATATAACTACAGGGGAAGGTGGTGCAGTACTTACTAAAAAAACATTTCTCAAGCCCTTAGTTGAGTCATTTAGAGATTGGGGTCGAGACTGTTGGTGTGCGCCGGGATGCGACAATACTTGTTTGAAACGATTTGACCGGCAAATGGGGGAACTTCCCCAAGGTTATGATCATAAGTACACATATTCTCACTTAGGCTACAACTTGAAATCAGGTGATATACAAGCCTCAATCGGCTCAGCACAACTGGATCGACTTCCTGATTTTGTTGTAAAAAGAAAGAGAAACTGGGAGTACTTACAGAAAGGATTAAGTGGGCTTTCTGAGTATTTAATTCTTCCGAAAGCAACTTTTGACAGCGATCCGTCTTGGTTCGGATTTGCGATCACGGTTCGCAAAAACTCCCCAAAATCTCGAAATCAAGTTGTCAAAACACTTGATGAGAGAAAGATCGCATCTAGACTTCTCTTTGGCGGTAATCTTTTACGCCAGCCAGCTTTTACCGGAACTCCCCGGCGCGTGGTTGGGGACCTTAGGAACACTGACTTAATTATGAATGACACTTTTTGGTTGGGAGTATGGCCGGGCTTAACAATTCCAATGCTTGATTATGTAATTGACACCCTTTATGAAGTTTTTGGAGTTAAATTGTAGTGAGTGACACAATCAAGAATCAACTGACTTCAGTTCAACAAGATTTTTGGACTTTAAACTCGGGAGAGGATGAGTGAAAAAGAAAGAAAAAGTCTTAGTACTAGGTGGGAATGGATTTATTGGAACCCACTTAATATCAAAACTGTCGGAAAATTTTGAGATGATTACATTTAACCGCACAGAGCATTCATTCGCAGAAACTATTTCTAAGGATTTTCCCGATTTTGTCATTAACTGTAGTGCATCTAATGTCAACGCACAGCCAATAGAATCTTTTGAAGCAAATATCGAATTCCAAATGGAATGCATTAAATTACTACTAAATAGCGGTAGGCAACCATTTAAATGGGTCCAAATTGCGTCTTACTTTGAATTGCAGATTTCCTTCGGAAGAAGAGATAACTACTCACTTGATAAGCAGATATGCCGTTCGTTACTGCATAGAATCGAGGAGAGCCATCAAATTAAGCTCACAACAATCTTCTTACCCCACATTTTTGGAGAAGGCGAAAACGCAAATCGATTTATTCCTTACACGACTAAAGCTTTACAAAACGGGAATATTGCAGAAATTTCTCAGGGAGAACAGTTTCTTCCCATTCTTGGAGTCGAAGATTGCTGTTCGGCAATCGGCGCTGCAATTCTAACGGATCAGCTGACTTGTTCGGCTACACCAATATGGTACGACCGTGTTAACCGACTAGCATTCATGATGGAGAATGCAATTTCCAGAGGCGTCGTGAAGATTAATCTTGAAAGAGAATCTATTGATAATTCTTTTCCAAGGGTAGAATTTCCTCCAACGGTAAAGAATTGGACACCAAAGATGACCTTCAATGACTTCTTATCTCAATTACCTCTGAATGAAATGAAAATTTGAGAAAGCCATGTTGTTAACAATAGGTATTCCTGTTCGGAACGAAGAAGGAAATATATCTGCACTCAGGGTTACTATCGAGGACATTGTCAAGAAAATCGAAAAAAAGAATGTCACCGTGGAAATAATTATCAATGATAATTTCAGTAGAGATAACTCTTTAAGTTTATTAGAAGAGTGGCAAAGAGATTTCCCAATAATTCGCCTTTTTGCTTTACAAACACCCATTTCATTCCAAGCTTCGATTATTTCAATGATGAGAGAGGCAAAGGGGGATGCATTCATTGTCTATCAGAGTGATCTGCAGGATCCTCCGGAGATACTATTGACTTTCGTGGATCACTGGTTAGAGGGCCACGAAATAGTTGCAGGTGTTATATCTTCTCGGAAAGAAGGTCTTATAAATCGTATTGGAAGGTTATTTTTCTACCGATCTCTACAATTAGTCACAGATCAATTTACTGTGGCAGGCCTGCAAGATTTTTATTTGATTTCAAGTCGAGTATACAAGTCATTACTAAATTTGCCGAATGAAGGTTTATATCTGCGAGGACACATCACATCAAGATTTGGGAATGTTATTCAAGTTCCATATTCTCGGAGACAGAGAACTGCCGGAAAGACAAAATTCAACTTTCCCGAGAAGTATTCGCTCGCATTGGATGCTTTATTGCTATTCGGAAGCAGGTTCATAAGGATTCTATCCACTTTGAGCTTTGTTCTATTTTTGCTTTCAACTATTGCAGTTATTTCTTTTTTTCTTATGTACTCGTTAGGAGTCCGCTTCGAAGCCAGAGGTTGGACAAGTTTGAGTGTTTTGGTCTTAATGTTGGTATCACTAGTTGGGTTAACAACTGGATTAATTCTGGAGTACCTAATTAGAATTTATAGACTATTGGTGTTCAATCAAAAATGATTTGCTAAACTACCACCAACACAATTTGAATGACAAAAAAAGATTTCTTTAACTTTACAATGCTTTGAATTATTTGAGGTATGAGCCGCAGACTAGCGCTTGGCTTGTTTGGCAAGTAATTCTTTATAGAGTTCTTCATGGTCCCGCACTAACCGATCTACCCCAAAGTTGGCGGTTGTGAACTTGTACGCTCCAACTCCCATTTTTTGTCGTAGCTCTCTGCTGTGGAATAGTAGTTCTAAGGCATCGGCTATGTCATCAACTTTTGAGCCAGTTACAATTCCTGTCTCACCGCTTAAGATAACCTCGGAAACTGAACCTACATCTGTAGTTACTACCGGCAGGCCCGCCATGCCCGCCTGAATCAGACTTAGAGGCGTTCCTTCGTTATCGCTCGTTAAGATAACAATATCTGCCGCAGATAAAATCTTTTCGATATTGCTTTGCCACCCCAAAACAGCTACGGGCAAATTTTCACTCGAAATTCTCTCTCGGCATGAATCTAGTAATTCACCATCGCCAGCAATGAAAAATTCTAAATTGATACCACGTCTTTTTATTTCACTCACGACATCTAAAAATCTGTCAGGTCGTTTAATTTGAGTTACACGTCCGATAAAGGCACAGTGCAATTTTGATGGTGACAACCCAAAAAACGCTCGTGACTGCTCTCTCTTCTCTAATTGCCCAACACTTAATCCTGGAGGCATGACTCTGAATTTTTCTGGCCTGCCAATCCCAGCATCTAGCAGGTCCTGCCTAACTTTTGACCCAACAGCCAATAACTCATGGGTAATTAAGGCCAGTAGCTTCTCAGAAAGAACCACAAGAGATCGTTTAAAGGGGCCGAAGTAGCCATGCAATAAATGACCGTGAAATGTATGTACCCGTATAGATGGCTGTAAAGAGATTATCGAAGCTATGCGGCCTAAGAAACCAGCCTTTGCGGTATGTGTATGTATTACATGAGGTTTGAAATGTCTAATTTCCCGAATAAGTGAAAAAAGGACTCTTATGTCTCCACCAATTTTAATGCGCTGCCCAAAATCCTTTATTCGGACAGCTTTAATATCAGTTGCAACCAGATTCAAATAATCTGCTTCATTACTGGAACAAAACCCTGTGAACAATCGTTGGTCAAAATTAAGCGAGTCGAACCCTCGCATTAACCCCGAGACCTGTACCGCCGGACCACCTACATTCATGCGAGCAATTATCCGCATGACTCTAATTGGCGGGTTATTTGTTGAATTCACACGCCAATCTTCTCTCACTTCCACCCCACAGTCATCATTAAATCAGCGATTTTCGAAAATCCTCCAAGTCTATGACGCAACTAGCAGTCAAGATTTCTCGGTCAGGCGGCCGAACATCAAGGTAGGTGACTGACACGTTGATATCCCGCAACTTTAGAAGTAACTCAACATTTGGCTTGGGGACCCAACTTGAAGCAAGATCCGTTGATGTTGAAAAAACTCCAAGCCTTGGTAAGGATGGAAATGGCAATTTTGGAGGAAGAATTAAGACATTTTCTAGAAAACTACCGCTAAAGCAGGAAGAAATTTTTGAATTTAGAAAAGCATTCTTCTTGTTATAAGGACTTTCGAAAAGATCCCTGTAATGTGAGTTAATACTTGAGATACTGACAAAAACAAGAATGGATGGCACAACTAGAATAGAAAAAGTCTTGAATAGCGAATTCACATTTAGTGAACCCAGCCAATTCCAAATAGCGACTAAAAGAAAGTATGAAGCTAAAGTAGCAGTTCCCCAGCAATAGCCAAGCAAAACCCTAAATTCTAATTGATTATCTGAAGTTATAATTATCGGAATGAGTGTCAATATCAAGGGAAGTATTAGGTAAATTGCCCTGTAAAAGATGGACTCACTCAAATCAATTGACTGTTTCCTAATTCCCATAGCGAGGATTAGGACCATAGGTATCGATGTTATTAAAGCAATTTTTGGAGATGGGCTATCAATCATAAATGGCCGCATCCCCACCACTAAAGGCCGTGTAATTAGCCAGACTACTTTCTCCGGTATTTCAGAGATAGTAACTATGGAAACTCTCGCATTAGCTGAAATTCCCATAAACTTCATTGTCACAAAAATACTCAAAACAGAAACAGTTCCAGAAATCACCAAGAGTGCAAGACCATGAACTGTATCCGACAAAAATTTTGATAATTTACTTTCATTCATTACATTTACTATGGTTATTACAGAGAAATAGAATACAGCAGTTGGAGGGTATACAGCTAATACAATTGCGAGAAGGAAAACCGCAAGAATTTTTCTTGCTTTCAGTTTTGAAGACCAAAAATGAAATGCGTATAAGCCAGCTAAGGTGGCCCACAAGAAAAACCAAGTTAAACTCCAATGCACGTACATTTGAAAGCTAGGCAAACAAAACGCAATTGCGATTGAAAAAATACCAATATTTTTGTGTCTTGAATTTTTAATGAGATTAGAGATGAAAAGAAAAATGAGGATAAGTGTTACGAGTGAAAGGCTTCGTAATATCCAGGCGTTCGCGGGTCCATCCAGTAATGAAAAACTTATAGAAAAAAGGCCAGCCGAGACAGGTCTGCCATCCTTCAGGACGTGAGCAACAAAACTCGAGGTATCCATTAGTGCTCCGTAGTCATCACTCCAGAATGACTCCTTAAAAACCCCTGGTGAGTACGCGAAGAGAATTACGCAAGCGCCAACAATCTTAAAATTGATAACTCGACTGGCTGACAACAATTTAGGAAACATGCTAAGTATTATCTACCTTCCAGTGCTTTCAATTGCCCCTTTGTGCTATTAACTCTTATTAAACTTTCTTTGGTGCTGTATTTTTGAGTAGTTTCGGAAGACTCCTAAAACTTTAACTTTTAGGAGTCTCATTCCGTTAGTAAACATTTTCCTGAACCTTCACACTTTGTTGCTGGTCGAGCTCTGAAGTAGTTATGATACGCTCCGTGACCATGCAAAGACCACAAATACTAGCCGTCGTGGGCCAAGGCTACGTTGGCTTGCCCCTGGCGATGGCTGCCATTGATGCAGGCTGGTCGGTGATCGGGGTAGATAATTTCGAGGCCAAAGTGTCACAGATCAATAGTGGATCAAGTCCAGTTGAAGACGTATCAGACCTACAACTTCAATCGGCAATTGCAAAAGGTGTTTATAGAGCCACAACAGATTTCACAGCAGTTGCTGATGCCTCAGTCATCACAATCTGTGTACCAACACCATTAGACAATAAACGCGAACCAGATTTAACGCTCCTTCGAAGTGCAGCCTCTGGGATTGCACCCTATGTCTCTAACGAGACATTAGTAGTAAGTGAATCCACTTCTTACCCAGGGACTCTGCGCGATATCATCATTCCAATTGTTAATTCATTTAAACCAGCAACTACTTCGTCAATCTACTTTGCGAGTGCTCCAGAGCGTGTTAACCCAGGCGATCCCAACTGGAATCAGAAGAACACGCCGCGCCTTGTTGGTGCTGTCGATGAGGGTTCAAAGATACGAGCACTCGCTTTCTATGAAGCCATTTGTGATGCGGTTGTCTCGGTATCGACCCCCGAGGTAGCTGAGGCTGCCAAGCTTCTTGAGAATACTTTTCGGTTGGTGAATATTGCCTTAGTCAATGAATTCACCCAACTCTGCTCTGCGGGCGGAATTAATGTTCATGAAGTAATTGATGCCGCGTCATCTAAACCTTACGGCTTCATGCCCTTTAGGCCTGGTGTCGGAGTTGGAGGACATTGTATCCCTGTCGATCCTTTGTATTTAACATGGTGGGCACACCAAAATGGTAGCAATGCCACATTTGTAGAATTAGCCGATGTAATTAACCATGGAATGCCCAAATACGTGGCACACCGTGCACTTTCTATGGTGGATCAAATAATCAACAATCCCAAAGTCTTAATCATGGGAGTTGCATACAAGTCTGGGGTCGGAGATGTACGAGAAACTCCAGTTTCAGAGCTTCGTGATTGCCTAAAGACAGGCGGAGCTGAAGTAGCTTGGCACGATCCTTTCGTGACGACATGGGAGGGCACTAATCCTGTTGATTTAGATTGGGATTGTGATGTTGCCATTCTGGCGACAATGCAGCCAGGAATGAAGGTAGATCAACTAATTCAAAGAGGAATTAAAATTCTTGACTGCACTAACTCAATGACAGTCAGAGAGGGAGTGTATTCACTCTAAGAACTTTTTTTCATCTCCTTGGAGATGTCACTAATTATGGTCGATAAATCTCGATAGGGTTTCCAACCAACTAACTCATTAATCAAATCTATGTTTGGCACTCGTCGCTCCATATCTTCAAAACCATCACCATAGGCTTCAGAATAAGGCATGTAAACTATTTCACTTTTTGATCCTGTTTCGTCAATAATTTTTTGAGCCAGTCCATTAATCGAAATTTCAAAATCGTTTCCAACATTTATAACCTTGCCGATTGTATTTTGAGAAAATGCAACTTTTAAAACAGCGTCGATAACGTCGAAAACATGTGCGAAACAGCGTGTTTGATTACCATCACCGTAGATTGTGATCGGCTCGTTTGCTAGTGCCGCCTTTACAAAACGTGGCACTACCATTCCGTAAGCTCCAAGTTGGCGCGGGCCAACTGTGTTGAAGAAACGGACTATTCTGGTTTCTAATTGCTTTTCTACAAAATATGCGTAGGCGAGTGATTCATCGATAGCCTTTGCTTCACTATATGACCAACGAAGTGTTACAGGGCTGCCTAGAATTCGATCATCGCCTTCTTTGAGAGAGTCTGAAATATTCTTGCCGTATACTTCGCTGCTACTTGTCAAAAACACTGGGGTGTTAGTTTTACAGGCTGCTTCTAGGACATTTTCCGTCCCTCGGATGTTTGTTAGCAGACTAGCCAATGGATCATTAACGATATTAAAAACGCCAACTGCTGCAGCAAGGTGGAAGACATAGTCAGCCTTTTCAATCAACGGATTAAGTACATGTGCATCAAGGATAGAAGCCTCAGTTAGAGTAAATGTACCTGAACTCATAAGTGAAGTTAGGTTCGATGCGCGACCTGTTGAGAAGTTATCGATTGCTGTGACTTCATGTCCATCAAGAACTAGTCGCTCACACAAATGTGAGCCAATAAATCCCGCCCCGCCAGTTACTAAAATTTGCATATTACGACCCTTAATTGATAGAACCCAATCATACCTAATTTCTGCATCTTTGCTTGGATGAATTAAAGCTTGCGTAACCCAAAATGTCTGTTAAATGTGGCTTAAGTCCTTAACTTAATTATTTATCCACGGATGCTCGTGACTTTTCAATGATTTTACTTATGCCCGTTCGAAGATCAATCTGGGGTTTCCAAAATTGGAGTATCTTTTGATCTGGCGTATTCTCTTGGTTTTTTTGAACAGTATCCTGCCGGGTACCGGGAATCACAATCGCACCTATTTGTGCGGCCACTTCGTTTGCTACCTCCAAAATTGTAGAGCGCTGAAATGATGTAATGTCAAAACTTTGAAACTCAGTTGAGTTACGGGATTTCTCCATTAGAAGTAAAAGTGCGTTGCTACAATCATCAACATATAGAAATTCGCGTGTTTCCTTGCCATCGGTCAGCATTACTATTTGCCTGGTATTTAGTGCAGAATCAACAAAATCTGTAATGACGTGCGCTTTTGTTTTGTCTGGCTCAAATCCATAAACGTTCCAGAATTTTACGACAAGTCCTCCTAGCGCCTTTGTGAAATGTTCTCCAACAGATTTTAGTGCACCGTACGCGGAGAATGACATGTTAGACATTTGGCTGCTAGCAAATATGAAGGGGATGGAGTAATTCTTCAACAACTCAAATACATTTGTCATAATTTTCGTGTTATTGAGCACAAAGTCAAGGCTTTCTTGATATTTTTGCAAGTATCTAGACCCACCGACGTCATAGGCTAAAAAGAATGCAAAATCAGCGCATTGAAATGCCTCATTTATCTCAGGTGAGGCGATAAGTCGCAAGTCATGAGCTGGATCAATCACCAAGTCCAATTCGACTACCTTGTGCCCAGCGTCTTTAAGTTTTTGGCAAAGCGATATCCCTATTTGTCCACGCGAACCCAGTACTAGTACTTTTTGAGGGTTTTGTAATTCCATGAACTCGGTCAAAGGTCGATCAAATTAGAAAATGGGAATATTCTGCTTAGATCCACTGGAGGTTGAGAAGGAACGGTCACGCTGTCAAGTGGGTGGGGAAGGCTCTTTAGCGTCAGTGGCTTTTTAGCTCTATCTTTCCTATGGAAAGTAACTTCAACTGTATCTGGAAACTCCGTGCCGAGGTACCGGAAAATTCCACCTCCGTAATTATTTGGATGAACATGGACAATATCAAACAGCTCGAGCAGATGCTTGATTACAGGGTTATAGACCTGATTCAATATCCACCGGTTTGACGCGGAAGGTAGCGCATGAAATTCAATTACTATGATTCGAAATTGTTTCAAGATTGAAGTAGGCGTTGCTAACAAACAGAGCCATTCATGCCCTTCAATATCCATTTGCAGCATTAAATCATTTTCAATGCCAAATTCCTGATCTTGTTCCATCCAATCTTCAAGAGACAATTGCCCAGAATCTGAGTAGGGCGCCAATTTCATCGAAATAAATTTTTGCATTGACGTTAAATTGCGTGGTTCCTCGACAGAGTGATCAAGCATGTAGGAAAAAATCGAGTAACTTTTAGCGAGTTGATTCTCGAGGTCCCAAGAATTGCCTACCCCAGGTGAGTAACAAGAGGATATTCCAGCAAGATCATCTGGGACCAAGTAGCCACCATCATTTTCGGAACCAATTCGGATCAGGACATGGCCATTGTCGAACGGCTTGAAATTCTCAAAGAAGTCCAACATCTCCTGATTATTTGGCCCTAATGAAACGCTGTATTGAGCCCCTACTTTTTTTGAAAAAGTGTTTAGAGCTCGATTAGCAAGGGTGCTTAATCGCCCCTCAAAAACTCGCATTATCTCTCTCCTTTATGCCCACTTTATAGACAACGTTATGTATTATGATAACAGTTGTGATTGATTTTAGCAGGTTGGCGAGCTCACGATATTGGGTTTAGTCAAAGAATCCTTCGCACGCATATGAAAATTCGGTAAACGTGTTGAGCTCGAGTTGAAAGTTGGGGTTGTGTTTTGAAAAAAGTATTGGTCACTGGTGCAGGTGGATTTATCGGAGGGCACCTTGTCGCCTATCTAACTAAAAAGAATTTTCAAGTTAGAGCTGTTGATATTAAACCGCTAAGTGACTGGTATGGGAAAAGTAGTTCCTCTGAAAACATACAGTTGGATCTTTCAGTGATTGAAAATTGTCGATTAGCCGTAAAGGGTATGGATGAAATCTACAATTTAGCTGCTGATATGGGTGGAATGGGGTTTATTGAAACCCATAAAGCCCGGTGCATGTTAAGTGTTTTGGTAAATACACATATGTTATTGGCTGCTAGCGAAGCAGGAACGGAAAAGTTTTTCTTCAGTTCCTCCGCATGCGTATATAACGGTGAGAAGCAGAATAGCGTGAACGCTTCTGGACTAAAAGAGTCAGATGCGTACCCAGCAATGCCAGAAGATGGCTACGGTTGGGAGAAACTATTCTCGGAAAGAATGTGTCGACACTTTCTTGAAGATTTTGGCCTGCAAACTCGTGTAGCTCGTTTTCATAATGTTTACGGTCCGCATGGAACTTTTGATGGCGGAAGAGAAAAGGCACCTGCTGCGATTTGTCGAAAAGTAGTTGAAGCAAAGCTCGCAGGTAAGCACGAAATTGAAATCTGGGGCGATGGTGAACAAAGGCGAAGCTTCATGTACATTGACGATTGTGTTTCCGGCATCATAAAAATTACTAATGGGTCAAACTCTGAGCCGGTAAATCTGGGTAGCGAAGAATTAGTTTCTATAAATCAACTGGTTTCAATGATTGAACAAATTGCAGGGATCAAACTACAAAAGACGTATTTGTTAACTGCGCCTCAGGGGGTTAGAGGTAGGAACAGTGACAATTCGACGCTTAGAGAGATTTATAATTGGGAGCCAAAAGTGTCACTTATGGATGGTTTAGAGAAAACTTACGCTTGGATTTACGATGAAATAATTTCAGGGAAAAAGTCTATGTGAGACCTTACTTGTTCCTAGGTAGCAGCTATGGAATATATCTAGGCAGCTGCTCTGTGAATAAATTATAAATGTAATAAATTGAGGTGAAATATCCTCTAGAAGTTCGATGCTAGCAAAAACGAAAAATGTATTTGTAAAGAGAAGTGATATACCAGCGTGGATACTTTTGGCCAAATACTATTTATTTGAAGAACCTGTCCATTTGTCGAGGATGGTTTTCACCAACATCGTAGTCATTTTTGGTGGTTCGTTTAGAAAAGTCCATGTCCGTGGGCCTTCAAGAAAGCCAACGGGAGAGATGATAGTCCCACGTTGGTTTAACAACCCTGGAACAAAACTAAATGTTGATTTACCAATAATCAGAAGATCTGCATGTTGCATCATCTCCCATGCCTCCAAGACGCTAATCCCAGTTACGACATTAATATTCCCAAGATCGCCAAGGGTTTCAGAGAAATCTTCATAGCCTAGAGAAATTGTTGAGTCTTCATTAAATTTTACATCATTATTCTTAAAGTAATCTGAAGTAGCGGTAGAAAAACTTGGTTTCCAGTCAGCATTTGGATGTGATACGTCGGTGTGAACAGTTATCTCATAAGGTATGTGATTTGCTTTTAAAAGTGTCGTAATCGGACTCAGAATCTCACGGTACCACTCAGTAGGCGAGAATCTATTTTGGAAACGACTGTTGGAGACATAAGCTCTTCGGATATGAAGCTGCACATCAAATTTATCGTGAAGTTTCTTATTATTCTGTAGTGGCCTAGTGTCCCTAAAGTATTTATACACGTTTGGCTTCTTCAAAGTTAACTTATAAGGATTCTGCACGGTGTAAACTTCATGCGTTCCTTTAACTAGATTAAGAAGTTGTCTAAACCTTAGCCACATTAGGAAAAATATTTGAAGCCTAAAAAACAAATGATCAGGTAGAACTTTCTCTTCGTGATGAAGTTTACAAGAATAGGAGTCTAGGTTTAAGAACTTTCCTAAGTCTGCTATTAATTCTAGTTCCTTTTGATGACTATCCATGTTGTCACCAGGATTAGAGTCAAGAGTCAAGATATCCCGGTTCACAAAACCTATTTTGTAATGCCTTGCGAGACAAAACACACCAATAATTCTAAATACTTGAGCGCCGGCCCCATCTTGTGAATGCTCATTGTCGAATGCGAAACAAATAGACACTTTTCACCTTATCACTTATATAGGAGTTTGGAAAGGAGGTTGTGGGGCCCAGATGCCAATGTCCGAGTCTAGCACTCTAGGCTTCCTAGCGGACTTGGTTGAGACTTTCACCAGGCTTTGAGTCGAATAGCAAAGTTGGGGAGCACTTAGATTCCACTTTAAAATTTCTCAGGAATATAAACTCATCGATAATTAGGATAACCCCTAGATTCATTCCATCTTTTGAATCGTGATTAGGAAACTCCTACAACAGCCGCCAAAAATTCTTGACTGAGTCTTCAGAACCTGTGCGATGCTAGCTATATTGAGAAATCAAGAAATGGATAATAATGAGATTTGATGTGTAGTACAGGGCGCAGCTAGAGGATCTTTGCTAGGCTAAATTACGTGAGAACCCCAATTATCGCCTTAAATGGTGGCTTAGGTAATCAATTATTCCAGTGGTTCTTTGCCCACACTCTAGAGCCTGGAAATAAATTTAGAGTAGATTGTCTTTTTGAGACTAGTGACACAGAGTTAGGGCAACGTGAATATCGGCTAGAAGAATTGGCAGAAAGATGTTCGCATGTAAGTCGTGATGGTGACGGATTATCGAGACTATCTAAATTTGAAAAATTTTGGCATTTGGCAAATCGCTTGTGGTTAGTTCCTAGATTCCGCCCCTACATGACAAGTATTGGATATTTTCGGGAGAATCCTAACTCGGAAGTAGCTCAAAGTTTGAGTATGCCAAACCCAATGCGCTACGCATATGGATTCTTTCAAAATGCGGGGATCGTAGAACGAGCTCATAGTGCAATTGAAAATGAGTTGTTACCAATCATCAAGTCGAATCTGAAAGAAGTGAAAGAAAAATACGATCTAAATTCCTCGTATACTGCCATCCATGTGCGCCGTTATCCAACGGCGGGTTATAGATTGACTCCGATACACTTTTGTAATCTAAGTAGCGAATATTTTATTAACTGGGCAAAGCAAAATGCAGGAAAAAAAATTATTCTTCTCACAGAATCCTCTGACCAAGTCGGTGAAATTATTAGTGCCTTAAAGCCAGATTTAGTACTGGACGCAAGCAATTCTTCACCATTTGATGTGTTGGCGATTATGGCTGGCGCTGAAAACTGTTTAGGCTCAAATAGCAGCCTATCTTGGTGGGGCGCCAAACTTTGTTCAATTTTTGGAGGGCAAGCATCATTACCGTCTAATTGGTCATACTGGGATAATGTTGACTCACACGCTTTTCACTTTAATGGGTGTGTTTTAAATAAATCACTGTGGGATATATCTGGGTTTGATTAACTCCCCTTTGCCAGTCTAAGGAGCTTTCAACTTGTGCCCACCTCAGGTCCCTTCTGCGCTGCAAAGTGCCAATAAAAGCGACGCGCTTTGTGGATTTTCGATTTCAAATGTGAGAAAATTTCGCATGCAATTTCAACTAGCTACGAACCCCAAGACCCGACATCTTTTGTTAATCGGAGCAATTTTTGCCTCAGCCGTGTTGAAAGCATTGTATGCGCTCTCACGAGATGTTTTTGAATCTGGGCCGGATGCAAACGGCTATATCCCAATTGCAAAAGGGTTTTCCGAAAATAATTTCTTCTCTCCGGATATTGTGGGACCTCCCTACTATCCATCTGGATACCCCTTTATTTTGTCTCTTTTAGCTCGGATTGCACCCGGAAACTGGTTTGAACTCTCACAACTCCTTCAAATTGGAATGTTTACCCTAGCGTGTTATTGCTTCTACTATTTATTGGAGCACATGTTTTCTTGGAAAATTGCTGGGATAGCAACATTAATCTTTAGCTTTAATCCGGCGTGGGCAGTTGTGAACAGTGAAGCTATGTATGAAACACTCCTTGTGTCTTTTTTAATTTTTTCAATATATTTCTTGATCAACCCTCGTAAGAAATTCGAAAATTATCCCATTTTCACGCTGACCATGAGTGGAGCATTAGCTGGAATTGCCATTGCGATTCATCCAAGAGTTCTTCCACTTTTCCTTATTATATACTTTACATTTTTCTTCACTCGAATAAAAAATGTGTCGAAAGGCTTAGTACTTGCTGGATCAACTGTATTAGTCCCAATTCTTTTTGCAATGCGTAATCTTTATGCAAAGGGTGAGTTTACACTTATGAACTCGTTTTGGGATGGGCAATCCTTCAATGCTTTTCTTACTGGATGTAGATCGTATGGTTGTGCCGCTGAAAGAATAGTAGCCAGTCCGATTGGCTTTCTAGAGCAATCTTTCACCAGCGGAATTGGATTTTGGTCCCCACATTCTGGCCCACTCATGAAGGGTACCTGGTACCACAATATAAGTGTCCTATCTTATTTAAATGGCCAGGGCTACAACAGGGTATCTATTTACCTCTCTCTTATATTTTCAATTGTGATTTTTCTAAGTTGGATTTACGGGACCTTGTTACTACATAGGCAGAATAGAATTTACAATGCGTTGCTATTCTCACTTGCTGGAACTATTTGGCTCACCGATATTTTGGTCTACGGCGAAAACAGGCACCGCTTGGTAGCTTTGATTTTCATGCTGCCCGCTCATTCGGTTGGCATCCTTTCGTTACTGAAGAAATTCAGATTCAGAGAAGGTCATAAACTTTGAGTGAGGCCAACTTTTGAGAAAAAGAGAATATGTTTGGAATTTTGCTCATACTTTGTTAACTTGAGCTTTTGGGACTAAAAGCCTTCAAGCCAAATCTTGTTTATAACTGTATTGATGGCACACTCGAACTCATGCGAAGAGTACATATTCGATCCCTTATTTTCTTTTTTCAAATCTTCAATATCTTGTAGATAATCAAGCAAACCGGAAGCAATCATCCCAACGTCACTAGTCCGAAATAAGCGAATCATTGGATCGCAAAGTCTTTCCATTTCTAATCCAACACCTACTGCTGAAGTATAAATCGGAGTTCCACAAAGCCTAGACTCCAGAAGGACCTGCCCGTAGGACTCAGTTACAGCCAGATGCAATAATACGTCAGCACCACGTAAAATCTGAGGTACGTTTCCTTGGAAACCTAAAAATTCCACAAAGCTATCGATCTTTAGCTCTTTCGCAAGCGTTTTCAATTTCTCAAGTTCTGGACCCTCACCGATGATCCTATATTGGACTCTTTGCCCCGAATTTATAAGTTCAGCGACGGTATAAATTCCAAGGTCTATCCTTTTCTCCCAAACTAGTCTGCCAATAGAAACTATATTATGTATTTCTGGAACCTCCGTGGAGTTATCCAGATTGGGTTTTGGAAAGTTATCGAATTTAACACCCAGGGGAATTTCTATAACCTTGCTGGAGGGTATATTTCTTTTTGTCAATGAAAGGGTTACCTCTGGAGAGAAAGATTGAATGTATGTCGACTTTCGATAGTAAATGTGAGCAAGAAGCATATGTAATTTTGGCTTAAAGGATCCCTTTTTCGCGAGATTAGAGAAAAATTCTGGTTGCTGATGATGGCAAATTACAAATGTAGTTCCAGTAAAAACCTTGAATGCACTAGCGTAAATGGAAGGAATATGGCCGTGTGCGTAAACATAGACTTTCTCATGTCGAGCCCAACTGATCAAGGCAAAAGATGCCTTCAAAAACCCCAGGATTCCATAATTAAAGTACTTAATTTTTTCAAAACCATCAGATTGCAATTGAGCGTGTATTGGGCCTTTAGACGAGATTGAAATTAGTGCTGTTCCAATTCCTCTTTGTGAATAAATGGGGAATTGACTCTCTAGCCAGGAATTCCTTTGTGAAAAGTCAATCAAATTTACAACTAATGTCATTATTGAAACTTTATTACTTTCGACACGTGGCTATAAGCCAAAAACGTGAGCCGTAATTCGGAATAAATCGACTTAGGAGGAAGTCAATCAACTTAGCAGTACCTTGGATGAGAAACTTCGGGAGATCAGTGTATTTCTGTATTGAAGTGGGCGCGGGCCACCAAGTCTCTGAAATTCTACAACTCATTATTGAGAATCCATTTTTATGGAGAAGTTCTGAATAAGATTTATAATTTCCCAGCGAAACATGGTAAGGCGTAGAGTAAGAGACGCGGTTAGGAGTGAAGTAGTTATACAGATTTATCATTAAATTTGAAATGCTGCTTACCCCTTCAAGCGGGCCTTGAACTATGAGTTTTCCATCGATCCCTAAATGATGCTTGACGCTTTGCAGAATTTTCCCTGGATCACCGTCATGTTCTAGGACATCACTCAATAAAATGTAGTCAAATGTGCATGAGGATATAAATAACTCTTCGGGTGCCAAAATTGGAAGTTGAGTCTTTAAACGAAGAATCTCTCTCGTGGCAGGTGAAATTTCTAAACCAGTCGGTTGTAAACCAAGTTCTCTCGCAATTAGAAGTCCGTGTCCGTCTAATCCGCATCCGTAGTCAAGAAAAGTCTTTCCAAGCGGGTTACTTTCCGAAAGAAACTCTCGGGTGTTCGCATATTTCTTGTAACTATCTGAGTCCCCCTCGAATCGATATACATCGGTTGAGGAGAAGTCGTCCAAATAATAATTACTATACATATCTTCAAGTTCGCCAGGTGTCAATTTTGGTAAAAGCGTGTAGCCCGAACACTCATCACAAAATCGATACCGCCTCGGCACGTTATATACAATCTCTCGCAAAGAAGTCCTCTTTGACGATATTTTAGATAAACAAAAAGCGCATAAATCCTCCACTTCGTCACCCTATCACGATGAATAGGCGGATAGACCGATGGGCAAAGTAGCTTCAGTTGATTTTAAGGAGGGAATAGCCTTTCAACCCCAAAGCGCCATAATGTAGGATAAAGAAAAAGAAAAACAGCAGGTTGAGTTTTTCGAGCCCATTTTTACAAAATTAATTTTCGCCTTCAAACCACCGGAAGTGATATTTTATGAATGTCCCAAAAATTTTTAAGCGCACTATAAATTCTAGATTAGTCGAAAGTTTGAACTCTACAGTAATCAGAACTTCAAATGAATTGGCAACCAGATACCGAAATTTAGGTATTGAACAAGTTGATGGCGTCTGGAACAGAAAACACCTAAGAAATTTTGATGTAGCAAGATTTAGAGCGGATAGTATTTATGTTTGGCAGACTCGTCAATTTCAGGAAGTTAATTATTATTTGACTTATTTATACACCATGGAGATTGACAATTTGGGGTTAATTGGGCGTTTGCAAGAATCAGGAAATTATGGGGTAGAGACTTTCACCTTTGATAATCGCAAAGTATCAAGGGATCTCATGGATAGTGTTATAGAAATAAACTATTTAAATGATGTACTCAGTATATTTAAGCAACAAAATTTGCACATACTTGACATTGGTGCAGGCTATGGGCGCTTCGCTCACAGGGTCTTAGAATCTTTTCCTGAATGTAATGTCACCTGCGTTGATGCTATTCCTTTGTCGACTTGCATTAGTCGAATTTATCTGGATAAATTTATTCAAACCAATCAAGCAACAGTCCACGATTTAGAGTCTCTTAACGAAATCAAACCAAAAGAATTCAATTTAGCTGTAAATATTCACTCGTTCTCAGAAATGTCGCTAAAGTCAGTAACGTTCTGGATAAATTTTTTAGTTAAAAACGAAGTAGAATTCTTATTCATCGTTCCTAATGGGCCTGATTTAGCTCTCAATGATGGAACAAATTTTGGTCTATTGCTGCATCAAGCGGGATTTGAAATCTTGGAAAAGAGAGAAAAATACTATATTGGTGATTATTCGAAATTTGCTATTTATCCAAGTACGTATTTCTTGCTGCAAAGAACAAGATAGTTATGAAATGCATTTTCTTAATCTGTAATTCGAGTGTCACGTAAAGCGATTTTAAAAAGTTAGTAGTCAATCTTTCGTAAAGCAGGAAGGAATTGCTTCACCGCAGTTAAGAACTTGAGTTTTTTCAGTTCATTTTTAAAGAAAGTCCAATGAAGTTTTATCCAACTCACTCTACGCGTGACACAAGTAGTTCTGTGTCTGTTTTCTCGAAAAAGTTTTAGTAGTACTTTTCTGTTTCCGTCGTAGTATTTTTCAGAAGAAACTCGGCTAGCACTAATTTGGTGTTGCCGATACATTACTAGATGATCATCTATAAAATTGATTGTAGTCTTCTCAGATATTCGACGAAAAAAATCTAAGTCTTCTCCTGGTCCATTTAATGATTCATCAAACCCACCAATTTCTTTGACCAAATTCCCTCGGATCAACGCGGTACTGGCACCAAGTAAAACAATCGCCTCCCCTGGACGTTTGATAAATTCTTTTGAGCAATCACCGGCATCCTTCGCATCTACCGATTCGATAAATGCTAAGTCTTCTGTAACAATTTGAATACCCGAATAGACTAAACCACATTCAGGATTTTTCTCTAAAAAATTCACCTGCAGTTCGATTTTCGTTGAAAGCCAAACGTCATCGGAATCGCAAAATGCGATGTATTTACCATTTGCATTCCTGATCCCTAAGTTTCGCGCGGAGTTCACTCCACTATGTTCATTTGGGATAATATGAACTTTACCTGAATATGTCTGAGCAATAACTATTGAATCATCCGTTGATCCATCATCAACGAAAATAATTTCCAAGTGAGCGTAGCTCTGACTAAGAATCGCAGTTAAACAATCTGGCAAGTATTTGGCATAATTGAAATTGGGGATAACAACTGTAACTAAAGGTTTCATTGGCATAATTTTAGCCTATTTTCACTCTCAACCCTCGAAGGCAAATATCTAGGAGCAACCATTGGAGCTGAGATTCTTCGAGTGGATTCTCTAGACATTTCTAGATCTCAGAAGGCCCAATCCAGAAAAATGTGGTTCCAGCCAGATACAGATTTTGTAGTAGGTTTGAGATTGACTAAAGTCTCACCTCTTTTGTGGGGTTTCCTTACGAACCCAAAATGCCAGACTTGATATCGCGCAAAACTTCTACGAACATTTCCCCCTAAATGAAATAGGAGATGACATTCTCGCCTGTATTATGAACATTGTGGTAGACACATCAAAAACCTTTGCAGGTAGTTCAATTCTGAGAGCATTCAAAGTACTTTCGTCCTCAGATAAACGCAAGCTAATGAAAATAACTGGCTTACAGATATTGATGGGGGCCCTAGATTTATTAGGTGTGCTAGCAGTTGGTATTCTTGGCGCACTTTCTGTAACAGGATTGCAATCCAGTAAACCAGATAGCCGTATTAGTGATGTATTAAGAGTTTTGCACATCCAAGATTTAACCCTTCAATCCCAAATGTTAGTCCTTGGAGTTTGCGCTGTGGTCCTATTAGTGGGGCGAACAGTACTTTCAATTTTTTTCACACGGCGAATTTTGTTTTTCTTAAGTCGACGAGGTGCAAAAATTTCTGCAGATTTAGTTTCGCGACTACTATCGCAACCACTCTTGACAGTACAGTCGCGTACGACTCAGGAGACGGTTTATTCCCTGACCACAGGTGTTGAGAGAATCGTTTTGCAGGTTTTGGCAACCGCTGTTGTTTGGATTGCAGATCTATCCCTTTTGCTTGTCCTAATATTTGGATTATTAGTAGTAGATCCAATAACAGCGATCACAACACTTATAGTTTTCTCCCTGGTTGCGTTTTTTCTTTATCGATTTATGCATACACGTGCCGGAACTCTTGGTGTTGAATATTCGAATCTCACTATAAAAAGTAGTGAGAAGATAGTAGAGGTATTTTCCTCATATCGTGAGTCTGTTGTGCGCAACCGCAGAGATTATTATGCGAGGGAAATAGGTCTACTACGTTACGCACACGCGAATAGTTCTGCAGAAATCAGTTTTCTCCCATTTGTCAGCAAGTATGTTATTGAAACAACTGTGGTAATTGCCGCAGTTCTAATTGCCGGAGTTCAACTCACTCTTCAGGACGCATCGCAAGCTATTCCGACACTAGCAATATTCCTCGCAGCAGGTACTCGCATTGCTCCTGCAGTATTGAGGTTGCAACAAGGTTTAATATATATAAAGAATGGGTTGGGGTTTTCAGGCCCCACGTTAGATTTGATTGAGTCTTTAGGAAACTCTCCAAGAATTGAAAACACCAATGACACGGTTGATAGAGTTCATCAAGGATTCGTTCCAGAAATCAACATCGAAAATGTAACCCTCACTTACCCAAGCAAAGAAAATCCATCAGTTTCAAACGTTAAGCTAGTGATTCCCGCGGGAACATCCGTTGCATTTGTGGGACCCTCAGGAGCAGGAAAAACGACAATGATCGATATTCTTCTTGGGGTCCTTAATCCAGACACAGGCTCCGTGCTGATTTCCGGTTTACCTCCACTTCTTGCAGTTGCAAAGTGGCCAGGCGCTATTTCCTACGTTCCTCAAGATGTATTGATTGCCGCCGGTACGATACGTGAAAATGTAGCTCTTGGTTACCCTAATGAAGAGGCAACAGATGAATTAGTATTGGGGGCACTAAAAGTAGCCCAACTAGATCAATTTGTTTCTGATTTGCCGGAAGGCATTGATACACAAGTAGGTGAACGTGGAGCCCGAATTAGTGGTGGGCAACGCCAAAGATTAGGTATTGCTCGTGCCATGTTCACTAACCCTCACCTATTGGTGCTTGACGAGGCGACAAGTTCGTTAGATGGAAAAACCGAAGTTAGCATTTCCCACGCCATTCATTCATTACGGGGGTTCACAACTGTTGTGATAATTGCGCACCGTTTGTCCACAATTAGAAATGTTGACAGGGTCGTATACTTATTAGACGGTCGAGTTCTTGCATCTGGAACATTTGATGAAGTTAGGAAAGCGGTTCCTGATTTTGATGACCAAGCAAAACTGATGGGCTTTTAATCACACACCTGTTTCATTTGCGTGTATAAGTTAAGGTATGTACTCGCCCCGATATCCATACTAAAATACTTTTCTGCCAACGCCCTGCATCTAAGTGGTGTATTAATATCATTCATTATCTCAATTAACTTAGAAGCACTCTCAACCAAATTATTCGCACTTCCATCTACAATCACGCCAGCATTAAATTCCTCGATGAATCGATCCATGTCACCTAAACCTTTGTTCACCACTATTGGCCTGCCGCAGGCCAAAAACTCTGCTATTTTTGTCGGCATTGCTGCAGTTAGTGAAGGCCCAGCATTCAATTTACAAATAGAGACCCCAAAACTAAAGTTGGGTATCAATTGAGCCATTTCTGACTGCGCTGAAGGGAAAACCTTTGTCTCACCAACCCCAATTTCTAGTCTGCTTGACTCAAGAGGTCTTGCCCAGTGAATTTCTAGTTCCGCCTGACTGCGTAGCTCTTCCATGAAGCGAGCACTTAGATCCAAATCATAATAATCATTGTAAGTGCCCGAAAAAAGAGCCCTAACTTTCGATGGCATTTTTGGATTCAATTGAAATCGGTCCAAATCAACAGCCGTTGGAACAACCGCTCGTAACGCAGGCAGTTTTTTATTTCTGTCCAATAAAATTGGGACAACAGCACTTGTTAGAGTTGACATACCAAGGCTTTGATGACTGGCAATACTCTCCAATTTTCGATAAGAGTGATACAGAAGGCTGTTTATAAGATTATCTTGGATCATTACTTTTTGATCAGCCCACAAACTTCGAACATCCCAAAGCACGGGGGCCTCCCTAGAAGCTAATGCAGATACAGCCGGAATGTCACTGCGGGCATGGATTAGGTCTGTTCTTGAAATTTCCCGGCGGAGATCATTTAATCGATGCACTCCAGCAGTAATTCCATTTGTCCCAAAAGGACGAGCATTCCAATCCACACCAATCAATTTAAAATAATCGGTTAATTCAGAACTCGGTTTGGATTTTTCGTAACTAATCAAATTAATTTTTAGGCCAGTTTGACTTAAGCGCGTTACTAGCGGGGTAATCTGACTACTACCAACGCCCTCAGCTATTGCATCGATTGTGATGTAAGAGATATCGAAATTCTCCATGGTTTAGCCAATCACGGATTCAATTGTTTGGTCCCACTTATCAAGTAAACCTTCTCTACTATGGTGTTCATGTAGATATGCCTGACCACGAAGAACTTCCTCTCGTGCAAAAACTGGGTCACTAAGTAGGCTCTGAAACCTTTCCAGCCAAACCTCAGGGGTATTGCAAAATGCAGTTACGCCAGCTTTTCTTGCAACGCGCATGTAGGAAGGGCTTGGCGACGTTAAACAGGGAACACCAAGCCGCCACATAATTAGAAGTCTATTTTCCGGCTTCAATTTCTGCATAGGAACAGTTAAATCGATAGGAATCATTGCAATTACACTCTGTTTGGCTGAATCAACTAAGTTAGCCGGCGTCCAAGGAATGATTCTCAGTCGTTCAATAATTGGACCAAGATCTTTTTCCAACAATTGTAAAGTATCCTTTTTTAAATACTTACCTAGGAATTGGAAGTATTTTTCATCAGTCACAAAATTAAAATACAAGTTATTCTCTTTAGATGACTGGAGTAAGATTGAAGAAATCTGCTTCACTCCACGAATAGTCGCCGGCTGGCCTTCCCAGAGAATATAGTTTTCCTCTAAGGAAGTGTGTGTGGAAAGTTTTGGCTCAGTAAATGGGATTTCATCATGTGAATCCAAAATGACATGAGTATTAGCATTGAAAGGCTTGATTACAGCCTCCTGTTCAACTGATGAACAAATCACAGCGTTAGAGCTCATACAAAAATTTCTAATATGGTGGCTAAATGGTTTAACGCCGCCACTAATCTCACCTGTGATCTTTTTTGCTAATCCCCGTGCAAGGTCATCGAGAGAATTGAGGGGAGAGAGGTAAGCGTCAACTAAATCGAATACAACTGGAACCCCATTTTGTACGAATTGCCTTGAGTTAAAGTCGGATTTTTCGCTTGCGACAATTACGTCAACTTTTTGTGTTAGGTCAAGGATCACCTCATGGCCCCTATTTTTCGCCCAAAAGAGTAACCGACGCCGATCACCAGCCGATGTCAAAGCTGGAGATAGTGGCCAGTAACCAATCTTGAGAGGTTTCATGAATTCAGAACCCATTTCAACCCGTTGTTCAAACTATCAGTTGGGGCCCACCCAGATTTAAGCAGCGGAGAATCCTTCCCAACGATAGATATTTCCTGAACTTGAGAAGCATGTTGGGCGGTTTGTTCCCAGCGCGCAGTCCTTTCTAACAGTTCTTCTAAATGATGCACAATCTCCAAGTTTGTAAATCCAAAAGTTGTTCCGATGTCGATTTCGGTAGGCAACTCCTGATTCATCGTCCAAGTTATTGCGGAGGAAATATCCCTAGTTGTAATCCAATCACGAATTGAGGATGTATCACTTAAACGAATTGGATCTCCACTTTTGATTGAACGGATCAGATATGGAATTAAGCGGTTTTTATCCTGCATTGGGCCATATGGTTGGAAAATTCGCGCCCACGTCAATCGGACTTTTGATTCCTCCAGTAGCTCTTTAGCGGCATGAAAAGCCGCAACTTTTTGCTCCGCATATAGGTTATTTGGAGAAAGCTTCGTTATGCCTGCAGTGCTTGCATCGTTTTGGTGTCCATATTCGGCACATGTCCCCAACACTATGAGCTGCTCTATTCCAGTGTGACTAATATGCTTGGCTAAATCAGATGTAAACTGTGCGTACTTATTGTTAGACAAATCATTTTGATAGCGATCATGTGTAGTAATCCAAGCAGTATGAATAACAATCTGCGGCTCCCATGAGAACAATTCTTTAAAATCGTTAAAGTCAAGAATATTTACAAGTACTTGTTTGCTGTGGACTTTCTCATTGAATGTTCTTGAATAGATTAGAACTTCGTGTCCTTCAGACTCAAGCCGCTGAATGATTGCAGTGCCGATAAATCCGCTTCCGATGACAAGAATCTTCATTCTAAATTAACCTTCAAGGGATTGAGCATATTTTTGAGCAGCAGCTTCGAAGGGAATTCCACAGGCATCTTTCTCTGAAATGTAAAACTCCTTTATAGGCCAAGTGATTTGTAATTCACCAAAAGGGTCAATCGAAAATGCAGACTCCATTGAGTAGCTTACACTTAAGCAATATTGAATTATTGTGTCAGATTGGAGAGTTTGAAAACCATGGGCTATACCCTTTGGTAAATAAGCTTGAATTTGATTCTCAACACTTAATTCGAAAGCTGCCCATTTTCCAAAAGTATTTGACTGGGGACGAATGTCTACAACTACATCAAAAATAGAACCCTGGACACAAGTAATTATTTTTTCCTCTGCAAATGGCTCAATTTGAAAATGAAGGCCACGAATTGTTCCAGGCTTTGGATTTATAGAGTTTGCGACTGAATCTAAACCATTTTGAAAATCTATTGATGGCTGAACTTTAGTGAAGAGTCCCCTAGAGTCTGACGCCGAGATTGACTTCGTGAGGCGGACACCCTCAATCTCAAATAGGTTGACGCTGTTCACTTGATTTCCACTTCATGCATAAATGGGATAGCACACCAAAGCCGAGTCTTGGGTGACAAAACTTGCCTCAAATTTGCGGCGATCTCCTTCTTTATATTCCAGGGAAAAATGATTATATCTGTTGGTTCTTTCGATACTAATTCTGTTAATGGAATAATTTTAATTCCATGAGGTGGCATGAAGCGGTTCTGCTTCTCTAGACTCACATCTGCAATTGCGGGGATCAACTCAATCCCCACGTCGATTGAATTTAATATTGTGCTTGCTTTAGCAGCCGCGCCATAACCATAAACCTTGCTATTAGTTTTCTTGGCATTACTAAGCCACAGATGAAAACTATTTAGAATACCTTTAACTTTTTCTGAGTAGGCAATCCAGTTCTTAGGGGTAAATATTCCATCATTAATTTCAATTGCAATTACTCTCTCAACTGAGTCTTCAATGAAATCCATTTCTGTCAATTTGTGCAACCAGTAACGGTTTGAACCACCATGAATTTGTAATTGTTCAACCTTATATAAGTTCAGTCCATAAATCTTGCTCAGTCTAGCTACAGAGGAAGCTGATAGGTACGAATAATGCTCATGATAAATCGTATCAAACTGCATCCCTACCAATATATTTGAAAGTGACGGATTTTCAATACTAATTTTTGTACCCGGCCCGCACAGCACAGCCAGACCCTTTAAGAAATCAATCAAATCAGGAACATGCGCCATTACGTTATTTGCAATTATTAACTTCGGGAATCCATATTTTTTCAGCAATTCCAAGGCAAGTTGACTGGAAAAAAATTCTGAAATAGTTTCGATTCCCAATTCGCGCGACAATTCGGCAACATTTTCTGCAGGTTCAACACCAACCGCTCTGATTCCGTGAGGTAGAAAATTCCGCAACAGGTAGCCATCATTGCTTGCTATCTCAAGCACCCAATCACTTGGGAGAAAAGACAAACTTTCAATTTGTTGAGTAACAAAATCCGAGGCATGTTTCAAGAAGGTGGAACTCATGGATGACAAGTACCTGTAGTCGCGAAATATTCTCTCTGGCGTCACTACATCTGCAACTTGCCCCAATCCACAATCAGCACAGATCCGTAAATGTAAGGGAAACTTTTCAATGATACTTTCTGATGTTAGAAGAAGCTCATTTGCAATGGGCAACTCACCAAGATCTAAAGCTGAGAAGAGTTTCTCTCCTGAGCATCCTCGGCAATGAGTTTCTCCGCGACCATCGAGAAAGGGCCGGGCACTTACGATTTCATTAACCAAGGAGATTCACCTTTATCCCATAGCGATTCCAAGGTTCGCTTATCGCGAAGAGTGTCCATGGGCTGCCACCAGCCATGGTGTTCAAATGCGGACAACTCATGGATTTCTACAAGATGATTTAGTGGTTCACTTTCAAAAGAGGTTGTTGAGTCTGAAATGAAATTACATACCTTCTTGTTCAAACAGAAGAAACCTCCGTTAATCCAGCCTGCGTCTTGTGGGTCTTTTTCTGCAAATTTTGTAACCACACCATTCGAAATTTCAATTGTTCCGAATCTTGCGGGAGGTCGTACTGCGGTTACTGTTGCTATCTTGCCAAATCGCTGATGATGATCAATTAGATCGTTAATGTTCACATTTGAAAGTCCATCTCCGTATGTGAGCATAAATTCTTCATCTAATTGATCCTCTAGCTTCTTGATTCGACCACCAGTAGAAGTGTCTAATCCAGTATCAACTAATTTGATGTTCAATCCTAGATTCTGGGTTGTTTCGAAATAGTCAATAATCACTTCCGCTTTGTAACCTAGGGCTACCACAAAATCTTTGTGTCCAAATCCTGAATAGAAATTCATAATGTGTTGGAGTATCGGGATATTCCCAATTCTGACCATAGGCTTTGGAATGAGATCAGTTTCTTCAGATAGGCGAGTTCCATATCCCCCGGCAAGAATGACTACTTGCATTGAAATACCCTCCAAAGGCACAGTAGTAAGTACAATTGTGTGAACTAAAGTGAAGGATACTATGCATTTTCTGATTACAGGGCATACCGGCTTTAAAGGGGCTTGGCTCTCTCTGATTTTGCGTAATAGAGGGCATCTCGTTAGTGGTATTTCATTGGAGCCAGAGGCGGGATCATTATTTGCACGGGCTACGATGGGGGAATTCTTCGAGAGCGATATTCGATGCGACGTGCGCGAAGCAACAAGACTCACATCGCATTTTAAAGAGATAAATCCCGATGTCGTAATTCATTTAGCAGCTCAAGCTTTGGTCCGGGAGTCATATAGAAGTCCGGAAGATACTTTTGAAACAAATGTTATGGGAACAATAAATGTTCTTAAGGCTTCACGGCAGATTAGTGATTTAAAAGCACAACTGATCATTACAACGGATAAGGTCTATAAGAACATCGGTAAGACATCGGGTTATGTTGAAACAGAAGCATTAGGCGGGCAGGATCCCTATAGCGCGTCTAAGGCCATGGCAGATATTGCAACGCAATCGTGGCTTTCGAGTTTCGAAAATGCACCAACTGCGATAGCTCGGGCCGGAAACGTGGTTGGCGGCGGCGATGTTTGTGCTGATCGCTTGATTCCAGATTTAATACATTCTTATTCTTCTGGATTGACTCCGAAATTGAGAGCGCCAAACTCTGTGCGCCCGTGGCAACACGTGCTTGATTGTTTAAATGGATATCTAATGTTGGTAGATGCAGTGATCCAGGATAAGGCTGCTGGTGCATGGAATTTTGGACCAGATGAAAATCAATCCAAGACTGTGGCTGATGTTGCCAATATCGCGGGTGGTGTTTGGGGTGTGGAAAAGAATTGGGAAAATGATTTAGGAAACCACCCGCATGAGGCCTCTATGTTGATGCTTAATTCTAATAAAGCTAGAGCTGAATTAGGGTGGTCGGACAAACTGACCTTTGAAGAAAGTGTTAAGTGGACCATTGATTGGTATAAGAATGTAAATGCAGGGAGTGATCCACTAGAGGAAACTTTAAAGAACATTAGAGACTTCGAATCAAAATAAACTGTGGCTTGGGCCGGGATCGAACCGGCGACCTAACGATTTTCAGTCGTTCGCTCGTACCAACTGAGCTACCAAGCCAAACAAAGCTTTAACATCGGCCCCTTTTTAAAGTACGACACCAAAACCTTTGCGACCCGGACGGGACTTGAACCCGCGACCTCCGCCGTGACAGGGCGGCGCGCTAACCAACTGCGCTACCGGGCCTTAAGTAATTGATAAACATAA
>Ga0209400_1000277_pt1 | contig 44730 bp, 45 predicted proteins | sample M_130807_EF_Meta_FD_187313 | JGI IMG/M metagenome (GOLD analysis project Ga0209400, IMG submission 187313) | Freshwater microbial communities from Lake Montjoie, Canada to study carbon cycling - M_130807_EF_MetaG (SPAdes) (version 2) | ecosystem: Environmental > Aquatic > Freshwater > Lake... | reverse complement strand
CGTGCCCGACGCCTTGGACGCTGAAGGCTGGTTGCGATTTCATCAAGTGTATGCCAACGGTACTTCCATCGTGAAACCAAACTGAAAAACCGTTTTTTCCTTGTTTCGAAAAAACTGTTTTTGAAAGAGAAAAGAAACCTTACAGAAAGGGGTATGTTTATTTACAAAACTAATATACACCCACTCTGTTAGGCGTTCAAAATCTGGTTTCACAAAACTCACATACATACTACCCTGTTAGGCGTTCAAAAGCTGGTTTCACAAAAGGGGTATACATCGCTCGCGAGGCCAAAGGCCGAGCGATTCTAGATAGGGAGGTTTTGAAGGCGCCGCGGCCATAAGGCCGCTAGCTTTGGGCAGCCGAAGGCTGCTGAAGAACAGTAGGTTCCTTCATAGGGAGGTTTTGAAGCCGCCGTGGTTCCTTCATAAGAAGGATAAAATCGAGCTACTATATTATTTAGAAAGGTTCATAGCTGCAGATGACCTCCAAAGCTTCTCCTACTACCACTGCATTTGTCGAGCCATTGTTGAAAGAGGATGAAAACCGATATGTAATGTTTCCTGTACAGCATGATGACATATGGAAGATGTATATGAAGCATGTGGATTGTTTTTGGAGAGCGGAAGAGATTGATTTGTCGCGTGACATGACGGACTGGTGTTTATTGACATCGGATGAGCAGCATTTCATCAAAATGGTGTTGGCATTTTTTGCGGCGTCCGACGGCATTGTATGTGAAAATTTGGCGCAACGATTCATGAACGAGGTACAGTGGTCCGAGGCGCGTGCGTTTTATGGGTTTCAAATTGCGATGGAGAATATTCATTCCCATACGTATTCTTTGTTGATTGAAACGTATATTTCCGACGTGGTGGAAAAGGACAGATTGTTTCATGCGTTGTCGAATTTTGGTTGCATTCGTAAAAAGGCGGCGTGGGCCCAAAAGTGGATGAACAACTCCGAAGCCTCTTTCGCGATGCGGTTGGTAGCGTTTGCTTGTGTGGAAGGCATCTTTTTCTCGTCATCATTTGCTGCCATTTATTGGTTGAAGAAGCGGGGATTGATGCCTGGTTTGACTTTTTCCAACGAATTGATTTCGCGGGACGAGGCATTGCATTGTGAGTTTGCCGTTTTGTTGTACACCAAATTGTTGAAACCCTTACAGGAGGATGAAATACAAAAGATGGTGGAAGAGGCAGTGGCCATTGAAAAAGAATTTATTTTGGAATCGATTCCTTGTCGTTTGATTGGTATGAATGCAGATTTGATGACGCAATATATCGAATTTGTGGCGGACAGATTGGTGGTTCAGTTAGGGTATGGCAAAGTCTTTGAGGCGACGAATCCATTTGATTTCATGGAATTGATTTCAGTGGAATCCAAAGTGAACTTTTTCGAAAAACGATTGTCGGAATACTCCCTCGCCAACAAAGATACCACAGGTGCATTTGATTTTGACGAATTTTAAATCATATATAGTTTTGTCTGTTTATACAAAGAAAACTATATATTAGTTTCTTAATTTAAATTTAAGTTTTTTTTCATTTCAATTATCCGGTTAGCATGTTCCAGATATTTTTTTCTTTCGTTTAGTTTCATACTTGTCCAATTAGACAATATTGTTGTATCATTTAAATTGTTGTTCACTCTTCTAAAGACAGCAAATGCTTGCTTATATTCATTTGATTTAGGATTCATTAATTTTTCATTGATATCATTATCACTTTGTTGAATTTCTTGTTGAAGTTTTTCAAAAGCAGCAGTGGTATCTACATCATCGTCTGATTCTTCATCAACAGCATTCTGAGAAGTACTGCGAGAACGATAACTTTGAGTACCAGAACTTTGAGCATCAGAACTTTCAGCATCAGAATCAATAGAACTAGAACTAGGTAATACTGGTACTGGTACTGGTACTTTTAATGGTCTTGGTTTTGGTATGTATCCTTGACCTACCGGTCCTGGTACTTGTCTTGGTGGTTTTTGTGCTACCGGTCCTGGTACTGGTTGTGCTACTGGTGCTACTACTGCTACTACTGGTGCTACTACTGGTGCTACTACTGGTGCTACTACTGGTGCTACTGGTCTTGGTAATACTGGTCTTGGTGCTACTACTGGTCCTGGTACTGGTCTTAGTAGTGGTGGTGGTAATTGTACTAGTCCTGGTGCTGGTACTAGTCCTGGTGCTGGTACTGGTGCTGGTCCTGGTGCTTGTACTGGTCCTAGTGCTACTATTGGTCCTGGTGCTTGTACTGGTCCTAGTGCTACTATTGGTCTTGGTGCTGGTGCTACTATTGGTCTTGGTGCTACTTGTACTGCTACTATTGGTCTTTGTGCTGATGCTGCTGCTGTTATGATATTATTTGGTGGTGGTGAAGGCGTATTGGAATCACTGATTGGAGAAGGCCCTACAGGGGAGGGTGTACCAAAAATGGTGTTTTTTATGCTTGAGAAATAGGGTGTAACGGTGTTGTAGTACTTTATTGCTTTCCATGTTGTCAAGGGAACCAAGGGGCTGAAAAAGTACCGCATGCGTCGAAAAAAGTTGAGTGTCATGACAAGGCAAAACAGACAAGCCGGTGATTGTACCAAGGCGCCCGCCGTCATTTCAAACGACATGCCCACTGAATGTCCTACGGAAGCAGCCAATGCAGTGACGCCTGGAATACTATGGCTGAATCCTGCTGCGGTCAATCCGATTGGCACCGCCAAAGGTGCACCAAAAGAATGTACGATAGCTGAGCCAGCGAGAGCGGTCGTTCCTGTGGTCAGTGCGGCCGTGCCGACCATTCCCAAGGCCGAACTGCATACGAAATGAGGTGCCAAAGTCGTTGTATTGTACAACATTTTGATAAAATCCAACCATTCTTCTTTTTGCTTTTCCTTGTCTTGTGCGACATCGTACCGGGCGGCCACCTTGGCGAATTTGGATTGAAGTACACTTTTGTATCCTTTTTTGAGAAGTTTACTGACACGGGCTTTTTGTTTTGCATATTGGCTCCATACTTGTTCCATCTTGTTTTGTAGTCCCCATGATTTAGTTTGTGGCATATCGAAATCAATGGTTTCATACCCTTCTATCACTTCTTGAATAATCGTATCGGCCACTTGTTCCCCTCGTTCAATGATTTGTGCCAAGATGACGACATATTTGTACACCATGTTGCGAATTTTGTGTGAGTAATCCAGCTGCATCATTTCTTTGCTACCGATTTCCGACGGTTGCAATGAAATCGTATTCGGATTCAACGTTTTCTTGGTGCCATCCTTGACCCACCGCTGCTTCTGGTTCTTTTTGAAAAAATACTGGATAGCCACCACGTTCTCCTCCAGAACCGTCGTCTCGTACTTGAACAACAACTTCTTTTCCTCCTCTGTCATCGGCACCGGCATCGATGACGTCTCTGTCAACGGCACCATGATATCCTCACCCTCGGTGACAAAACAGGCAATGATTTGCAACAACAACAAACAGGCCTCGCGTTTATGGAAGTACGGCGAATACACTCCGTATTTCGTACCAAAACAAACATCACTAATATCTAGTATTTTATTCAACTTTCCCAAAATCGCATTCTCCAACGGCGTAAATGCATCACGCTTGAATTCTGTACCACCACCTGTCATACGCTGTTCAGAAGGAGGGTTTGAAGAATTGTTAGAGAGGGAGTTTGAAGAATTGTTAGAGAGAGGGTTTGAAGAATTGTTAGAGAGGGAGTTTGAAGAATTGTTAGAGGGAGGGTTTGAAGAATTGTCGGGGGGAGATATAATAATATTTTCGTTGTTATTGGGGTCGGATGATTCGTCAAGTTCGCGAACGATTTCGAAATCTTTTTCACCCAGTGACAAATTTTTCAATTGTTGAATAAACCGTATTTTTTTGTACAAATCGTCTTGCCACTTTCGATTCGATATAGAATAAATGGTTTGGTTGACGAGTTCATCCCATGCATCTGTGACATCAAACGATGTTTTAAGAAAGGCCAATTTGCGTGCATACAAAGTTTTCCACAGGGAAAGGATTTCAAACAGGTCGTTGTGTTGAAACGGAATGTTGTTCAAACTATTGAGAAAACATTCATATTTTTGTACCTGTGATTCTTCTCCGGGCAATACAATGGCTGCCATGACGTCTTTGTGAAAAAACTCTTTGAATTCGTGGTTGCGGAAAATCATGGCATGTGATTGATTCTCTGATGTCAACCCCAACCGACGTTTTATGAAATCTTGTAAACATACCGACGGTTCCAACCATCGTTGAGTGAATGTGGCAGCATCGCATTTCGTCATGGCCTCCATATCCACAAAAGCAGTCGAACTTTCGACGTCGCATTCACCATATCCTTCCAAGTAATGAAGTCGGTACAATTTGTCACTTACTTCTCCGGACTTGATTTCAAAATTGGTGACAGACAACTCTTTGCGCTCATTGCTGAAAAAAACAAGGCTAGAAGCATACTTATTGTACTCTGTGTACCCATTTTTATGAACCTGGAACACCACCTCTTCCTTTTTCCAAACAATTCGTACCTTCAGTTCTTCCATACCAGTCAGCCCCGGAAGTCGGAACGCCATTTGCAAAAACGATTGAAACCGTACAGCCTGCTTGTCCAATGTCGCAAACATACTTCCCCCATCGGACAAAAAAGGCGCCACCACCAATGTCAAGTTTTTGCCCCTCTGATAATACAACAAATACGCCGTCATCCAATGACAAAGACTCGGCGACACAAACACCACAAATGTATCCACCTTTGTTTCCAGCTTGGATTCCTTCAAACATTGAAACATACCATACAACGAAAGACGAGGGTCCTTCTTACCATCTTCTTCCACCAACTGCGACTCCGTTCTTATCACCACATCCCAGTTCTCCACTCTACATGTCGCCATCAATAACTTGTCATGCCGTATCTCCGTCTGCATAAACATTTCCACGAAACGACGCACCACCCCTTGCCCACACACAATCACAACATTCGACTGCACTGTCGGTATCTCGTCCGACAACAAACTTAAAAACAAAGCCAGTTGATTTTGGTTGTACCCATATTCCACCTCTTGTTCTGTCAATGGTGACAAGGCATTGGATTGGACCAACGAAGTGTCATCGGATTTGGCTATGAGAGTAGTGTCTATGGTGCTGCCCATACTGTCTTCTTCTACTTGTTGTCGAATGGATTCCAAGAGGGAGGATGTGGGATTCGATGGCAAGGTGCTACCACCTTTTGTTTGTCTTTGTGTCAAACAGGATGATTTTCTCGGTTTACGCCTTGTTTTTCGACTCATCTCTTATGTTGATGAGAGAAACGTTTTCTCACCTTTTTTCTTTTGTTTCTTTGTTTTCCTCTGTTTCTTTGAATAAAAGTTCTTTGACATGAAAACTGCGTCGATGCCACGAGCTCCATCCATGTTCTCGAATTCCATCCACATGACGTTTCGTTCCATATCCCTTGTTTCTGTCCAAACCATACTTCTCAATCAAATCAGGATGTTCTAGACACAATGCCCCTATGTAATCATCCCGCGCCTCTTTCGCCAAAACAGAAGCCGCCGCAATCGACAACAATTTGCCGTCACCCCCCTCGACACATGTATGAGCGACTCCCGGATACGACCGAAAATAATTGCCATCCACACAAATATGCAACGGTTCTGATGGTACATCCACCATCACCTTCTGTAAGGCTTCATGCATCGCCTCCTGCGTCGCTTGCAAAATATTCATGGCATCCACCACTTTTTCATCCCTGTATACGACAGCATACGCCACTGCATGTTGTCGAATCAATTCCGCCACTTTCTTCAACGTAGCAAACGAAGTAAACCTCTTGCTGTCTTGCACAAACACAGACCATTCTGTATGTTGCTCCATTTGTGGAAAAAGCACCGCCGCTGCATACACCCGCCCAAACAAAGGACCACGACCCGCCTCGTCCACACCTACTTCCCATCTGTTGGGTTGTAAACAAAGTTGCAAAGGGGCCCGAACCATCTAAAAATCTTTATACCCTTCGTTTTACACTCATTTTGAAAAGGCCTTACAGGGGGGTATGTGATTGTATTATTATTATTTGACAAGCTGATTTGAAATCAGATTGTGAAATACCTTACAGGGGGGTATATGATTGTATTATTATTATTATTTGACAAGCTGATTTGAAATCAGATTGTGAAATACCTTACAGGGGGGGTATGTGATTGTATTATTATTATTATTTGACAAGCTGATTTGAAATCAGATTGTGAAATATATTTTTTTTAACGATAGGGAATGATGGTCGAGTACATTTGCCAGAGGATGAAAATGAATACAGCGATGCCAATGAAAAACAAAAAGTCGTATTCAAGGGCCCACCAAACCTTTTTCTCTGCAGGGGTGGCCGTCGCATTGATATGCTGGTTCCGTTTCCATAACCATATGAGAACAAAGGCCACCACCATACCAAACAGGATGATGAACATGAATCGCAAAATGCTGGAACGTTCCATTGATTATTGCGGATATTTCGTTATGTATGTCACCGTCGTGTTTCGCGGAATCGGTAACCACAAATTCAATAAAAACAATATCACACAAATCAACAAAAAAACAGCCATAATCACCGAAATATGTTCCATATTTGCGTATATACATCTTCCTAAGAAGTTTACAGTAAGATGCAAAACACGACACATTATAATCGCTGTATATCGTTCACAAAGGACATACCTGGTGTCCACTTCGGGTCCAACTGACCCCCCTGTAAAGCTTTCCATATCCGGCGATAGACCGTTATGGGGTCAATGCCCTCCACTACAAACACATACATCCAATAAACGACAACCAGACACAACAAGTTTGTCACATCTTGGGACCAACGAATCTTTTCGTTCCATACACTCCACAGGGGCAGGACTTTGATGATACAAGAGACGCCAAGAAAACCAAGTAAGGACAATGTTTTTGCAGTCAAGGCCAACACTAGGGCAAATACCACGTTTTCAATTAAGGCCAACAAAAGGGCCAACTTGGGCGAGGAAGTGATGAATCCGGCCAAATGCAAGAGCCACCATGTGACAATCCAATAGGAAAATACCATGTCAAAACGATACATGATTGCCAATGGCCGTTATCATAGTCACAGAAAACACCTTTTTATATTTCAAATGCCGATTATTTATAGACCCTTTGGATTTTCAATTACATCTTTGCACATTTAAAACGCATACTTTTATGGGTATTTCTTTTTTTCCTTTTTTCTACTCTTTTCCTTCTTGTTATTATTCTATTTCCACCCATAGCCGTTTTTTCAATCCATTTACCATTCTCATCCTTGAGAAGCTCTGGATTATTTTTTTTAAATTCTTTATCTTTTTCTTCTTTTGTGCCTTTGCTTTCTAATTGTTGGGCCTCATTCATGTAATAATATCCTGCATTACCTTGATTATCTTGTAATAATAAGTCTGGTTCGTAAAAATATTTTAACCCTTTCATAAAATCTAAAAAATTATAATACCCTGATTGTGAAGGTATTGGTTTGCCATGTGATTCAATAACAGAATCACATGAATGCATGAAAGCTGTTTTACCATCTTCGTCTTGTAAATCTACAGTCTTAACTGTACCAAAAACAGTTCTGTACATTTTTTTTAAAAATTTCATACTCCTTTTATATGTTACCGTACCCCCCAATATTTTACAAATTTTATCATCTGCTGTAGGATTCTTTGCTGCATACATCAAAGCTGTTTTAAGATATTCGTCTTGTAAATTTACATTTGCACCACCTTTAGAATTATACACCAACAATTCTAAAATTTTTTTATCAGGTTTTAATTCAAAATTAAAAAACTTTGAAACCTGCATCAAAGCTGTTGTACCATCCCTATTTTGTATATTTACATCTGCACCCGCATCCAATAATAATTCTATTACATTAATTTCTGTATCAAAAGCTAAAGCATGCATCAAAGCTGTTTTACCAAAGCTGTCTTTTAAATTTACATTTACACCCGCATCCAATAATATTTTTATTATATTACTTCCTGTAAGATAACTTATAGCATGCATCAAAGCTGTTTCACCATTTCCGTCTTGTAAATCTATTTCTTTTTTGTTCATTTTTAAAATTTGTTGTCTGACTTTTTCTCCATCATTTTCTTGTATGAATGTAAGGAGGAGACGCCAATTCCTATCCTCAGTTGGTAAGCTTTCTTTTTGGCTTTTTCTCAAAGCCGAGGGTGTTGCTTCAGTCGGTAAGCTTTCTTTTTGGCTTCTCAAATCTTCTAATTCTACTTCGAAGTAGTCTCCTTCTTCTTTTTTTGGCATGTAAAATAAATATATATATAGATGAATAAAAAAATACTGATACAACAATTGCTGTAAGAATTTTCTGATGGGACAAAAGTTATAAATATGATTTATACAAATTATATATCCCATATCTGTAAGGTATTTCACAATCTGATTTCAAAACAGCTTGTCAAATAATGAATTCATTCATTTTTTTCCATTTACAAAGTTCGCTCACAAATACTCACGAAAGCGTACCCATTTGTTACAAATCCATTTGTTGCCAGAGGTGACGGTTTCACCCCCATGAAACGATTCTCGAATCAGTGATTCATCGTCGTGTGAATTACGAAACGCAATGAGTTTCCCCCGTTTCGGCACCACTGTTTTGTTGATATGAGGAAAAACCGTTTCGCCTCCTTTGTAGTCATCGTTCAAATAAATGAGAAAAGACCACAACCGCGGTCCTCCCTTGGCATCCATACGTTGGCAAAATTCCTTGGCACCATCACAGGCATCATAATGTTTGCTAAAAAAACCGCCAGGTTGGTACCGAACTACTTGCAACTCCTCGAAATTTTGTATAGGTCTTCCTGTCGTTTTTACAGCAAAATCATCTATTTTTTGCACAACAGCATTCGAATGAGGTTTCATCCACGCTTGTTCACTGATGCGATACTGGTCATCTGGCTTGTCTTCCGACTCGTTGTAAACACGACTTGGCTGCAAATCTTTCGTCGCCAGCGCAATCAGTTCTTGGCATTCCTTTTCGGATAAGAAATCATCGATTTCCACCACTTGAAATTGTGTTGAATCATTTCCTGATTGTATCCATGACGGGTCATACGGCATCGTCATTGCCTCTTTGTTAGACGTAAAAAACCATCGAATGACAAAAAGAAGAAGGAACCCAAGAAGGACAATCAAAAAAAAACTTACTACTACTACTCTCTTTGAGAATATTTGCATTTTTTTCGCCTTTTTCTACAATCCCTACAGAAATTGTACATGTTCAAATGACGCATACACATTCAAATGACACATACACATTCAAATGACACATACACATTCAAATGACATATATATGTTTCACGCATACATGATTTACTTGCCTGATTCATAAAATTCGGCCACTGCTTGGATACAAGGGTCATCCAATTCAAAGCGGGCGCCCAGCAAGCGTACACGTATGGTGTCCCCTTTGACCACTTTTTCAAACATTTCGTGTTGACGTTCGTGGTCGCGAAGTACATACACAGAAATGGGGTCGACATTTTCTTCTGCCAGGTGCAGTATAGCATGTACACCGGCTTTGGTAATATCGGATACGATGCAACTCAATACGAGTCCGGGGGGTGGATGACAAACCATACAATAAAAGAGAACGACGATATGTACGCCCTGGCTGGTGATTTTTCCACAGGAATAATTTTTGATGCGGATGGACGAGGCTAACACGTAACCTTCTTCAATGCATTTGTTGGCGAATCGTTTTAAGATTTGTTTTTCCAAATGTTCCTCCATTCTCTCTGTCATTAGTTTGACTGGTAGAAACACGCGTTTTTCGACAAGAGCTTCGGTCCAAATGTTGTCTGTATTTGTTGTCATGATATGTCTATAGTGAAAACGGATTTTTTTGTATCAATTTTTGCCGAAAGGAAAGGTTAAAAATATGTATCCGTAATACAACAACCATGTCAACAACACATGACAAAGTCGTTTCCATATACCTCATGGGCGGCCTGGGAAATCAATTGTTTCAACTCATGACCGCCCTCGCCTATGCCCAACGTCATCATGTACAACTACTTGTTCCCACCGCAGTGATAGGTGGACGCCCTGACTACTGGAATTCCTTGTTTCGACACCTGCGTAATCACTTGGTGCTCGTACATGACCCCAGGACCCTTCGTTATTTTTCCCATTCAGCCTTGTACAAAGAGCCATCTTTTCAGTATGTTCCATTGCCCGAACCATTGATGATGTCAATCACCTTACAGGGGTATTTTCAAAGTCCGAAATATTTTCAATCCCAGTTTCAAACTTTGGCAGAATGTTGTCAATTAAAGGAACAACGAGACGCCATTCGAACACGGTTCCAAGAAGCCCTACAGGGGGTGGTATGTGCCATTCATTTCCGCATCGGGGACTACATTCGATACCCTGACCATCACCCCATCCTCCCTGTAGGGTACTACGAAACCGCGTTGCAAACTCTGTTGGCCGAAAATCACGGCAAAATCATGATATTTTGTCAAAAAGAGGACCGTATGTTGGTGGAATCTGAAAGAATACCACGGTTGTTGGAAAAAAATAAGTCGGCAACGTTTGTCTGGGCACTCGACTACCAGTTGACGGATTGGGAAGAGCTTTTGCTTATGTCTTGTGCTTCCCATATTGTCATAGCCAACAGTACCTTCAGTTGGTGGGCCGCTTACTTGCATCGTATGATGTCCACAGAAGCAGGACGAATCATGTATCCCTCCACATGGTTTGGTACTGCCTTTTCGCACTATTCCACGGAAGACTTATTTCCTACCGAATGGAACAAAATACAACTTTGAATTGTGTTTGGTTATTGTATCAATCACCAAATACAATGTTGTTACAGGAAGGGTTTGAAACACCCAGCTGGGCATGGAACTTTAATTTCACCGGCTGGACCAATCTCACTTTGTACCAATTTACAGAAGCACTCCTCATCGTGATGACATGCATCGTACTCGCCGCCGCTTCCATGATGCAACTCACCAACCAATCCACATTGGGAAACATAACAAACAGTATTAAATCACCTTTTTCTTCTAATTCCTCTTTTTCTTCCAATTCACCTTTTTCTTCGAAATCACCTTTTTCTTCCAATTCACCCTCGTTTTTTTCCTTTCCTACCAAATCCGCAACTCCTTCTTTTCAGAATGCAAATACCAAGCCACCCTCTTTTTCTTTGTTTGGACCCCCCAAACAAAGTGGAGGCAAACAAACAAACAAACAGAAAATATGACCTTCACACATGACCTTGAACAACCTTGTCCAAATCTTGGTTCCGTTGCCACAAAACCAATGCTTTTTGAAAAAACCGTGCCACTTCTTCCAAGTCACCACTTGACACAAACTCGTCTGCAATATAGGACATATTGCCACGACTAAAACACATGAGAGCTGGCACCCCATTTACACGCCGTTTCGATTTGAAATACGAGTAAATATCCACATTTTCGTCAATGTCCAACGAATAAAACAACACATTGGTCGGCATACTATCCAACCACCTCTGTATCACTGGCTCAATCCGCTTGCACGGACCACACCAAGCCGCCGTAAAACGCAAAATCACTATGTTTACATTGTTTTGCAACAATGACGGCAAATCATTTGGATGCAAAGTAGACAACACAGGCATGGCTAAGCTTATCCAACTCTCTTTAACTTTGTTTGTGAAAGGCCCTACAGGGGGTGTATGATGGTTTCCATAGTGTGTTGTAGGTAGAAGTAATGGAATGTCTACAGTGGATAAGGGGGATGTCGATTCGTAAATTTTGTATTCTAGGGGAACGTTGTAGTGGCACTCATTTTTTGCAAAATGCGATTCAGTCCAATTTTGCCGGTCTGGAATACGACCGTAAAACCAAGCATTTTTTTGGTCATCATGACGACACGGATTATGTCAACGCCGATGAAACCCTCTATATCGGTATTGTACGTGACGCCGTTTCCTGGCTCGACAGTTTGTATCATCAACCCCATCATGTTGCCCCCTCTTTGACAAAATCGTGGAAAAACTTCTTGACCAATTCCTGGCACAGTATCATTGATTTCGACGAAACGAGGTTAGGACAAGAGTTGATGGAGGACCGTTGTATCGGTTCGATGGAGCCCTACAGGGATGTGTTTGCCTTGCGGCGGCAAAAATGTGCCTACCTGTTGGACGTGTTGCCTACTTTGGTACCACATTGTATGTTGGTGTGTTATGAGGATTTGCGGGACCAGTATGGGTTGGTTTTGTCTAGTATGCAGAAGCGATTTGGATTGAGGTTGTATCCGGAGGTGGAGCTCAAGGGGGAATGGAGGCGAGTGTTGCATTACAAGGACCAAATCAAGGAAACATTTCGGGTGCGTGAGGTGACGATGCCGGAAGAGTGGAGAGACTGGGTGTATGACCATGTGGACAAGGAGCAAGAGATGAGAATGGGATATAAAGGTTTAAAAACAAGGAATCTTTAGTATTTCAGAGATATGGCAGACAAGTCGATGATTACAAAGGCTTTTAACAAGACGTTGTTTGAGTTTTTGGACGAAATCATTGTTATTGTACCAGACAATGGCGATGTAAAGAATACGAGAATGTTTCTGGATATGATTCGTTCGGCCAATCCGTCATTGATTATCAAGTTATGGTTTTCGTCGGTGTATGAGCCCTATGCATCACAGATTGAGGAGAATGATTTGTCTTTTTTTATTGACAAGAATTATGATGATGATACACAGTATTTGGTAAATGCAAGGGATGTCATGCAAGGAATTGACAAAATCAGACAACCCATTCGCGAGATGTCCGAAACCAACAAGGCAACGTCAATGAAATATTTGCAAAAGTTGTCGAAATTGTCACAATTGTATTCGACAGTGTAAACAGTTTTTGACTGTGTGTAAACAGTTTTTGACTGTGTGTAAACAGTTTTTGACTGTGTGTAAACAGTTTTTGACTGTGTGTAAACAGTTTTTGACTGTGTATAAACATCTTTTTTTGTGGATTAACAAAAGATGTTTACAACCAAAACGCCATGGCTGGCAGAATCAAGAGTGAGGCACAGGTTAAAACGGCCATACAGGAGGATAGATAATAGGTGGCTGTATGATGATGCTTTTCAAAGCATGGTTTTTTTTCTTCCATGGGTTGTGTGCTAGATAAGATGATTTGTGAGGAAGGTGTTCGAGGTATGATGATTTTGAGAGACGATGACCTAGACAGTGGTATTCTGCGGTAGGTGGATGCTTCTTCTAGGTCAATAAATTGGTCATATTCTTGCATGTATGATTTTATGCAAGTAGGGTTTAGGTTGGTTGCAGGAAAATCAATTGATTCTATATGGATTTCACAAAGAAAAAAGAAAAGGTTCTTCGTAGGAAAACGAAAAAGAGAGGAGGTGCAGCATCGGCATCTGTCAAAGAGACGGTCCAACGAATTCTGACTATTCCTGCAGACCGTCGCAATGAATTCATGTATACTGACCCGACTACTTATGTGAAGACGCCTTTGAACCAACTGATTATGAATACCAGAAAATACCACCAAACCGTTTTGTTCAAATCGTTGGTACAAGGCACGACACGTTTACTTCGCAATGGTCAGGTCTACAATTTGAAGCCAGTCGTCGACAATGTGGACGAATCCTTTACGATTGAGTTGGATACAAATTTGCTTCCTTCTCCTTATATCAAGAAAAAGGACATTCATGAATTGCCGGACAAGAGATTTATTGCCCTCCGCACTTTTGTGCCTATTTATGATTTTTTCAAAATATTAGACACAGGAGGAAAAACAACGTTGAATCGGGTAGGAAATTTTCTATCCAATTCTCTTTCAAAAGTGGGTAAAGATGTGATGGATGCAACCGGTGAAATGCAACAAATGTTCAAAGGAAATACAGAGTCCTCTTACGATACATCGTCACTTCAAAAATATGTATTGAACATGGACCCAAAAGAAGGTGTCAAAACGCCAGAGGAAAAGAGGAAAGCAGACATAGTTACAAAATTTGCCGAAAAACAGATGGATATGGGATACGAAGTGGAAATACCATTTTATCAGGTAGTCATGGATTGGGATTATTTGGTGGGGTTGCATTTGGCAGTGGAATCCGTCGCGGAACAATTTGGCATGCCCTCGGAGAGTCGCATGGCCAACTATGAAAACAAAGTTTCCTTGTCTTCGACGTTACAAGCCGTTCTTATCTACCCAAATTTGCAACCCGCCAACCAACAACAACGCGACGAATTCCACAAAAACGTTGTCGCCCATATCGGAAACCAAATCGTCCAACAAGAAAAGCTACGTCAAAAAAGTGTCGACGGTTTTTTGCCAGACATTGTTGTCACTTCCAGCAGCAATTTGTTGCCTTCCTTTGTATTTCGACGCTATCTCAAACAACAAGTTTTACCCCCTCTAGAAAAACAATCCGAAGAACACACGATTTCAGACCGTGTCCATATGTTTGTTTAAAAATATATATTTGAATGTATAATATCCTTTATTAAAAATCTGATTTGGTTATATGTCCTGGCAAGATATTGTCCCCCTCTGTCTTTCTGAAATCGTCGGCGACACCGGCTTCAAATGGTTCGCCAACCAAGGTGGCTATGGTCATTTTGCCATGGGAACTGCGGGCTATGTTGGCATTGTGTATTATTTGATACGTAGTTTACAAGGTTCGTCTTTGATTGTGGTGAATACTAGTTGGGACGGTTTGTCGGCACTGATTGAATCTTTGTATGCACTTCTTCTTCTAGGGGAACGATACGACGAACCTATCAAATATGTTGGTTTGGTTCTTATTCTGCTCGGTCTTTTTTTCTTGAAAATTCCATGGAAAAAAGTGAAACCGTTTCATTTCCCACCTCTGTAAACCTATCAGCTAAAAATTGATTCAAAGCTTTTGTCTATTTGCTATGTAAACAAAATGTCTGGTTTGCAAGCAAGTACGACAACCATGATGGAAGAAAATGTCCTTCTGACGGAAAAAAAGACCCCTCTGAAAAGCAATACCAAATGGGAAAAATACTTGTTGCAGCATCGTTGTCAAACCGGTCAAGAACCTACCCATACACGCATTACAGGAGGGTCTTATCATTTCCCCGACAACATTCTTCTAGATATGATGCGTTTGTATTGGCAAGAGGTTGTCAACAAAGGTCGTGTGGAGACTTTGACAGAAAAACAGCGCGAAGGCGGACCCTTGTTGGTCGACTTGGATTTCAAATTCGCCTGGTCCCCTGCAGTGGAGCCAATTCAAAGACAATATACAAAACAACATGTAGACACGATTGTGAAACGCCTTACAGGGGTGGTGTATGAAATGTTGGATACCACCGATGGGTTTGACGTCTATGTCATGGAAAAGCCCGAACCTGTATTGGACAAAGAGGGCACAGTCTTGAAAGACGGTCTGCATTTGTTGGTCAATGTAGCGTCGTCGGTGGCCATGCAAACCTATGTACGTGAGCGTTGTATGGACTTGTTGCCCGACGCTTTGTCTGACCTCGCTTTGGTCAATGAGTGGGAGCATGTATTGGATGCCAGCATTGCTCGTGGTACTACCAATTGGCAAATGTATGGCAGTCGTAAACCCGACAAGAAACCATATGTCCTGACGCAGCATATCAAGGTAGTGTCGCCGGAAGAGTTCCAAGTTATTCCGGTGACGGGGGGTGGTGCGCCTTCGTGGGAACAGTTTCAGACTTTGTCGGCTCGTGTGGTGGAGAGGCCTGTATGGGATGCATCCTTGGTATTTAACCAGTGGCAGATGAAAAGGGATGCCGAATTGGTCGTCCGTGGTGGAACAACGGCGAGAAAGCATCCTTTGTCGATGGCGTCGGACCTGTTGAACAAATCATCTTCGAAAAAGTCACAGATGCCCATGGAGACGATGATGGCCGTGACAAACAAGGAGGAATGGTCCGCCGTCATGCAAGAATGGTTGGATACGGCGTCTATGGAATGGAAACTCCTTCATGAGTTCGTCATGGCCTTGCCATCTTCGTATTACGAATTGGGCAAAGGTACGCGAGAGAAATGGATTGCCACCTGTTGGGCCTTGCGAAATACGTCCTATGGACTGTTGCCCATATGGATTGATTTCAGTGCCCAAGCCACTGGATTTCAATGGTCATATCTAGGTTCGTTGGTAGAAGAGTGGGAACGGGATTTTGGTCAGGGTGCCAGTGGTGGGTTGACGAAGCGTAGTATTATGTATTGGTGCAAGCAAGAATCTCCCGAGGCTTACCACGAAATCAACAAGCGTGATGTGGACGCCTTTATTGAGCAATGTGCGATGAATCCGACACACGAAGATTTGGCACAAATCTTGTTCAAACTCTACAGGAATGATTTTGTATGTACCAAGGGCAATGTATGGTATGAATTTTCCGGGCATCGATGGCGCATTTCCGACAATGGCTACGGTCTACGCAAAATGTTGACGGCTCTGCGCGACATTTACAAGGAGAAACAGATGCGGATGTTGGAATTGTCTCGTGCCAACCAACAGGCGATTGCTGATAGTGGACCCCCCCCTATTGCCATCGCCACCCCTGTAGGGCTTCCTCACGCTGTGGCTATCGACAACTCATTGGGTGCGACCAACCAAGTGGCCGAACAATGTGCTGCTTTGAAAAAGAAGTACCTGGATATTTCCACCAAGTTGGGCGATACCAACATGAAGACCAACATCATGAAAGAGGCATCGCAACTCTTTTACGACGCCGACTTTGTTGGCAAGTTGGATGAAAGGACAGGTCTGCTTTGTTTCGACAATGGTGTCGTCGATTTCGAGGCGGGTCTCTTTCGAGCCGGACGACCCGACGATTATTTGTCGATGTGCACCCATATTGATTACCTGCCTTTTAACCCCGATTGGCAACCCCTTACAGGGTGGTTTTGGGATACGGCCAAACACCAACCCATTGTCGATGATGTGCATCGCTTTATGTCTGAAATTTATCCGGATGCCGAGTTGCGCGAATACATGTGGCAACATTTGGCGTCGGCCTTGACCGGCACGGAAAACCAGACCTTTCATACCTACATTGGCAAGGGCAGCAATGGCAAATCTGTCTTGACCAAATTGATGGCCGACATTTTGGGCGATTACAAACGCGATGTACCTCTGTCGCTCATTACAGAAAAACGACAAAAAGTCGGCGGATTGGCACCCGAAATTGCAGAACTCAAGGGGGTCCGCTATGCCGTCATGCAAGAATCCAGCAAAGGTGATGTGGTAAACGAAGGCGTATTGAAACAGCTTACCTCTGGTACGGACACCATACAGGGACGTGGATTGTACAATCCGATGCCTACACGGTTCGTCCCGCAATTCAAATTGGTGATGTGCACCAACGAACTCTTGGACATTCGGTCGATGGATGGAGGTACTTGGCGACGTATGCGTGTCGTATCACACGTATCGCGGTTCGTCGACAATCCGGATGCAAGCAAAAGCGAATTCAAGAAATTGTCCGAAACGGAAATCAAGAACCGGATGACACCCTTGTGGAAAAAAATGTTTGTCTCACTGTTGGTGGATAAGGCACTGCAAACCAAGGGTATTGTCAAGGATTGTCGTATGGTGATGGAGGCAAGCGAGGCATACAAAGCGCGTCAGGATTTGATTGGTACCTTTGTGACAGAGGAATTGATGGAGGAAGAAGGAGCGTCGGTCAAGAAGGAAAAGTTGTCGACACATTTCAAGAGTTGGTGGGAACGCACACAAAATGGCAAATGCAGTAAGAAGGATGAGTTATGGTCTTACTTGGACGGCAAATATGGCAAATACGACAACAAAAAAGGTTGGCGTGGCATCCGCATCGTTCCCTACTTGGAAGAGGATGATGACAATCATGCATAGTTATTTTCTAAGTGAAACGTATAGATATGCCAAGAAAATCGTTTCGAAAAAATAAATATCGCGGTGGTCATGAAAGACCACCAACCGTGGATGAAAGACCAACAAAAAAACAAAAAACATTTCCATCATTATCAAAATCATTATCAAAATCATTATCAAATGACATTGAGACATTTATATCCTCAAAATGTACCAACTGAATATATACCAAGAAACAAAACACGTAATAGAAGTAAAAAAATGGAAGAATGGTTGCAAGGAAAATAATAATATTTTTTTGTAGCTACAAAGCTACACAAAAATAAGGAAATAATTTTACATCGAAAGAATTAAATATTACAGAAAAATCACTTATTTATTGCATCTTTCCATACACGGCAAACCCTGATTGCTCATTTATTCCATTCAAACTCGTCGTCGTATAGCATTTGTTACCTGCGAAATCATAAACAAATCCAGCACATCCGGGTGTATTCATACACAAATTCCCACAGGAAAGGGGAGTCGTATTGTCTTGTGATTTGCTGGTTTGTTCGTTTTTTTCAATCACGGCATTGAAGAATGTCTTGAATCCAGGTGGCTGTTCAATATATGTAGTCATGGTTGGTACTTCCTTGGTTACGGTAACATCTTGTCCAAACAATTTTTTTTGCAAAACACATTTGTTTGTTGCCGAGTCAAAGACGAAACCGACACATTGTGGATTTCCTAGACAGGCTACGGCACAGTTTTTCTCTGTGGTGCCTACATATTGTGCATGATTGTCCACCGGTGCGCCCACAATCGATGTTTGAGACAATTCATTGAATTTTTGCAAGGCCGCTGCATCCACGTCTTTCTTCATCCATGTTGTTATTTTGTCATTCATTATGGGCGTCGAAAACAACGAATTGCTACGCAACAAATACGCCATGGATTTGGAGGCATCATATTGAAAACCTACACAAGTGGCATCCGCATTGCAAGCATCCGATGCCGCCATCGGGTCCACCGCCAACGTATTGTAAATTTCTCCATACTGGACTCCATAATGACATATGAAACCAGGATTCGCCTGGTAGGAAACATAATTAGTATTGGCCTGCGATTTGGTCATCTTTCCTTTTAAATAACACGCCTGCTTCTTGGGGTCATACGAATTGTACGAAAATCCAACACATTGTGGGTCCGTAAAACAAGCCTCCATACATTTCGACACCCCCCTAACAGGTTCCAATGTCTTGTACGTAGTATCCAATGCATTTTGCCCCACAGAAGCAGCAATGTGCTTGACTTGTACTTCCGATGCCGCATCAGACATCAAATTGGACATGTTTAGCGTACGGATTCCATTTGCGTCCGATTTCAAAAGAGAAGCCGCATCATATACAGAACAACTTCCCGTCTGTGTACCATACATGAAACCTTGACAACGGTCGGACTGTAAGCATTTACTGGCACAATCCATACTGCTTTTGGTTACCCCGTTACCAAACGGAGTGGCCGTCTTTACCGCCGTCCCAGGCAACGAGAAAAAAGCAGACGAATTCTTCAAGTACAAAGAACAACTCAAATCCGTCGTAATATTGCTATTCGTATTTTCCGGCAAACCATTGTTCAGTGTACACGTTCCGGTTCTCGTATTATGTACAAAACTCGTGCATTTTGTGTCCCTGTCACATTTGTTCTGACACGATTGTACCGATGTCACATTTTCCAATGTTTCGTATACCGTTCCCTTGATATTGATACCTGGGTACACTGAATAATTGTTTCCCAAAACACCACCGTCTCCCGACAAACTGATTTGCGTCATGAAACCTACCCCATTGCTAGCATCCGTATACGTCTGCTTCAACATACTATTGGCCGCCGCCGCGTCCTCCGAAAACATTTTCGACAAATATTGATACGAATTCAACAAAATATTGGACTCCATTTCTTGCACCGTTTGCGCCTTGTCCGCAGCAATTTGCGTTCGTTGGACACAAGTGAAACCCTTGGTAGACGACATCTGGCAAGTGTCATCGTTGGTCAGAATACTGTCTATTTGCTTGTTGCGAAAACTCGATTGGTACACTATTTCCGACCAAGAAAGACCCCCCGTCATACCCACCAACCCTGCTGTAAAGATATTGAGAACTGAGGAACACCCGAGTAAATACAGCCACAACATGTCCAGAAATAACACAATCGGAAAGAAAATCAAAAAAGGCAAATTGGATTGGTTGCGATGGTAATGCAAAATAGGAATCCCTAAGTATGACAACGCATAACTGTAAATCACTACACTCAACGGCAACGACGAAATCATCTCTTTTTTACCAAACGAAAGGGAATAACATATCGTTTTGTCATTGCCCACTCTGGCAGACGTTTTGAATGTTTCAAATAAACCCACCATCAAAGCAAGTATACTCGTAATCAATAACCCCGCCAAAAATATAAGGGCATCCATTTGTTGGTAAATCATGCTAGAAATGACATAGTACACTACCAAAATAAACGGCAGAATACGAAATGCCAAATAAAAAAGACTGGCCAATGATATTTCCATCCACGCTTATTATTGCTAGTGATTCTTTTTTAACACCTTCGTTAACCATGACACAAAACCAAACTAACCCTTCCAAAAAAATTTGTTTTATTTCATATAACCCCCTGTAAGGTTGTGTTTGACCCCGCTTGAGAATGCCTTACAGGAGGGTTTGTTTTATTTCATATAACCCCCTGTAAGGTTGTGTTTGACCCCGCTTGAGAATGCCTTACAGGAGGGTTTGTTTTATTACATATATCCCCTGTAAGGTTGTGTTTGACCCCGCTTGAGAATGCCTTACAGGAGGGTTTGTTTTATTACATATAACCCCTGTAAGGTTGTGTTTGACCCCGCTTGAGAATGCCTTACAGGAGGGTTTGTTTTATTTATTTATTACATATATCCCCTGTAAGGTTGTGTTTGACCCCGCTTGAGAATGCCTTACAGGGGGTTTGATTTTGTTATTGGATAAAATAAAATATAGTTTCAAAGAAAGATGTCTTTATGGTTGAGTGGGTTTACCAATTTTTTTGACAAGGAAGCATTTTACAATTTCATTGTATCGAATGGGATAGTGTCGACGACGGCGGCGGTGGTGATTGCTTATTCTGCCTGGGATTTCATCAAGTCCTTGGTGGGTGATTTATTGTTGCCTGGATTGTATTTTCTGTTGGTGTTTCCTTTTATTAAAAACTGGGAAGACCACAGTGTCTATTTCGCTCCCATTGAAAAACTCGACATTGCCAATTTCCTCAAAAATTTCATTTCCTTTTTCTTTGTCGTCTTCCTTACCTACTCACTGATTCAACACGTCGTAACGGGTATTATTGCAATACCTAATCACTCTGTTTCTACTACTTCTGTACCCACCCCTTCTGTTTCTACCACTGCGGTAACAGAGTCTTCAGTGAATTATGTTTCTGCTCCTGTTGCCACGACGCCTTTTTTGACTTCTCCGTGGGAAGCGGGTTCTGCCGTGATGTTGTCAAACAGCTTTACACGTTGAATGAAATTGTTTTTTTTCTTGTAACAAAAAAGACAATTTAGTTATGAATCCATGTGAGCATGGTTTCGTATACTTCTTTTGTTTGTGGGCAATCTGGTATGTCGAAATTATGCGACCCCTTTACAGGAAGTAAAGTGTGTTTTTTTTCACTTCGTCTGTTGAGTTCTTCTACAAAGTATTCACTGGCTTCGAACATGGTGATGGCATCTGTGCGTCCATGGGCCACAAAGGTCGTTGGCCACTCTTTCCATGAAATTGCGTCCGTGTCAGAAAAAAGTTGCAAGGGCGAAACGAAGGGGTATGATTCATGGGAAGCGGCTTTTTGCAAGACAAACGTTTCGAAAAACCGATTCAACAATGTATAGGGCGGATTCGGTTGACCCAACAGAGTACGGTCATTGAAAAACAAGGGCTGTCTCGATTTCATTTGATTGAGAACATCAATGGCAGGATAAAACAACAACATCTTGTGATTTTTGGATTCTTCTTGTGTGAAACGGTTGTAAAAGTAGCCTAAAATAGACAAATGACCCCCCGCTGACGACCCGCAAAATACCAACCGACGGTTCGGAAACTGGTCCTGCACATGCCGAAACGTCGCTACCACATCCACCAACGGATTCGGCCACTCGTTTTTTCGATAATTACACGATATCACGTCCACATTGTTCTTTAATAAATAAGCCAAAAAAGGTACTTGGTAATGCATTCGTGAATTACCCGCCTTCCATCCCCCACCATGTACAAACAACAACAAAGGACGTTTTTCCACATCCTCCTTTTTATGAGGAGGATTTGTCGAATAATACTCGTAATGAATGTTTGCATTGTGAACCATGACCTTTTCAAAATGTACTGGTGGCAACTTTGTGTTTGTCACTCGTGAAGATATAGCCATTTGAAGGAAACTTATCCACAACAATATGTTCATTCTTATAGGATTCGCGCTATATTTATTTCCTTTGGTTTTCCTCTCTCGAAAAAATTGATTTGAAAACATGTCGAGTATCTATCGTAAACAACATGATGCTTCGTATGCCACACGACGATATTTATGCCAACTACCATAGTCTGATGTCACTACCTGTGGTGCAACAGCTTCATCAAGAATTGGAACAACTTCGTGTCGAAAACAGTCGTCTTCGCAATGTGTTGGTGACCTCGCTTGAAGAAAAAGCTGGCATTCATGAAAAGCAACAAGTGAAATTTATACCTGCCTCGTCAGCACGCGTTTCAGACAGCTTTCCCAAAGCAGCTTCTAACACTAACCCTAACCCTGTTTACCAATCCCTACAGAATGTGTTTGTGAAAACCGAAAAAGATATTTACGTATGCCCCAAACCCATTGTCAATTTGTCTTCTGAAACCTTACAAGACAATTCTATCGTCGACGAAGTCATTGTACTCGAACAAAAGGTGTTTCAAGAAGTCCAAGAAGTTGAAGAAGTTGAAGAAGTCCAAGAACTCCAAGAACTGGTAGAAGAAGAAGTCCAAGAAGTCCAAGAAGTGGTAGAAGAAGAAGAGGTGGTGGTGGATAATACTAAACATCCTGTAGGGTGTTGGGTTGACAGGTTATGGAAGGAGGTAGAAGGGGAGGGAGAGGTTGAGGTGTCGTTGATGGAGGTAGAGTGTGTGGAGTATTATGTGGATAATTTTGACAATGTGTATGAGAAGTTAGAAGACGAGGATGTGGGAGAGTATGTAGGACATCTTGTGACGGGTCCTCGAAACGCCTTACAGGGTGGTTTTGAAAAGGTGGAAGAGGAGGAAGAAGAAGAAGTAGAAGTAGAAGAAGTAGAAGAAGAAGATGAGAATGTAGAAGTGGCAGAGATAGAGGGTACAAATTATTTTGTGACCAAGGGTGGTTCGGAGGGTTGTAGTGTGTATGCGTATGTGTCTGAGGAAGAGCCGGGTGATTTGGTGGGGTATATAAGAGAGGGTAGTTTGGTGTTTGCGTGAAGATGGTTGATATGATATGAAAGAATGATAAATAAAGGGCAATGCAAAGGTGGGTAGAGAATGTATAGAGGATGGGTTTAGACTTGCATTATACAGTGGCACCGACGACGAGTGCGTCTGTTTTTTTGCCCAAGGTGCCGAGGACGTTACGGATGCCGTTGTTTGGTGACAATGTGCGTGTATTTGGATTGCCGAATGTGGTGAAGACGGGTGCGGGTACAGTGGTGAACAGTCGTATCAAGAGTCGTCGTGTGTGATTTGTATTTTTTGTGCGTTTGAAGGAGGGTTGATGAAACGGTCTAAAAAGGACAGTTTCACCAACGGTATTATGAACGAGGACAACAACGTCTTAACGATTCAAAGTTTGCAAATCCAGCCGATTCGCAACATGATTACGGCCATCAAGGATATTTTGACGGACGTGACGATTACGTTTACGAAAGAGGGGATGAAAATCATCAATTTCGATTCGAAGACGCATACTATTTTGGTGAATGTGGTATTGTATGCCGACAAATTCGAGAAATATGTATGTCATCCGGACAAAATCATAGTGTGTGCCAATACGCAGCAGCTTTTTAAATTGATTTCGACGATGACGAACGAGGATATTTTGACGATTTACATAGAAAAGTCGGATTACCACGATGGTATTGTTTCGCAGTTGGGTTTGCAGTATGACAACAAGGAGATAAGGCAATGTAACCGGCATAAATTGCGGTTGATTGAGCCGGAGACGGAGGAGTTGATAGTGCCGGATGTGGAGTATTCGACGGTGATTAATTTGACGTCGTCGTATTTCCAAAAGGTGATTCGTGATTTGAATGGTATTTCAGACCGTATTGAAATCAAGTCGGTGGGCAACGATTTGATTTTTTCTTGTTCGGGTACGTATGCGGATTGTACGATTATTCGGTCGGAGTCGACGGATTCTATGTCTTTTTTGTCGAAGCCGGATGCGGCGTCCATTATCCAGGGTGAATTTTCGTTGAAATCGTTGTCGAATTTCATCAAATGTTCGTCTTTGTGTCACTATTTGGAAATTTATTTGGGCAACGATTTGCCCCTCATTGTGAAATACAATGTGGCGACTTTGGGTGAAATTAAGCTTTGTTTGGCGCCGTTGACGTCGGTGGCGTAGAACGAGTCATATTTTTGTATAATGTAATAATCGTTTGTTACATTATATAGACATGATTGTGAACAAGAAGAATTATTGGTTTGTTGTGGCGGGTTGTTTGGTTGTATTGGGGACCTGTATTTATATGAAAAAATCAGGTGAGGATAAAAAGGGATAACAATAAATAATAAATGGGTAGTATAATAAAATATATGCCAACGAAAAGGAAACAAAAAAGGAACCACAGGGGAACGAGAAAACGTTTGGAAGGAGGAACTCTGAATCCGGAATGTGTGAGTTGTTTGGAGACAATTCCCAAAAAAAATGGTGAAAAGTACAAAAAGTATTTGTATTGTCCAACCTGTGTAGACTCTGCTTTTTGTGAACCCTGCAACAGGGAAAGAGAAATATCGATTCGTAGAGATAGAAGCTTCAGTAATCAGTCAGGCAAATGTGCAATATGTCGAATCAATAAACTGGTTAAAAATTCAAAAAAACGCGAAAAGGGTTTGGAACGAAAAAGGCATGACGATGCACTCGAGCGGTTCACCATGGATGCATTGAAGAATAACACTCCCTCTGATAAGAAACCTTCCTTGGTTTCTTTTCCTTCTTCACTCGAGCGGTTCCCCATGGATGCATTGAAGGATTATCACCCCCTCAAGAAGAACCCTTCCTTGGTTTCTTCACAAATTATGGCTCTTGTTACCGAGAGAAACAAATTGGTGGAACAGAAAAATATTCTCTATCGAAGTTTGCACAGCAAACGAAACAGAAATTCACCCAATTTTGTTTCGACGATGGAACGAGATTTGGTTCATCTGGAAAACAAAATTACCAGTTTGGATAATAGAATTAATCAAGAGATGAATACATAACTTCCCTCTTTTTTCATACGGGGATTATTTTGGCGACTTCTTCTTCCTTGTTACCAATCTCTTCAAAAACCGGTTCCTGGATTTGATTTTGTACAGCGGTTTCAAGAGGCCTTACAGGAGGGGTATGTGAGATACCATCCAACCATCCAAAATCTCTTGCTTTGCGTTGCAAGAGTTGTGGTGATTTCACCAAAGTGTTCATCCATGTCGTATACTGTGTGGAAACAACGAGGGTGCGTTTGGACGGGTCCCATTCCGGTGTGGCATCGGTTTGGACGGGGGGTCGCAGGTCATGAAGACGTATGGTATACCACCAATACGGTGGAATATACAAGGCCCATCCGGAGGGCACGGGGAATTCGAGACAGGACACATTTTCCAAAAGGGCGGGGTCATTCCATAGGTCGGCGTTGGGGGAGGCAAAGACGGTGGGTGACGATGTCGGAAGACTACCAGGTGGCAACCATTTGGTATTTTTCCAGGGTGTCATTTTGATAGTGATGGCGCCCTGTGCTACGTATAAGTAGGAAGAGTGGGCGATATGGTATTGAAGGGGGGTACAGGCGAGGGGGGAGCCGAAGATGACGTCGCGTTCTTTGCCGAGGGTGAAGCTAGGTTGAAGGTGTTCATCGAGAGAGGCGATATATTGTTCGAAGCTGGTGTCTTGAGCAAAGTCGTTGTTTTCGTTGGACAGGTAGACAATGTCTGTATCATTGCGAATGAGTTCGAGGGCTTTTTCGAACCGGAGACGTGAGGGTATGGGTTTGATGGGGGAGCGTATTTTGACTGTTTCCTTGCCGTATTTTTGCTGGTAGGATTCCAAGGAGAGGGTATGAAGTTGGTGGGAATCGGCGAGGACAATGCCCTGGAGTTGAAACAAGACGGGTTGTTTTTTGCAAACGATGCGTTGAAGTTCGAAATGGTTGTGGTAATCGTATTCGTAGATTTCCAGAATGGACCCAATTTTGTTTTCTTCCATGACATTCAATACGACAAGCAGGAGCACGAGTACACATACGATGGTTAATACCAGATTCATTGTTTGCAAAGAAGGCCGATTCTATCGTAGACGACTTCAACGCAAAAAAAGAGCTTACAAACGTAGAGAAAACCCCTTTACAGAAAATGTCGGAACATGTGGTCCCGCCTCCCTTGCCTTTGCAACTAAACGATGCCTGGAACCAATGGGTCCAATCCTGTCCACGTCCTCCCAAACTATGGATATTGACCCCCTGTTACGGTTGTCAAACCCATGTCAATTATGTCGCCGATATTTTGAATACATCGCGTCTTTTGGAAAAAATCGGCCTGCCCTATGTCATTGAATTCTGTAAAAACGACAGTTTGGTGCCCCGTGCCCGCAATAATTTGTTAGCCAAAGCGATGAGCGACCCTGCCATGACCCACGTCCTCTTTATCGACGCTGATATCCATTGGAGCCCTGTCAGCATCCTCCAGCTCATGATGTCCAACCGTGGATTTGTAGGTGGTGTCTACCCCCAGAAAAAATATACATGGGACGCCTTGATGCAAGACCAAGTCAATTCCAATCCAGTCAAGACTTTGTTGCTACGTCATGAATCCAGTCTGGTCAAGAACATGACCAGTCCACAAGAATACGTTCGTCATAATTTGGTCAAATACAATGTGAATTATTTGCAACCCACTATGGATGTAGTGGACTCCACTGTCGAAGTCCTTCATTTGCCCACCGGATTCCTATTGGTATGTCGTGAAGCCATCCAACAGATGCAGGAAGCCTATCCAGAAACGAAATACAAAGACGATGTTGGATTTCTCACAGAGGAAGAAGGGAAACAAGCATTTGCCTTGTTTGATTGTGGTGTCGTAGACGGACATTATTATAGTGAAGATTGGATGTTTTGTCATCGATGGCGGAAAGGTGGTGGTAAAGTATATATGCATGTTGCCATTCCCCTGACGCACTCAGGTATGGAAGACTATGCTGGCTTTGTCTTGTCTTCCTTGTCCTAAAACGGTTTGAAAGAGGTCCTACAGGTGTGGATTGTGTTTCCAATTTATTTTTTTCATAACTTTTCTGTAAGGAGTTTCCCAAAACGGTTTGAAAGAGGTCCTACAGGTGTGGATTGTGTGTTGGATAGAATACAGGATAAAGTTGTTTTGTGAGTGTATTGTAATGACGGACTCTGAAATTGTTGGAAAGATTCCTGAGCCGGTGCCGTTGGGTTTCACGGTGTATACGAAAGAGTCGTGTCCCTATTGTGTGCGTGCCAAGAATGCCTTACAGGGGGAGTATGGTGTAAAATATGTAAAATGCGATGATTTTTTGAAGGACAAGGAAATATTTTTGAATGAGATGGGAATCTGGTGTGGTCGTGTGTATCGTACGTTTCCGATGATATTTTACGACGGAGTTTTTCTGGGTGGGTTTACTGAGTTGGATGTTTGGTTACGAAAGCGTGATGCGTTTGAGGAGATGGAATCCTTTTGACGACATATCAAGTTGGTTTCCAGTTTGATATGTTTGTTTGTAATTACATGAATTTGGCGGCGGGTATTTTGGAGGCGTTGACGGGTTTGAAGGTGGGTGCATCAAAGGTGAGATTGCCTTTGCCGGTGAGGGGTCCAAATTGCATGATTTGTTCTTCCTCCAAGGTGCTGGCTTTGGTGGGGTTGAGTTCGGCCATTTGGATATCGCGTGTGGCTTGGTTGCCTGCGAGGACGCCTCCTTCGCGAATGGTCGAGCTACCGTTTAGTGGTGAGGTGGTATGAGGTTTGAGTAGGTCGTTATGTGGAAGGGTATTGGATGCGGTGTTGGTGGTGAGATGGGATGTGGTGGGGCGCATTTGTTGGAGGGCTTTGTTGGAGGATTGTGTGCCAATTTGTGTGGGGTTTAGTTTATTTTTGGAGGAAGAGGGCATCTGTAGGATGGGAATGTTTTGTGTTTTGAGGGAGGAGCGTCGTAGGATTTCGTATGCAACGAAAATATAGACGATGCCGACGACGGGGTGGAAGAGGACAAAGAGGAGGAGTGTAATAAAGAACAAGGAGGCCATGCCTAAAGAGGAATCGAAAAAGCGGGCGATGGCGAGGCTGGGTTGAAAGGGTAGAATGACAAAGAGTAGAAAGAGGAAAATCATAAACATTTCGGGGATGGAAAAGGATTCTACCCAATCGAAGAATTTCATAAATTTCATTGTTCTACTGAGTAATTATATAATACACCGGAACATTTTTCACAAGCAAAACAAGATATGGAACATATTTATGAAAAAAATCTACAAAAGAATACAAAAGAATGCGGTGTAATAAGGTTATCCTATCCGAAAAACGATGAACAAGAAAAGTCTATTGATTGCAAGTGGTTCTTTAACGGCATCCACTTCAACAGAAGAGGTTGACAAGGTGCATGAAATGTTGGAAAAGGAGAAGCAGACGAACAAATTGGATTCATGGAACAAAATTGACAAAATGATGAAATTGCGTAAATTAAATACCTATGCGGACAAGTATGGCCATCAAAACAACTTGTCTATACAAGATATCAAAGCCTTGAAATCCTTTTTTTCTCAGTGTCTTGATACCATGCGTCTGTGCAAATCAAAAGACATTGTGTATGACCGTGACACACAGGAAATCAAAAACATCCCTTCGTTGTTTATGCATCCAACACATCGAAATTTTACTTTGCGTATTATGGACGTAAAACGTGTGTCGACACTCAAATCATTGGCCCCACGTCGCAAAACCGAATCCAACCGTGATGATAAAAGCTTACAGTCAGCTAGTTTGGATATGAAAAGCTTACAAGCATCTAGTTTGGATGTCGCTAGTTTGGATATGAAAAGCTTAGATGTCGCAAGATTAGATGTCGCTAGTTTGGATATGAAAAGCTTAGATGTCGCAAGCTTAGATGTCGCAAGCTTAGATGTCGCAAGCTTAGATGTCGCAAGCTTAGATGTCGCAAGCTTAGATGTCGCAAGCTTAGAGACGTCTTCATTGTAGAGTACAAAGTGTGTATGAAAGAGAGTACGAATGAATTTTCAAGTTTGGTAGAATATGTAGTGGATGAATTTTTGGACGATGCGTTTGTGTTGTATTTCAAGGCGTCGTTTTTGGAATTGGCGGTACAGAACATTGTTACTTTGTTGGAAGTGACTTTGGAGGAAAAGGCGACGGATGACTGGTATGACCAGGTAGAAACCTGTTTGGAGGAGGCCTTACAGGTGCGGTTTGTGGTTCCACGAAGTATTATGCCATGGAGGTCGTCGTTGGGTGTTTGGAAGAAGGAGGCAGTGGGTTGGTTGCAGACGCCGGAAGAGATTGGTGCGACGTTGAGTTTGTTGGATGGTGAACTTCATTCGATGCATGAGCAGAGGAGTGTGGAGTGGTATGCAATGCGCAATGATTTGTTGACGGCGACGGCGGTGTCCCATTTGTTTTCGTCGCCTTCGAAATGCAACGAGGTGATTTATGAAAAGTGTCGAGGGCGTCAGGATGCGGGTCCGCCATTGTCGATTTACGATTCGCGTCATTGGGGAGTCAAGTACGAGCCGGTGACGAGAATGTTGTATGAGGCGTTGTATCATACAAAGGTGAAGGAGTATGGATGTTTGCGGCATCGTTCTTTGCCGTTTGTGGGGGCTTCGCCGGATGGAATCAATGTGGATGTGAGGAATGGAGAGCGGTTTGGTCGCATGGTGGAAATCAAGAATGTGGTGTCGCGTGAAATCACGGGGGAGCCGTTGGACGATTATTGGATACAGATGCAGGTGCAGATGGAGGTCTGTGGTTTGGATTTGTGTGATTTCGTGGAAACGAGTATCAAGGAATTCGACACGTTCGACACCTTTTATGCAAAACGGGATGACTATGATTATGCAGGTGTCTTGTTTCATTTCGTCTCCCTGTTGGACCCGTTGCAGAACCATTACGAATACATGCCTTTGCGCTGGTCAACTACTTGTGAATGGCGTCAGGTGGAATCGTGGCGTGAAAAATTCCAGAAACAACTGCGGCATTCCCATCGTTTTGTGGGGCCCTTGTTTTGGTACCTGGAAGAATTTTCCTGTGTGGTGGTGCCACGTAATGCAGACTGGTTTGCCGCCGCTTTGCCACGTATTACAGAGGTATGGCGTACTATTGAGCGGGAACGCACCGAAGGATACGAACATCGTGCCGCCAAGAGGCGGAATGATGCGGATGTCAAGACGATTTTGTTGATGCCTTGATTTTATTTTTTGGTTGGTGTTGTTGTGTGTCTGCCAGTAGAACCCTCTTTGAAATTCTCCTTGCCTCCTTTCTTGTCTTCTTTTTTGTCCTCGACCAGACCTTCTTTGTCTTCTTTGTCGTCTTTCTTGTTGGTAAGGCCTTCACGAGCGGGACGCAGTTTGAAAAAGGCAAAGGTGGTGATGACAAGGGCAAAAAACACAAAGAGAAACAAGATTCCCTTGTTTTTGACAATTTTTGATACGTTTCCAAAATATTTCATGGCGTTGCTATGATATATTTTATACATGGATAATTATTTTGTAAAGGATTTTTCGACATCAAGATTAGTTTACAAATCTTAGAGTTGAGTCATCAAAGTTTGCAATTGTTCTTCGAATACTTCATCTTCCCCCTTTTCTAAAGAATGTCGAAACAGTTGAAAAAACTTGGCAAAGTATGTAAACGACAATAATACAGGCAATCCCAACTCCGGGTCCTCGGATAGGAATTGTCCCGCCGCCTTGACATACAATTGCCTCCATGCTTCACTCTCTAATGTTTTCCCTAAAATACACGACATCCCTTCGTATACACATTCTTCATCATAATCGTCCGATTCTGACTCAATTCGAAAAAAACGACGAAATACGTCTTGGTATTGTTCATCCGTTTCATACTGCAAACACTCTTCCGCGATTTCCAAATTCAAAAATAAATCTATTTCCATAATGGAATGATACATACATCTCTTTACACTGTTTCAAAAAAACCTTACAGGAGGATGTATGGAAGGTATGGTATTTTATTTTCTAATATTTTTTTATTTTCTAACATTGTTTCAAACTTTTTTTTTGTGTTGATGGTGTGATGTTTTCCACCACCACGGAATCTTTTACATAGTGTAGACAGGCGGTGATACGAAAGGGACGCAACAAGGCATTATCAAATGTATCAAAAAATGATTTGTGTCGGTTCGATGTACACAACAGGACAATGTTGTGCGATTGATGAACCGTATCAAGAAGCCGCCCCCAGTTCTTTTTCATATTGTTGGAACGAAATACCACGGCATCTTTGGTTTCCGGTGTACACTCGACCTCGTCACTTTCTTCGTTTTTGCGTCGAAACAAATACTCGTCCAATTCGTCGAGGACAATGACAAGAGGTCGTTCACTCGATGGCTGCAAATATTGCTGCATCTGTATGATTTCCGTAACAGGATGACACCGAGCATTGTACAATTCTTCGAAATCGAGGCACAACCAGGCGTCCCACGTTTTCGCCAAGTACCGCGCCGTCGTCGTCTTGCCCAACCCTGGCTCACCAAACAGGAAAAAAACACCCGTTTTGCGTTTGCTCACCAGGTTTTGAATATGTCGTGCCCCTCGTGCACAGTTCAAGTGATACTGTTTGGCGTCCCAATCGTCCCATGTCTTGGTATACATCCCTGCCTGTTGGGAAACAATCCGGTATTCACCCTGTTTGTATACAATGTCCGTAGAACAAGGCACCAAACTACGTACGGACCACCACCCAATCACTTGAAGCTGAACATAATGCGGCGAAGTTTTGCCCATATGACAACGAAGGGCCGCCAAAGAATGCTTGTCTTCTTGCAAAGAGATGCAGACCAAATACATACCTTTGTCACAGGAGCCTACCACATACCCTGTAGGGAGGAGGACATCGTTGTGAAAGACGCGGGCGCCTGTGCACACAGAATAGGTATGAGCGACTTGTTCGAGTATGGCTTCGCTCACCGAGGTGGTGGCCGAATTGGCAGAGTGGTAGGTTCTTGTTTCCCACACCAGCATATGGAAGAGGGTCATGAGCACCAGACTGACAAAGTCCCATAGTTTCGAGGAAACAGAGGAAAGAAGCAAGAGGGTGATGTAGTTGTTTTCCATAACAATGTTTTGAAAATCCTTACAGAGGGTGTAAGGATTCGTTTTATGCTTTGTGGGAAAAAAATATCATAGTATGACAACGGGACATTTGTATTCTTATGAAATCAACTGGACACAGACAAAGTCGACGTCTCAAACCATCACTCCCTGTTATGAAAAAAGCATCACCACCTGTAATGAAAGGAGGTAATTTGGGGAGTGGTATACCACATGGTCCACCTTTTGTAGGAGGTGGAATACATGTGCCATACAAGCCACCCAAGCGTGATTTGACGACGCGTATCGGTCGTTTTCTGCATATGTGGGACCACACACATGGCAAGTTGAAGTATATGAATGATAGCAAGGTGTTTGCAGGAATGATGGTCGTATTGTTGAATGTGTCGACAAAATTCGTGCCATTTCGTTTGAGCAAATCCATGGAACGTTTTATGAAGGAGTCAATTAGCCGTAATATTTTGGTGTTTGCGACGTGTTGGGTTGGTACTCGTGACTTGTATATTGCACTTTTTTTCACTGCAGTGTTTATTTTGTGTTTTGACTTTTTGTTCAATGAAGACAGTGAATATTGTATTTTGTCGGATTCGTTTGTACAATACCATCACCAGCTTGCCGACGAAGAGAAAAAAGCCTTACAGGAGGGTCATCAAGATGTAGGGGTCAACAATCATAATCATATGGGAGTCAACAAACCGCCCACGTAATTGCCATGTCGTGGTATCTTGTCTTGAGGTAATATAAGAGGGGTAATAAAAACGAAAACATGTCGACACAAGAAAACAACAATATTTTGTTTATGAAAATCGATATAGGTGGAGGTGCACCGGTGGATTTCACTTTCGATTCCTTGTACTTGCCGGAACGAGAAAAGTCCGAGGCGTTGTCACGCATTCGTTTCAATACATCGAAACGCCCTTTTTTTCATCGTTACAAAAGTTACAATTACAATATGTTGTTGAATCTCACGTATGCAGAAGTGTTGCCTTATTTTTTCGACAGCAATGAATTTCCCAAACTCATTTTAGGCGGGGAAACAAGAGGCGACAAACAAAAAGCAGACGACGAAGTCTTGCGCAACAACATTTACCAAACCCTCTTTTTCTTGTTTCCTACTGGTTATCCATCCGAAGGCAACATTCGCTTCTCTTGTGACAAAATCAGTAACAATCATCACTCCTTTACCGAAATCAAACACAACCCCTTTACCAAACGGGTTGCTGTCCAAGATGAAACAACTGTCAAAAATGAAACAACTGTCAAAAAAGGAGGCAAATACCTTACAGGAGGTAAAGTGGAGCCTGTAACGGGTAACAAGGCTATAACAGGTGACAAAGCTATGATGGGTGACAAGGCTGTTACGGTTGACAAGGCTATAACAGGTGACAAAGCTGTAACAGGTGACAAGAAGGAAAAGCCTTGGTATGCACGTTTCTTTTCGTTTGGCAGTAACAAGAAGCAATTTTCGTATTTACGAAAGGGTCAACAAATCTATACGATAACCGAGGTGATTTGGAAAAACGACATTTACAATCATCCAGTGTACCGTGATTTTCTGAAAGCGGTCTACCAGTATATTTTGAGTGGAATTGATTTGCAAAAGAAAAATTTGTTGACAGACAGAATTGAAATGAAAAAGGACGAAACCTCTGGGAATATTGTATTTTCAACAAAACAAGGTATTCGTGTTTCCAAAATAGAAAAGGCGGCGGAACGTATTCGCGCCGAATTGTTGAATTATGTACGAAGCATTCTGGAAAATGTATTCCGATTCATTCAACGAATCGATAACAATGACATCAGTGGTTACAGTGATTTTGTAAAATTTATTCAATACAGCAAACTCTATTATATTATAGCTGAAAAGGAATTCGAATTGGAAACGAACAGCGAAAAAGTAGATGACAAAAACAAAAAGGATTATGACGCTAACATCTCAAAATTCAAAATATTTTTCAAACCCATTATCGAATTACCAGAATACATAGACATCAAACAATCTTTTAAAACAAAGAAGAATGAGATGCCTATTCGAGATTCCATGGACCAAATCAGCAACTACGACACCACCAATGAAATAACGCTGGCTGAAATTTATTGGAAACGTCAACTCCCCGACCAATTGAAACGGTACTTGAAAAACGAGAGAGGGTACGGTTACCTTTCCAATGACAGTGTGGAAAAAGTGAAACAAATTATGAAATTGTTTGCGAAATACACCTTCTTAATCGAATTCAAACAATCGTTGCAAAAACAAAGGTTGCCTCCTCTCTACAAAGCCACTTCAGTCAACGACGAAAACTACTCTAGTATTTTGAGCAGTTCGAGTGAAATCCCGGAATTGGAACCTCTTCGCAATTTTTACAACACGCAATACAACAAATTCATTCAAGACTTGGGTGGGTCCGAATGTACAAATGACAAACTAAATGCCATGATATTCGGTTTCATGACCGGAGATAACAATGAATTATCTGAATACGCCATTTGGTACAATTACAATATTCTCGAAGATATTTCCATTGACAAAGCGCAAACCATGGACAATAACAATATGCCAAAGATGGGTGATAACAATATGCCAAAGATGGGTGATAATAATATGCCAAAGATGGGTGATAACAAGATGCCAAACAATGGGAAATCTCTCAATGCAGCTGTTATTTACAACATGAAAGATATCAATGCGACGATGACACAAAAAAACAAAAATTGGTTGAATATTTATACGGGTATCCGGGAAGAATATTCCAATTTCGTTCTTCCGAATCAAAAAAATGCGCCGAAACCCGTTTCCACCAACCGAAACGAGTATATTGTTCATATCAGTATCAACGCCTATGACAAAGAATTGGACCAAGAAACGGTCGAAAGTAAAAACTGCCAATTGTTGAAAGAAACCATGGGACCCCTCTTGGAAGACCTGAACAGAGCCAGTATTTCCAAATCCAACAAAGAATTCGAAGAACAACAGAAAAAATATGTCATCAAAAGTATCATCAAACATCTCGACAAAGACTCTACCTCCACCAGCCAAAAATCAGTCCGACCTGCCAACGTTCCAACAACAGACAAGTTTCCAACAACAGACAAGTTTCCAACAGGCGTACGATTTCCAGAAAAGCCGGTTGCAAATCGGTTGCAAGGAGGAAAAACAAGAAAACTTAGAAAAACAAGAAAACTTAGAAAAACAAGAAAACTTAGAAAAAGAAGAAAGAAAAGAACAAAAAAGCAAATGATTTGAAAACCGTTTCTGTATGAAAACGGTTTTCAAATAAGATTCAAAGTCTGTGTCGGTCCTGCTTCCAACGAACCCACACCCCAACAATAATGTTGCAACATCTTGTGCATCTCTTGTTTACTATAATTTTTACGCACACTCCCCACCGGCAACAAGCGGTTCACCCACATTTCCAACTCCTCCTTTTTGTAATGCGTCAACGCCTTCAGGGGTCGACGATAATCCTCCATTTCCAACCAAGAAGAAATATCGGTAGGCAATCCATCTTCCATCAAAGAAAACAAATTTGTCCCCACGTCATACTCCAATACCACTTTGGTTTTTTCCTTGTCACCAAACACCACATACGTCTTTTTAAAAGGATTCAAAACATACAAACAGATTTGATAGTAATCCGCATAAGCAATGCACACCGCCAAATGAAACGTAATCTCACCAAAACATGAAGGCCGCTTTTCCCGGTACCGAGACACATCCACCGACAACAAATCCGTCATGATTTCTTCCACATCCACCTGAAACACACGATGACGACCCCCCTTCCATGCCTTTCTTTTCACAGAACTCCCCTCGTAATGATTCGCAATCTTCCATTGCTCGTCCATCTCCTCATTGATGGTGCGAAATGGACGCTCTGATAGGAAACCCAATGGGGATATCCTGTGCAAAACGTTTTTTACTCCGTTTCTTACTTCGTTTCTTACTCCGTTTCTTACTTCATTTATAAAAGACCCTACAGGGGGTGTTGTATTAGGTTTTTCCGCATTTCTTACTCTGTTTCTTACTTCGTTTATAAAAGACCCTACAGGGGGTGTTGTATTAGGTTTTTCCGCATTTCTTACTCTGTTTCTTACTTCGTTTATAAAAGACCCTACAGGGGGTGTTATATTAGGTTTTTCCGCATTTCTTACTCCGTTTCTTACTTCGTTTATAAAAGACCCTACAGGGGGTGTTGTATTAGGTTTTTCCGCATTTCTTACTTCGTTTTTTACTTCGTTTATAAAAGACCCTACAGGGGGTGTTGTATTAGGTTTTGCTAGGTTTTTCGATAATCCGTTCCACATGTAGGGTTGCCATTCATGGGGTTCGATATCTTTTCCGTAAAAGAGAGGAAACAAAGTTTTGACGGCGGTGGTCATTCTGGAAAGTTTGGCGAGATGCGTTTACATTGTTTTTCATTGGAAATCAAACCCCCTCTGTAAGGCGTTTTTCGAGATGTTTCTTGATAGGGGTAGTACAAGCTTACACATTCTTCATACATTGTTTTTCATTGGAAATCAACCCCCCTCTGTAAGGCGTGTTTCAAGATGTTTCTTGATAGTTTTCGAGAAATGTATGACAAACAGATACATAGGGAGTATGATAGCGAGTATGATAATAAAATTGAATGAAAAGGGAGTGGGTATGGGTTTTATATAATTTGAATGGAAAGCAGTGACAACAAGACGAGAAAGGTGGAGTTGGAAATCGTGGACATTGATGGTATTCCGTACTATACAGACAAGGAAAAACGTATTTTCAGGCACGAGACCATTCATGGAGTGAATCCGGAGGTAGTGGCGCGATGGGAATGGCAGGACGGCAAACGCAAGTTGGTGATGCCGTAAAAAAATGTATAGAACATGTATGAGTTTGTGTCCTTATCGTCATGCATTGGGTGTTGAAGGTCAAGGGGTGCATTCGTGGCGTGTGGCGAACATTGCGATGGCGGATGTGTTGATGACGGTATTGGCGGCATGGGGGTTTGCCTGGTTTTTTTCATGGAATTATGGTTGGACGTTGTTGGGTTTGTTTTTGTTGGGCATTGTGTTGCATCGTATGTTTTGTGTTCGCACCACGATTGACAAATTATTGTTTCCACGATGAACCAAACCGGTTTGATTATAGGCGAAAGATTATATTCTAGAGAAGAAAGTAAAATAATAATATAATAAAATGAATAAACTACGAAAAACCAAAAGTAAAACCAAAAGAAAAACCAATGAAAGAAAACATAAACTAGTTAGTGGAAGAAAACATCAACATGGAGGCATACAAAGACCCCCCAATCCGAACTACAAGGAAAATTTGTTGGTGGCTGCCGGCGTCGATACCAACCCAAGGATTGACAAGACAGAAGCAGAGGAATTTCTCCTGAAAGCGTTGAAAAAGTCCTTCTACGATTTTAAAGAGAGGAAACAAGATAACAGTGAAGAATATATCTTTTCGGAAGATGAAAAGGCAACCATGCAAACAGAATACATTACTTTCATGAATGATGTACAAAAGCATAATTTCGACGATTTTCGCACCAAAAACAACACCATCTGCTTTTTTCTCGCCATGCTATTTCAAAAGTACATGATGAACAATCCTTACTACTTAGAAAAAATGGAAGCCATTAAAGCAATTATTTTTAATAAGAATATAAAAAATTCTCAACAAAAAGCTACTGAATTTTTATTCAAAACAGAAATAGATACCGTACCTGATTCTGTTTCAAGAATCCAAAAATATATCAAAGAAAAAAATAAATACGAAATATTATTTACAGATAAAAAATATTTCATCCGATTGCATGCTTCCAGCCTAGAAACAATTCTCACAGCGTTTACAAAAGGTGTATTTTTTGTTGGATTGGAAAACAAGGAAGTGATAACACATGATGGGATTTTATTGCCTTTTGCTTATATTCATCATGATTTAATGCATTATAATGTATTAAATACAAACTATAACATAGTGAATGTGAATTTACTTACAAAATTTTTAAATTTTATAAAAAACAAACAAAATTCATACCATGTGTATTTAATTTTGTATTTGTCTATTTTTGAAAATCAATGTACATCATATAAGACGGTTACATATATTATCTCTGAATTAATACCATTAATTGATAATAGTATAAAAAATAATAATGTTGAAGGGTTTAAATATGCATCATCATTTCCATTATCTTATGATTGTATTTGTGCATTTCTACGATTCGATATAACCAAAAATGATTTTGAATCTATTATAGAAAAATTAGATTATTACAAACAATTATATCTTGTTCACTTTTATGACAAATTAGAACACTTAGTGAATGAACATTTTTTGTTAAGCTTGCTCCCAAAGAATCTCCAAACGGATGTTACAAAACAAACGACTCAAAAAAACAAAGTGCAGCTAGTTACAATATACATTTACGAATGTATATTGACCTTTTTTGAATACTATAAAGCGTTTATGTTCCCTTCGTCCATCCCTTACTATGGACGAATACCTTTATCTCTTCAAAATTCAACGCCATCTACACCAGCTACTCTGTTACCTAATTCAATTCTAACGCAAAATGAATCCAAATTGAAAGCAGACACAATAAAAAGCGTAAACAAAACAAACGACGAATAAGTATCAAACACCATGTCATCCTTCCTGTGGGGCCTTGTTGAAACCTGTTTACGAGCGGGTGTTTGCATACGTGAAAATCCGATTCTTCAATTATGGTACAATGAATATAGAAAGTGGTATACTTGGGTACGACGTCGGGTATACCAATGTCGCATGGAGCCAGAGGGAGACTGGATTTATTATGGGTTTTGGAATTACAGTGGCGATGGATTGTTGGAAATGTACGATACATGGTGGGATGCCTGTGAATACGAAGACGACATTGGCGAGTTTTCTTTGATACGACATAAAATGCCGTATGATTTGGTCATGATACGATTGTATGAACCTCGCAATCATCACGAGGACAACTTGGAAAGAAAGGTCAGGACAGCTTGTTATGTATGGCCCTACAAGATTCCGTTGCGTGGATTGTATTTTGAGAAAAGGGTGGTCAATCCTATTTTGTCGATACAATATAGACATCCTGATTTGAAAGTGCCTTTGTACTATGATTTGCCAGAGGACCTTTGTTTAGAGGGAAACGAATTGTTGTCGGCGGCATTTTTGAAACGATGGTTGGATTACGATGTGGGTAGAGGGATGCCTTTTGATTCTAGATATGAATTGGCCATGATATATATAAATTCCGAGGAGGAAATAGAAACAGCCGTCTTGAAACAGGGCGACTATATTCGACTTTTGGATTCCGGATTGGAAGTCCTTGTAGTAGAGGGCAAAACAGAATAAAAAGATTTCTCGTGTGCTATATAGAAGGTCTCGCACAACGACCCGAATGACGACAACGGCAATCATGACATCTGTTTCCTCTTCTTTGAAAGAGCTTCGACTATCGAATCGGTCGGAGACGACTTCGTCTAGGTCGGAGACGACTTCGTCTAGGTCGGAGACGACTTCGTCTAGGTTGGAGACGGCTTTTAAAAGGTCGGATGCGGTTTCGTCTAGGTCGGAGACGACTTTTAAAAGGTCGGAAAAGAAGAAATTTGCGCCGTTGTTGGACGGTTGGTCTTTTTATTATCATTTGCCGGACGACACACATTGGGACATTTCGAGTTATGTGTTGTTGATGTCGAGTATTTCTGACCCAGAGCAGTTGACTTTGTTGAACGAAACGATTTCGGACGTGATTGTAAAAAATGCCATGTTGTTTGTGATGCGCCAAGGTATTCAGCCCATTTGGGAGGATGAGAGGAATGCGAATGGTGGTTATTTGTCTTTCAAAGTAATCAATAAAAATGTATATCATGTGTGGAAAAGTATGGTGTATGCGGTATGTGGTCAAACGTTTTTCTCCTCTTTGGAGGACAACATATTCATCAATGGATTGTCCATTTCGCCCAAAAAAACGTTTTGTATTATCAAAGTCTGGTTGTCGGATGGGTCCAAGCGTCACGCAAACATTACACCCATTCCACATTTGGCAACCGACCCCGAAGAATTGAAATACACTTCGTTTCAAGAACAAATATCGGCAGATACTGCCAAATAAATATTCACAACAATTTCAGTGAATATTTATTATTATTACACCCTCTTAGAAAACGTCTTACAGGGAGGATTGATTTCATTTTTACCTTTTTCTTTTTGTTTTACTTTTTTTTACTATTCTTTTTCTTTTACTTTTTTTTTCTTTTCTACCACCCATCGTCACACAACCAAAACATCCCTTTCTTTTTCCTTTTTTCTTTTCCTTTTCACTTGCATCATTTATATCTGATGTTATCGAGCTTTGTAAATCACTATTTCCAGAATAATTATTACTACTATCATGTGTACTATTTGTACGAGATAAAAAAGGTGTATTTAATGAACCATTTTTAGAAAAAAAATTATCTGTACTATTCGCACGTGATACCAAACTATTTGTACGTGTAGGCCCTAATGAAATAGTATTTAATTCACCAAATCTTCTAATTAGGTGATTTTGGTGCTCTTGTGGTAAATCAGTAACTCTATTATTATTATTATTATTTTTACTCATACAATAAAACAATATTTTATATTTCTGTCGTCGTCTTTCTTGCAATCACCCATTGATAAGCAGTGTATACTAGGCTCGGCTTTCAGCCTCGCTATACAACCCTTCTGTAAGGCATCCTAGAAAACGTCTTACAGGGAGGGTTGATTTGTTTTGTAAGTTGATTGATAATCAGTGTATACTAGGCTCGGCTTTCAGCCTCGCCATACAGCCTCGCTATACAACCCTTCTGTAAGGCATCCTAGAAAACGTCTTACAGGGAGGGTTATTTGTTTTGTAAGTTGATTGATAAGCAGTGTATACTAGGCTCGGCTTTCAGCCTCGCTATACAACCCTTCTGTAAGGCATCCTAGAAAACGTCTTACAGGGATTGATTTCTTTTGTAAGTTGATTGATAAGCAGTGTATACTAGGCTCGGCTTTCAGCCTCGCTATACTGCCTTGCCATACAACCCTTCTGTAAGGCATCCTAGAAAACGTCTTACAGGGAGGTTGTGTGTGTGTATATGTTGTCGGAATGAATAAATCGTTTCAATGTAAAAGATGTTACCACGATTGGTGGAACCGGGTATTTACGCATATATGTCGGATGCGTTGAACAAGTGTCATGGCAACAGGGTGTTGATTTATTATTGGATTTTGAATGGGGGTGTGATGTTGTTTTTGTTGATTGTGGCTGGATTGTATTTCTATTATGCTTCAACGAAGAAATTGACGCCACAAGAATGGCGCAATAAATTAATACGAGACCACGAATCTGTCTTGAAAGAAATTCGAGTATACCGTGAGGAGCAAGAGCGGTTGAATTCATTGACACAGATGCCTATTTTGGAGGCGAAACAGCGTGGTACGGCGGAAACGACGATGCGGCCGATGGTGTTTTTTGACTAGGATGGTTTGGCAAAAAGGGGTTCTAGACGTGCAAAACTCGTTGTTTGTATGTCTTTACATACTTTGTGTGTACTTTTCTTGGCCACACATCCATCCGTCTTCACACAAACATGCATGCAATCGTGGATACGTTGTATCCAGACGATGTGGTCTTCGTTGACAACCAGGTCATTGTCGGTGAGTAAGAAACGAGAGGCTTGAAAAGGTTTTTGTAAAACATGTTGCCGTGGCCTAAAATCGTCTTCCATAGGGTGTATACTCTCCTCGTGATTTCTTTGTTATTTTTTGTACGCAAAACTGTTGAAAAACCCTACAGGGGGGTTACGAACGACTTTTCCAAAAAGCCAGGACAAAGAGAGCAACGATGACCAAACCAAGAAGCCATTGTTTGTCCAAGCCAAAACGGCGCGCTATCACGACATCGCGAGGAAGATAATTTTCGGCATAGGCTTTGACGGCGTCGAGGGTGTTCATTTCTTCTTTGTCGAGTGCGACATTGACTTTGTTGTGCAGGAAAATGACCCAACGAACCAAGGATTCACGTGTTTTGAGGTAGGGTGTGACAGGGTAGCGGTCCAATAGTTCGGCGACGTAGGTGGAAATTTCTGGTTGAGGGACAAACAGCGGCAAATTCTGGAAGAAATCATAGTATTTGCGTTTGACCACTTCGTTTGGATGAATCGGGTATGTCTGCGATACCGTATGCAAGAAAAACCAAAAAGGAGGCCCCCATACCTCGGGACGAAAACGAATCTGTGGCACACTCATTGCATCTTTCTTCGAAAAGAGTACAAAGCTTATGGACGAATAAATGTAATGCAATCCACAACATGGCAACAACGTGTGCGCGAACGTTTTCCAGATTTTGAACTGTCTTATGAAACACGACATCATAAGACAGTTGAGCCTTCTACCCACGATTTGTATCTTTCTATGCCCATGGGAAGAAAAGTATATTTGTGGGCGACTTTGCATCCAGACACCGGGAAAGATACTCTGTTTCTTCTGGACAAACGTCTAGAAGACATTTCCGTCGTAGAAACAAACCACACCATCGCCAATCCCGTCTTTTTTGGAACCATCGTTAGCGCTCTTCAAGTAAAAGGGTCTCATTTCATTATCACTGACCTACATTGGTTTCGCGGTGTCGATGTCAGTGTGGCCTTGGACCAACATACGAAATGGGCCTGTATTGTGAAAGATATACTTTCCTCTTTTACCACTGTCTGTCACATTCCAGTCATGATGTTGGGAAATGTATCAAAACCGGCCTACCAAGTCCATCATGTAGAAAAAAGACGGTGGAAAGGTTTGGGACAATATATACACCTGTCTGAAAACGCCCTACAGGGAATGTGTTTTCATCGGGAAAACAAAGATACCATACCTGCTTTTGATAAACGTAGTGAACCAAAACGTAGTGAACCTACACGAAATGAACCAAAACGTAGTGAACCTACACGAAATGAACCAAAACGTAGTGAACCAAAACATAATGATTACAGGAGGACGTTTTGGATAATGGCGGATGTTTCGTATGATTTATACAAGTTGTATGACTCCAATTCGGTGTTTGTGGATTATGCCTGTGTGGTGGACAAAAAAACGTCGATATGGTTAAACAGTTTGTTTCGCAACATACGGGAGAATGGTCGGTTGGACGAGATGGAAGAAAGCGACGACGAAGAAGATTTTGAACGCGTCGAGGAAAACAAATATACCGACATGGAAAAACGACTGGCCGTTCGGTGCCGCTTTCAGCCACGGCTGAAAAAATGGATGCCGTGTTGGGAAGACGGGGTTGTTGACAATGTAGATTGAATCGTTAAACCTTTCTGTAAGGTTTAAAAAAACTGTTTGTAAAATAAAATGCCTTACATTTTATTGTAAATAAAATGCCTTACAGGGATGGTTTGGTAGCGGAGAATGCTTGTGTTTGTGCTTGTGTTTGTGAGACGCGTTTCATATTTCATATTATGAATCATAATATGAAATTGCATAATACAAAGGAAAACAGAGTGTACAGTATAAGGATTTCATGATGGAACACGACGACGACGACGACATGCCTGATTTGATATCCATAAGAGAAGACGAAGGTGAATTCATTCCTCCTCTCGCATGGATGAATGAACAATACATGAATGCCTTCCCTGTGCCCTTTGTCTTCCAAGACTTTTTCCAGGAATGGTTTCCCTCCTTGCATACAATGCCACTTTTCGAACCCGTTATGCATCGGCTACCGGTAAAACAGAAAGTGGTCAAAGAATCCTGTCCTATTTGTTATGGTCGACGGTTTCACACCATGGAACGCACCAATTGTGGTCACCTTTTTTGTCCATGTTGTTCCGAAACGCATTTTGCCAAAAATCAGACATGTCCCATGTGTCGCTCCTTGGTATATGAATTACAAGTATGTAATGTCGTGATACCCGTAAATCCCCCTGTAAGGCATACTCTACTCTCTTCCAAAAATTATTTTCAATGATGCACTTACAGGCGAGGCCTGCAAGGCCGAGCATAGTATATACCGTATGTCAATCAGATTGAGAATGCCTTACAGAAGGTAATATACATCCAATCAACACTTTTTCTGTAAGACGTTTTAAGAATGCCTTACAGAAGGTAATATACATCCAATCAACACTTTTTCTGTAAGACGTTTTAAGAATGCCTTACAGAAGGTAATATACATCCAATCAACACTTTTTCTGTAAGACGTTTTAAGAATGCCTTACAGAAGGTAATATACATCCAATCAACACTTTTTCT
>Ga0209400_1000276_pt1 | contig 44818 bp, 41 predicted proteins | sample M_130807_EF_Meta_FD_187313 | JGI IMG/M metagenome (GOLD analysis project Ga0209400, IMG submission 187313) | Freshwater microbial communities from Lake Montjoie, Canada to study carbon cycling - M_130807_EF_MetaG (SPAdes) (version 2) | ecosystem: Environmental > Aquatic > Freshwater > Lake... | reverse complement strand
TGCATCACTCCAGTAAGGCACAGAGGTTGCTTTGAGAGAGTATTTTCCCAGTTCATTCTTATAACATACCTCATTCTTTTCATTAAATTCTTGAAACATTGATGTACAATCAAATACCAGCAGCGGCACATTACATGAGAGAGCTTCTTCTAATGCAAACCCCTGAGACTCGTGGCGACCAATCCAGATGCCAAATTTAGAAGAGTGCAGTGTCTGTATGTAGTCTTCTTCTTTATAATTCCCATAGACAATAAGATTATACGTTAGTTTTTTCTCATTTAGCGCATTTATTACATGCTTCAATTCATCCGTGTGCCTTGATTTAAAATAAATAAAACAATCATATGCCTTATGAGAATCAACTGGTTTGAAGAGTTCTGTATCAACAGCAAAAGGCAGTGACTTTGTCGCCAGTGATAAACCTCCAAATTCATTTTGTACATCAATTACCCAGTCAGATAACAAATTATAAAAACAATTTGAAGGAAATTGTCCAGAGTTCTTTGACCATACACCATTCACAAAGACAAAATTCTGCGGTCCATACATTATTGTCTTTGAATTAGGAAATCGCTCAGGCTCAATATATTCGGTTGGTATAAAAACTAAATCCCAATCTTTCACAAAATCAGAAAATGTTCTTGAAATCATACACTCTATATTCCTTGCTTTACACATAAGAATAAATCCTAATCTATTCTTATGATGTACATATGTATCTACATATAGAAATTTCATTATACTCTTTTTATATTTGTTCTTCTTAAGATGCCCAAAGCATACCCCAAATTTCCTTACGATTTATATTACATGATACTTTCATTAGATCATACATTTTTATATAATCACACCAGTCAATATCATTTACCACATAATCATATTTATCTTCCATTTGTATATGAAAGTGAGTATAGTTCTGGTTGCGAAGGTATTCTAAACTAAGAAGTATTTCTTCCTTCTTTTCCTCCGCCCACTCAAAACAGAGAAGCTTTACCTTTTTGGTTAAACTTTGTAATACGTTATACTCATATCCTTCTACATCTATTTTTAATAATGTCGGTTCGCCATACATCTCTATAAGACTATCCAACGATACTGTTCTTATACCTTCAACAGGTCTCCACGTATAGTTATTTGAAAATCGGCTTTGTGTAATCCATTCTGTATCAGAAGTTGAGATGGTATCAGCATTTGATATATAAAATGTTTCACTTTCTTTGTTTGAAGCAATCGCCTCTACTATATGAATTGCTGTATTTGTTTTGTATTTTTGGCGTAGCTTTTCTGCAAGTAGAGGATTTGCTTCAACAAGAATACATTTATCAAACTTATTTAAATTTATATCTGTATACTTTCCCTCGTTGGCTCCCACGTCATACAAAATTCTTTGCTGCATATTATATATACTTATACTTCTACTTTAAATACGCATATAGAGAGCATCACCCCAACCATCTTCAATGCCATTGCCGTTTTTATATATAGAAACCGCAACTCTTACAAACCCCTTTGTCAAAAGAAAATCATCCATTTCATTTAATCGTGCACAGTTCTTATATACCTCATCTGTATTTACTTCAAGATATAACGCATCAGCATACTTGAGTAAATCACCAGCGCCCTTTAATGCGAGAAGTTCAGCACCCTGAATATCAAAATTCCAGAAATTCAGATTTGTAAAATCAATAGACTCCCTCTCCTTCAGCTTCTCAATTGTAGTTGTTCTCTGAACTCTGCGCTCTGAAACAACAATATGAGGATACATTGTCGCGTGTGTACCTAGCTCTAAAATACTACTACTCTGCCCATTATTTGTTATGTTGAATGTAACATCATGCTCTACCTCGTCGATTAACGCATAATGTATTTGAGGAACACCTTTCGATTTCATTTTCGCTACTAAATCTACGTTACCATCTACCCATATAATATCTGAATCTAAAATTCCTTTAGCATTATATGCCTCCCTTTCTTCACATTCATGAGCTCCTACATGAAAGACACCACGAGGTGTTTTATTATTCTGTTTCAAATAATCATATACCGTATTAAAATCAATTAACATTACTCTTAATACACATTGAATTGTATTTAAGTTACTAAAGTGAAATCCAATTCTCTGGAAAAAGAACCTCTATTTTCTGTGCGATCCATTTTGTGGGGTAAACTACATAAGGAGTATCTGAAAGAATTGCCGCCCACCACGAAAATGTACTGTTCGCAAGTATAGCACCGCCTGTACATGAAACCATAATAGCTAATGACTTCACCTCGTCCTTTTCTTCTACGAATTCTACACCTGGTAATTGTAGCCACGATTGCGATTTACACCAGGCGATATCATCTGAAAAGACAAATAATGATAGCGGAGGACCTACATTTTTACGCAGATCACATAATTTCGCATATGCTTTTGTATAATATTCTTCTCCTTGTAAATAATGAAAATCTGACTTTTCCACATAATCGCCTCTTCTCACATGTAAAAATGCATGATTCGGGTTTTGGTTCTGAATTTTAAGGGCTTGAATAAGTTGTGTCCTTATATCTGGTAGAATAGGCTGAAGGACAGGGTAGAACTGAAAATATCCTCTTAAAATACACGGCAACTGTATTTGACTCGGATCCCATTCTTCAAATCCATTTGATTGTGAATACACAGTGATACCCATTGACATGAACAAATAGTCTGGATGAGGAGGAAGTTCTATTTCTTCTCCATTAGTAAACAATTCTTTTGCATAGTTATGTCCATTTGTATTATGGGCATTACAAGTTTCTTTATTGAGGAGTAATTTACATGACTTATTCTTTGTAACTGCTTTTGCTGCGGCATATTGGAAAAGTTGATTTCCAAGACCTCCGAATAAATGTACACACACAAATGGTTCCATTAAATCTAATATAATTATTTTTTTAGATCCAGTTTAAAGTACCCTTAGTATACTAGACTAAATGGAACGAAAAATATGTATTTGGTGTAAATCGTCTTCCTTGAGTTCTTTATTTAATGAAGATAAGATTACACCTGTTGCATCTTACAATCTTTCTGAAAAGGAAGAATATTCATCGGTAAAATTTAATATTCAACGCTGTAATGATTGTAATACGTACCAAGTAAAATACTTAGCTAATCCTGATTTACTATACAAAAAAAGCCATGCCTTATGTTATAGTAATTCGCTTCATATACAGAATAAGGCATTTAGAGACTTTATTTTTCAAAATACTACATTAAAGGATGTCGTTGAAGTTGGGGCTGGAAATGGATTTCTAGCTGATCTACTTCTTGAAACAAATCGCCTAAATACATATACAATTATTGACCCTACTTATTTTGGAAATACTACATCAAGGAGGATTATTGATTCTTTTTTTGAAACAGTAGACAGTAAACTTATAAATCAAGATACTCTTGTTATGTCGCATGTGTTTGAACATTTTTATACTCCACATGATATAATGAATAAAATTAAAGATCTAAAAACAATACGTAATGTCTATATAAACTTTCCAAATCTGGAAAGTTTCTTGGCAATCCTACACATGAATGTATTGAATCTAGAACATAGTTTTTTTGTTGAAAATGACTTTATTATATCTGTTTTTAGTAATTATGGTTTTAAACTTGTAAACTATTATAAATATGATAGCCATGCAGTGTTCTTTCATTTTGAGAGGAACGATGAGATTGTTCCACTTTCTTTAATACACAACAACTGCGACACACTCGTTACTAATTTTTTTAATCGTATAGAAAAATCAATTAAACAAATAAATGAGAGACTCTCTACAAAAGGAAATACTCCTGTCTATGTTTGGCCTAGCTCACATCAAACGCAATATTTGTTTATTAATGGATTAGACTACAATAAAGTAGATGGTTTACTTGATAATCATCCATCAAAATTCAATTCTTATTTGTACGGTTATAATATAGTATGTACTTCTTTTAAGGAATTAATGTCATCTAGTATGCCTGCTCTTATTATATTAAATGGTGGGTGTTACAATCAAGAAATCCTTAAAGAATATAAATCGAACTCGTCTAATAAAGAATTTTTAATTGTATAAGAATAATAAATGAAAGTTGCCATTTTTTTTTCAGGAAGAATTAAGGGCTACGAGAATTGTCTACAGCATTTATTGATGTATAAAGAAAATTATGACACAACCTATTTCTGTTCACTTAATCAAAAAGAGAATGATGTCTATAGTGAGGGGTTTTTTTCAGCGCTCGATATAAAAGAGAATCAGAGAAATATTGAAGAAACAGTTTATCCGCCATGGATTGAACATTTTGACCATTCGCAAATGAGAATACATGAAGTTGCAAATATGAATCGCAACCGATTTAATACATATTCTATGTTTTATCATCATCATAAAGCATTTGTAAAAATCCACGAGTATCAGCAAAAACATAATATACAGTTCGACCTTATTGTACAATATAGAGCTGACCTAACATCTAAGACATTTATTCACTTGGAAGTTCCTTTAAAAGACCACGTATATACATGGGATAATTGTCACACAAATCCAGATGCTTTTTGTAAAATAGGTAATGGCATGATGTACGGTAATTGTGAATCAATGATGAAATTTACAAGTGCTATACATTATATGGAAGATATGTGTAGAAAAGGTGTTATCTTTCATCCTGAGTATATGCACTGGGTTTGGATAAACAGTGTAGGATTAAAAATACGCCTATTTGATTTTGATCATTCATATGATTCTTCAAGACATGATCCTATCTAAATAAAATAATAAATGTTATTTATATGACAACAGGTATTGCGATTCCAGTTCCTCAGAGATATGAGCAAATGGCTCTGAGGAACGTTTATGTTCTTAGAACACAACATCAATATCATGAACCCATTGAAATCTGGGAGGTCGGTGAAGAACTTTCTAGCGAAGCGCGAAACGCCTTCGCATCCATACCCAATGTAACACTCAAGAATACACTGACGTATGATGATCGAATTGATCACTGGCGTGGATACCAAGTAAAAGGTCTTGTTACAAAACATAGCTCATTTGATGATTATATTTTCTGCGACGCTGATGTAACGCTTCTTCAAAACCCCTCTCTTATACAGAATTCATTTGATTATAAAATTACAGGATCCTTCATGTTTCGCGATTTTCCTTTTTGGCAGTTTCATGATCTTAAGGAGACATCTGAGGAAAAATGGCAAGATCTTCGCTACTATAGGGGGCGCCAAGCCTTTATCAAGAAACTTCTTCCTAAGAAAAGTCCATTCTTTTTCAAAGAGTGGGAGTATCTGTACGAAGACGAGTATCCCAAGGAACCTGTACAAGAATCATCTGCAGAAACAGGTCTAGTTTATATTGATAAGAAACGGCACGGAGATGTTGTTCAGACATTTTATGATCTGAATAACAACTGGAAAGAGACATATGAATATACTCATGGAGACACAGCTGCCTTTTGGCTGGCGTTTGTTATGAACAATAAACCGTTCGCAATTAATAAAGAGTTTCCTCTTTTTCACAATGGGAATGCTCTACAACCCTATGAGGGTAAACACTTCTATGTACAGAAGCTACCCATTTAGACCTTCGTAACAAGAGCCCACTTTGTAAGAGATAACTCATACTCCGCACCACCCGTTCTATCAATTGACTGACGCATAGCCTTTGCCCCCGCAAAGGTACCCTGTGGATGTCCATGGATCGCCCCACCGCAATTAGCCATCCAATCAATACCAATCTCAGTGCGAATCGCTTCTACAAGACCAGGGTGCATCCCGCAACTGAGGGCGGGCATTACACGATACTTATGTAAAACCTTCAACACCTCAAGCATCTCATCCTTGCCATTGTCTGAATATCCGCCGATCATTCCCGCATGGATGAAATCAACACCGCAGAGACCCGCAAGCTTACAAATCACAGTCCACTCAATATGAAAGGGATTACGCTTATCCGTGAGAATCGAAATGCCGCTCTTTTGATAATGTATAAAAAGAGGAAGATCTAGCTCTCTCAAACGCTTGTAAATGCCGAGACCAGACCAGAAGTTCACGTGAATGCCATTTCCACCCTGAGCAGCGATATACTTAGCCCTCTCCAGAACGACATCGGCATCGCCGTTGATGCAAAAGCAATACACAACATTCTTCCCCTTCAGGTAGTTGCAAATCAGGGGGACGCGCTCCTCTAAGGGACAGCTAGAAGGGTTTGCCATGATTTCATCCTCCTTGATAAAATTTACTCCACCCTCTACCATCTGCTTTACCACTTCTAAGAGTGTGGCTGAATTGAGACCAACTTTCGGCTTTACGATACCACCTAGAAGGGGCTTATCCGCTGCACCAGTGAACTTGCGGATTCCCTCAATGCCATACTTAGGTCCCAAGAAATACTTCTTCTCAACTTCCTCAGGTAGCTCAAGATCAACTAGATGACAATCGCGAATCGTGTCAATATCAAGCTGACCTCCCATTGTCTGGCAGAGAAGCTGACTGATACCATCCCCTACAAAATCAATATTTACACAGGGGAAAGCAATGGTAACCTCGCCCTCCTTGACTGTTTTCATCCAGTTGGTATCACCTTCAATGCGGCAACCAGCCTTCTCCCACAGTTCTGGTGTCTCCCAACCATTTCTTACCTTGGGATTACCAACACTCTGCCCAATAGCTACATTCTCGGCGGCATCAAAAAGAGAAACAGTCGACCGGAGAAAATAACGAACTTTGAAAAACATTCTACACTATTTAGTTTATTTACTTTAGATAATATTTACGCAATGATTGACTTAGCTTGATCATACCACTTATACATATCGTTGCCCTTATAGCTTTTGTAATTCTCAAACAGAGTAAAGAGTTGTGACTCCTTCTCTCTATTCGTAACTTTGAGATCGCGGAAAACAGGCATGAGGGCACATAGTTCTCCCTCTAAGAGCTCCATAATATATTCTGGCTCTGAGCTATCATTGTAGAGTTCATTTTTAAAGAGATTTGCCTCACCCCTTGTTCGTCGCCGATAATCTACATGATAATTATTCAAAATTATCTCGTATTGCTTTGTAAAATATCGTTTCACGTAGTTATCGATCCTTGGATCTGTGCCAATATAACGTTTCAGTTCGTCTGATGTATAGAGAGTTAGATTACAGAAGTTTTCTCTAGTATCATAGAATGGCTTATAATTTGACAGTTTCGTTGAACATGAACTGTTTGTCCCATATGTGATATCAAAGAGAATGAGATTCTTGAATTTCTTCTTAGTTGGCGACTTATTAAATGCGGTCTTGAACACTTGATCGAGGTCTCGTCCTGTAAATTCTTGTACTACAAGTTTTGAATCTTGTGCAATACAATACGTTGCTAGCTCCTCCAGGAACCAATCGTCTGATTGTTCCTCAGAGGTATGCCGATCCGTGTGGGTGAATGCCTTTCCACAAATGGTAATTGACATACGATCATTTGACCATGAGCTTGTCTCTGAATTATGAAGCAAACTTAGATTAGTGCTGTCAAAATAGGACTTTATAAATTCCATCCTGTCGCTCTGATACTCAAATGCTGGGTCAAAATGTAGAATATGCACAGGCAGTTCAGTGGTTTCTAGAACATCGCGCACGAAAACAGGAAGAATTTGATTCCAATCATCCGTGTATTCTGCGAGAGTGTGTGCATGCGGGCATGATCCAATACCAACATATGTAAATGATGGTACTGTATCTCTATTCTTGATTTGCTGTAAGAGCTCTTTAAAATGACTCATTTTTGGTAGAGGTTATTTAACCCAAACTAGTTTCAATTTTTTTATCCTTGGTCTAAACGATTATTTGAAGAAAAGAAAGATACAATGCCAATGAATATCGTAATTCCGATGGCTGGAAAGTCGTCGCGCTTCTTTGATGCTGGTTTTACTGTACCTAAGTTTCTTCTTCCTTTGTCGCCTCTTGAGGGAAGCAAGACAATGATCGAGGGAGCCGTCGATAGTCTTCACATGGAGGGCAATCTTATTTTTATTGTACAAAGAGACCACTGTAAATACAATATTGATACTTTTCTTAAAGAGAAATATCCTTCCAGTACTGTTTTATATTTGGAGCGGTACACGGGTGGCTGTGTAGAATCTGTCTATGAGGCTGCTGCAGGCTATATCAACAATGATGATCCTCTCGTTATCTCTAATTGCGATCAGTATTTGGACTGGGATTCCTCTGAGTTCATGCGTGTATGCTCTCAAGATGGCGTTGATGGATGCGTTCTGACCTATTTTGCCGACACAGATAAGAACTCATATTGCAAGATTAACTCTGAAGGTCACTGCACAGAGTTCAAAGAAAAGGAAGTAATTAGTGAGCACTCACTTGTCGGTGTTCATTACTGGAAGCGCGGCTCAGACTTCGTTCTCTCTGCAAAGAACATGCTTGATAATAACGTGCGCGATGCAGGTGAATACTATGTAAGTACATCATATAATTATCTTGTTAATAAGGGTAAGAAAATTATAATCTGCGCTTTGCGAGAGGGTGAAGTTTATCACACTATCGGTGTTCCGCAGACCTATTATGACTTTCTACAAAAGAGAGATCCGATTCGTGTCTCTGAACTCAAGGACATGAAACGTGGTTGGTTTCTCGGTGATTTCTTACCTGCTGCTTATTCGTCGAAGGATGTTGAAGTCGGTATCTTAGAGCATAAGAAGGGTGAAGAATGGCTCGCTCATGTACATAAGAAAGGAGATGAGATTAATGTTCTTATTTCGGGATGGATGAAGATTAATAACACCGAAGTTATAACAGGGCAGATTTTTGTTATTCCTAAGGGTCATTTGACAAAGGCTGTCTTCTATGAAGATTGTAAGATTGTCTGTGTAAAGCTTCCTTCCGATACGAAAGATAAATATTGCTACTGATAAATGAAGGGTCTTGTACTCGTATGGGATTTGGACCAGACTCTTATCGGCTGGTCCAGTGATCAAAAATATACGCTCAATACAAAAGCACTTTCTGTTTTGAAAGAGGCATTCAAATCAAAGAATGACAGAAAAGTCAGTTCAATTATAGTTTTGACAAATAACTCAGATCCTTCTCTGCCAATTAATGAAATACAAGCTGAAATTGGATTCGATTTTGACCACATTGTAGCTAGAAATGATCCTCTTCGCAATAAAACAAATACTAATGTAAAAGATATTGCGACAGTCAGTCGTGTTTTAGGATACGATGTAGATCCTAACAAAGTCTGGCTCATGGATGATATGCGGCATAAAATGATAGATGAAGGTGCACATTGGATTCAGATTGCAAAACAAGAAAACAATCCGTTTGGCTCTGGCTTCTTTCAAGACCCCGATCAGACCGATTACTTTCCTTTACTAAACGCAATCGATACAAATGTGAAGAGAGGAGGTAGACGAAAGAGAAATAGACAAAATAGTCTAAAACGAAAAAAGAGGCGGCAAGCTATTTCTAGAAAAAGAGCGCGTAAAAATAAATGAATAGATTCATTTCACTTAGTAGATGTCAACTGGTTATATTTTTGTTTTATCTAACCCGTTGTATAGTGAGCACGTTTTAGTTGGAACGTCAATGAAAACGCCGACTGAGAGAGCTGCAGAACTCTATACTGAGGGTCTTCTCTATCCGTTCAAAGTTGTCTTTGCTAAATCCGTCATAAATATGGAGTCAAAACTTGTTTCTCTTCATAAACTTATGGGAAAGTTTGGTGAACGACCGAATAATGACAAGGATTTTTTTAAGATTGATCCTGAGGTGACTACTAATCTATTTGATTTAATTGATGGAGAAAAATGGACGGCTCCCATTGAAGAAGGATCATGGATTGGTACATATACTGCACTTATGGAGAAGGTTGGAATGATCATGAAGAATGAAAATCCTAAGGCAAATGAGTTCCAACTCAATATGTTAAAGATGAAAGTAGCAGCAGTGCTAAAAGCGCGGTATGGCGAATCGATTGAACCTACTCTAGAACTTGTTAGGGAAGCAATGGATGCTGCTAAACGTGAAGGTGGAGTTACAACTGTGCCGGTCTAAATATATGGCTAAGAAATATCTTAGCATGGAAAACGAGTGTAAGTATGTCAGTAGCCGTGGACTTTTTAAGTCGACGGATATTCACAATAAGGTTCCTGAAAGCAGTAATAGACTGCTTGATCTTGAAGAATTCAAAAAAACTGAGTGTGGATCTGTCCTCTATGTCTGTAATTCAGCAATTCGGACTTTTGTAATGGAAGTTCTTCCTTTTATTACCGATCGCTTTGTCTTAGTTAGTGGTGACTCAGACAATTATATGCCCTTTAGTATCTTATCACAGGATGAATTTAGTGCGTTTATTGCAGATAAGCGACTTCAACATTGGTTCTGTCAAAATCTCTTGATTACGCATCATAAAATGACTCATCTACCTATTGGTCTTGATTTTCATACGATTTCTAAGGTCGGTGAACAACATCCTTGGGGTATTGGTCGTCTACCTGTAGATCAAGAGAAAGAGCTTGAAGCCTCTATTGAAGAGTCGGCGTCTCCTGCGCTTCGCTATCCTCTTTGTTATTCTAATTTTCATCACGCTGTATGGGGCATTGGAGATCGCGGTGATCGTAAAGAGGTTGTTGCTTCTGTTCCGAGCGATATTGTTTATTATGATCCTGAGTATACAGCTCGTGTAACTGGCTGGAAACGTCAAAGTATGTTCGCGTTTGTTCTTTCACCTATGGGTGGTGGCTATGATTGCCATAGAACGTGGGAAGCCCTCTGTCTCGGTTGTATACCTATTGTAAAAAGTTCTGGGCTGGATCCTCTCTTTTATGATTTACCAGTTCTTATTGTAAAGAACTGGTCAGATGTTACTCGTGAATTACTTGATAGAACTGTAAAGTTGTTTAATGGTAAAATCTTTCATACAGATAAACTTAGATTGGATCATTGGACGTGGCTAATTCGACAGCAATCCCTAGCATGTAAATCATAGATTCAGTTCCTGAGGCAATGTAGATACAGCCGCCTTCTTAAATAAATACTCTTTGACTGGATATTCTGCCACACGGAATTCCCAGACCATCGGATGCCACTGATGACAGAAACCATTGACTTGTTTCCTAACCTTTTGTTCTTGAGGTATAGAATCTGCTAGGGCGCGATCTTCCCAGCCCCAACTAATATTGTGCTTCCATCCAGCTGTCTTCTTGTAGTTTCTAAGAGTTCCTGCAAAGTTTCCGAAAGATGTGTCGCGCCAGAACCCATTGAGATGCGAGGTATCCGCAAAGGCGAAAAAAACCGGGTAAAAGAACTTGTCATTTTCAAGCGCCCTGTAACATTCATCAAAGACATCACGTTCATGGAAAATGAGATCCGCGTCGCAAAAAAAGACAGAGTCCGCCTGGAATGTCTCCTCGGCGATTTTTGCCGCTGTCTTCAGACCGCCACCACGATCAAAAAACTTCCAATTTGTCTCTGTATGCACATGAAAAGGCATTACGTCGCCAATTATTTTCTCTAACATTTCTTGGACATTTACATCTGTGCTACCAAAATCCGTGACAACCAAGACCCAGTCATCGGTCGCCTTCTTCTGCTCTATAAGTGATCGAACCATCTTCGGAAACAAGGTAAGAATTATCTTGTCTTCGTTACGTTCAAAATTGTTCATCGGATAAGGAGACATGATGAGTTTATCTAAAAAAGGTTTGATATATTGATGCGAATCTTCTGGGTCGACTTCATTTCTACAACGATTTTTCAGAGAAATACAGAAAGCGAGGCGCATTGTCTAAATAGTTTGTCTTTTCTAGTTTAAGTTAAACAGTGGCTGTTGGCGCATTTGTGTTAGGAACAATTTCCACCTCGTTGTCGTCATCTGAAATAATCGTTGATCCGTCATCGACAGTTCTCTGTATAACTGCTGTGCGACGGGTCATCGACCAGTGCCAATCATTCTCCTTGATTTGCGGAACAACAATCCCCATCTGCTTTCCCCTCTTCTTTAGAGCCTCGTTACTAAAGATACGAAGATGCTCCAGCTCCTCTAGAATCGCAATAATCCTCTTACTGTTGCCTGGGATCTGTAATAGGTTAGAAATCTCGGTCATCTTCTCTGCTCCCACGTGACACAAAGTCTGAAGAACCATGCCGACTTCCCTGCGTCGTTCAAACTTCGTCTCCCCTTGTTCCAAATGCTGCGCCCACTTCTCCTGTGTTAAATTTCCCATGAGATACTGTACATCAAGATCACGATTTACATTCGCAACTCGCATGAAAGGGTACTGTCCTAGACGAACATCAGTCAGATCTGTAAGTGAGCGATGAATATAATAGATAAGATTAACATGATTTACTTGGAGCATATGAGCCCTTTGGTCGAGAGGTGCTGACTGCATATCACGCGAATACTTTGTAAGATTACGTGAGATGGCATAATACTCTGGAATGCCGCCGCATGGAATATCACCTACCTCTCGCGGCGCGGCGCCATTATTGTTACGCCTCTGCCAATCATAGAAATGTGGATTGTGGATCCGATGCGTAATGATCTGCCCAGTGTTCCATGAGAATGCCGTCTGACAACTCGTGCACCACATTTGATCGCAACCATCGATCTTGCTAATACGAATACCGCACTTGGGGCACGGCTTTGTCTCCTTCTGGATTAGGGCGGCAGTCGCCTTGGCTCCTGATTCGCATGTATGAGGAAGTTCCTTTGAATTCCCTATGAGCGCATGGCATTCGTGACAATAGAAGAGCTGGCATGTACCACACTTCCACTGCGTGCTTAAGAATCCGCGGCACGGTTCAGCTGTCGTCGTGCTAGAGCCAGGGCACTTCATGATAAACTGACGCGGTGCCATCTTGCTAGTTGATCGTCCCTCCAAGAAGGCGACTTGTTGATCATATACATCACGCTTTCTGCGTGTAAGATAACTATATTCCGAATAACGAGCATTAACTGGACGAAGAGGAATCATTCTTTGTTCATATTCCTCATCTGTAAGTAGCACAGTCAATAGACGCTCTAGACGAACCTTCTCTACATGCGCCTCATTAAACTTCTGTGTAATCTGATGAAGCTCTGCCCACGCCTTGTCCCTATTTACAGTCGCCTCTACGTAGATCTGCATAGACGGCAGAAGAGACTTCTCTCGGTCAACAAGAACCTTGCGCCGATGAAGCTTCAATGGTCCCTTTCTAAATGCCATTGTAAAGTGAAGATCCAAGAACTCGCGATTCCATTCACGCTTACAGGTGTAACAACTCGGCTCTGACAAACTGCTGAGCAAGAACTGCTGCGTACAGGAGCGGCAGGCAGCAGATGGACAAAAGGCGCAGGTTATCTTCTGCCTGACCGACGATGTGTATGGACTGATACAAATTGGGCACTTAGTAGTGTCTGTTTGTTCTGTGGTCATTTTAGTTAATGTATGCGAACATTTGCGTTTAGGTGCTATCAATTTTTACGGTATAGCGCTTTTATCTCAACGAGTTCTCTTGTCCCGTTGAGACGCGTAAGGACAAAATTTTTGATACGAAATGTAGAATACGAGAAAAGAGGTTCCCAATCTTCTCCTGTTAGTTCCATCTTCTTCCACTCATTTCTAGTTATATTGATATGTAAAAGAAAATCATCCATTGTTTTTATTAAATGCATATCTTTCATGGTTATGTAGAATTTACGTTTATTATGTATAACCTCAAGCGCAGTTTTATTTAGTGGATTAGAACAACATTGTCCCATTCTTCTTACCTATCTACCTTAGACTTTATATCTCTGTAAAAACACTTTTGTAAACAGCCCAATCACGTTCAAACTCTTCTTTTGTTATAGCAAAAGTTATACGACCATAATCTTTGCGATTATCAATATATTGTGGTATTTTTTGTTTACGAAGAGTATGACTGAAAATTACATATTCATATCGATAACTATTGTCATCATATGATACTTTATGTAAAATATTATTTGCTACAAAATATGTACAATGTACTACTGGAACTTCAATACATCCTTTTACTTTTCTTAATAGAATTTCAAAACACAATGTATCGTTTAATAGGTATCCGTTTTTATCAATAGATGAATGATAATTTGAATATGCGGTTTGTGTAGTAAGCATAGGCGCAATCACTCCTAACGAAGCAACTTCAACCATATCAGATAATGTTGATGGTAAAATAAAGTTATCTGCATCAATAACAAAATAGTGACAACTGTACTTTATAGCATATCGAATTGACTCTTGACGAATCTCTCCTAATATCTTAAATCGCTCTGAATTCCATTCATGGTTTTTATACTTCTTAAGACCTTCAGAAACAGATGCATTATTATAAAAGATAGATTTATATTTTTCTTCGTGCTGCTTTATAAATGCAGAAATCAGTTCTTCACTTCTGTCAGTATTATCATTGGTTCGAATATAAAGTCTTGTATTTATTTTGGGAAATGTCTGACTTAATAAACATTTAAAAAATGTTGGTAATACTGCTTCTTTATCTTTTACAAGAATAGCAATAACAACATCCAGCATATTATATTATATTATAAATAGTTTATATTTATTCTTCCTCTTTACGCACTGAAATTTTTACTTTAGAAGCTTTAAAGGTTGGCGGAGGTAGTTCTTTGACTTGAAGATCGCGGGTCATAGCTTCCAATGGTTTATCAGACATGAAATATGAAGGCATTTTCATAGACATCTCTTGAGATAAATGGCGTTTCTGAATAAGTTCACAAATAAAGAGACCTGCATTTTGTGCTAACATTGTCATAGAAGTCGTAGACTGGATTACGTAAGCAGCTCCCTCCTCTAAACTTTTTGCACCGTTTTCAGAGGGTGGTGTTCGTGTGACCCAGAGTCGGAACAGTCTACCGTGAAATTCAGGTTGTCGCGCTCTTATTCGTGCGCTGCAGTCCAAGAACTGACTTACTTCACGCTGATTTGTAACAATCTTCCACTTTTCCTGCATTAAAAATAAGTAGTGCTGATCAAAACTTTTCAGTTCAAAGTAATGATCCACACCATTAAGAGATTGTTCATTAAACTTATCACGTATCTGCTGCTCACCGAGAATTGTTACTGTAAATCCCTCTTTCTCAAAACACGGTTGAAGAAGTTTTAGCATAACCTCCATAACTTCTTCAAATATAAATCCACTTGCAGACATTTCTTCTGTATATGTTAGACCTTAATTACTTCAGTTAAGCGCTTCGTTAATAGCCAGGATCCCTCTACACTACAATTTTTTAGCCACCAGTCCCTACACGCAAGCGACATGGAAAGCCACTGCTCCTCCGTTGTTTCCTCTGTCTTTTGGTCAGCCTCGGCTGGATCCTGCACTCGTATGTAATGAATTCCCTCAATCGGTGGATTTGCATAATTGCTCATATCAACATCAGCTGCGACCACGGGCACTGTTCCTAAAGCCATACATTCAGTTTCTCTATGACACTTTTTACCATAGCCAGCAAGACAGAGACCATATTTTGCATCTGCTAACTTCTCCAGATACTGGTAATGTGTGAGTTTGTATTCGCCGCCCTTCGGCATTATAAAATCAGTGCACGCCGACTCCCAGTCATGTGTTTTTCTGCGCCGTTCCTGGATCTTATTCTCAATCTTTCCGTAGAAAACGAGAAGATGTTTACGCTGATTGTAACCACGCGTTCCTAGACCATCCTTCACAAACTCCTCGAGTAATTCAGGTCTGCGTGCCCAGAAAGTCCAGGCAGTTGCGTCGTCGCCCTGTGCTGGTGGATTTCCGAAGAGCGCCTTCTTCCATATCTGTTCATCTGGTGGTGCTGCCTGTAACCACTCTAGAGTGGGACGATCATATAAAAGAGTATGACCGACCTCATGTAACCATATCTGAACTGCCGTCGGATGCTCCTCGATACGCACATACTTTTTATCAGCCCAGAGTCTAACCAGCTCCCTGAAAGAATCGCCACTGTGACTATAGAGACCAGTTAATGATTTTCTGGGCATGTAGATCACCGGTAAAGAAGTATCAATGGTGTGCGGTTTCAGCGTTTCAATTACAAGACGCACCGACTCCGTTTGTAAGAATTCAGACTTTCCTCTCGGTATAGTAATAAGACTGTACTTGAGACCACATGCGCCTGCCATGTGGATTGCGTCACCAGACTGCTCCATTTCATTCTGAATTTCAATGATTTGGGCGCCTTTGGGAAGCATCCACGCAATAGACCATTTCTCAGCTGTATTCGGACCGCCTCTGAAAATCATTCCTGCTGCATTACGCAATTTTCCTAAAATATTTACTGTGCTTGATTTTCCTATGTAAATATACTGGAACTTGACGTCATTACACTCCAGTTCTAATTCTGTGACCCATGAAGCATTACAAAATTCATCTGTAACAATGACATAATGACCATCAGGTGGTGCAGAGAGTGGCTGAGCATAGAGTGATTCGCGTAAAATATCAATCTGCTCCTTTGTAACGAGCGCTGATTCCTGTGGAGCCAACTGATAGACTTCATTACACCACGCCTGTGCCTGTAGAGCAATTGGAAGAACGGGCACATTTTCTGTATCTGACCAATTGAAAATCTGAAGAGCCTCTGTAAAATTTTCCTTTTGCGGCATCCAGAATTCACCCGAACCAACTTCCTTCTTCAAAAGAAGAATCTTAGAAATATAATTGAGCAAATAGATTTCTGGCGTTTTTAGAGTTTCTTCTGACAAATTTGCCGACAGGGTCTTCTTGACATAAAACGACGGAGATAATGGGCTAATCCTTGCCTTAGACCACGCTATCTTTGATTCTTCTATTTTTCCTACAAAAATATGACGTGTATCATAGACAAGTCCTTGGGCGGTGTGAAAACAATTCTCAAACTTATAGTATTGGAGCTTTTCCTTCGATTTGTATTCGTTCGTCGACAATCTATCAAAAGTGAAAGCTTCCTGCTTCGCCAACATTGTACAAAATATATCGAGATTCTTCTCTGATATAGATGAAATACTACGTGTAAATGACTGCATGTCGTGTGTTTTTATTATATGTTTTGTAAGATCTGTTACTGGTTCCATATCATGAATGCCCGTTGGATCTACATAAAAATACATTGGCTTATCAACTACATTCGACGGGTCATATGTACGAACTTCGCTGATATGTAAATGATGTGTCTTTAGTGAGAGCGATGGATTTACAACTAAAAACTTCTTCCTCAACATTTCTACATTGATCGCATTGTCACATCCAGATTGTCCGAATGGAAAATCTAGATCTTTCCAATTGAATTCCCGTGTTTTAAGAGTATCTGACAAGAAAGCCCACGTGTCCTGTGAATCGGCTCTCGGACCAAATAATACAGACGGTTTGCCATCCTTTTGTACATCATAACGCAATAGTGATAAAAACTTATCTTCTAGATTTGTTGACCATACTTGTAACCATGATTCATCGAGAAAAATATCTGAATTTGCGAAGACACAGATTGTATTTGACGGAGCATTGTCCTGAAACCACTTAATTGCTACGCCATACGTCATACGCTTTCCATGTATAATCTGCTCGAGTTTGCTGCTTTGGGGTAGTTGATACTTCTTTTCATTCAATAATACTATCTTGTCAATGAGTGGATTTTCTAAATTGAGTTCCAAACACTTCTTGATTTCCTTTTCTCTCTGAAGATTATTCGGTTTATAGTATTGCGTAAGAAACCAGAGTTGAGGTGGCTCCGTCGTTTCAGGCATACATGTGATCGCGTTTCCAACTTTCTTCGTATAGACTAGTCTTTCAGGCGATAAAGTCGACTCATCAACACCAACAAAACGATGAGTACGAAGGATCAACGACATCATATGAAGCGCATCTATCTTGCTTCCATTCCAGGGTTTACCAACAAAGGGAAATACATCTGTTATCTCTTCTAAACAGATAACATTGCGAAGCTGAAGGGCTGCAAATGTAGTATCACCCATAATAAAGACTATACGCTGCGACAAGAAAATCATCATTTCACCATGTAAATGTTTTTGTTTGAGAAACTGGATTTCCTCTTTACTATTTTCCAAAAGAATAATTGCGTCTACACGTAGATTCATTGCTTTTGCGGCGGTAAAATCCTTCAAACCAACACAGACTGTTTCCCAGCGATCCATATTTTTTTTGATTAGAGTATCATGTAACCAAACGAGTGTCTTCTGATTCTTCCAGATTGATGACTCTGATTTGATTAAACGAATTTGTTTTCCGGTTTTGGGATTTCTGCCATACATTCTTCTCTCTTTTATTTGTGATTGGTGTTTAAACGGTTGTTTCTTTGCTATATGTATGGATAAACATAGGAAAGACTGCTGTATACTGATCAATAGTACACCCAAATATTATTCTATCTTGATTCTACAGGTAGCGCTTCTTAAGCGATATGCCGCCAAGTTAAAGTGGCGTATTTTTCTTGCCACGGAAAAGCCTGATCATGAAGTTTGTAAACGGTTGGTTCAGGAATTCGGTGTTGAGCTAGTCGTGTTAACTGATGAAGAAAGTGGATTTCTCGAGTCGAGACTAGCAGGAGTTGGGAAGTTGCCAGCTGAAATTTTTTATGTTTTACCGCTTCAAGATGATTTTATTTTGGACAGGGAGCCTATGTATGATATGCTAAGTGAAGCATGTAGAATTTTAGACATGGATAGGAACGTGGCTAGTTTACGTTTGACTCCGTGCCCTGGACCTGCAAGCGAAGATCCTCTCTATAATCCTGGTAAAGTGTGGCGGATACTGACTGATAATGACGATATGGTTTTTACCTATCAGGCAACGCTATGGCGTCGTATTGACTATTATGCTTTTTTTAAGGAACTTCTTCTTGGAGTTCAGCGCGATTATCCTGATGCTGTAACAGTTGAGCAAAAAAGACATGTGGCACTCAATGTAAATTGTGCTGAAATTAGTTATGGACAGAACTTGTTAAAAACACTTGGTGGAGAGATTATACTCCATCTGGCATATCCTCGCGCGGGTCCGTGGTCGAATGCAGTCTACTTGTGTCCGTTTCCTTATAGACCGACGGCGATTGTGCGTGGGAAGTTGGAAGACTTTGCGAAAGAGTTAGGCAAGAGAGAGGGGTTTCCTGTTGCGTTTTGATCGGTTGGTAAAATTGAAATAAGTTTGGTCGTCAGACCCAGTAACGATGAATCTATTTGCACTCGATTATGACCCTCGGGTCGCTGCTATAGCACACGCAGATAAACATGTAGTTAAGATGCTTCTTGAAGCATGTCAACTTCTGTACACCGCGCATTGGATTTGGGCGTATCCTGGTCTTTTAGAGCACAATTACTCGGTAAAGATCGCTGAAGAGCAGAAGAAGCTCTCTGTACCTGAGTCTATGCTGTCAGCACCCAAGTCAATCAGCAGACCCTTTGAGCCTGGTTTTCGTCCTGCGCACATTCATCATCCTTGCGCAGTCTGGGTCCGTCAGTCGCAAGGCAACTATTTGTGGGCTGCTCAACTCGCTTTGGGGTTGGCGGAGGAGTATACGTTTCGTTATGGAAAGATTCATTCCTGCGAATTACATGCAAAGTGGCTCTTTGAGAATGTCCCAGAATATACTGCGCTTGATCAAGAAGATTTTGTTCAAGCGATGTATGATGAGTATAAGCGTGATGACGCAATTGAAGCCTATAGGGCGTATTACAGGGGATCAAAGGGTGATCGTGGTCTTCTCCAGTATACACGGAGAGAGAAACCCGCTTGGATTTGAGATTATTCACCTTCGCCAGGAGGAGTTGTTCCACTCACATCAAGATAAGTAAAAAAGGTAGGACCCGTTCCTGTATAAAAATTAATAGGTAAAATATTTGTAGTATTTGTATAAAATACAGATAACCATAATGCCGAACTATATGTTTGATCAAAAGTTATGCTTGTATTATTATTTCCATCAAAAATTATTTTGGATGATGCATCATTTACAGGTGTATAAATATTTGTTGTTGTCGTTGTAGCACTGTTTCTTCTTGATTTTAAAATACAGAGTTTAGAAGTTCCTGTTGTAAGAGTAGGTTCAGCGGGTACCTCACAATCTCTTTGTCCAACTACAGCAGGTGAAAATGTAATATTTTTTGATAATAAAGGATATGCTGTTTCACCTCTTGCAGTAGCATCTACAGTAAGACCTGAATATGCAGTTGTACCTAAGATAAGATATCCAGAGGGTGTACGTACAAACATGATAGATCCAATTGAAGTCGCACTCACTGTAACACTTGTATAACACCAACCAGTGCCACTCGAACTTACACCATCTACACTTTCATATTGCGAAAAATAAATTGTATATGTTTTAGTGCTTCCTGTAGAATTTAGAATTGTTAAATATCTTATTAAATAATAAGACTCAATAGATGGAAAAATACAGATAGTTTCAATTGAATCTGTATAATATAAAATAACATTTTGAGATGTTATTTCAACACGAGATTCAGGTAATGGCGTAGCTGAATTCTGTACAGCTATACTAAGTGAATCAGTATAATAATTTAAAATTTTCCAATCACTTGATCCATTTGATATAAGTGAAATTACACTATTCGCAGTATCAAGTTTAAATATAGGCGATCTAATAGGAGGATCAGTATTAAAATCAATCGTAGAATCAAATGTAGGTAATGTCTCGTATAAAGTATAGACGGCAGGTACTTCTCCTGAAAAATTAGGCATAATCTGAACGATGTAAGGTGGAGTTCTGTCTGTCACTTTAAAATGTAGAATTGCTCCTCTTCCTCCAAGATTAGTTATAGGTGGTAATATAACAGATTTACTTTCTGAAGAAATGTCCACTGTTGTAATTGATTTAATATTATTTCCAGTCATAACAATATTACCTGCAGAATTAGGTATAAATAAATATCTTCTAAGAACAAGTGTACATCTACTCTGGTCGGCTAATGCGTATATTATAAAGTTGTAATTATAGAATTGTATATCTGTATTATTAAGTGTATATGTAATAGTAAAATCACCTGCGACCGCAGTTATACTTCGCGTAAGATAGGCTAATTCAACATTTGTAGTATCTCGCTGAAATAAAATAAAGCTATTTACAGTTGGTGGACCAAACGTATATGTGCCTGTTCCAATTACTGTAATAATACCATTTGATGCGATAGTCGCAGTTATACTAGTGAATTCTACAGTTAAAGCAATAGCACCGCCACGCAAACGTTTCATCAAGTACAACGTACTTTCACGTTGGATGGTGTAATCGGCTACTCTCTTGTTATCTTGAAGTTGTTTTCCAGAAAATAGGAGACGTTGCTCACTAATCGGAATGCCTTCCCTGTCGTGAAGTATTTTTTTTAGTTTACTAATACTATAAGTGGGGTCTACATGAAGACTTATAGTATTATTGAGTGTTTTAATATATATTTGCATATCTCTACTACAGGGTCTGAAAACTAAATAGGATATTTCCATATGCGTCAACCAGTTTAGTGCCATTATTATAGAGCTCACCGAAATTGAGACGACCTGCGTTTGTTTCTGTCGTACTAATCGTTGATGTAAAAACTGATCCACTGCTCATATTTAATGTTGAAAGCACATTAAAACTACTTAAATAGCCTATAGATCCTAGACCTTTAATTGAACTGGTAAGTTGTAAACTGCCCATGAATCCCAGTCCTTCAATTGAACTGATCAGCTGTGTGCTTGAAACATATTGAAGTGTTCCTAGACCTTCAATTGAACTTATCAGCTGTGTGCTTGAAATATATTGAACTGTTCCTAAACCTTCAATGGAAGATACTAATTCAGATAATGTAATCCCTCCAGTACCTGACACATTCACAAGTAAAGAACCGTCACCCACAAACTTATTAGCTGTTATAGATGACACTGTGATTTGCTGCGATGAGAGAAGAGATGCATAGATAGATCCTGAACTTATATTTAGTGATGAAATAGAATTAAAACTACTGCGATAACCAATGGATCCTAGTGATTGAAGTGAGCTAATTAGTTGTGAACTAGAGATATATTGGAGAGTTCCTAGACCTGTAAAGGAACTTGTAGTAACAATATTAATACCAATATTAATACCAATGACTGTTGAAACTAAATCTGCAGTTGCAACTGTTCCTGAGACACCACCTGTTGCTGTAATTGTAAAAGCTCCATCTGTTCCTGTAATTGAGATTCCTGACCCTTGTGTTACTGATAGAACACCAGTATTTGATACAGTAACAGCCCCTGTAGTCGTATTTACTCCTATTCCTGTGCCCGCTGTAATCGATGTTACACCTACTGCTCCTGTCGGTCCTGTCGGTCCAGTCGGTCCTGTACCGCCTGCTCCTGTTGCTCCTGTTGGTCCCGTTGGTCCTGTATCACCTGCTCCTGTTGCTCCTGTCGGTCCTGTAGAACCTGCTCCTGTTGGACCTGTCGGTCCTGTATCACCCACACCTGGACCAGTGGCTCCTGTAGCACCTGTAGCACCTGTTCCTCCTGCACCTGTTATATTTGTTAGCATAGAGCCATCACCTATAAACTTATTTGCTGTGATTGAAGATGCCATGATTCTCTGCGACGATAAAAAACTTGTAAAAAGAGATCCTGAACTTATATTTAGAGATGAAATTGTATTAAAACTGCTTATATAACCTAATAAACCTAGACCCTGCGTTGTGCTTGTAAGATCTGACGCCGCAATACCTCCCGCACCTGGCACATTCACTAGTAGTGATCCATCACCTATAAACTTATTTGCTGTGATTGAAGATGCCATGATTTGCTGCGACGATAAAAAACTTGTAAAAAGAGATCCTGAACTTATATTTAGAGATGAAATTGTATTAAAACTGCTTATATAACCTAATAAACCTAGACCCTGCGTTGTGCTTGTAAGATCTGACGCCGCAATACCTCCCGCACCTGGCACATTCACTAGTAGTGATCCATCCCCTATAAACTTATTAGCTGTTATTGAAGATGCCATGATTCGCTGTGATGATAAGAAAGCTGTATACTGAGATCCTGAACTTATATTTAGAGATGAAATTGTATTGAAACTGCTTAGATAACCCAATAAACCTAGACCCTGCGTTGTGCTTGTAAGATCTGACGCCGCAATACCTCCCGCACCTGGCACATTCACTAGTAGTGATCCATCCCCTATAAACTTATTAGCTGTTATTGAAGATGCCATGATTCGCTGTGATGATAAGAAAGCTGTATACTGAGATCCTGAACTTATATTTAGAGATGAAATTGTATTGAAACTGCTTAGATAACCCAATAAACCCAAACCCTGCGTTGTGCTTGTTAGTTGCGGTGTTGAAATGAGTCCTATCTTTGATGAAAGATAACCAAGTGTGCCAAGACCAATTAGAGAGCTTGTGAGTTGTGATGTAGAAATGAGTCCTATCTTTGATGAAAGATAACCAAGGGTGCCAAGACCGATTAGAGAGCTTGTAAGATCTGACACTACAATATCTCCACCTCCACCTGCTCCACCGTTTATAGTAACCTGATTTCCATCCAATGAAAAACTAATATTTGACCCTGCCACTAAAAAGGTTGAGTTATAGATTTGCCCTATTGAAGCTAGACTTGTCGGGACACCCACCGTACTTAAAAAACTTATTGTATCTTGAAATGTTGCCGATCCACCATTTCCTGTCACAAGCATACTATTTGTTGAAACACGCCCATTTGTATCAGGATTATATGCAAAGATTCTTCGTAAAACAATTGAATCTGTATCGTAGGTTTTTTTAAATGATGCCATACTCTCTCTAATTATAGATAGTAACAAAAATACTATTTGTAGGCGAAGGATATGATTGTAACAATAGAGTAATACTAGGATTAGGTAAATATGCGGCAAATAAAACTCTATGATGTAATAAAAGATTATTGCCTCGATATGTATTTATTATATCATCTCCTGAATAGAGAAACGATATACGTTTATTATACGTAGAGTTATTGGTTTGATTTATCATATCATTTGAATCATAATACGCGTTAACATACTCGGTAAAGGTTCCATTTGTAAGGCTAATAAAAGATGGTGGACTATTATCAGGAATATACTGTAAAAAAGATGAAATCGGTATCAATCTATTTACATTTGAATAGCTATTGTTACTTGATGCTTTTGTTGGAAAACTAAAAAATATATTAAAATCAATCTGTACTTTACTTGTTGACACAATAAAGTTTGACATACTTCTAATATTTAGTTGTGCTGTTGAGAAATAAAGGTCATATTTATAACCATACGTAGTAAATGGATTATCAACCAAATTTTGAAGACGATAACAGTTTTGAGTTGTACCTGAATAACCATCATATCCTATAGAACTTCTAAAACAAGCTAATATTGTGGAGTTAGCTGTACTAATATAAATTTTACCCAACGTGTCAAAAGTACTTATGTACGTAAGGGTTGATATTGTTGACGTTTTTGAAAAAACTGCATTCGTAGTTGAATATATGGCTGGATTCATATTACTTGTATAAATATAACCCTGTGGTGTAAACGTTGATATAGATGATATATATCCATTAAACGAACCATAATCTATAATACCCTTTGTAGTTGATAGTAAAGCAATGCTATTCACATAGTTATTAAATATAAAAGTTGATTGAAGTGTTGATTGAAGGGTTAAACTTGATATATATGGAGCATTTTCATTAATTCCTTTTACAGTCGACTGGACATTTTGTGTAAATGTCGATCTATCTGTATAGAAACCTAATTGATTTTTTAAAGAAAATGTACTTAGTAGCGATTGACTTGAAACGATATTTAATGATTCTATAGTACTTACTAACTGTTTTGTTGAAATATAAGGTAATGATACAATAGTACTTCTTAGTGATAAAGATGAAATGTATCCTAGAGAACCAACTTGATTAAATGTGCTTACTGTTGATCGGTTAAAGTTATTAATTGATGTAGTTACTGTGTTACTCAATGTTAAAATATTCAGACCCAAAGATGTACTTAATGTGGAAAGTTGAGTAGAAAAAACAAGGATATTATAAGCAGTAAAGTTAGAAAGTGATCCAAGACCACTTCCTCCAAAGGTAGACAGTGATGACGTTGTCCTCGATTGAGTATTTATAAAAATACTAGTATTTGTAGATAACATCGTATCTATTGTAGTTTTTACTGCAGTGACTGTTGAAAGACCTTTATTTAGGGTATCAAAATATGTTGTCATTTGAACATAAAATGCTCTCGCTAAGGTGTTACCGACTGAGTTAGAATATTCAATCTGTGAATCGTTCGATAGTTTAACCAATGTTGATACACTTGTCGAGTGATTTAAATATTCTATTGTTGATAAACTTAACATTCCTGTAGAAAAATCGGACTTTGTAATATAAACACTACTAATCGTTGATAAAGATGAAATAAATATATTTCCTACTGTAGTACTCATTGTTAAAAATCCACTTGCAGTGTATGGATACATAGACAAAAATACTTGTTTTGTTGTTGTGAATGACGATAAAGCTAAAGGACTCACAGCCGCAAATGTTGTGTAAAAACTATGTTTATTTGATTCAAAAAGTGAGTTTCCTCTGAAAGGCGTCGTATCAATAGGAGCCTGTACAGATGATATTACTTTCAGTTGTTGAAAATATAGATCTCCAGTTGAAAGCGCAGGGCTTATCTTTGAACTTGATAAAAATATAGTATTTGTATTACTATCTGTATGTGCTGATATAAAGCCTGTTGTAGCTATTTTTATTTTACTACTACTAATGTTATTTGTACCACTTACATCGATATTTAGGAACGTGGTTCCAAATAATGTAGATGAGTTCATAGAAATACCTTCGCCTGCAGTAAGTCGTAGAGTTCGATTTGTTTCTGTTGCTGTATATTTAGCTGCTGATGTTTCAATAACATTAAATACAGGAAGAGAACCAAGTATCTGAGGAGCAGCCCAGAAGGTTCCGCCATTTCCATCTGCTACTAAAACTTTTGTAGATGAAATCTTTGTATTATCTGTATTTCTTGCAAAGACTGTTCGTAGACTCAGAAAATCTGTGTCTATTGATTTACTTGTTGCTGCCATCTATCGCATACTACTATTTTATATTTATCAACCAGGACCAGGACCGCCGCCACCACCACCAGGTGGACATTCAATCGTCGCTTGTCCCTTTAACAGTGTAAAGAACAATGAGTTGATTGGAGACATATAGATTGAGGCATTACTACTAAAAGTAGTAGCTGTATTTCCACCAATATTACTTAAATAGTGGACAAGATCATAGTTGTATGTATAGTTTGATTGAACAAAACTTCTATTTATGTCGAATGTAATCATTCTACTATATGAGTTTGATACACCATAAATAGCATATAAAGAATCTGAATATGTTGCTGACGTCATAATATTAGCTGGATCTGTTTTACAAAGAAGATAACTTGTCATTTGATAGATTCCATTATAATTTGAATCAACCGGTCCTGTAAAAAAAACATTAATATTCGCATCAAATGAAAGCATTGATGTGCTATTAATAAAAGATGAAAAACGATCAAAGTTTACTGTTGCTGTACTAAAATACAAGTTACTATCAGTCTCATAGTTTTGCATCAATATAGCTTCTGTATTTCCTGTATACGCAATTGAAGAACGAATATTTATTAATGATTTTTGAAGTGCATTAAATGAACTTACGAGTGTTGCTGTGCTTATATAACCCATTGAACCAAGATTATCAATTGTTGATTTTAAGTTCGGACTCGAGATTAAGTTATATGTAAATAAGGCATTAAAGCTTGATGTTAGAGCATCATTAAACTGCGATGTTGAAAGGTAGCCTGCCGTGCCCAATCCTTGAATCGACGATTGTATGATTGTGTTAAGACCAGCTGAACTTATATAATAGTTTCCAAATCCATCATAAAGTCCCTGTGTAGTTGACTGAAGTGAAAGAGTTGATATATAACCAAGTGTACCTAGACTATTTATAAGACCCTGTGTTGTTGATTGAATTGATATTGCAAGCGTAGAACTTGATATATAACCAAATGATCCTAGGTTATTATTAATGCCTGTTACTGTTGATTGTAAAATATTATTTGTATAAGATGTTGATATATAACCAAGTGTACCCAAACCCGCAACTGTTGATGTTAGTTGCGCTGTTGATATATAACCTAGCGTTCCAAGCCCCTGAGTTGTTGATGTAAGTTGTGTTGTCGAAATATAACCGATAGTTCCTAGACCCTGGGTTGTCGATGTAAGTTGTGTGCTTGAGACATATCCGAGTGTTCCTAATCCCAATACAGTGCTAAATGTCGATAAAAGATTTCCTTCATTTTGTGCAGATAATGCAGTATTAGTGCTAATAATACGACTGTTTGTTGTCGTACTTAATGTGCTAATATCACTCTGATCATATGTAATAGATCCTACACTAAAGTTTGTAAAACTTCCATCATACACATAAATAGTTGAAATTCCACTCAAAAAAAGAGTTGTTGAAATCTGATTTAAGATTCCATTAGCTGAACTTATGTAATCTGTATATGACATATAGTTCGTTGAAAACGACGAAATCGATATCTGAAAGTTTCCTGTTACAGTATTTAACTGTTCAATTGTTGCGCGCGTATTAATTAAACTGTTGAGAAAGTCAAATCGACCTCCAAAATATGTAGATACTCCAAAAATAGATGAATTAACGGTTGATGCATTTGAAAATGATAATGTCGAAAGGCTAATTGCACCAGTTGAAAAGTTTGGAACAGTTACAAATCCAGAAGAAATCGTACTAATCAGCCGATTATAAACAGAAAATGTCTCACCACTCAAGGCTAGATACCCAGCAGCAGTGAAACTACTCACAGTAAAAAATACCTGATTTGTTGAATAATTCGTGCTTAGAATAAGATCATTTACACCTGCAAATGTAATCTGCGTCGACTGCGAATCGGCAAATAATGTGTTTTTAGGATACGCTGATAAGTTTGTTTGTATTGTACTGACTGTGGGAATGATTACAAACTTATTAAATCCATAGTACCCCGTACTTATAGTTTGTGTCATCGGACCATCTATAAAAAGAGTATTCGTGTCAGAATCCGTTCGAAGTTGAATGTAGGCATTTTCTGCAGTGGCAAATTTCACAGTCTGTGTCAATATACCATTCGAAAATGATTTTAATGAATCAGCTCCACTAATATCAATCTGATTAAACGCTTTTGCGTATATAAATGTCTCATTCGAACCAGGAGTTCCATTTACCATACCTATGCCCTGCCCTGCAAACAAGCGAAAGGTATTGAAAGATAGATCAGCCGTATATGTGCCACCTGTTGTGATGATTTGATTAAAAGATGGATTTGTTCCAAATGACGATGGTATTGACCACCTTGTTCCACCTGAACCATCAGCAACTAATGCATAAAGTGCTGGAATTTTTACGTTATTTGAATTCTGTGCATACACAGTTCGCAAAGTTATAAAATCTGTGTCATATGTTCTGCGGCTTGATGCCATTCTCTTCTAGATCCTTAGATTTACGGTAGATTTTGAACCGAGATAAAAACTGAGTTCGTAGAACTATAGTTTACAGTTATACTACTTGCCTTCAAACCTGGATTTAAGTTGATGGTGAGACCACCAGGCATGTAATGATAAAGTATATAGTCATTTGAAAATGCCCCATAAATTGCTGATCCAGGAATCTGAATTCTTAGTTGTTGTTGAAAGTAGTTTGAAAACCCCGATGTTTTACTATTTGCTATTAAAAATGATGTATTTACGTACTTCAACAAGTTAGAATTATTTGCACTCGGAGCAAGCGATCCATACTGTATAAATGTACTAATCGGTGTTACAAGTGAACGAGTTGACCCGCTATTTAGTTCGTTGAATGCAAACGTCGGAAAAACATCTAAGTTAATACGACTATTTGCATTCATAAAACTTGACATTGTATTAAATGGGATAATGCACGTTGAAAACATCATATCTGTACCTGTATTCGGATCTGGAAGAACTGTACCTGACATCGTTCCATTTGTTCCAGAATATGTGACTGACGACTGTATAAATGTACTTACATATATAATACTACCTGTCATACTTCCAACATTTATTGTACCACCCTGTATAATTAAGTTTCCAGCTCTATCTACTGTCACGGTTGTGCCACCCATAATCATATCTGTAAGTTGTTGTGTTGTACTTTGAAGTGAAAGAGTTGATATGTATCCATTAATGCCGCCTGAACCGAGACCCGCAACAGTTGACGTTAATGCTCTATTTAATGTGAGCGAAGATATATATCCATTATTGCCACCTGAACCTAGACCTGCTACAGTCGATGTGAGTGCTGTTTTTAATGTGAGCGATGATATATATCCATTATTGCCACCTGAACCGAGACCCGCAACAGTTGATACCAGTGCAGTATTTAATGTACCCACTGCTATACCGCTTGTTGCTGTTGCAAGAATTCCTACTGTTGTACTTGTGAGAGCTCCTGTACTTAGATAACGCTCCGAATCAAATATATACGATGTTGTACTTGTAAGCGCAAGATCTAATGTGGGGGTTGATACATAGCTGCCCGACGTACCTACATTATTCAAAGCATTTGTAACATAGTTTACAAGATAAGATGTTGATACATATCCTACAGTTCCTAAACCTGCTACTGTTGTATTTATAGTAAGATTCAATGTTGGAACTGACACATAGTTGCCAGAGGTTCCTGCATTCGCAACAGCAACTGTAACATAGTTTGCCATAAAAGAAGTTGAAACATAACCAGCAGAGCCTAGACCTTGAACTGTACTTGTCAAAGATGAACGAAGCGCAGCAGTAGAAATATAACCTAGGGTACCTAGACCTTGCGATGTACTTGTCAACGACGAACGAAATGCAGCAGTTGAAATATAACCCAGGGTACCTAAACCTTGCGATGTACTTATTAAACCAGCATCAAAATCACCAATTTGTAATGCAAAATCAGCACTATCTAATATACCTTTAACTGTACTTATAAGTGCTCCTGTGCTTACATAACGTGAAGGATTAAGTATAAATATTGATGATGTTAACGCCGCATTTGCAGTATTTGTAGTTATTGCAAGTGTCTGTGCAGATACATATCCTACTGTTCCAAGACCTTCTATAGAACTTCTAAGTGCACTATTCAAATACGATGTTGATACATAGTTGAGTGTTCCTAGACCTGTTAAAGAACTTGTGAGCGCTGTATTCAAATACGATGTTGATATATAGTTGATTGTTCCTAGACCTTTTAGGGAACTTGTAAGTGCTGTATTCAAAAAGGATGTTGATACATAGTTGATAGATCCTAATCCAGCAACAGTACTTACAAGATTCGGTAGAGAAATTCCTCCAAAGATAATTGGATCTATCCATGAGATCCCACCAGCTCCGTCCGTAGTCATGATGTAATTCGTTGATATGGGAAGATTTGTGTCTGGATTAAGAGCGAATAAACTTCTTAGAATCAAAAGATCCGTATCATATGAACGATTATTTTGTATATAAGGATCCATCTTCTATATGCTCTTCTTTTAGTTTTTTACTTTTATTTTTATGCGTATCAAGCGCAATCATATATCTTTTCCTCTGGTAGTATGACAGGCGGTGGTGGCTTATTACAACTTATCGCAATGGGAAAGCAGGACGTTTTTCTCAGTGGAAACCCCCAAATCACCTGGTTTAAAATGGTATATCGGCGCTATACAAATTTCTCTATAGAAAGTCAACCCATGTATTTCGATGGTGATCCCGATTTTGGTAAACGACTCTCCTGCCTTGTACCTCGTCGTGGAGATTTACTCGGTCCCGTCTTCCTTGAAGTAACCCTACCTGCTATTTATCTTTCATCAAATGGTTCAGCAACATCTTATGTGAACTCAATCGGTCATGCACTTATACAGGAAATCAGCATTGAAGTTGGTGAGCAGGAAATTGATAAACAAACCGGTGAGTGGATGGAAATCTGGTCAAATCTCACAACAACTTCCGATAAAAAGGCTGGATTCTATGATATGATTGGAAAAGTGGATGGATATGTTCCACCCACAGGAACACTACCCGGTCCTCTAAAACTATATGTTCCGCTCCACTTCTGGTTTAATAAAAATCCTGGTTTATACTTACCGCTTCTGGCACTCCAATATCATCCTGTTCGTATTAATATTACATTAAGACCACTACAGCAACTGTTTTACAGTGGGGAACTTGTAACTAATTGTAATACAACAACCGTGAATCCAGCAAAAATAACATCATTAATGTTATACGGTGATTATGTGTATTTAGATGTAGAAGAACGGCGTCGTTTTGTTAGCACATCACACGAATATCTTATTGAGCAGGTACAATATACATCTCCACTCGGTATCCCAGCTAATATAACGAGTGTGCCCCTTCGTCTTGAGTTTAATCACCCGATTCGAGAACTCATTTGGGTAATAAAGCGTGATCTAATGGACAGCTATCATGAATGGTTCAACTATAGTAGCTTATCAATAACTGAATCAGGTGTAAGAACCGATATGTTATCAACTGCGCTTTTACAACTTGATGGCATGGACCGTTTTCAAGAAAGAGATGCTGGATATTTTCGTCTTGTTCAGGCGTGGCAGAATCATACTGTTATAGCTAACGATGACTTCATTTATATCTACAGTTTTGCTCTCAAGCCAGAAGACTTACAGCCAAGTGGCTCTTTGAACGCAAGTCGTATTGATAATCTTGTTTTACAAATAACATTGAATCAAGCTACAACTCCTCCTCGTGGTAATTGCACAGGGCGTGTATATGCAACAAATCATAACGTGTTTCGTGTAGTTGATGGTTTCGGTGGCTTGCTCTTTACCATTTAATTTTGGTAAAAATTGAAATGTATTTGATTTACATGTTTTTTAACAATGGACGGCGACGAGGTTAACGAAGGAGCCCACGGTAAGATTTTTAGAACACCCTTTGGTGTTGTAAAAATCGGAAAACGACGTTCTAAGACACATGATACGGTGGCGCAGAGGCGTATTCACTCCTTCATAGAAGAAATTCTTAATCAGCCTAGATACATAGTTTTGAAAACGCCCACCTTGAGCAATGATCTCTTGAAGTACGAAATGAAATATGTAAATACTGATGAACCTCTCTGGATGCCAAGCGACGGAGCAGTTATACGAGAGCTTGTTTGGCTATGGGAAGAAATGTGGGAAAAAGGATTTGCGTTATATGACTTTGAATTGTATCTACAATCAGATAAGACGGTTATTATCCTCGACTTTGATGCAACCGGATTAAGAATTCAAAAAAATGATGAAGTTTCGGTTTATATACCTGGAAAGAATGTAAATCCAAAGGACTTCTTTGACCATATCTCCTTTCCCCCCGACTTTGAGCAATATCTTGTAAAACTGCGCTTACCAATTGGAAAGAGGAACATCTAGCCTTAGAGTAGTATGTCCGAGGAGAAGTCGGAAGCAAAAAATAATTTTCCGTATACACATGGTTCTTACTGGGAAGGCTCCTCTTTACCCTTTATTTTCTATGTCTGCCTTGCTGTTTTTCCACTCACTGGATTTTTTGGCATAGATCAGCTTCTTTTCTTTTCACCCAAAACGGCTGTTCAGAAGGCTCTAATCAATATTTTCACGTTTGGTCTCTGGTATTTCTATGATATGATGCAAGTGTTTGGAGACAGGAAATATATTGAAGAATATGGACTAAGTCGTCCTCTTTTTGGTCCTTCCGGTCTAGCCTATAAGTTTTTTAATCGTGTAACGAATCTATTTGTTCCATCCAAAGATGATTTACCCCAGGGTGAAAGTTTCATGTCAATCTCTTTCTTTATGGCATATTTTATGACTCTCTTTGCGCCCTTTGGTCTCTCCAGTTTTTTGGCTGGAGACATGAATGGCGGAATAGCGAAGTTTGTTCTCACCATTCTGTTTTTTACAATCCCATTATTGTTTCTTTGGAATATCTTTGAATTTTGTACTGTATTGTGGGATCCTATCGATAGTTTTGAGAAGGGTGTTCCTCGTATTCCGCCCTTTACTGCAACAATGGATGCTCGTGGTCTCGCAACCAACTTTACAAAGCCGAGCGTTCTGGAAGAAATGGGAAAACCAAGCGGAACGATTTTTTCACGACTCTTTGGCTCACTTTTTAGCTTTTTCGGTATACCTGATCCTTTTGCTCTTATCAGTGCAACTGCCTGTGCTGTGGTTCCTCCTATTCAGTCAACTGTAGGTGCTGTTACTACAGCAGCATCAGGTGTTGCCGGTTTGGCGGCGTCTGTACCCAAAGTCGCAGCGAAAGTCGCCGGTAAAATGGCAGCGTTTTCTGATCCTACGAAATTAGCCGCTTTAGCAGAAGCCCCTATTTTGCCCATAAAATTAGGTCCGAATGCGCAACAAGCGATGTCTAAGCCGATTGTTCTTCCTCCAACCTTTACAACAACACAATCTGTTGGCACAATGGTCGGTGGTGGCTCCATGATAAAACCACTTGATTCCTGGTTCTTAATCTCCATCGGATTTCTCATAGTCGGTGGTTTTGCTATTGCTGGAATTCGCGGCTTAAGAAATATGTCTCTTCAAAAGGACAGAAATGACTACCCTCCTTCCGAAGACAAAAGAGATGATAGCCCTCCACAACCAAGAATTGTTTGAACGTTTAATTGGACGTGTTGAAGAAGAAAAAGATGCGCTACCTCTTCCTGCAAAATCGATTGTCTATTTTACGGCAAACTGGTGTGGAGCATGTAAAAAACTTAATTTAGATCGCATTATGACAGAGAATTCGGATTTCACTTGGTTTAAATGCGATATTGATAAGAATGACTACACGGCTGGATTTTGTGAGATTCGACAGATTCCCACTTTTTTAATGATTAAAGATAAGAAAATTATAGGACGTATAAGTAATTCTGATACTACGATTGTTAGTAAGTGGGCGAAAGAGACATAAAAGATATCTTTTCTCAAAATAAGAATGGTCACCTTTGACATTGTTATTGTGGGTGCTGGACTAGCCGGTCTTTATTGCGGCATTCAGCTGGCTAAGAAAGGAAAATCTGTCTGTATTCTTGAAAAATATAATTATACTGGCGGTCGTGTTGTAACTTATCATAAAGGTGAGCTCTCTTGGGAAATTGGTGCAGGGCGTATATCAGATTCTCATACCATGGTTCACTCTCTTCTTTCTCAATACGGGTTGAAGACCTTTCCGCTCTCAGATAAACAGCTGTATATTGAAAGTGATGGGACAGCGCATGTAAATAGATTTGAAAGTATATTTGAAGCCGTTCTAAAAGAGATTAGTGATTTGCCAGCTGAGCTTCTTGGAACACATACACTTGAGCAACTCTTAAAACGTGTATACGGCGAAGCGAAAGCAATGCGCCTTTTGTCAGGCTTTGCTTATAGAGCAGAAGTATCTGTTCTCCGTGCAGATCTTGGTATAAAAGCATTTTCAAAAGACGGTGAAATGGGCTCCTATAAAGGATATTCTGTCGTCATCGGCGGATTATCTAAACTAATAGACGCAATGGTAAAAGAATTTAAAAAGAACGGTGGCATTCTAAAAACCGAATGTGAAATGATTGGGCTTTCACAAGGTGCAACGCAAGCTTTAATTAAATGTCGCGATACCTTTTTTAATGCGAATAAAGTTATACTAGCTCTTCATTCATCTGCTCTAAAAGCGTGCCCTGATACGCGTCATTTCCCTGCCCTCAAACATCTGGTTATGTGCCCACTGATGCGGACCTATGCCGTCTTTCCTTTGAAGGATGGTAAACCCTGGTTTGCTGGCTTGGAACGCTGTGTTTCAGCCGGTCCAATTCGTTATTTCATTCCGATAAATGAAAAGAAAGGAATTGCCATGGTTTCTTATACAGACGCTGATAATGCAGATTTTCTTATAAAAATGATGGATACTAAAGGAGAAGAAGCCCTAGGTAAGTTCATTATGGAAGAACTAGGTAAAATGTTTCCCGATCGTGATATTCCTCCCTACACTCTTTTTAAAGCTCATCCTTGGTATTCTGGATGTACTTATTGGACACCTGGTTCTTATGATCCTGTCATTATGTCTGAAGACGCTATGCATCCTGACGCATCGATGCCTTCTGTATATGTATGCGGTGAATCCTTTTCTTTAAAGCAGGCTTGGATGGAGGGAGCTCTTGAACATGCGTCAGACATGCTCAATAAGTATTTTAACTAAATTAGTAAGGAAAGGGACTATGCCCAAAGAGCTTGACAAACACAAAAAATACAAAACAATGTATGGATCAAATGAATTGTTTTGGGGTTTCGGAATAGAAGAAGAGACATATTTTCAGTTTACAAAACCAATTTACGCTGCCACTCCAATAATACGAACTTGCCATAAGCCTGAACGATACAGTGTAAATTATTACAGTGGCTTCAAAACAGGTTATTTAACTGTATTTGCGCAACTGTTTCCCGATACATCTGGATGTGTTCCTCTACCTTATTTCTTTAATGGGCACTCATTTGAGAAGATGGATTTAAGTGGAAATCACGCAACAACCTACGAAAAAGCACCGAAGCCTAATCCTGCATTTGGTAAAAGTTTCTTTAAAGAACTACAGAACTTTTGTCCTCCCATTTTTAAAGACGAATATGAAAAAACATTCTGTTTCGATGGTGATACGATTGAGTTTATTACACAGGCATTTTATAAAGTTAAATTACAGGTAGTATTAAAAGAACTTGTAGATACAAAAACACGATTCTTAAAAGGGGTCAATTCGTTTCTAATCAAGAAACACATTTACAGAGACAAAGGACTTCTTATGTATCCACCTCTAAATCCTGGCTTTGCTGTCTTTCATAGTAATCCAAGAAACATTGCGATGTTCAATAGTGGCACATATCATATTAATATTACACTCCCTTCTATGCTGGGTAAAAAGGACGATACAGGACTGGCACCGATTTTGTATCCCGAACTCTTTAAAGATCAACACAAGCAATTTATTAGATCTATCCAGTGGATTGAGCCTTTCTTAATTGCGCTCTATGGAACAGCGGACCCCTTTTCCAAATTATGCCCACGCTATACGAAAGCATCGCAACGATGCGCAACCTCTCGTTATATTGGTATTGGAACCTACGATACGGTGCTTATGACAGAAGGAAAAATTCTCACAGTTCCTATTCAAGAAGTTAAAGGGTATCGGACTGATTTTTGGTGGTATAAACAGTATCATACAAAAAGCGGGTATTTGCCGCTTGATAAAATTGGTATGGACATAAATTATAAGAAACATTACAATCATGGTGTAGAACTTCGTATTTTCGACTGGTTTCCTGAAGAGAAACTCAAGGATCTTTGTACATTCTTGGTTTATTTGGCGGATGCGTCTCTCTGTTTACCACCTATTCCAGAAGCATGTGTAAGTGAATCTTGGAATGATTTTGTCACCTCAGTCATAAATGATGGCAAACATGGTCAACTTTCCGGCGCCATGTTAGGACTTTATGAAAAAATCTTTGGTATTGAATTTGTAGGTAAACATTTTACAGTTGAAACAGGTTTCGCGTACTTTTTTGAATCAATACAACGGAAATATAAGACTGGTTTCTGCGCAAAATGTATGCTTTGAATAGGGATGAGTTTACCAACAATTTCACAAGAAGATATACAACAAACTATGAAAGGTCTTACAAAAGATGATATGAACACTGTAACAAAAATAGCCGATATTATGATGAAGTCAATTATTGAAAATAAGATAAATAAATCAACCATTGATAAAATATACAATATTGCGCTAGATGAAACCACTAAAGTATGCAATGTAAAAGGTGGATCTAGTCCCAAAAAGATTAATTTCAGTGCTTTAATGAAGGCGCGGGCGACTTCTTTAAGAAATTCTCTTCCAACTAGTACTGAAGAATTAGTAATATTAAATAATAGTCTGGCACGAATAAATGAACAACTGCTTCCGTCAATTTGTGATCGGCGCCTCGGTGGAGCATTACAGCATGCGTTCAATCATTTAAAAGAAGTAGAAGGTCGTGCTATTATATTGTTTCTTATAACTATTGCTGGAGAATACGCAATATATAGAACAACTAGCACATTAGAGTCAGCAATTCATCGAATGACTCAAAAAAATATAGTTTTAAGCTTACTTGGAATTGCTGCAGCTATATTATTATCAGTTAGAGATTTAAGAACTGCTTTACAAGAGCCATTCAGGAAAAGAAAAGCTTTAATATTTAATGAAAGAGAACAACAAAGGGCACGTCGGGAAAAAATTCTACGTAATTCTAAGACACAACACGCGGCAGAAGGGAAGAGGAATCTAGGAAAGAAAGGTCGCGGTGGCACACGGAAACTAAGAAAATAAAATTGAAAAGGACGCACACTCAGTGAGTGGTACTCAAATGGCATCCTTTGAATGGGATCTCGGAAACGGGAAGACATGGACAATTCCTCTTGAAGATACTGTTCCAAAGAAACGTACTTTCAAGATTAAGCATATCGAGTTAACTGAGGCGGAAGAAGCGCGCCAGATTATGTACAACTATTATGAAGAGGTCTTGAAGCAGCCTGTGCCGCCCGAGGAAGAAGCGTTTGCGCAGGCGATGATCGAGGCTGAGAAGAATCCGCCTCCGCCTGTTATTGAAGAGCCGATTGTCCATGACGAGAATTACATTCCGCCTATGCCCGAATATGGATCCAAGGACTTCTTCATCTGGTGTAGCAAAACAAAGAAGGCTCGTGCAGCTCTAAAGAAGAAGAAGGAGGATGAAAAGGCGGCGGCAGCAGCGGCGAAAACTGCAGAGAAAGATAAGGTGGCAGCAGAGAAGGCTGCAAAGCTTGCCGAGAAGGCTGCTGCGCTTGCCATAAAGGCTGCTGCGCTTGCCGAGAAGGCTGCTCTAAAGGCGGCGAAAGAGACTGCCAAGGCTCTTAAAGAAGCTGCGAAAGCCGCTAAAACAGCAAATAAATGAGCAGATACAGCAATTAAAACAGCAAGTGAAAATGGGGGGAACAAAAATAGTTTCTTTCATTTTTATTTACTCAGAATAAACACCCTGCGGATTTACGCCTTCTGGCATGCTCGTGTAAAACACGTTCTTGAGACCAAAGTTCCTCTGGCACTTCTCAAGAAACAGCGTACAACTCCTACAAGGCTTTGAATTTGAGAAGTACTTCTGATTTGTGATTGCGTGTTCCCTAATTTTCATCACATAAAGATCACAGCCTTTCAACTTAGACAAATCGCCAATCTTCTTAATACAGTTCTTCTCAGCATGAATGGTAGACCACTTCCCGTAGCCACATCCGCATCGCGCAGCTGTGCCATAATCATTCGACGCCATCGAAATGATCTTCCCCCTAAGAACAAGCATCGCGTAATGAAATCGCTGCGATCTATGTCTCTGTCGCATCCGTGTAATATTAGGGTCGTCCATAAACGACTCTAACAGAGCATAATGGCGCTCATTGATTGGTTGCATGTTGTTATGTTATTAATATACCCAGCGCTTTTCAATTTTTATTTGCGGTTTCACCAATAGCATGTTGTGTTCTGTGTAAACAGCCTTCCAATAAACATGATTTTCATAAGGTGACCGAGGATAGATCTGTGACTCTGTAGAGATTCGCCTATTCGTGTAAAGACGACGGGAACTGTATTTGTAATCAATCGACTCCAGGTAAAATGGACTCGGCAGGGTATCAAGAAAATCTGAGATGTCATTATCACAGATAACAACATCGTACCACCACTCCCTCTTATTTCCACTTACACAATCATAAATAGATGTATTTGAATAATGTTTTACTAGATGATTTAAGTATCTATCATTTTGTCTATTCATACTTACACTGTGCTGTAGTGGATAAATTACACGGATAGTGAAACAGACCATTTCTATATATAGATTTCAGGTATTATGTGTCAATTTTTATAACTCCTACATAGTAATGGACAGCCATATTATACTCTCACTCTTTCATATTTTTGTAGTTGTTCCCTTTTTACTCTACATTGCCTTGAATCGCGGCAATGTTCCGTATTGGATCTATACGGTCACCCTTGTTCTCGGTGTTTTTATTCTTGTCTACCACGGCTACAAGGCTTGGGTTCGTATTCAGATCCAGTCCCCCAGTCTCTGGATCAACTTAATTCACGTTTTCCTAGTCGCACCGCTTCTCATTTACGTAGGAGCCAACGAAAAAAATACTCCGAGACCGGCTTATGAACTCTTAGCAATGTCTGGATTCGCTGCGCTCGGCTATCACTTATACTATTTAGTCCTCAGTGTAAACTCAATCCAAGATGTTACAAAATAGTGCGCAATAACTCGTGAGGTTGCTGATTCTTCTCTACAAGGCAGTGCGCCAAATGATAAATAAACGACGCCCTATTCTTAAACTTAATTGAACAAAGCTTACAACTTGACTCCTTTGAGTCTTTTACAGTAAGTTCATTCTTCTGAATTGTATCTCCACAATGATTTCGCAAGAAGTGAGGAATCCTATTTCCTTTCGTCTTGGACTCATGACTACATCCATTTACAGGACATGTAAATACTTCACGTTCTTCCTGTTCCTGAGCCTTCGTGGGATGCTGATCTATCATATGCTGCTTCAAATTAAATTCATGGGTATATTCTTTATTACAATGGCGACAAGTGAAAGGACCCTCGTGTGTCTTCATGTGATAGTGCATTGTGCTCTGACGAGCAGTAAATGTACCATCGGCGTTCTCCTTTTTGGGAACGACCTTGTCGCAGTGGGGACAGATAAGATCTCCATTGTCATTGTAATGATATTCAAACATTGTGTAGCTATTTTGTTTTATGGGCGCCGGAAAATTCAATTTTTTGTTTGAGGTTTTAAAGACTCTTGATTGTAATAAATTAATGACTCTTACCATACTGACACTTGCGCTAGGGAAGGATTATTGTCGGAACTTGGAAAAGGCTCTCAAGTCGAAAGTGGACTATGCCAAGGCGCATGGATACACCTACATCCAGGGTGATGAGACTTTCTGGGATCGCGACCGTCCTATCTCATGGTCTAAGGTACCCTTCTTACTTCACCATTTGGAAAAGCTACCAGAAAATGCACTTGTCTGGTTAAGTGACGCCGATGTCTATATCACAAATAAGTCCATTAAGTTTGAAGATAACGTGTTATCCATTTTCAAAAGCGATAAGCAAATGTTGATGACATTTGATTCGTGTGGTCATGTAAATGCTGGAAACATTGTTATGAGAAACACAGCATGGATTCGGAATTTCTGGCGACGAGTCTATCAGCAGACTGATGTTATTTATCATATCTGGTGGGAGAATGCTGGTATTGATAAGTTAATGAATTCAGATACCGAGGTCAAAGACGCAATTCAGGTGACCAATGAACACAAGCGTTTTAATGCGTATCTGATGGGCTTCGACGAGGAACCCAAGTGGGAACATGGTGATCTTCTCGTTCATTTTGCTGGAGTCTATGACTCGGATAAAATGAAGGATTTGATGGATCGGATTGATAATGGCGAGACGCCCAGACTTTCCATGTACTAATTTATTTTCTCTAGTTTTACTATAAGTAAAATGGTCTGCACTCGCAAGAATCGTAAGAATAATATGATGGGTGGCGCGATGGTAACTACGGGATCCAAGAGCCAGGTTTGGCACGGGACGGCGAAGCACACTTCCGGTGGACTGACTAAGAGCGATCTCATGAAGACCAAGAAGGGGCGTATTGTTAGCAAGAAGAAGCACGCGGCGGGCTTGAAGGCGATCAAGAAGCTGTTCGCGAAGGGCTTCAAGCCGAAGAAGGGAACGTTCAAGTTGATGCGTAAGTAATCAACGATAACGACGCAAGGAGTTTCAAGTTGATGCGCAAGTAATCATTTCGCAGACGCAATACGATCCGCTAAATCATGTAAAAAAGTAGCCGTCTCCATAGGATTCCACAATTCCTCTGGCGGTTGTCCATCCATAGTATCAAACCAATACAGTGAACCTGCCCTTTCCGTTTCGTCAATGGTTGACCAAACGAGAGATGCTTTCGCTGTTTTCAATTCCGGTAAAATACTCCGCAAATTCATTGATCTGAGTTTATTTTGTCCAACGCGCGACAATAACATTTCCTCAATCTGCTGCGAATTCATATCATGTGGAAAAAAGATGACATTCCACGGTTGCACCGGTACATGGGATCTTGATCCAAGTCCAATGACCGTGGTACTTGTATCACTTAACTTCTGAAAGATTTGCTGGGACATTTCATCACCTATCCAAACAACGTGTATTGGCTTCGTGGCGTTTGTAATATATGTCAGCGCTAGACGTAAATCTTGCTGATCCTTGAGTTTAAATATCGCATCCCAAGCAAATTTCTGAAACGATTTCGGGAAGGCGTGATGGGAATCAATTATACAGACCGTACGTCCTCTTCCTAGACTTTCAGTTACAGAAAGATTAAGGCGACGAAGAGCTAATGAGTCGTCTCCAACGATCCATACCTTTTTTCCTCGGATAGAGCTTTCAAAGCCCTCAAGGTGGATGACATCAGACATTCTATTTAGAAAAATTGCTTAATGAATCAGAACAAACCGCAAAGGCTTGTCGTGTATCTTTTGGTGTCGGTGACATTTCAGGCATCATATTTACACTTCCTTCAAGAATTTCTTGTCCAGGTAAAACGATGATATGATTCCGCGTCGTCAGAGAATAGTGCTCACCCGTATGGTAAAAGATATTGGGGTTGTAACCCTCTTTGCCACATCGCAAAAGCAGGTGCTCCAGCGTTTTTGCATCCTTTGTGTGAATGTACTTCTTTGAACTCTGCATGAGCCATTCAAAGGTTATGGGATACTCCGGATTGTCGTGCCCTAGGAACAGCTGGTTATCTTTGTACCAGACGTCCAATTCAACATCATAGCCATCGGCTATACGCTTATCAAGAAGAATCGGATTATTTTCGTTCGCAAATTCTTTGCGTTCAAGATTCCCCCTGTGGCAAATAAAGCGTTGAAGAGGGCGTGTTACGTGCGTTGACCCGTTGTAGGAGATATGCCAACTTGCCATACGAAGTTCACCAAATTCGCATTCAGACCACTCAAGAAGCTGTGTAGATTTGTATTTCTGACAAGCGGATACTGTTCTAAAACGGCACAGAGGTACCGTTAATAATGTAGATAATCTATATGATGAGAGACCGTACTTCTTAAATTCTTTTTTTATTGATGTAGTGAGAGTATCAAACCGATCTAAGTCTTGTTCATCCTCAAAATAACCGATTAAGTGAATTCCTGTAAATGTTACAATTACACCTCTAAATTTCATACAAAAAGAATATGCGTCGGACTCTATAATTTTTTGTAAAGGTTCTTTCAATTCACTCGATTTATCGTTCCACGATACAAGTTCAAAAGCCGGTTTATCAAAAAAAATGACATCTGGATTGCTGTGAAATTCCTTTTGTAAGCTCACCCGAAGTCTACGCCAAGAAGGTAAAAAATAGAAGTTGTCCATACATTCAATAAGCCATTTACTTTCTGTGTTTCCATAAGATGAATCCATTGTCTCTTCTATTCACTGGTCTATTGATTTTAGTTATTGATCTTCCGTGGTTGTACATAACACAAGAATTCTCTGGTAAAATGTTTAGGAAAATACAGGGGTCTTCCATTCAAGTCGTCTGGTGGGCTGCAGTTGTCGTCTACGTGGCGCTCGCCTACCTGCTTTTACAGACAAAGGAACCTTCAGAGGCATTCGGCTTAGGTTTAGCGACCTACGCTGTTTACGATTTCACGAATCTGGCGACTCTGCGTAACTACGAGCCGTTATTTGCTTTAATGGATTCGCTCTGGGGTGGTCTTCTGTTCTATATTGCGCGATCTGTCCTGAATGCTTTGTAAAATTGAAAAGTGCGATTACATTGATGTAAGGTACTCAAAATGTCTCACATCAGCGAAAATACGTATACTCGGCACGTGACAGAAGAAAGTAGGGAGGAAGCAAAGCAGCGACTGGAGGAAGAGTTGAGTTTTGGAAGAGTAAAAATGATGGTCATGAACACAAAGGAAATCACCGGTGTTTACTTTGTTTCAAAGGACTGGGTTGTTTCCGAACTTATCAAGGCTCTTCAAATCGAATCTGTACATAAGATTGTGTGCCTTTACTGTCCTGCCTTCGGGGACGGGTATTCGTTTCATCATACTCTTACAGACACTTCTACGCGACTGGAGGAGAATTTTAGTGAAAGCACAGGCTCGTTCATGATTTCTGTTATTAGTCACCTGGATACGCGCGCTCACCATTGCTGTCAATAATTAACTGAGGATCAGGGTTTTCGGTTTTCCATTTCGCTTGTGCCGCTTCTAATACAGAAAGTGCCTTTGTCGCGGCAGCCACCTTTACATTTTTATTTACAGGTTTAGCTGTATTCCGTTCTCGGCGTGCAAGATTAAATAAACTTTTTTCAGGTAAAGATGGTGCTATTAATATGCGTTTATATCTTCCTTCCAATGCACCATCTGCTCTAATAACTAGATGATGATCGTTGTATTTATATTCTTCAAGTGTAATTTTTGTTTGATATATAAGATTTGTGCCAACCCTAGAAAATCCAGGTAACTTTTTTTCTAATATTGTAGTCATACTTTCTTTAGTAATAAGTGAGCCACCATCATCAATATTACTTCTTATTTTATAAGTATCATAATAATTAAGATTAGGTGAACTTATTATATAAACTGCTTTTACAGCATTTCTTATTTTATTATTTATTCCACGCACTTCACTTATTTTATCCCATATATTTTCATATGTTATAATTGGTTCGGGCGTTGTAGTACTATTACTCAAAATTTCTCTTAAATAAAGTGGCATAGGATTTATATGTAATCCTATTTTTGAATTATCATCAAAAACAACTGTAACTGTTGTACATGTAGTAATTGTATCACCATAACAAATTTCGCCTTCTGGTTCTACAAAAACGATTGAATCTTCAACAACTATTCTACTTTTTCCTCGTACATAAGGCTCAGGTTTCATGTATCTAAGGCACGCATTTGATCGCTTACATTTATTCCAGTTGGTTTTAAGACCACCTCTTTCAATAGCACAATAGTTGCCACATGTAGATAGATTACAAAAACCAGTTTTTGATGAAGTGTTAAAACATTCAGCACATTTTGCTTGTAAACTGTTTGGTGTTTTATGTTCTTTCCACATGGGATTATTTTGCTCAAACCCTCCGCGCTGCTTGCGCGTTTTTCTTGATTTCTTAGACCTCCTTGTTCTCCGAGCCATCCTACTAAATGTAAGGATTATATGCCCAGTGGAGAAGAGCCTGTCTCTGCCTCGGTCTACAGGATAGATCATGTGGATCACAGTTGGCTTTTATAGCGCCCGCGTGTCGTGTAAATGATCGCCATCTTTTGATTTGAACCTCATCGAGCTCGGGGAGTCGTCTGCCCATCCAATACCGACAATACCACTGAAACCAGCCTCGTATATCAGGATTCTTATCGGGGTCGCTCAAAATAGGATCTTTTTTTGAAATATGTTTACCAGCTTGCTCACGCGGCGGTACCCAGCCTGCCTTTTGCCACTGTGAAAGCGGTAGGCGAGAATCGATCTGAAAGGCGTTCAAGCTTATGTCTGCACCTTGCGGGCTCAACTTTCCTAGAGCAATGGCTTTGAGAAACCATTCTGCTGGGAATTCCTCAATACAATCATTAAGATACTTGCCCGCAAAGGCACCTGCGCAAAGGATTTCATCCGGA
>Ga0209400_1000274_pt1 | contig 44859 bp, 64 predicted proteins | sample M_130807_EF_Meta_FD_187313 | JGI IMG/M metagenome (GOLD analysis project Ga0209400, IMG submission 187313) | Freshwater microbial communities from Lake Montjoie, Canada to study carbon cycling - M_130807_EF_MetaG (SPAdes) (version 2) | ecosystem: Environmental > Aquatic > Freshwater > Lake... | reverse complement strand
TTGCAAATGATTTTAAGAGGTTCAAAATATCCTCACAACCTTCTATATCTATACTTGAAAAAACTTCATCCAAGAACAAAATATTGATGTGTTTCTTAGTTCTAATTAACTTTAAGTAAGCAATTAAAATGCTAATATTTATTTTCCGTGTTTCTCCGGTGCTTAAACTATCGTGTTCAATTGGTGCACCAAACTGTTTGATTTGTGCAGTGAATGTCTCATCTAATTGAACTTGAAAAGGAAGATTCATCTTTCTAACATTTTCATTGATAAAGTGATTAATTGGCTTAATAATACTAGCAATGATACTACGTTTAACACCATCTTCACCAAATACCTTAGTTAACTCTTTGTAGTAAGATTCCTTCTCTCTACAAGTGGTTTGATATTCAGAACTAACTTCTTTTTTAGATTCTAATTCAACAATTGTATTCTCAAATTCAGAAACATTGGTACTTGATTGACCAGATTCTTTATCTTTTTGTGATTGAAGACGATCGATTTGTGATTTATAGTTCTTTAATAAATAAGTAATATCATTGAATGTTTTTGTGGTTGTATCAGAAATACCTTGTAACTTAGTTTGTTTTTCTCTAATTGATTTAATATTACTTTCAATTTCAGATCTAATTGCTTCAACTGATTTCTTTTTTTCTAAGAGAACATCCTTGAGATTATGAAAATGGTCATTATCAAAATCTGTTCCACAAGTAGGGCATTTTCCTGAGTCATATAAATCAATATCTTTTTGAGCTGATTTAATCTCGGAGTTAAGAGTAATATATTGTTCTTTCTCTTTATCCAATTCTGATTTAAGTTCATTTTCTTTTGATTTAATTTTTTCAACTTTCTCTTTTAACAATTGATAATCACTTTTTTTTGATTCCATCTGTTCTTTGATGGTATCAATTTCTGATTGAATATTTAACTTTTCTTTTTCAATTGATTTTTCTATACTTCTTCTAATTGATTCTATTGAATCGCTAAGAGTTGATATTTCAGAATCGTGTCTAGTTAGTTGAAGTTTATTTGCTTTATTTAAATCTTTAAGAATTTGATTTAAGATATTAATTACTTCTAAATTAAATAATTTATCTAGAAGTAATTGTTTCTCATCATTAGAAAGTGAAATGAAATTCTTAAAGTCATTGATAGACATTGAGATAAATGACTTGAATGTTTCAATATCCATTCCGATATAGTCTTCAATCTTTTCATCTAGATTGGCTTTACCAGCTCGGTCATTTTCAATACCATTTTCAATTAGTTTAAGAGTACTTGGATTAATACCTCTGATAATCTCTACTTCTGTTCCGTTAGAGATGAACTTAATTCGATTTTGTAATTCGTTATTAATCCGATTTGGTAGTGTATTTAGAGTGGCCCATTTTTTTCGCTTCATAGACTTTACTTTACCGTAAAGAACATATTCAAAGCTTTCTATAAATGATGATTTACCATTTCCATTTGATCCAGTTAGAAGTATTAATTCACCTTTTTCTGTATTTAGTTTAAGTGATTGTTCATTATTTCCAAATGATTTAAATCCTTTAATTCCTATTTCATTAATTAACATTTTTGTTATTTATTTTTATCCTTTTAGAAGTTCGTCTAAATTATTTTCTCTTGATAGATTGGTTTTGACCATTATATCATCTATTATATCAATAATCATTTCTTTTGATATAACTTTATTTTTCTCAACTAACATTGGTTTTAGTTTTTGGAGCATCTCACTATCTAAATAATTTAGATAATTTCCATATGACCTACGGACTCTAAATCCGTTTTTATCAATTTTTATTTCAATAATATCCTCAGAGTTATATTTACTTGGTGAATTTGAATACTTAACTCTATCTAAGTCACCTCCAATATTTATGTAATCTTCACATATTTCAATTGATAAGTGGCTTTTTAGTTTAATTAGATTACAAACAAAATTGAAAAATTTATCAGACACTTCTTGGTCATATTCACAATATGTATGTGTGTATGATTCTGTTACCGGCATAAGTTCCGATTTCAATCTTTGTTTTCTATTATTCTCTTCTACTTCATCGAAGATGAGTTTTGCTAATTTTTTAATTTTTTTAGTTTTCATATCAATAATTTATACTCAAAACCTGTTGTTTGTTTATTAGTGATGAGTGAAAAATTTATATATAAGTCAAACTATAATTAAATCTAAGTGGCTAAGCAGAATAAATATAAAATTCAACAGATTGTACCGGAACTATTTCCAAGGATAGTTCAATATAAAGATGGTGTATTTTATGATGGTAATGGTAATGTTTTAATATCACAAGGTCCACAGGGTTATCAAGGTAACCAAGGACCACAAGGTACTCAAGGATCACAAGGACCACAAGGTGCTCAAGGATTAAAAGGAACAACTGGATCTCAAGGATTTCAAGGATATCAGGGTCAGGGATTAACTGGTCCACAAGGTGACCAAGGATTTCAAGGTGACCAAGGTCCACAAGGTGACCAAGGATATCAAGGACCAGCTGGTCCACCAGGAGGTGGAACTGTGTCGGGTGGACAAGGTCCAACCGGACCACAAGGTGACCAAGGATTTCAAGGTGACCAGGGACCACAAGGTGACCAGGGACCACAAGGTGACCAAGGATTTCAAGGCGACCAAGGCTTCCAAGGTGACCAGGGACCACAAGGTGACCAGGGACCACAAGGTGACCAGGGACCACAAGGTGACCAGGGACCACAAGGTGACCAAGGCTTCCAAGGTGACCAAGGCTTCCAAGGTGACCAAGGATTTCAAGGTGACCAAGGATTTCAAGGTGACCAAGGATTTCAAGGTGACCAGGGACCACAAGGTGACCAAGGATTTCAAGGAGCAACTGGTACACAAGGTGATCAAGGATTTCAAGGAGCAACTGGTCCACAAGGTCAGAATGGTATATCAGTTTCATATTATAAATATAATGCAAGAACGAATTCACAAACATCACCTCCTGGTGCTAAACAAATTATGTGGAATAATGCAACACAGATAAATTCAACTATATTATATGTTGACCATTTAACAAGAGATAATGTAGATATTGATGTATTCTTAGCATTGATTAAAACTGGTGATAGTATAATTATACAAGATGAAAATAATTCTAATAACTTTCAAAAATGGACCGTAAGTGGTACACCTACAATTATACCTAATGATTATGTTTCAATACCAGTTACATATGTGACTGGTGGATATTCATTTAGTAATGGCCACGATATAATATTTATACCTTTATCAATTGGTATAGAAGGACCACAAGGTCCACAAGGTTTTCAAGGAGCAACTGGTCCACAAGGTGACCAAGGACCACAAGGTGACCAAGGATTTCAAGGCGACCAAGGCCCTCAAGGTGACCAAGGACCACAAGGTGACCAAGGACCACAAGGTGACCAAGGACCACAAGGTGACCAAGGACCACAAGGCGACCAAGGATTTCAAGGCGACCAAGGACCACAAGGTGACCAAGGATTTCAAGGAGCAACTGGTACACAAGGTGATCAAGGTCCTCAGGGATTGGGATTAACTGGTTCACAAGGTGATAAAGGTGGATTTATATACAATTATCAAGGAATTGGTACTTCGACAACTTCTGGTAATTTTACTTATAATTATGGAGAATTCATGTACAATCTTAAACTTAATCCTACTACATATGATGGTGCTAATATTTCTGATTACTTCTCAAGTATTTTGGGCAAAAGTGGATATTTAACAATAACTTACAATACAAACGGGTCTCCGAAGGTTGATGTTTATCAGTTCACAAATATTACTTATTCTAGTGGTGATTACCTATTTACTGGATTAGTCTTGACAAATGGTGGAATTACTTCTTTTGTTACTAATGATATATGTTCTGTAATTATTATAATAAATGGAGATGCAGGTCCACAAGGAGTTACTGGACCTCAAGGACCAGATGGTGCCTCAACCAATCTATTTAACTATTTGGCGAATACGGCATCAACATCTGGGTATCCAGGTGATGGATCTATTATTTGGAATAATACCACACAAAGAAGTGCAACACAAATAAGTATTTCACATTATGATGAGGGTGGAAATGATGTGGATATAATTTTGTCATTATTGGCTCAAAATCAACAACTTTATGTTCAAGATAGAAATGTGTCTAGTAATTATCAACGATGGACTATTAGTGGAACTCCTAGTAATATAAATGCTGGATCTACAACTTCATATTGGAATGTACCGGTTACTTTGATAACAGCAACTGGTGTTGGGTATAGTAACTTTACAGATAATCATCAATTATTCTTGGGTGTCTATTCACAAGGATCTCAAGGTGTACAGGGCCCGCAGGGTTATCAAGGTCGTCAAGGACCAACTGGATCATCTGGACCAATTGGTGCAACTGGTTCATCTGCTCCATATCCGTCAGTGAACCTATTTAATTACTATAATTTTATATAAAGAAAGACAAAAAAATAAATAAATATATTATGAAATATCCGTGTATAGATGGTACAATTTTAGAGTCGATTCCTGATAACTCAGTTACTTATACTTGTCCTGCTTTAGGACTTAGCAATGGTACTCTCACTAGTTATGAGACGTCTAGTAGAACAGATAACACTCTTCAACAGATTAAAATAATTAGAGTTATAGAAAATGAACAAATGACTGTAACTATAACTGAACAAACTGAAAGTGAAATACAACAATATTTTACGAATTTATAAAAAATTAAAATTAAAAAATGCCAGCAAATACATCACCAATTTTCATTCTAACCGGTAATATGGTACCAACATCAACCAATAGACTTGTTGCGGCTAACACCGCATCAGATGGTTCTGGTACACTATATACACTTACAACGGGTGCTACAAATGGAACTCGTGTTGATGCAGTTCGTTTTCGTAACTCACAAGCAACGGCAGCAGCATCATCTGCTATGGTTCATCGTGTTTTTGTAACAGATGCTTCTGGTACAAATCCAACATTAGTTGGTGAGGTCGCAACTGCTACTGCTACTCGTTCTGTTTCAGCAATTGGCGCAACATCAATAATTACTTTTGACCAACCTTTAATTCTTAGAAGTGGTCAACTTTTAAGAGTATGTCAATCGGTTTATGCTGGTGTGCAAGACCAATTTGATGCAATAGCATACTCTTCAGACTATTAAAAAATATGGCAACTTATTATTTTAGAAATTCAGGTACAGATTGGAATACAGCCGCAAACTGGAGTTTGACCGACGGTGGAACGGCTAGTGGAACTGTTCCTTTAGCAACCGACAATGCTTATTTCACATCCAATAGTGCAACTTGTTCTACTTCAGCTAATGCGAATGCTGTTATGCTACTATTTAGTGGAGTAGGTGCTGGTAATTATAATAAGACATTTACTCTAAATAATACATTAACTTTAGGTGGAACATTTTCTTTATCATCCACTATGATTGCTACTGGTAGTGGAACTGTTAGTTTAACTGGTACACAAACACTTACTAGTAATGGGTGCGTTTGGAATCCAAATGTTCAAATCTCAGGTAACTTAACTAAAACATTTGGTGATAGTTGGACCATTAACGGGACATTAATGGGTGGTGGTGGAGGGGCTACCTCTCATACATTATCTGGTCTTACTTCTAGCTTGATTATAAATTTAAAAGGTAATTTGGTAGTTAATACAACTTCAACTGCGTTTAATGGTGGTGTGAATCCACCAACTATAATTATGAATGGTACTGGTACACAAACTTGGTCTGCTCTATTAAATGGTATTGTGAGAACACCACTAACTATAAGTAATTCGAATGCTGTAGTTTCTGGTACTGTAAATTTTGACTCATCTACACTAACTACAACAACCGATGTTATAACTACCAGTAGTACACTAGCTTGTCCATCAAGTGTATCCACCACATTAAATATTGGAAGTTGTACTTGGAGTAATGTTACTTTACCAGGTGCTACTACTTACACTTTTGGTGATAGTCTAAATATAAGTGGAACTTTTTCACTTGGTTCAACCAACGTGACTACAACCTTGGCATTAGGTTCAAATAATATTAATCTTAAAGGAAATCTTTATTTAAACCCTACATCTGGTGCCGTAATTCAAGGTGGTACGGGTTCTATTATTATGAATGGTACCGCATCACAAATTTGGTCACAACCCGGTCAAACCTCATTGGGTAGTCTTAGAATTAATTTAACAATAAATAATCCAAATACAATAATTTCCGGAACTGTTGGATATTCAGTTGGTACACTTACTGCTTTAACAACAGCTACCGCTAGTGGTAGTACACTTTTGTGCGTAGGTGCGTGTACACTAAACGCCAGTTTAATAAACTGGAATAACGTAACAATGAATTCTGCTGTAACATATACCTTAGGTAGTGATTTATATTTGAGTGGAACATTTCGTGTTGGTGCTGGTGCTGGTACTAATACTACATTATCTGCCGGATCTGGCGTTACTATTTATTTGAGTGGTAATCTAACAGTAAGTACCACCACCGGTCAAATTTTGAGTACAAATGTTAGTATAATCATGAATGGAACGGGTGTGCAAACTTGGTCCCACCCTGGCCAAACTACTGGACTTTTAAGAACAAATCTTACCATAAGTAACTCCAATACTGTTGTTTCTGGTACTGTTGGGTATGGAATTGGTATACTTATTATATCTGTTCCTATTACAACAACAAACAGTACATTACATTTAGCTCTTAGTTGTAGTGTGAATGTTGAACCAGTTACTTGGAATAATATAACTTTTGGAACAACAACTGCTCAAACTTATACACTTTTATCAAATTTATATGCTACTGGTACCTTAACAGTATTGGCTACAAATACTATTATATCTGGATCAACTTATGCCGTTTATATAGGTAGTTATACTTCAACTGCTGGTACATTAACACTAACCATAAACTGTCCACTTATTTTTAATGGTAGTGGTGCTATTAATATGGGTGCAAACTCAATAATATTGACCTCTTCTATTGTTAATATAAATACCACCGGAACCGTTACTATTCCTACTGGATCGGTATTTTTAATAAGAGCTAATGCAACTGGTTTAACATTTTCTTATACATCTGGAACATTTCTTCCAGCTCAAGGAAGTGCTATTAGTATATCAAATGCAACTTCTAACTATACTACTATCGTTGATTTTCCAAATATTACATTTTGGAGTGTATTAATTGGATCACAAGCCTCACCGGGTACCATTACACTTCTTTCAGATTTAATTTGTGATGGTGGTACTTTCACATTTGCACCAAATGGTACTAATGCTTTTACTATAAACGGTGGTAAAAATATCTATGTAGGTAAAAATGTAATGGCAAATTTTGTTAATAGTGCTGGTGGTGGTTCCTCCATAAGTGGAAATTCTACTTTCGTGTTTGGAGGATCTGGACAATCTACCTTTACTAGTAATATTACTACAAGTAATGTTCAAATAAATAATAATATAACTTTTAACTTCAATGGTGTGTTAACATTTTATGATCCAACTTCTACTTCTGGATTTCCTGGGTTATCATTGGGTACTGGAACTTATTCTTACATAAGTGGTAAAATACAGTCTAAAGATTATTCTGGAAAAATAAATAATGGAACAATTACAATAAATAGTGCTTGTACACTTTTAGGATTCAATGAGATGATTGGATTTGGTAATGTTTCAATTACTGGTGGAACAACTATAATAATGGATAAGTTTTTCAACGGTAGTTCAAAAAATATACTAAAAATTAGGTCAACTAATACAACTAACTATACAATATCTTTCCAAGATACATTTGAAAAACTATCCAATTTCACAAAATTAAGTAATTGTACAGTTACTAATAGAAATCAATTACTCCTACTTAGTCAAAGAGGAAACGGTGGAAGTAATATTGGTGTTAGATATGTGAATCAATTACCTAATTCAGTACAAAAAAGCTCAAACTTCTCAAGTGTTTATCCAACTGGATCATCTGATATTACTTATTTAGATGGTGGTTTACTACAAGATCCAAATACATCAAGTAATTACAATTATTAATTTTAAAATTGAATATATACTATATGAAACATATTAAACCATTCAACGAAGAAGCAGATTATTTAAGTTCACTTAGAGCTCAAACTAAAGCTAGAGAAGAATTCGAAAGACAGAGAGAAGAAGAGATTGAAAAGTATAGACAAGAGCATTCTGGTAAACATCTTTCTAAAATAGAAACGGATGTTCAAAAGAGAAGAACTACAGATGAAATTGTTGAAGAAAGAAGAATTTTAGCTGATAGAGTAATTCAAGGAATTTTAGCAACTGAACAAGGTAAATCTGATTTCAAATATAAACTTATTCAACTTTTAGAAGAACATGGCTTTTAAGATTTAATAAAATCACCAACATTTATACTAAAAATATAATTTTTCAATTTAATATATAGTATTAAATAAAAAATTAAATAATGAATTACATTGGTATAGATATAAGTTTAAACAGCACCGCTGTTTTTATTGAAACTGGTAATAATAAGTATATACTTTCATTTACTAATAAAAAAGATAATAATATTTATGTGAAGGAGCTAGTAAGATGTGGTGTTAAGTTCTTCCACTTAAATAGATTGGTGTCTGATGATTATTCAAAAAATGAAGTAATCAAACTAAAGCATTATAATATGCTTTCCAAATTAATAACAAATGAAATCATTAATTTGATAGATACAAGTGAAAAAACACATTGTCAAATAGAAGGATATTCTTTTTCAAAAAACACATCATCAATTTTAGATATAGTATCACTTTCAACACTGATAAGATCAAATTTAATGCAAGATATAGATAATTTAGAATTGTCTATAATTTCACCCAGTACATTAAAGCTAGAAACTTGTAAACTGGTTTATAAACCAATAGATATTGGTAAGAAAAAACCAAAACTTAAATTTATAAATAATCAAGGTATATCAGGTGGTTCATTTAAAAAACCACAAATGTATAGAGCGTTAATAGAAGGTAATATAGATACTCCAATTTATGAAATGTTGATTTCATATAAAGATTTGATGGATAGGGATAAGATACCTAATCCTATCGAAGATATTATAGATGCTACATTTGCATGTAAATTGAAAATAAAAGAAATACATGATAGTAGATAAAGAGATATCAATAGTTGTAATATCATCTGTTATAATTCATAAGTTAAAATTATTAAGCATAGAATCAAAAATCAATGATAAAATTATATTACCAATTGATAAACTATGGCTTGGATCAAATATTCCAGTAAATGTGAAATGTGATATATGTGGATCAGTGAAAAAACTACAATTTAATTTATATAACAAAAATGTCAAAAAACACAATATCTATTGTTGTAGCAATAAATGTTCAAATATTAAAAATAAAATGACTTGTGAAGAAAGATATGGTAATAAAAATTATGTAAATATTGAAAAATCAAAATCTACAATATTTGAAAAATACGGCTCTGAAAATTATATGTCCACGGATGAATTTAAAATAAAATCCAAAAAAACAAAATTAAAAAAATATGGAGATGCCAATTACAATAATATTGAAAAGGCCAAATCAACAAATTTAGAAAGATACGGAAAAACAAATACATTTGAATTTGAAGAGTTCAAAGAAAAGTCAAAAGTCACAAATTTAAAAAAATATGGTTGTGAAGACTCTAGGTCTTCAGATTATGTAAAAGAAAAAAGAATAAACACAACTAAGGAAAGATATGGATTTGATTTTTTTACAAAGACTGAAGAATACTCAGATAAAGTAAAAAATACTTCTATGAAAAAATATGGAGTTCCAAGTCCAAATATGGCTGATATAGTTAAAAGAAATAAAGTAGAATCAATGCTTAAAAAGTATGGATTCATATCAAACTCAATATCAGAAGAATCCAAAAGAAAACTTAGAGAGACTAATTTGAAAAGATATGGCGTTGAATATCCTATGCAAGTTTTGGAGTTTTTAGAAAAACAACAAAAAAATTCAAAAAAAATAAAATATTACAATGATGTACTATACTATCAAAGTAGTTATGAAAAACACTTTTTAGAGTACATGGATACTAATAACTTATTAGATAATGTTCAACGAGGATCATCAATAAAATATTTTTTTGTAGGAAAAGATAAAATACATTATCCTGATTTCTACATTGAAAAGTATAACTTAATAATTGAAATTAAATCACACTATTACTATAATAAATATTTAGACCAAAACATATCTAAGATGAATAAATGTATAGAATTAGGATATAATTATTTATTTATAATCAATAAAAACTATAAAGTGCTTAATAGTATATTAAATATTTTACCATAAACTTGTCATGTTTCCCTTTTAATATATAATCATATGAAACACTTAAAAACATTTGAAGGACTATTCTCAAGAGCTTTCAATAAACAAGAAAGAATTGGTGAGGATATCCTAAAAGGATTAAAAAATTCCAAAGTAACAAATATTGAACAAATCGCAGAAGAACAATCTTTTCTACAGTCTCCTTCTTTTACTTTTGAATTTGAAGGTAGAAAATATAAATCTAAAAATACCAGTATGAATTTATTGGAACTAAAGGGTAGCTTATATGTTTATCATGAAACTGGTGCTTTAGTTGGTCCATTACTCATCAGTGAATCTACCTGTAATAAGATTTATCTTTTCTTATGTGGTCACTTTAATATTAACAGATATTGGAAAAATGTATAAATTTTAGTATCTTTGTGATATGGACTTCAAAGAAAGAAAATTAGCCAGAACCGAAAGATATCTAAAGTATGAATACAAGAAGAAATTAAAACCTTGTACTGCTTGTAATGGTAGTGGATACTATGACCACTGTTTCAATGGTCGTATTCCAAAATGTAGTTCTTGTAACGGAGCTGGTAAAGAAAGAGAATCTTAGTTTTTACTCAAAAAATCAGAATAAGATAATTTAATTCCTTCTTCTAAACTAATTGTAGGGAACCATCCTAATTCATTAATCTTAGAACTATCCATCAATTTCTTAGGTGTTCCATTGATTGATACTTCTCCATTAAAAACTATTCGACACTCCGAATAGATTATATCTCTCATTTTCTCTGCTAAATCTTTAATTGATAAATCACTACCTGATCCAACATTTATCATATCATACTTAGTTTTACTATTCATTAAATAAACACAAGCGTCAGCAACATCATCTGAACAAAGAAATTCCCTTAATGGTGAACCATCGCCCCATAATAGTATTTCCTTTTCACCTTTTATTTTAGCTTCGTGTAACTTTCTAATAATTGCTGGAAATACGTGAGATTTCTCTGGATGATAGTTATCACCAACACCATATAAGTTACAAGGCATAACAGAAATAAAATCGGTGCCGTATTGTTTATTAAATGATTGACACATTTTAATACCGGTAATTTTAGCAATAGCATAAGCATCATTACTTTCTTCTAAGTAATCACTTAGAAGATATTCTTCTTTAATAGGCTGTTGAGCAAATTTTGGATAGATACAAGAACTTCCTAAAAATATAAGTTTCTTAACACCAAAATCATGTGATTCCTTAATAATATTTGATTGAATCATAATATTCTCATAAATAAAATCCGCTTTGTAGTCACTATTGGCTTTTATTCCACCAACTTTGGCGGCCGCCATAAATACATATTCTGGTTGTTCATCAGCAAAAAATGATTGAACATGAAATTGATTTACTAGATTTACTCGATTTCTATCAGCGGTTATAATATTTGTATAACCTAATGATTTTAGTTTTCTAACTATTGCTGAACCAACCATTCCTTTATGTCCGGCAACAAATATTCTTGAATCTTTTTCCATAACAATTATATTTAAAAGTGATATAAGTGTTGGTCAATTGGAAATATTTTCTTATCTTTGTATAAATCAATCGGAAATAACATGACATCAGGTATTATTAAACATGAATTGGCTTTGAAGTTTATCCTTGGTGGTAAATCTTTTGTTACTTTCTTAAATACTAAAACTGATAACCGTTTTACTTTTAAGGTGGTTAAACATAAAAAAGATGATATTTATTTTGTTAATGTTCTAACCGGACCAGATGTTTATTCTTTTGTTGGAACTGTTAGAGATGGTGTATATAAACACTCACCTAAATCTAATATCTCAAATGAAGCTCAATCTGTTAAAGTTTTCAACTATATTGTAAATAAATTGGCTTCTAATAATTTACCAGACTTTATTGAAATCTATCACGATGGTAGATGTGGTAAGTGTGGTAGACAATTAACTGTACCAGATTCTATTGAAACTGGTTTCGGACCAGAATGCGCTAAATCATTATCTAAACAAACATTACGCGATATAACTATAAATAAAATACTTAAATAATAATGCAAAACATCGACACACTATTTACTAATTTAATCATAGTTGCTATATTTCTTGGGTTGGCAACTTTTTTCTTCTACGCAATTTACCAAGTGATTCAAAATGAAAAGGCTAAAAATAAATTTCTACCAACAATGAAAGTTGGTGATGAAGTTCACTTTTCATCACAAAGATCTTTTGATGGTGTTGTTAGAGATTTAAATCCAACTGATGATCCGGATTTAGTAGAAGTTAGTGTTATTCTACACAAAAATTCTTTGTATCCAGGTAAGTCATTAAAAAATGATGAAATCATATCATGATGTTAAGCGTAATTGGATTGCTACTTTGTTTAAGTGGCCTTGTATTTATTGCTCTAATAGCTATCTTATCTAAGAAAAGAGAGGTGATTTCTTATGAAATAGAACACGGTATTATTTGTTGCTCTTGTAAGGAAATTATTTACTATGATAGTGATCAGTTACAAAACTGGCCGCCATCCACAAAAAGAGAACTTTGTTTAAAGTGTAAACGTGATGATATATTAGGTGAGATTTTAGAAAAGAAACACACACATTTATTTTATTTTGTTTATTCCAAAAAATGGAAATATACATTTCTTTATCTTTCTCTTTTCTCTATTATAGTTCAAGTATCAAATATATTTTTACATACATCATTTTTAAGTATTGTTGGTGGTGGTATGTTATTTGTAACACACGGTTTTAATTTTATGAATTTCTTGTATATAACAAGACCTAAAAAACCCAATCAAGTTAATGATTGGGTTTTTTTTATTTGGTCTATAACACCTCTTGTAAAAAGTTCTTTAAGAACAGATTCACAGGTATAAGGCTTATCATAGTAGAATTCAATATTATTTATGATATTCTTAATACCTGCTTCACATAGAATATCAACATTTAATTTTTTATAATCAATATTTTTTTCTCTTAAAATATTGTAAACCTTTTGTTTCATTTTGAGGTGTTATTTTTTAGTTGAATAAATCATCAGCACTTAAATCATCAGAAAATCCATTATCATCAACATCTTCTTCAATCATCTTATTAAATTGTTTTTCTGTTTCCTCAATTTCATCAAGTGATTTGAAACGGAAGTAATCATTAACAATTGGTGCCATTTTCTCAAGAACTTCTTGTGTAAAAATTTCTTGTGTAAATAATTGTTTAGTTGTAACTGACTTATCTAAATGTGATACATACCAACGGTTTCCACCAGGCATGAAGTTAAATTCGCCAGTTTTCTTATCAACTTCTGCTTTACCTTGTGCGATTCCTATTTTTTCAAAATATTCTGGACGACAGAATGCGTCTAATCCAGTGAATGGGTTCATACCATGTGCAAATGAGATGTCAAATCTGATTTTTTTAGGTTTGGCCATACGGTTTTTTGATGTTTTAAATAAAACTGATATACCTGATTGACCTAAGTCCATATCATCTTCTTCTCCCGTTTTTAATTTTGATTTACTCATAAATCCAATTACTGATGCTGAGTATAATAGACCATTTCCGCCTTTTAATTTTTCAGCGGGATAGAGATCTAAAGTCAAGTATGTATGGTTGCACACGATCATAGGTATTTCTAAGTATCCTAGGTCGGTATTAATAGATCTAAACATAGACCCTAAAGCTTTAGCCTTAGTCATATCTTGTTTAATATCTCCTTTTAATAAATCATTCTTTTCTTTATTTGATGCCATTTGACCAAGTGAATCAAGAACAATCATTAATTTTGGAATTTCATAACCATCTAACTTTTGAGTTTTTAATTCATCTACTAGTTGAGACAGAACCATATTGACATCTTCAACCTTGTTAGATCTTATTAGTCTAAATTTATCTAAAGATGGATCAATTCCAAATTTTGGTAAATCTTCTAAGTCAATTGCTTGTTCAGTGTCAATATAGATAACCGAATATCCTGCTCTCTGAGCGTGTTTAGAAACAGAGTAAGCGATAAATGATTTACCTGCTCCTGATTCACCAGCAAATGCTGTTATTCTATTAGTAGCGACACCTCCTCCTAATAATCTACCAGATAAAGCAGCGTCTAATAAATAAACTCCTGTTGTGATGAACTTCTTTTCTTTAATTTCCTTTTCAATTTGAATAGGAATTGTTTTTGCTATATTATCTAAAATAGAACCAATCTTACTGAATTCGAACTTTTTGACTTCTTTTACTTCCTTTTTTGCCATTTTAATTAATTATTTTTATACTTTATATATAAATAATATATTCTCCCCTTTAACTATTTTTAATAATTTTTATGTTATTATATTAAAAGGGGGAAATAATTATTTTATATATAATATATGACTAAACAAGAATTTTTAGATAGAGCTAGAGATGTTCATGGATATAAATATCAATATCCCAATTTGTCTGACAAAGTGTTATCAAATGAAGATATAGATATTATATATAATGGTGTTTTATATAAACAAAAAGTTGTTAAACATATTTTACTTGGTAGATGTCCAGAAAAGAATACTCCAACCAAAACAACCGAACAATTTATATCAGAGGCTAGAAAAGTTTGGGGAGATAAATATGACTATTCATTATCTGAATATATTGGAGCTTTAGATAAAGTTAAAATTATATATGATGGTATTGTATTTGAACAAGTAGCTATTTCACACTTGAGAAAAATGACACCTGAGGATAATTCCAATCAGGATTATTTTATTAAAAAATCCAAAGATAAATGGGGAGATAAATATGACTACTCACTTGTTGAGTATGTAAATTGTAAAACTAAAGTTAAAATATTATATAATGGTGATGTTTATGAACAAACCCCGAATAGTCATCTGTTGAATTCTCCGGAGAAAATAAAATTATCAGTTAGAAAAACCACCGAACAATTTATAAAAGAAGCAAATATAGTACATGATAATAAGTTTAGTTATGATAAAACAGAATATATTAAGAATCAAATAAAAGTTATTATAACCTGTCCGATCCACGGTGATTTTAATCAAAGACCGCTTTCACATATACAAGGTAATGGTTGTCCACATTGTAATGAATCAAAGGGTGAAAAGGAAATTACAAAGTTTCTTAGTAAATATGATATAAATTATGATAGACAGCATAAATTTCCAGATTGTAAAAATACATATCAACTACCATTTGACTTCTATATTCCTTCTATGAGGACATGTATTGAATTCGATGGGGAACAACATTTTCAACCAGTAGAACATTTTGGTGGATTAAAAGCATATGAATCATTAAAAGTAAACGATAAAATAAAGAGCGATTATTGTGAAGATAATTATATTAATCTAATTAGAATTAGATATGACCAGATTGATGATATTTATCAAATCCTTTGGAATAATTTGAAGTCATAATTTAATATATAATTATATGAAATACTTAAAACTATTTGAATCTGATTGGTCTGGTTCTGATGAACTTGTTAAGGAATATTCTTTCTCAAATTTTGAAAAAGCTAAAGACTTTGTAAATAAAGTTGCTGAAATTGCTGAGAAAAATAATCATCATCCACAAATTATTTGGAATTATAACAAAGTTAAAATTACTTTAGTAACACACGATTTAGGTAAAGTAACTGATAAAGATACAAAAATGGCAAAAGAAATAGATGAAATAAAAAACCTCTCAAATTGAGAGGTTTTAATTTATTCTACTGTTTAGAAATTAATCTTGATACATATCATTTACTGATATTGGGCATTTACCAGTATCGGAAATTACAAACTTTCTAAAATTATTTGCGTCTTTTCTATTTTGAAATAAAAAACCAGGCCAATATTCATCTTCATCTGGTAAAAATGGTTTTATCCATAACTCATTATCTTCAAATTTTGAAGATATTTTGATAGTAGATGGTCCGTTTGTTAATGTAACTGTAACATCACCATCTCCATCTTCTTCACATTCTATTATTTTATAAGTACCATCGATCTCAAAATCATCACAATCAAAATATATTTCATAATCATTTGGATCTATTCTATCAATTGTACCTTTTGACATTTTTATTGAGTGATCGAATAATTCTTTAGCTCTTCTCTCATGTCCTTTTTCTTTTAACTTAGAAGCTGCAGAAGCATAAGTCTCTGGATTTAATTCTTCAAATAGTTTTAAATGTTTCATAATATTCTTTTATTATTCTTTTGTTTCTTCTATATCGGATTCTAAATCTTTTTGGTCAAACTCAAAATAAATATCTAATACTTCTATAGTTTCTTTATCGGATTTATTAAAACTAACTTTTTTATTACCTAAAGAAATTTTACCATTTCTAATTAATTCAACTAATGGTTCTTCACTATTGAATTTATTCATATCATCTTCTGTTATTTCAATCTCAGAGTCAAAGTTTGTTTTACTCTCACCAATTCTACTAGATGCAGTTTGTGATGTGCCGCCAACATTATTAGTAGTAGGAACTCTATCATTTTGATTAGATAGATTTTGTTTATCAGAATTTGCCATAGAAGAGAATTTGATATCTTTTCCAATAGCTTCTGGATTCTCAACAAAATATTCAATTGCTTTTTCTCTTACTTCATCAAAAAGTGAATCCATTTCTTCAGATTTAAGGTCTTTTGGTGGTTCCATTCCAACCACTTTAAACATATCTGCAAAATCATTACTTTTTAATTTATCATCAACATATTCAGTTGCTTGTTGTTTAACTACTGGATTATGTTTAGGTAAAAAGTCAATTGCAGCTGTATCACGATTATTATCGGTTACAAAATTTTCGTATTTCTTTATCCATTTCATACTGTATATATAAAATTACAAAATGGATAAATAATTTTAATTTTATGATTTAATTTATTCTTTATATATTTGTGATAATAATTATGTTGAGAAGAAATATAAAATATAGTAATGAAATCAATCTCTATCTTAATGGTAAAGAATACTCATATAAATTTCATTCTGATAAATTTAACACTCAACATTTCCTAATTCCAAGAACACATCTCAATTTATTTGAAAAAGACCTAAAACAAATTCCACTCTCAATAGTTTATAAATCCGAAGGTAAGTTTTACTGTTTTGAACCACTTTATCCAAACTCAGTAGTTGATTTTAGCTTTTATGAGAATATTTGGGGTTATGAAGACTACTTTGAATTCAAAGTAACTGGTAAGAGTAAGTTGATGGATGAAGTAGATATAAGAGATTTTAGAATTAATACAATATTAGAAAATGAAATTTAATAAAAGTTGTCTATTTAAAAAATAGTCAGTATATTTGTAATATGAATATATGGTTTACATCAGACACGCATTTCTCACACACTAATATAGCTGGTCCAAAAATTTCAAATTGGAAATCTGGATTCAGAACATTTGAATCTGTTCACGAAATGAACAAAACACTAACTGAAACTATTAACAAATATGTTAAAGAAGGAGATATTCTCTACCATTTAGGTGATTTTTGTTTTGGTGGACATCAAAAAACTCCAATTTATCGTCAAGGTTTGAATGTTAAAACAATCCATTTGATTCGTGGAAATCATGATGAACATATTGATTTATATTCAGATCAATTCAGTAGCATCCAAGATGTCTTGAATATACAACACGGTAAAACAAAATTTTTCTTATCGCACTATTCACATCGAGTTTGGAATGGAAGTCACAAAGGAATAATTCATCTTTATGGTCATTCACATGGTTCAATTGAGGACTTTAACAAGTCTATGGATGTTGGAGTGGATGTTGCATATCGAATGTTTGGCGAATGGAGACCATTTCATATAAATGAAATAATAGACATTATGAGTAAAAAAATTATTTCACCAGTTGACCACCATGAATGATCCATTTGACGACTTATTCAAACCCATTAAACGGGTTAAACACACAACACGCGTAGTGCATCACAAAAAGGATGACTATGATGTGTTTATTGCACGCCCATCAAAATGGGGTTGTCCTTTTACGCATATAAAAGATAGAAACACACTGGCTAAATATGTTTGTAAAAACAGAAAAGAAGCCATTGGCAAGTACAGAGAGTATTTAGAGCATGGTGAAGGTCAACACTTATTAAAAGACTTACACGAGTTAAAAGATAAAGTACTTGGTTGTTGGTGTAAAAATGAAGGCGGTGGTGGAAAATCTTGCCACGGTGATGTACTTGTAGAACTAATTGGAAAATATTGCATATGATAGACTTATTTGAAACACCTAAAATAGATTTAACTAAATTAACAAACCATTCTGGTGGTGCTGAAGGAGCAGACACTTATTGGGAAAAAATTGGAGAAGAATTTGGTGTTAAAACCAATGCTTACTCTTATAAAACAAAGTATCATCAATCACCAAATAAGGTTGAAATATCTGATGAAGATTATGAAGATGGTGTAAAAGAAATTAAAAGGGCCAATATTATATTGAATAGATATAAAATTGATAAGTTTATGAACTTATTAGCTCGTAATTGGGCTCAAGTTAAATACTCTAATCAAGTTTTTGCCATTGGTCAAATTGTTAACCCTGGTCAAAAAGGTAGTCGTGGATATGCTTCTTGTGCTAAATATCAGTCGGTAGATGGTGGTACTGGATGGGCAATTTCAATGTCCATACAAAACAAGAAGGATATATATGTCTATGATCAAATAAAACTAAAATGGTTTAGATGGTCTTATTTATCTATGAGTTTTATAGAGTTAGAAGAAACTCCAAAGATTAAAACTCAGAACTTTGCTGGTATCGGCACTCGTCAAATAAATGAGGCAGGTATAAAAGCCATTAGAGAAGTTTATGAAACAACTTTTAAGCAATAATTGATATAAACAAAATTAAATTAAAATATTACAATGGAAAAGGTGCCAATGACCCGTGATGGGTTTAACAAAATGAGTGAACAATATCAACATATGAGAACTGTTGAATTGAAAGAATGCCTACAAGCACTTACTGATGCTCGTGATAAAGGTGATTTATCAGAAAATGCTGAATATGAAGTTGCTAAACAAGCCTTAGATGAATTGAATAACCGAATGTCTAAAATTAGTACATTGTTGGCTAATGTTCAAATTGTTGAAGGTGCAGTTGATGATGGCACAGTACAAATGTTGACTTATGTTAAATTTAAAAATCTTAAAACAAAAGTTGAAACCGAATATAAAATTGTACCAGAACATGAAATCTCCTTAAAAGAAGGAAAGATTTCTTCACTAAGTCCAATTGGTAAAGCTCTTATGAGTAAAAAATCAGGTGATATTGTATCAGTTGATATTCCAGCTGGTAAATTGGAATTAGAAATCCTAAATGTAAGATGTAGATAATGAATCAAGTAAGAATTGTAGAAAACAAAATATCATTTGACTTTGACGGAACTTTAGAAGATGATTTTGATGGAACTCTAAATAAACAAAAAGAAGAAGTCCAGTCAATTTGTAAAGAATTGATAAGACAAGGTAAAGATGTTTGTATCATTACTAAAAGATATGGTCATCCAAGTTATGGTGAATCAGCAAAAGTCTATGAGTTAGCCAATCAATTAGGTGTTCAAAATGTTTACTTTACTGACCGTGAGTTAAAACATGAAAAAGTATTTGAATTAGGAATTGAAGTTCATTTTGAAAATGCTGAGTATGAATGTGGTGTGATTCAACAAAAGAATCCATCAACACTATTGATACACGTTGAGGATCCATATTGGAGAGATTTAGTTTATTAATATGCACAGAGTAAGAGAAAATATTAAACCAGGAATGAAAGTCTTAATTGTCTTGAAGAAAGACCAAAAGACTGGAACTTTAACTGAAGGTGTCGTTAAAGACCTTTTGACAAAAGTACCTAAACACCACAGAGGTATTAAAGTTCGTTTAGAAGATGGACAAATTGGAAGAGTTCAACAAATAATATTATGATAGGATTATATGATAAATGGATTTTTATAGCCAAATCTCAAAAGATGGGAACTAGATTCACTATTGACTTTGTAGATATTTGGAATGGAACACAAGATGATTTTATAGCTAAATATCACAAGCTTTATCCAAATTACCAAATACATATATTTAGACACCCAAAAAAGGCAATGAGTGGAGTATTTAGACATTCAATTGAAGAGTGGATGAAAACCTCACCAGAGTTTAAACAGTATTTAAGAGATTCTAAAATTGATGAACTTCTTTCTTGAATCCGAATATAACAGAATATGAAAAAAACTATTTTTGTGAATCTTTTTGGAGGGCCTTGTGTTGGAAAATCGGTTTTATGTGCTGGTATATTCTCACAATTAAAAATAAAAGGAATTGATTGTGAAATGGCTCTTGAGTATGTTAAAGATTTAGTTTGGGAAGAATCTTTTGAGAAAATTAAAAATCAAGTTTATATTTTTGGCAAACAACAAAACCGACTTTTCCGTTTAAATGGTAAAGTTGATGTTGTTATCACTGACTCACCTTTACTTAATTCAATTGTTTACTATAAAGGAAAAAACCCACATTTCTCCGATACAGTAATGTATGAGTTCAAACAATTAAATACCTTAAACTATTACCTAGTTAGAACATTTGAATATGTAGATAATGGTAGAATGCAATCACTAGAAGGAGCTAAACAAGTTGATAGAGATTATAAAGAACTTATTGAGTATAATAAAATTGAATATACTGAATTAGAAGCTGGTATTGAAAATTTAGATAGAATTGTAAATGATATAATGAAAATATTACAAAATGGCTGATATTAAACAAATAAAATCAGTAGAAATGCAAGAAATCATAGACTTTTATCACTTTATAGAAGATTATGGTCATATTTTCTATGATGATCCTTCTATACTTAATGAACCTTTCCTTAAAATAATAGAAGGAATAAACGAAATAACAGAAATTGTAAATAGTAATTACTCAAGATGATAAATCAAATATTTAATGAAGATAATATGGAGACCATGAAAAGAATGGATTCCAAATCAATTGATGGTGTTGTCACGAGCCCGCCATATAATATCTCTTCTAAAAGAAAAGATATGTACTACAATACTGGATACTCTGATATAGATAATCATACTCCAGAACAATACTTAGAAATAAGAGTAAATGAATTCAAAGAATTTCAACGTATTATTAAAGATGATGGTGTTATTCTTTATAACATTTCTTATATACACGAGAATCCAAGTTTACCTTATCAACTAATTAATAAAGTTATTAGTGAAACTAATCTAACTATTGCTGATGTTATTTATTGGAAAAAGAATAACGCTATTCCATTTCAAACATCACCAACCAAGTTAAGTAGAATTGTTGAACCAATATATGTTTTTGTAAATAAAGACAGATTGTCTAACTTTAAGACTAATAAACAAGTAAGTAAAGTCAATCAAAAGACCGGACAAAGTTTCTATAAAAACTATACTAATTTCTTAGAAGCAAAAAATAATGATGGTGTTAAATCAACATTAAAAGCTACTTATTCAACCGAATTGGTAACAAAGTTAATAGATATTTACTTTCCTAAAAACTCCATAATATATGATCCTTTTATGGGAATCGCGACCACTGCTAAGGGGTGTTTATCAATGAGTTGTAAATTCATTGGATCAGAAATTAAAGAAGAATATTATAATCAAACATTACATATATGGGCTACACAAGATATTATGAAGTAAAAGGTCAAATTGATTTACAGAAATTTGAAAAATATTCAGAAGATTGTAAGGTAGTTTGTGATGAGATTACTAAACAAACTGGGCATGGATTAGCTGGGTGGAATGGTGAAGGCAAACCTCGTTTTGAAAATGATGCAATTTCTTTCAATGGAGTAGGTGATTTATCTCACGAAACATTTGGTATTAGTGCTGAAACTACTGGTTTCCAATTTACTAAAACTCAAAGAAAACCATACGACCGTCATGTTTTGGCTTGTTTATTATTGGCTAAAGAATATTTTGGAGAAAATATTCGAGTGTCTTCTGATGGTGATAATGCCGATGTAGAAGTAGAATCAATGATTTTAGAATTTAAAAGAGATAATAAAATAAATTTACTATTGGAAAGTTAAAAAATTTGTCCTATCTTTGTAATACAATAATGACAAGAGAAGACAAATGGTCCCATCGTTCAATGGAAGGACATAACTCTTCTAAAGTTAGTATAGTGGTTCGAATCCACTTGGGACTACAAAAAAAAGACCTCAATTAATTGAGGTCTTTTTTATTTCTATTAATTTGGTCATGTATTTCCCTATGACAATTTGAACAAACAAGGATACATTTATCTAATTCTTTTTTAACCATATCATCAAATTTATATCTTTTTAGTTGAGATGGGTTAAAGTCTTTTTGTTTAGGATCTATATGATGAAACTCTAATGCTCCAAAATACTTATTGTAACCACATTGTGTGCAGCAACCACCTTTGTAGTCAATCATTTTTGATTTTAAATCTCTCATTCTTTCTAATGTTTGGTCGCTGGTGCAACTCTTACAATACACTGAACTATTTTTTTTACCTCGTCTATTGTAAAATTCTGATGTTTTTTGGTCTTTTTTACATCTTGGGCAAAATCTATACTCGCCGTATTCTTTAATTCCTTGGTCTTTAAAGTTAATAAAATTTGTTTTTAGACCATGTTTTTTTATCCAATAGAGTATAGTTGTTTGTGATTTATTGGCTAATTTAACAATATCATTTGTTGATAGTCCTTTTTTTAGATAATCTTCTAGTACTTCCTTTTCCATAGTTTAGTTATTTTTTATTTTATCCCCTTAACTATATATTAAAAATAGTTTTTAAATTTTGAAAACTAATTCGTATATTTGTAATATATAAAACTATGAAACAGAACGCAAAATCTTTATTACTCTTATTACTCTAACTGAGTACTGAGAGAATTTTGCCTATGAAAATCTAACCCTCAGTATGTAAATACTGAGGGTTTTTTAGTTTAAAAAATAAAAATAAGAATATGAAATATATTACACCTATGTTCCCCTATCCATCCGGTAACGGATTGCATATTGGACACTTTTATAATTACGCAATTATGGACTCTTACTGTCGATACTTTAGATATCGAGGTGAGGAAGTATTCCAACCATTTGGTTATGATGCTTTTGGATTGCCAGCTGAAAACTATGCTAAGAAAGTTGGTCGAGATCCAAGAGATGTTACCTATGAGAACATAGACCGTTTTCGTTCACAAATGAGTAAGATGAATACACAATATCAAGAATTGTTGATTACATCTGATCCTTCTTATCAAAAGTGGACACAGTGGATATTTACTAAATTGAAAGAACACGGATTGGCTTATAAGAAAGATGGTGAAGTTAACTGGTGCTCATCTTGTGAAACTGTATTGGCCCGTGAACAAGTAAAAGATGACCACTGCGAAAGATGTTCTACTAAAGTAGAAATAAAGTCAATGAATCAGTGGTATTTTAAGATTACAGATTATAAAGAACGTTTGATTAAAAACTTGGATTGGATAGATTATCCAAAGTCAACCATAAATGCACAAAGAATGTGGTTGGAAAACTTGCATGATTGGTGTGTGTCTCGTCAAAGAAGTTGGGGTTGTCCAATCCCAGTTGATGGTGAAACAGATACATTGGATACCTTTGTAGATAGTTCATTTTACTTTATTAGATATTGTGATCCTAATAACGAAACTGAAATCTGTTCTAAGGAAAAATATAAACAAGTTGATGTTTATGTTGGTGGATCGGAACACGCTTGTATGCACTTGATTTATGCAAGATTTATTAATATGTTCTTGTATGATATTGGTGTGGTTAGTGAAGAAGAACCATTTAAGAAAGTAATTCACCAAGGTATGATATTGAACAATGGTGAAAAAATGAGTAAGACCAAAGGTAATGTTATTAACCCAGATGATTATGATTCAGATGAATTGAGATTCTATATGATGTTCATTGGTCACTACTTTGATGGTGGGTCTTGGTCAGACCAAAATATCTCTGGTATTAAAAGGTTTATAAATCGATTTAAGGAATGGATGTCAAGAGAAGGTGATGATGTAATTGATATTGAACCATTTAAAAAAAAAGTATTTGGATTTACTGAGACGTTTAAGTTTAATAAAGTAGTAAGTGAGTTTATGACTTTGGTTAATCAACATAGAACAAAAAATATCACACCAGAGATTAAAAAAGAGTTGGTTGATATCATAAGAGTGTACATGCCAAATATCGATGAAAAGTTGTAAAAGTGGAAATTTGTTAATATATTTGCACAGTATATAGTTAATATATACTTTATTATGATTAACAAATTTTCAAAAATTATGGAAAGTTCTTCAAATCCAGTCAAGATTGGTTTAGATTTTCATGGTGTTATAGATGCGATGCCGGAATTCTTTGCATTCTTTACATCTGCAATTATTAAAGCCGGAGGAGAGATACACATATTAACAGGTGGTCTAACAAATGATGATAAGAAAATATTAGACCAATATAAAATTAAATATACTCACTTCTTTTCTATTACTGATTATCACAATGAAAGGGGCACACCAACATCTGGAACACATCCAAAGTATGGATTCCCAATGATTAGTGATGAAGAATGGGATAAAACAAAAGGAGATTATTGTCGTAGAGAAAGAATTGACTTTCATATTGATGATACAACAGCTTACAATGATTACTTTACGACACCATTTTGTCGTTTATGGTCACATAACAATCACCCAAAAAGTGATGCAAAAGATCCAAGACACTTACTTTAAAATTAAAAAATGAAAATTAGCGCAGGAACAGCAATCCTTTATAAAAATAAAATACTTTTAGGTCATCCAACTTCATTGCCTTGGTTGAATTCATTTTCTCCACCAAAGGGTGGTGTTGATGAAGGTGAGACTTATTTAGAAGCGGCCATTCGTGAGACAAGAGAAGAAGTAGGTATTAATATTATCACATCTCAAATATCTAATTTAGATAGTCCAATAGAATTTCTTTATATAAATAAGAAAGGTGAATTATTTAAGAAATGTTATATTTTCATTGTTAAGATTAATGAACTTTCCGAAATCGGTCTCGATAATGAAACTTTAGATAAGTCACAATTACAAGCAACTGAGATTGACTATGCGAAATTCTTTACAAAAGAAGAAGCTATGAATAAGATATTTTTTCGTTTTCAACCACTTTTAAATATGATTTAATGAATTGGATTCAATTTTACAATGAGCCTAAGTTTGAGGTAGTTCAGCCTCATAAATATATTGGACCTTTAAGTAAAAGGGAGCTGAGAAATATGTGGTCTAACTTTCAATACTATTCAATTAAAATTAAATTTCCAAAAGACTTTGATATTAAAAGGCTAAAGGGTAGATTTACTACAAATTATAAATTTAACAACAATTATTATAGTGCTCACTTTGAAATAGTTAATGTTCGTGGACTATCTACAAGTGGGAACTTTAAGGTACTTAAATTAGAAATAGAAGGGTTTGACCTGACGGAAGTTCCTTTACAAACTCAAAGAGATTTTATAATATCCGACTTAATAGAAAATGAAAATTAAACAATATAACTTTATCAGAGGTGGATCTGTCTCTGGTAAAACTCTTTTTACACAAAAGTTAGTTCATTGTCTTGCTAATAAAACAATTTATTATAACTTAGATGGAACAAGTCTTTTTTCTGGAACTGAAAAAAATGGTAAACAATTTACCATAACTATACAGAATCCAACTTTTGGTAAATTATTAAGAGATATTAGTACTTTTAATGAGAATCTATATGAAATGTGGAATATAGTAATTGATCCAATTACAGTTCTACCCTCACAAAAAGATGATTTTTATATGTTTGTACAATCTCTTCCAAAGAACCACCGTTACTTTTTTACTACGCAAATACATCCAAATAGTATTGATGATTACTCCAATATAGAGTGTAGAAATGAAACACTGAGAGATTATAGAGATTCATTTTTACTACCTGATAACTCTATTTCGGTTTTTAATACTTATAAAAATGATAATGATATTTTGGTATACAACTATAATACAAATGAATCATATAATTTAGGAGATGTTGCTCAAATCATTCGTGATATAAAAATTAATGAAGTGTTAAGTGTTTAGTGATTATAATTATAAAGTAGAAATTGAAGAAAAAGAAATAAATTTAGATAATCCTATTTTTGTTTATTATTTAGATACTCGTGGTATAACGAGACAGAGATTGGAAGAAACGGCTCATCAAATTAATAGAGTATTTCCAAAAAATGTAACTCTTTGGATTGTTCCATCTGAACAACCATCTAAAATTGAATGTGTTTATGGTGGTAAATTAAGAGTAAATAAATTAAAAGAATTGCATTCATTAGTTAGTGATATTCATACTGAATTAGATAATAGTTCAGACTTCTCTGAATTTAAGATAAAAGTAAGAGATTTATTATTAAATAGCATATTAAGTGAGGAATCATAAAAGTAAACAAGAAATATTAGATGACTTATCAAAGAAGGAATTCTTTGATGAAAAAGAAGCTTATTCTAACTTTTTTGAATTTTGGTATGATGGGTGGTATCCGAGTGATGATCACTATGATCATTACAGTCACTACTTTGATATGTGGCTAGAAGATCCACAAAGACTCAGAGACGAGAAGATAGATGAACTTTTGGACATATCTAAGAAAAATAGAGTAGGTGATTTTTTTCCAAAAGATTTTGGAGATAAGTAAAAAATGATTATCTTTGTATAAATAATTAAAACAATGGATATCAATACAGTTATTTCGGACATTTTAGACAATCCAAATTTTGATACAAACTCATTTGGAGATTTAATGATTATGTCTCAAGAGTTTGAGGCACAACTTTTAATGGAAGAATTTAATAAATAAAATATGGTCGGGTGGCCGAGCATTTAGGCGGAGACCTGCAAAGTCTCTTACGGTAGTGGAAATCTATCTCCGACCTCAAATAAATCATATTATTATGACAATCGAGAAACGAATTGAAGCAGACTTCATGAAAGCATTCAAAGAAAAGAATGCTGAAGTAAAATCTTTACTTAGTACAGTAAAGGGTGAAATGCAAACTATGAAAAAGAATTTGGTGGTTGAAAATCTATCAGATGAAGAATCTACTAAGATTTTAGGTAAATTTGCCAAAAATCTTAAAGAAAACATTCGCCTTATGAATGATGAAAAATCTAAGATGGAATTAACCATTATCGAATCTTATTTACCAAAACAAATGAGTGAAGATGAAGTTAATGCTAAGTTAGACGAAATCTTAGCTTCTGGTGTTACTAATATTGGTCAAATTATGAAAGAGTTCGCTCAACTTCCAGTTGATAAGAAAATGGTATCAGAATTGGCTAAAAAGAAAATGGCATAAATGATAACCCTTGAAAAAGTAAGACAGGCCATCCAACTAACTATAGAATTGGATGGTTCTTTGTCTTTAAACTTTACCCCAAGTAAATCAATTTATGATTCTGATGAATTGTATAATCTTTACTATGGTGGGTGTTCTAAAATAGAAATAACTAAAAGAGGGATAAAAGATCCTAATTGGAATTATATAAAATTCAATGGTGAAAACTTTGAGGAGATATCACAATTGGTTTATGATTACTTAAAAGATGATGTTAGTGTAGCAATACAAAGAGCTTTAAGTAATTTGAAATGGGAAGCTGAAGAACTCAAATATTTTGATGGACCAGAGAATGAATGGAAGTGGAATCTATTCAAAGATGAAGTGCTAAAAAACAAAATCTAAAATATGTATAAAGGAAATATAGTTTTATTAGGACAACCGGGTAGTGGTAAGGGAACATTAGCCAAACAATTAAAAGAAAAGTATGGTTATTCACTTATCACAACTGGAGACATTTTACGTGCTGAGAAAAATTCTGATTCTGAAATCGGGAAACAAATTAAAAACCTTATTGGAAAAGGTAATCTTGTACCAGATGAATTGATAAATCAAATTATCCAAAAAGAAATTCCTAAGACAAAAGAGCCATTTATCTTAGATGGTTTTCCAAGAACTGTACCACAAGGTGAATTTTTAGATAAAATCACTGATGTTGGATTAGTAATCTATTTAGAGGTTACTGATGAAACTATCCAAGATCGTATTTTAGAACGTGGTAAAACATCTGGTCGTGAAGATGATCAAAGTGTTGATATTATTCAACGTAGAATTAAACAATTTAAGGGAGAAACATTTCCTTTAATTGATTTTTACAAAGCTAAGAAAGTTTTGACTTATGTTGATGGTGAGGGGTCAATTGATGAAGTATTTGAAATGGTAGAAAATATTTTAAGAATTTGGAGTTGAGTTTCTTAACTCCAAATCTTTTTTATAGTAATCATACATTTCACCAAATTCCTTAATTAGAGAAACATATCTCATATAACTAAATCCTTGTGTGTCCACTAATAATCCACAGTCAATATTTTTCATTTGAAATCTGATGATAAATATTTGATATGGTATTTTAAGTGTTTCAAAAAATATATAATTATTCTTAGTTATATTACCACTATATAATTCATCATATATTGTTTTAAATTCTAAATCTGTTATAGAACCATCGTTTTCTGGTTTATCAAAGACCTCATTTAAGTCGGTAACATTATAAACCGGAAGTTTGAATAAGGCTTTTAATACATCATCACTTAAATCATCTAAATCAACTGAAGCGTTTTCTTCTACTTCTTCCCAAGACATTGGTTTACGAACAGATGATATATCTTGAATAAGATTCATATCATTTCCAGTAAAACCATCTGGTATCATATTGTGTTTGTTTTCCGACTCTGATTCGTTAAATTTTTTTAAATATTTCATAGTCTATATATTTGTTTTATCAAATTTTATTTTGTTGAATTACAAATCATGTGTTCACAAATTTCGTCTAACCACTTTCTTCGTAAGGATATTTGATATGCGGTAGTGGATTTTTTTTGAAACTCACTTCTTGATTCATATCTAACTGATTCTTCTTTACATCGTTCTTTGGTCCAATAACCCTTTGGTTTAATTTCTTTTTTTTTCATATGAGCACAAACATCATCCAACCATTTATTTTTCCTACACGCTCCGTATGCAGAACTATAAACATCGCCAAATTCTTTCCTATTTGAAAAAAACTCAGCTACCTCTTTACACTTTTCTTTTGTCCAGTATCCGGAATGTTTTTTTGTCCTATTCATATGTGAACAAAGCTCTTCTAACCATTTGTTTCTAACCACTGCTCTATATGCAAGTGATTTTTTTTTAAAGTCTGAAACATTTGTATATTTTAAAGCCTCAATTTTACATTTTTCTTTTGTCCATTTTCTAATACCTCCACCACATGCTCCAGTTTTGGCAGAATTCAATAATTTCCACCCATTATCTATATAATACTTCGCGTATTCTGATTCTTTATTTTTAGCACTTTCGATGTCAATATAATCAGTGAGCTGTTTGAGAATTGCAATATCTTGAGTTATTTTTGAATGTTGAAATACTGGTCCTCTTTTATTGTGTTGTTTTTCTCTGCAATCCATATTAAATGTTAATCCAACATATGCGAATTTATCTGAAAACTCATAGACATATACACATCTTTTGAATTTATTTCCGAAATATTTCATGTGTTGACATATTTCATCAAGCCAATCTTTATCCCATGCTTTAGAATAGGCTGAAACACTTTCTTTAGAAAATTCACTTCTAGTTTTGAATTTTAGAGCTTCATCTTGACATTTTTCTTTTGTCCAATATTCTTTTGGTTTCTTTATTTGAAACATATGACTACATATTTCATTTAACCAACCATTAGAGCGAGATTTATTATATGCGCTAGGTGAGTTTATTATAAATTCTTTTTTAGTGACATATTTAGATGCTTCTTTTTGACATAATACTTTAGTCCAAATAGTTTTCATATTGTTCATAATTTTATTGTATATATTAAAAATAATAACTATCTTTGTGTAATGAAATATGAATCATTAAGATATATTTATCCTTGTAGACCAGCTAATGCAATTCCTCCGGAAGAACTAAACTACTGGGACAAATCAAATTTGATGTTGGGTCAGTTGAAAATGAATGGTAGTAATACTTTAATTTTCACAAATGGTGATACTGTTCGTGTTATGGGTCGTCACAATCAAATTTTATCTAATTTTCAAATTTCAAGAGACGAAATTATAGATGGTTTATATAACACGTTGAATCTTAAAGGAAAATGGATAGTTTTGAATGGTGAAACATTAAATAAGTCTAAACTTGATGAGAGAGGACTCACCTTCAATCAAAAATTAATACTTTTTGATATTTTAGTATTTGATTCAGAATACCTTGTAGGTAAAACTTTCCAAGAGAGAATAGATATTCTTGATTCTATGTATGGACAGAAATCATCTGATAAAGAATACTTACACGGTATATCTAATAATATATACCACATAAAGTCACATTATGATAATTTCAAAACCTTGTTTGATATCTATACAAAAATTCCGCTTGTGGAAGGATTAGTTCTAAAAAGAAAAAATGCTAAGCTTGAGATTTCAACTGGTGAAAAAAATAATTGGAGATCGCAAATAAAGTGTCGAAAGCCAGAAAAAAATTACAAATTTTAATATGAAAAAACAAGATAAAGATTTCTTTGAATCTTTGGGTGTTAAGTTTAACGGAGGAATTGGTGAAAAATATAATATATTTGCTTTAGAACAAGGTATTTTAATTGCAGAAGCTTTAGAAACCAAGGATAAAATTATAGAGTTTAAAGATTTGGATTTCGATGAACAAAAGAAATTAGTCCCAGGACTATCGGATGAACATTCGGGAAATACCTTTGGATTGGCATTAAGAAGTGCAATTGCTTACTTGCCACAACTTTTAGTAAATAAAAGAGATGATGAAATTGAAACAATAATCAAATTTTAATTTTGTATATTCTTAACTTCCCAAAAATCTAATGGGATGTGGTCATTTAATATTTGTTCAGTTACTTCATCAAACAAATTCCAATTATTGCCTAAAACTTCTCTAAGCGACTGTACTGTTTTTTCACCTTCTTTACTGCCATAGTAAACATTTTCATCGGGTGAATAAACCATAAACATATCATAATCTTTTCCTTTAGCTGTTACTTCTAATGGAATAATAAGTAATGATTGTTGTAAAACAACCTTTACAGCCTTTACTTCAAAGATATGTGCGTCATATACTTCGTTAATTTCTTTTTCATCAAAGAAGTAATCTTTATCATCATGCGTTTTAGCTAATTGGTCTAATTTAAGAGCCTTTGCTAATTCTGGATCTAATAACTCTTCAAATAAAAGAACTTTACTTTCATCTAAATTTCTTCTTCTTTCAATTTTATTGAATCCAGAAATATCGCCTCTTTTTTGTAAGGTGTGTAATATTTGAATTACTGTATTTAAATCTAAGTCAGTTTCCTTAGAAATAAATTCTGGATCTTGTGACACATCTTGCCAGTACTCTAATACATTTTCCATGTCGTTAAGTGTAAAATCTTCATATTGATAATCCATAAAATATCTTATTTTGTAATCATATATATTAATTCTTCTAAACTTATTTTTAATATATAAATAAAATACAAAGATTATAATGAAGAAATTTACTAATATTAGACCAGAGGAAGAAAAGAAATTTGTAAAAGATGATGTTTTATATGATGATGAACATATAAAAATTGTTAAGTATGAAGATTGGTCAGTTTTGACTGGTAAAGATTGTGTTATATGTATTCCATATCTAATTGAATTAAATCAATTTATTATTAGACAAGAATATATACCAACATTCAAATATATCGAAGGCCAAGAATTGCATTTATCTTGTGTTGGTGGTGGTATTGAAATCGGTGAAACTCCTGAGGTTGCTCTTTTAAGAGAATTACAAGAAGAAGCTGGCTTAGTTTTAAGAGATAACTTTAGAATTGAATTTGATAAACCACTTTTCTTGGGAAAATATTCTTCTGTTAAGTGTCATATTTGTATTTTACCACTTAATGAAAATGATTATCATGAAATTGCTATCAAGGGTGATGGTACAAGAGCGGAAAGTTTAAGTCAAACAGCTAAAATAGATGTTAAATACTTATCTTCTCTAAATCCTTCGGATCTTACGACTGAATATATGTTAATGAAATTTAAAGAATATTTAAACCTTAAATAATTATTTTTGGTGTTCCATTTGCCATTTTATATCAGCTCTTGCTTCTTTATTAAACTCTTTATCATCAACATCTGCATAATCCGATAGTCTTGGATTAAGTTCTACCTTATCTTTATTATTATAAAACCATTCACCAATTTCATCTTCTACACTACCCAAATCAAATAAGTCACTAGATTCTAATCTACTTAACCATTCTAAGTTAAAACTTAATCTATAATATGGTCTTTCATAAGTAGTTTCTTTCCAACTTCCTGTAAAAAAATTGGCATCTCTACCATCTCTGTCTTTTGTTCTATATCTTTTTTTCTCTTCTTGGTTAAATTTTTCAATAATAGTGGTTCCTAATTCCTCTTCAACCGATTCATCAAAATCACTCATAACCGCCTTATAATCTTCATCAGCTTTCGCATGCATTGAGTAATCAGCATACTTACTTCTTAATTCATTGTAAATATTGCCTGTTAATTCTTCTTTATCTAAAAATTTACCAAGTTTTCCCCAATTATTACTCCAACGTTCTTTGGGTTTAGTTATTTTTTGAATAAAGTCTTCTAATGAATTATACTCTTCTAAAAATTCTGGGTATTCTACTTTTAATTCATCAAATTCATTAAAACAACATCTTAATAATAAGTCAATTGTTTCATTTTCTAAATGATAAGTAAAAAATGAATCATGGTCTGGATACCAATCTCCACCATGATACCATTGATAAATATCATAATCTGGGTCATCTATTATATCTTTATAGTTGGATTTATTTGGTATAATCCAATCAGATATCCTATCACGTGGAACAGCAATTTGAGCAGAACCTTTTTCAGTAAATCTTGTGTATATATCTTGCGGAATTGAATAATATTCATATATTATCTTATCTGTTAAATTGACATCCTCAAACCAAATTAAATAGACAGATAATGGTTCTTCAACATCTATATCTTCCGATCTAATGGAAATGCCTCCTTGTAACTTTATATCATTGATATCTAGTACTCCACCATTATCTAATACTTTAATCTCTTTGAACTTATTTGAAACTCTTTTCACAAAAGAAGTTAAACAAGTAGTAACATCGTCATTTCCAGTCGTTGATATAGTTTGTATATCAACTGATATACACGGTCTAACATCATAACTGTTGATTAATTCGGTATATCTACCGGTTGATGATTCTAAAAATCCAAAATTAACAGTGATTGAATATCCTTCATCTTCTATTTCAGCTAAGTAATCACGAATATCATCTTCATCTATTGGGTAAAGATTATTGTGAGTTAACTCTGCCTTTGCATACGGAGTATTTTGGAATAAGTCCAATTGTTTATCCTCATTAAATTGTTTCCAACTCTTTATCATGCTTTTAAATTAATTTCGAACTCAATGTAACTACTATTGAATGCACAAGATTCTAATTTTGTGGTATATTTATCACTTTTTAATCTTTTAAGACTTCCTTCAACAATTTTACAAGTTTCTATAAACTGACTTAATTCTGATTCTTTCCACTTCTTTAATTTAATTACCATTTCATTTCTAGCACAATCAATATCTAAATAAAAATCATAATTTAAATCTTCAATTATACTCAAGTACATATCTTCAATTTGATAAACCTCTGGAAACATACTGATTTTCTGTCTAATTTTATGATATAAATCAATTAGATTTTGTGTGAGTTCAGGATTTTCTTTAGCTCTATCAAACAGATATTTGGTAAATTCTTTCATTTCATCATATCCTGTTTCATAAAAAACAATTTGATTTAAATTATATTTACTATGAATTTCGTTAAAATAATTTTCAAGTTCTTTTGATACTATCGAATCTTCACCAAAAAAATATAGAATCTCCTGAGCCATTTCTTCTGTGAATGCCTCAGATGATGATTCATTAAATTTCGACCACTTTTTAATCATATGGTATATATAAAAAAAAGAGAGACTATTTTGTCTCTCTTTTTAAGCTGTTCACTTATTTATTTTTATATTTTAGATAATAATTCTGATTTCTTACTAGAGAATTCATCATCAGTTAAAATACCTGCTGAATGTAAGTCAGCTAACTTTTTTATTAATTCGGTTATATCTTTCCAGTCTTCAGATTTTAACTTTTCCATAATCTTTTTAGATTTTGAAACTTCATTGATTTCTGCTGGTTTTCTACTTTCAGGTAATATTTGAATAATAGTTGAAGAGATATAATGTTTCTCAAACTCCATATCTACCTCAGTGAATTTTTGTTTAGACTTTTCACCTTTTTCAACTCTACCGGTTTCTAAACTATTAGAAAATAAGTTATTAACTGTAGTTCCACCATATGGTACGATAACATCAGATGTATAACTACAATTTATCATATTATTACTTGAGTAAGTATTTGTAGTTGTTGTTCCTATAATAGCATTAGATAGATTTGTAGTTACACAAGTACCATTAATAGTAGGACTTGTACCATACAAAACCGTATATGGGTTACGCCAAGGATAAGGATTGTATGGGTAATGTTTTTCAACAATGATTCTGTCAAACTTCCTTTGCCAGTTATCTAAAGTGATAACATCTTCTTTATAGAAGAATACTTCTAAAAGACCATTGTTTAGTGTAGCATCTAATGATTCTTGACTACCATCAATTTCATATGTTTTGAATATGAACTTCTTTTTATCGTCAATAAAACAATCGAGATAAACTCTTTGACCTGGTTTTACTACTAATCCTGTTTTTGAGATTGATTGACCGTTTAATTTAATATCAGCGAGAACTGAAACGGTTAGTGGGTTAAATAATTCGATTTCAAATTCTTCATTATCTTCTAAGAAGACTTTTCCACTTTTAATTGATTTTCTCCCTTTGTCGTTAGGAGTTACGATCCAAGCATTTGGCTTGGAATTACTTGCAATTTGTTTTGCCATAGTTATTCATTTTTATTTTGGCCTATATCTTTGATTCATTTCTAAATCTCAATGGCATCCTTCTGATACCCGACATAAGTGTAGCGAACAGCTAAGTTATATATTGTAAATTAATCTCTTTGTTTAGTCTTTCTTCTTTTTCTTCTTCCATCTATTATAACCCTTAAAATTAGGATTCTTTTTAGGTGGAGTAGTTCTAAAAGTAACAACCTTTTTCTTGTTAATTGTTGGCATACCGGTTTCATCTTCACCAATTTCTTTGATAACAGTTTTCTTGTTTTTAAATTTACCCATATATATGGTGTCACCAACTTCAACAGGAACTACAATTTTCTCAGTAAGTTCTTCAAAGGTTTTTAAATATTTCATGTAAGTATATATATTAAAAAACCCATCAATTATTTGATGGGTTTTTATTTACCTTGGAAAATCTTTCCCTCTTTCTACCATTTTCATTTCATAACTTTCTGGTTTGAAAAGTTCTAGAGTGTATTTGATAGCACTCTCTACATCAAAGCTTTTACAAGAAAACATATCAATAAATGTATATCCCTTATCTTCAAATGAGTGTATAGATAAATGACTTTCGGCAATAATCACAATACCTGTGATACCTTTATCTTCTGGTACTAATCCAGAATAAGGAAAAACATACGGTTGAGTAATTGGTGTCATTCCAATCATCTCTGGTAGTTTTTTCAAATAATCAAAATGTAGATTATAATTCTCCAAAATTTCTTTTGGACAACCTTTTAAATCTAAGGTCAAATGGGGGCCGAATGGTTCATCTTTCATTACTGTTAAATATTAGTTTTTTTCTTGTTATTAAACAATTAAACTATATATTCAATTATCCATCTTTTTTATAAATAGATTTGTAAAATAAAAAACTTCTACTTATATTTGTATTATAATAATCAAATAAGCGTCTTGAACTTAATCTTATCAGGCGAGTGAGACTTGGCTCTAAACCAAGTGTTTTCGGGTTCGAATCCTGTGGGACGCACAAATTATAATATATAAAAATAAAAAACAAACATTATGAAGTAGATTAACTTAAACGAATCGAAACTTGTCATTATAACCAGACAAGACATCAACCCAGGTTATCAGTGTGTGCAAAGCTCTCATTCACTAGCGGACTTCGCATTTGAACACACAGAAACATTTAAGAAATGGAAAGAAGAATCAAATTCCATTATCTGTTTGTCCGCAAAATCAGAACAACATTTATTACAACTATTTGAGAAGTATTCTCAGATTACACCTATTGTCAAATTTTTTGAACCAGATGTAAATGAATTCACTTCTATCTGTCTCTACGCCGATTCCAAAATCCGTAAGAGTTTATCGCACTTGCCACTAACTCTCAAAAAAGAATCTGTTGCCGTATGAGAATTTTAGACTTTTTTCGTAAAAATAAACCTAAACCAGTTGTAGAATCTTCACCTGAACACTTAGTTATACCAAATCACTATTATACAATTAATAGAAAAGATTATGCTATTGAGAAATCAATTATTTTTCAATCTCAATCATCTGCTGAGGACATAAGACCCTATGGATACACATTAGAAGTTAGGTGGCGAGATAACAAAAATGATGATTGGTATGGGTGGTTGACTTATTGGAATTATAAGATTTATAGTTCTATTCACGTTGCAAATGAATCGGCACACAAATGTTACTTATCATCATCTAAACAAGAATTTGAATGGCGTGTAAGACCTCTTTATGTGATGGATCAAATGGAGTATAGAAACTTCAAAATAGATAAGTTACTAAAAGAGGAAGAACCTAAAGAACCTAAAAAACATGAAATAAAAGGTTGGAAAGTTAAAGAAGATGTTGAAGTAGATTATTCAAATGGTCGTAAATTCAAATATAAAAAAGGCACTTTATTTATTCAACTTGAAAATGGTAATATTATCAGAGTGAATGGACCATCAGAGCCAACGTTTCACGGTGACTCATACCAATTAAAAAACAACTTAATACCTAATAATCAAGTAGTTGAAGTTGAAATTAAGGATGAAAAATGGGCTCATCCACACTTACTAAAAGAATTAAAAACAAAATTTAAATTAAAATAATATGATGTAGATTACACAACAAGAACTCATTCAGAAAATGTCTGAATGTGAACAGACTAAAGGTCAGTCTGTTTTAGACCACGGTATTTCAGTTAAGAACTACCTTTTTGACCTTATTAATCATTTACGAACAGGAACTACATTACAATATGAATGGAAGTTACCTGATTGGGTCTTAGAAAATAAAGACCTTATTCTATCATCTTTAACAGATGATGAAACCTTAGAACTTTATACCACATATCACGATTGTGGTAAGCCGTTCTGTCTTATGGTAGATAGTGATGGAAAAAGACATTTTCCTAATCATGCTCAAGTTTCCTACCAGTATTTTACACAAGTATTTAATAATCCGGTCGCGGCTGAATTAATTCTACATGATATGGATATTCATTTATTGAAGTCCGATGGTGTTGAAGAATTTAGTAAGAACCCTTATGCTCTAACTTTATTGTTAACTGGATTAGCCGAAACACACTCAAATTCACAAATGTTTGGTGGTACAAGTTCACAATCTTTTTTGATAAAGAAAAAAAATATCTTTAAAAGAGGTAAAAATATACTCCATTTCATTAAAAATAAAACGGAAAATTAATATATACTTAAAAAATATAATTATATGAAAAATCTAATATCAAAAAATAATTACTATTCATCTGGAATTTATCAAATAAAAAATATCATTAATGATAATATTTATATTGGAAGTGCTTATAATCTATATGATAGGTTTAGAACACATTATTCAAATCTAAAATTAAATAAACATGATAATCAACACTTGCAAAATTCCTACAACAAATATGGTACTGATTCATTTGTTTTTGAAGTTGTTGAAATATTAGACAGTATTGAAAATATTTATGAGATAGAGTTGAAATATATTGAGAAATATTTTGGTCCGAAATGTTACAACATTAACAAAGAAACCGATCCAAATAAATCACTTGTTGAATATAATAATTGTAGAAAAAAATCAATTACCCTGTTAGATCCTGAGAATAAAGAAGTATCGTTTAACAGCATATGTGAGGCAGCTAGAATAATTAATTGTTCATCATCATTTGTCTCAAGACTACTGAGTGGAAAAAATAAAAGTTGTAAGGGTTGGAGAACAATTGAAAATAAAGATTATGACTATAAAAACTATAGAAAGATTAAGAATAAAGGTGCTAAATTTCACGATGTTAAGCTTTTGGGACCTGACGGTTCAGTATATGGTCCTATATTCAATTTAGAAGAATTTTCAAGGGTTCATAATTTAAATTCATCTGTCTTTTCTAATATAATAAATGGTCGGACAAGATATTGTAATGGCTGGTCTCTTTATACCGAAGATTCAATAAGACCTCTGGAGAAAAATGCCAAAGAATATGATTTTACTCTAATATCACCGAATGGTGATGAATTTAAAAATATAAGAAACCTTACTAAATTTTGTAGAGAGAAAAAACTACCAGTATCATCGATCAGAGATCTTTGTTTTGATAAAAATAAAAAATCCAATTATAAAGGATGGTATGTCAAAAAATAAAAAATAAAAATTAATTATGATAACAGTAGAACAAAACAAGCAAGAAGTAATCAATTACTTAAACAAAACAACAAATCACTTATTCTTAAAGCCAAAAGCAACTTTTAAATGGGGTGACCACAACAAACCAGGTTATTATGAATATGACTATGAAAATACTACTTACTTTAAGTTATTTAAGAAAGAAGACGGATATTATCTTTTAGAAAATGATAGTGTTAGAAAAATTGATATTGACCATTATATTAAGTATTGTGGAAATAATGTTAAATGTGTAATTAGTCATATATTATTTTTGGATAAAAAAGTGAAAAGTATTAAACAAACTAAGAAAAATTTAGAAAAAATTGAAAACCATATCAAATAATGATATGGTTTTCCAATAAAATTTGGAAATACTGAATATATACCTTATCTTTGTAGTAAGAAATAAAGTATCATGTTGGTACTTTAATAATATAATATAAAATGAATATTAAAAACACATTTTTAGCTCTAACAAGTAAAACATATCCATATGGATTTGAAGATGAGCTTGTGAGTTTTTTGCCAAAAGGTCACTATAAAGACCAACACGGAAACTATTTTTATAAAATAGGTGAAAGTAAAACTGCTTTCGCTTGTCACTTAGATACAGCTTGTAAAGACCAAGTAGATGTTATTCATAGATTTGAAGGAGATATCATTAAAACTGATGGTAAATCCATTTTAGGAGCCGATGATAAAGCTGGTGTAACAGTTTTATTGTATATGATTGAAAAGAATGTTCCTGGACTTTACTGTTTCTTCTTTGGTGAAGAAGTTGGTTGTATTGGTTCTGGATTGGCTTCAAGAGATGCCAGCTTCAAAGACTACAATAGAATGATTTCATTTGACCGTAGAGGAACTAATTCAATTATCACTTTTCAATCTTCAAAAAGATGCTGTTCCGAAGAATTTGCTAAAGTTTTAGCAAAAGACTTTAATCAATATGGATTAAAGATGTCTCCGGACAACACCGGTGTTTATACCGACTCTGCTGAATTTACTGGTGTTATTCCAGAGTGTACTAACATTTCAGTGGGTTATTACAAAGAACACACACACGATGAAAGTCAAGATATTTCACACTTGATTAAATTGTGTAACGCTTCTGTTAAAGTTGATTGGGAATCTTTACCAACTAAAAGAGATCCAAAAACAACAGAATATAAGTCATATAGTCACACTGGATCATCTAAATATAACTATGGCAATTATGATAGTTCATCTAAATATAACTATGGCAATTATGATAGTTACTCTTGGGGTAGCTCTGATAGATCTTATTCTTCAAGAGGCAGAAGTCATGGACATTCAAGATCATATGGATATAATGATGATTGGTATGACCAAACACCAAAGCATAATTGGGAAAAAAAGAAAGTAGCTTCTACAAAAGGTGGTAAAGTTTACTATGATGATTTAGATAACGACATTACTGATCAATTTATTGAATCTGAATTGAAAAGTAAAAAATACTATGAGTCTTTAAAACAGATTATATTTGATGATAGACTTTCTTCTCGAGATTTTCAGATTATTAAGGATCAATATTTAGATATTGATGATCCAAGTGATAAAGCTTTCTATGATGAAATGTTATTCTTACTTAAATAGGTCTATAAACTGAAATAATTTTAGAAACTTTTATGTATTCATCAGGAGCATTTTTTATCTTTGACCCAGAGACATTATGTGAAACGAGGTATTTACTGCCTCGTTTTTCTAATATCTTAACTGGTGTTACCATGTGGTTATACCAATACTCAATTAAAACAATATCATCAACTTTATAAAAACTTTTATACTCTAATATAAACTTCATAAAACTATATATTAAAATAATATGGCTAAAACAGTTCGAGTTAATAACAATCTTGTAGTACACCGAGATTTTTTTGATTTCTTGGCAAATACTAACAATATTATTTGCAGTATAATCCTTAATGCTAATACTGAGAGTGGTATTAACTATTTATCGCCGTCTGATAAAAGTGACATGATTTCTTATTTACCAGAATCTAAATTCAAAAATGAAATGGAATTTGATGTTTTTGGTGAAAAAGTTGGTAGGTCTCTTATGAGAGTTGGTAGAGTTGTTTCAAAATTGATAACCGAGGAACAACTTAAACAATATGGTGTTAAGCAATCTCAAATAGAAGATTTTGTTAATTATTATAAATCTTGGTTTGATAAAGAAAATGTTGAGTTTAAAATTGTTGAAGGTGATGAAATTAAAAAATGGTATTTAGACCAAAATTATTTTGCACCATCTGGTGCTTGTATGGGAACAATTTGGAATTCCTGTATGAGATACCGTGAGAGACAATCATATTTAGACTTATATTGTAAGAATCCAAATGTTAAGATGTTGGTAGTGTTAGTTAATTATGGTGGTGTTGAGAAAGTAAGATGTAGAGCCCTTCTTTGGGATGATGTTCGAGTTGCTAATTCACAAGTTGAACTACCGGAAACTATCAAAGTTATGGATAGAATCTATTCTGTTTTTGACTCCGATGTTAAGACATTCAAGAAATGGGCAGAAGATAATGGTTATATTACCAAATGGGAACAAAATGCCAAGTCACATCAATATTTTGATATTAAAGGACATCCTATTAAAATCAAATGTAATCTCAAAATAAGAGAAAAGAATCTTAGATATTATCCATATTTAGATACTTTCCCCTTCTTTGATTTAGCAAGTGGTGTTTTATATAATGATGAATATAACTCTAAATGGGAGTATAGACTGGTACAAGCTAATGGATCATTGACTCCACCAGATCCAGAACCAGAATATGATGATGATGATGGAGCGGAATTGTCTTGGGATGAAGATTAATTACTTAACATCATTCTCTGATTTCCACTTCTCATATCGGTTGACCATTTCAATTAAGAATTTATTTCTTACAATATCTTCTACTTCAAACTTAAAGTTAAAGATTTGATTTCCACCTTGGTGTAAGTCAATGAATTCTAAAAATTTAGAATCTCTTTTCTTAATATCATATTGAGAAACGTCACCCATCATAATTGCCTTTGAATCTTGTCCCAATCTGGTTACCCACAACATTAATTGGGTCATTGTGCAGTTTTGAGCTTCATCTAATAGCATAATTGAGTGATCATAAGTTGTACCTCTCATATAAGCTAATGGCTCAATAACAATCTGTTGATTAGATACCATCCAATCATAAGTTGATTTTCCAATAATTTTTTCAAAGTTAGAAGAGTATGATTTCATAAATGGATCAACTTTTTCTTCTTTGGTTCCAGGTAAGAATCCTAAGTTCTCACCACTTTCTTGTATAGGCTTTGTTAAGATGATCTTATCAATTTTTTGGTCAGCTAATAGTGCTAACGCTGTATAACAAGCGGTAAATGTTTTTGATGTACCGGCTGGACCTTGGCAAACTGTTAAGGTATTATGTCTAATTCCTTTATAGAGTTCATTTTGTCTTGGTGTTAGCTCAATTCTTCTTTGCTCTAACTCTTGTTTAGTTAATCTACCTCTTTTTGAGGAGTTTAACTCTCTAACTTTCTGCATTTCTAGTGCTTCTATTTCCATTTCTCTCCTTCCTAGTTGTTTTTGTTTGTTGTTTGCCATAAGGTTTGATTTTTTGTTTGTGAAATTATCTATTAATATTTTCATGTTCCCTTTTAGGACTATTCAAAGTTTAATATATATGTTTTATAATATGTATTTTGAATATGAAAGACAAGGATAAACTTATATATGACTTGATATTCTCTGATAATATCGACTATAAAATTGATATATCTGAGTATATAGAAGACGTTTATAAGTATGACCGTTTCATAGATGAAATAAAAAGTGTTTTGAAAAAATCAAAAGTGTCTATTATTAAACAAAAAGTTGACTTAGATACAAAAAGTGCAATTTGGAACTTAAAAGTAAAAAGATAAAATATGGCATCAACATCACTGGGAAATATTAGTTGGGTTCGTAATTCAGATACCGGAAAATGGACAAGTAGAGAGGATACTCTATCAAAAGATTCATATGATTCTCTTAAACAAGATTTAGAAAAAGTAAAACTTTACTCTAAATGTCTTAGTGGATCTACTTATTTGCCTATAAACAATTTAGATAATATCTATGATGTCTTAGGACAAGATAAGGTAGGGTTCTATATTGATAATGGACCATCTACTCCTGGTTTACCTACTCCTATTCCATTAAATTCATCTAATTCAGATGAGTTTTATAATAAGTATTTAACAGAAAATGCCTTTACCTTAAAGAATTTATTTACACCAAGTAAACTAATTAGTGACCAATTAAATAATTATTTATATGTTGATGTTGCAACAACAGAAGCACTAACTACTATTGGACAAAATGTTGTTAATCTAACAATTGATAATATCAGATTAAAAGAAGGTCAAAGAGTTTTAGTTAAAGATCAGATAACACAAATAACTCTTCCAACATCTACTGATCCGGATACTTATTTTTCTACAACACAATTAGTTTCTAACTATTATGAGATAGAAAATTTTGTAACTGATATTACTTATAATTATTATAATAGTGATAATGGCATTTATATTTATACTAATAATAAACTAGTTAAGGAAAGTGATTTAGATACATATGATTCTGCTTATAGATATAGTGTTGTTGTTAAGTTAGGAACATCAAATAGAGAAAAACAATATCACTTATCAAGGTTATTAGATGGATACTATCCAATTGATGGTCAAAATATACAATTTTTAGAAAAACACAATTGGGTGTTAAGAAATAGAGTTGATTATAATAATATCTATGATATTAACTATTATGATTTACTAACTCATGGATCACAAGAAATTTATAGCGAAATTGATGGTATTACTTATTCTATACCTAATCGTACTATTGCAGTTGGCGAGTTTGGTATGATTATTAATAATCAAGACCAATTGACTAATAATGCAACATATAGTCAATCACACATAATGAACAATAAGTATAAAGTTAATCTCAACTCAGTTGCGGTTGTTAATGACTATTATTGGATTTGTGGTGATGAAGGTACACTTTTAAGAGTTTCTAAGATTGACTTTTCAATTAAAAGAATTGAGTTAAATGAAACTTCTAATTTTACTTCTATCTCATTCTTTAATAATTTGAATGGTATGGTTGTTGGTAAATATAATACAATCTATTGGACAAGTGATGGTGGTGACCACTGGTATAAAATTGCTTATCCGGAATTTGATTTATATTCATATAACAAAGTTGTTCAATATGACTTTAATCAAGCCTATGTTGGTGGTGAGGCTGGTGTTTTTATTGAGTTTAATTATTCTAGTGGAACTTGGTTAGCCTATAAGAGAAAGATTGCTAAACAATTGAGTTCAATTGATGAGTATTCTTTAGTTGATGATATTAATGATATGTTTAAAACAAATTGGGTTAGACTTAACACAACAACATACTCTATAGACCAATCATCAATTGGTTTTTCTGATAATTTAATTTATACAAATCGTGTAGTTGATAATCTAAATACATTGGAAATATCTATTGATAGTAGATATTTCACAGATGCGACATTCTTAGGTTCTGATTTTTATATAGCTTTACAGATTAGTAATTCATCTGGACCATTGTACACTAATTCAAATTTTGGTTCATCTACTATTGCACCATTCTCTACATATGATTTATATCAAGAACACACCTTTCCAGTAGGAACAAGAATAACTA
>Ga0209400_1000272_pt1 | contig 45164 bp, 65 predicted proteins | sample M_130807_EF_Meta_FD_187313 | JGI IMG/M metagenome (GOLD analysis project Ga0209400, IMG submission 187313) | Freshwater microbial communities from Lake Montjoie, Canada to study carbon cycling - M_130807_EF_MetaG (SPAdes) (version 2) | ecosystem: Environmental > Aquatic > Freshwater > Lake... | reverse complement strand
CGCTTTGCTCGATAAATACCGGTGTTCGTCGGCCCATTCCCACACCGTAAGGTCGCGGTCAGGCTTTAATCCCTCATAAAACGCGGCTTCGTAGGCGTCCATCAGGCTGCAATTTGGTCGTTACTCTGGGCCAACGCTTCCAGCACCGTGCGGATTTCGTCCATCAGGCGCTTGTGTATCTGCGCCGCCTCGGTTTCGTGTGCCAGCTCGTGGGCAATCCGGTCGGGCAGGTTCAGCAGGCCGTCGCGCACAGTGCGGGCAACCTTAAAAGCCGAGGCCTTGATCTTCTCGACCTCCATCAGCTTGCCTTCTGCCTTCTCGAAATCAATTCGCGCCAGCTCGGCCAAGTATTTTTCCTTTTTGGCCTTCGATTCGTTCAGGCCTGGCACGCCCAGCTCGCCAGCGTCTGAGGTGTCGGTGTTGGTCAACAGCTTGACGACGGGCGGCGGGTCGCTTTTCCGTACTTTGGAGCCGCGATTGCCGACGTGGCTGCGCATGTTCTGGTTGGTGTTGCGCAGCCAGTCCTGTTCGGCCTGCGGCCACGCCAGCAGGGGGCGATCACTTGTCTCGGTTCGGCCGGCAATGCTCACCCTGCCCGCTGCAATAGCTTTGCGAATGGCGGTGTCAGACACGCCAAGCCGCCGGGCGGCTTCTCGAATTGGGATTAGTTCGCTCTCCATGGGTGCAAAGTATAACTTCGCAAACCGAGGTTCGCAAACCTGCAAAAAACTTGCGGTTTTGTTCTATATAACTGGAAATCATATACGGGGCGGCTCTTATGCCCTTTAAACCCATCTCAAAATCTATCGCAGGCCACGGTTTGGGGTGCTGCTTAACCCCCGAGGCTCCCCCTCCTAGGAGTACCTTGACACGTACCCCCACCCCACCAATACCACTAGAACGCATCAGATCGCCCCGCAGCGCGTTTTATTGGTGTGGTTGGTGGGTGGATATGTCCAATGTGTTTAAATCGCTTGTAGCGCGTCTAGATCGATCGAGCCGCATGCGCCAGCTTTTGGGTGTGTTCCACATCCATGTGCCAGCTTGTGGGTGTGTTGACTTTGTTGCACGTACGCGCGGGAATAAAAGTATTTCGCGCATATATTTTATATTATGAAATAAATATATAAAAACACTTCTGTCTTACGCACACGTACAACAAAGTCAACACTGGAGGCCAACAAAAAGCCCAGACTGAGCTGGGCTTGTTGACTTTGTTGTATAGGTTAGTCCTCGCTCGCGTATTCACTCCTTAGCTCACGCATGGCCTCGACCGCATCGCGTCGCCGGTCGATCTCGCGTTGTGCTGCAGCGCTAAACTTGGTATGCGCCTGCTGGTTCACATGCCAAGCCCGCGGTTTGCCATCCGTATCGATGGCCATCATGTCAGGTTGCAACCAGTCCATGGTGCACATGGCGTCAATGACCTGCCGCAGCTCCCACCACTCCATGCGTCGGCTGGCCTTCCACGACACGGTGATGTCGCGCTTGGTGATGCGCGTGTAGCCCTTGGCCAAGATCAGGCGCCCCAGCTGGCGGATGTGCTCTTGCTTATCGTTTGCGTCCACCACCTCAGTGTAGAAATGAATCGCGTGGTGCAGAAGCACGCCACACAATAGGCGCTCCACCTTGTTGGCCACGTCCGCGGTGACATCGCGGCTGGTTGGGTACACGTTCATGCCAGCGCATTCGATCACATGGTAAAGCAGCAGCAGGCGGGCATATAAACCGTCCCATTTGCCCAGCCATGCCTGCAGGTGTGGGTGATCTAATGCGTCGATCAAGCGCTTGGCGTATTTGGCCACACGTTCACGCGACTGGTGTGCAGATTCGGTCAAACGCACCACGGTGTCCGCTGGCCCAAGGGCTTCGAGCTTGTCGAATAGCCGCCCGAATTCGTCCATAGCCCCAAGGTCTGGAGCTCGGTCATCGTCCAACACCGCGGGGCGAGCCACGATCACCATAAAGCGCTGCAGCAGGCCGTCGTTGCCCATGCCGCTGGCCACGCGTCTGATCATGTCGGGCTGCACGCCGCCGATGATGCAGGTTGACCAGTTGGGAACGATCACCGTGCCGCGGGTAATGCGGTCGATGGAGCGGCGCCCGCCGTTGTAGGCCTCCAGCCAGTGCGCCCTGTCCATGCTCGCGCCCTTGTTGGCGCCCTTGTAGGCGTCCATGCTGGCAAACCAGCCGGTCAGCTCATCCTTGAGCGTAAGCACGCCGCGGGGATTGTCCTTCAGCACTTCGGTCAGTGCCTCGACCGTGATGTCCTCAACCAGCAGGCGCTTGGTGGCGGGCTTTTCGGGCTCCAGTGATGCCGCGTTTTTGTCGGCCTTCTTGGCGTCCTTCCATGCGTCGTGCTGCCATTTGTAATCCGAGAACGTCGCGGCGTTTTCCTCGGCCATGCGGTGGTCGAGCCGCTTGACGTGGCGCACAGCCTTGCTGATGGCCGGTGATTTTTTGGTCGATGGGTCGCCAACGAAAGCCACCCATAAACGCGCCGATTCCGTCCATGTGGGGTCGTGCCGCTTGGGTTGCAGCTTGATGCCATCGGTAATGCAGGCAGCCGCGGCCACCAATGCACCCATGCCGATGATTGCGGGGTCGCAGCCAGTCAGACCCGACTGGTCGCGCACATACGCCACCAGCGAATCGGGCAGCACGTCGTAGGGCAACGCTGGCGGCTGCTGCACGCCAAAAATATCAATCGGCTGGCCCCATGCATCCGCGGGGCCGTTGTCGTTCGACGGTGTCGGCGCATCGGGCAATATTGCGCCAGTCTCAGGGTCAACGCTACGCGCTGGGGCTTGCGCCACCAGCACGGGTTTGGGAGGCCGCCAGCCGGCATCCATAGCCATCTTAAACAGCGTGGCCACAGTCACGCCGTCGCCCTTAAAGCTGCGCCAGTGCCCCTCTAAGTCGCGCGAGCCGCTGTACTTGGTGCCACGGCTGCTCCAATAGTCCCACACGCTCAGGCCGGCGTCGCCCAGCTCGTTGTTGATTGCCATGCCGACGCGCATCCAGTCGTCATATCCGCAGTCGGGGTTGATCATGGCCAGCGCTGATTCAATCTTAGCGGCCGTGTTTTCGCCTTGTGCGCCCGCAGGCCGAGCAGGAGCTGGTGTGGCCTGTTGCGCGCCTTTAACCGTGCGGCGCAGCTTCTCCAGCACCTCAGCGTTGATGGCGCTCACCTCCGACGGCGTGCCCGCCATGGGCTGGCCGGTGACCGTAAAAAACTGGCGGCCGCAAAACACCTCGATGCCCAGCTCGTTTGACTTAAATGTCTGGGTCTCGCCCTTAACGATGATGTGTGCCCCGTTACCGCTTGGGCTTAGCTCGGTGTAACTGCCGCATGCCGAAATGATGGAGCGTGCGCGGTTCTCGCGCTCGGCGTCGTCGGTGTTGAAACACCCGTCGAGGTCGATGCCGATGAGCCCATCGCCTGGCAGAAACGCAAAGCCCACGCCGTCGAAGTCGCGCAGCGCTGCAGCCTCCATGGCAGTGTCGTAGTCCACCAGATTGGCGCGATCGGATTCGTCGCCCTGCCCACCCTTGCGCGTTTCGCCGGTGGTGGCGTAGTAGGGAATCTTGCTGGGTTTTTTAGCGCCGTCCTTAGTCACAAACTTCCAGCACAGCCACTGGGGGCGGGCCATCAGGTCGGCTGGCAATAGGTCTTGCTGCGGTAGTGGTAGAGCGCTCATACAGCCCCCTTAATTGAGGCGTCGATGCGCGCAGTTGTGTGATTCATATTTCCCTCAGAGAATTCAGACGCAAAAAAATAGGGCGCAGCCGCGTCTGAGGTTTGGCCGCTCGTCACCGCAGGAGCTACCCGCGATCAAGCCCGAACAAATCATACCCGATTCTGCCCAGCCCCAAACTCCCGCATAAGCATCCGCAGCTTCGCTTCAGGAATAATTCGGGTCGGCGCCTTCAGGTGCCAAATTCTCACCGTGTTCGGCTTACAAAATAGCACGCGGCTAATGGTGCGCACCTTGTCGGCGTTGCTGCCAGGCAGTGCGTCATACAGCGCGTCGAACGCCTGTTTTCTTTCCGCTGGTGTCAATTTATTGCCCCTCATCGCGTGGGTCGGCCCCAAAGCCGCGCGATGGCAGGTTTTTGTAGTCCAGCGCGCCAGGCCGTACTGGGGTGTGCTGGGGCTCCGGTACATACGTGCCGCGCTCCCATAAGCTCATGGTGCGTGACGTGGCCGTGGTGGGGATGATCGCCGCCTTGGTGGGGCGGGCTTCGGGTTTAAATAATTCAGGTTGCATGGTTTTTAGGTTGGTTGGTTGTTTTCGGCCTCGCTGATAGCGCTGCGAAGCATGGAGTGCGCGGCCATGAGCTGGGCCGTCGCCGCCAGCACCTGCTCAGGCGTGGCAGCCGCAATATCGGCCACGATAGCATCCGCGATCTGGCGGAGGTCGTCGGTGTTCAGCATGTGGCCACCCCATAGGCGACGGCCAGCTTGGCGCGGTTGACGGCAAAGCGTGCCGCATCGTCGGCCAGCTTACCCAGCGCGGCGGCACGGGCTGCATCGTAGTGTGGGCTGGTCTCAAACAACACCACGCGGCCCATCTCGAAATAGTCGGTCGAGGCGTCCGTGTCGTTGAAGTATTCCTCCGGCAGCATGCGGCCGAGGTCGCGGTTGTAGTCCTTGGCGTAAATGGTCACGCACTTGCGGCCGTCCATGCGGTTGTCGAGGCTGTAAGACACGCGGGCCTTGAGTGTGCCGTTGGTGACGTTGAATTTGTTGAATTTGATCATTTAAGCCACCACCACTTCCACGACGGCTGTGCTGCCGATCAGCGATTCAAAGGTGAAGGTCTCAATGTTGTTGACCACAGCGGCGTGGGTCATATAGCAGGCCACACCAACAGCAAGGCTGCCGACCAGCTTGGCTGCTGCCTTGGCAGTTTCGGCGGTAATCACAGTCGTCCAGCCGATCTGTGCGTGTGTGATTTTGACTTGGTAAGTGTTCATTTTCAGCTCCTTGGTTTAGTTACATGGCGTCGCTGCCATGTGTTGAACTATAAACCAAGTATTTACATCGTAAACACAATTAAAACTATTGGGTTTGGCCGGCCAATAGCCTTAGCCTAATATGGCTGTGGCTTGCAGATTTTGCGCAGCATTTCGACTTCCGTGTCGCTGTAGCTGGCAGTGTTGAACAGAGCCGTCCACGCCTTCGAATTCTCGCGAAACGGCGTCGGCAGCCAGCCCACGCCAAGGTTAAAGCGCAGCCGGTAGGTCTTATCGGGGAATACGTACAGCCCGCAGCGCATGCCACAACGCTCGGCGTGCACCATGCCGATCAGGTCACCATTCACCACGCTGCACCCTCGCAATCAGGCCCAGCATTTCAGCCGGTGAGCGGATGAGCGCATAAATGCCCCCACGCCGCTGGAACGCGTCCTGCCACAGTCGCTGGTTGGGCCGCTGCTTGCCCGTGTCGGTTTTGATCTCAGCCGCCACGGCCACGCCGACGGTCTTGCCGACCATATCTTCGGTGATCTGCACGGCTACCACGGCCAGCAGGTCGGACATGCCAGGCACGCCGACTTTGACCACACGGCGCGGGTCATCAAACGCACGGAGCACCCCCGACTGTTGGCGCCAGACCAGCACCGAGCTGTCCGAGCCAGCCGCCAGCAGGCAAGCGTTCTGAATGTTTGTTTCCGCGTTTCGCACAAGCAGATTCTACGACCGCTTCAGTGGTCGTGAACCTGTGCAAATTGAAACACTGGTAGCGTCGTCGTTTGCCAGCTGGGCTGGCACGTGTCTCCAGCACCTCGGTCGGTGCGTTACACAGCGGGCACTTCATTCGATCACCGCCGCGTAAATATAGGCCACGGTCGCCAAGCAACCGGCAAAAAAGCCAAGGGCAAGCAACACCCATTGGGATGCAGTCATGAAATTCTCCGATTAAGTATTTTTGTGTTTTAACGCCGCCTCAATACCCCGCGCGAAAGCCGCGTAGATATTGCCAGCGGTTTGTTTGCGTACATCTTCCAAGATGTCGCTCACCTCGCGCGTCGTCAGGCTTTCCCAATGGCGCTTCGGTGCGGTGCTCGGCTTGGAGTCCGTGTACAGCGTTTTGCAGATGGCGCACTGCCACTCATCCGTGCGGTTCGCGCTAATGTCAGTCCATACGTGGGCGCAGCTCATGACCGCCCCCTCACGTTGTGCACCGTTTCAACCGCGCGGCCGTAGCTGATGAATTTTTCGTCGCCGTCCGGCAGCGAGTGCCAGATGGCCGACAGCTGGGCATCGCTCATGGGCGAAGTGTTGTAGGGCGACAGCGTGGCCTTGGCCCAGCGCTCCAGCCGTGTGGGGTCAACGGCCGGATGCTGCAGAGCGGCCACCAGAATCTGAATCGCCTGCGGGTACACATCGCTGCCCCGCATGTGCGTCTCAATCACCTCGATTGAGTACTTGATCGCCTCATCCTTGATATTCACCGCGCCCCCTGATTCAGCAGCGCGCGCTGGTGGGTGAGCGCCTCTAAGTCCTCATCGCTCAAAACAAAGCGCTCGGCGGTCAAGCTGGGCGTGAGCGCCACCTTCAGGTTTCGGATGGCGTCGTCCACGAAGCCCTCGTCGCATGGCGGCATGGGATTGAACTCGCGCACCAGCTCCAGTGCTTTCAGGGCCATTTCGGCGGCCTTGGTCAGTTCAGCCGTCACACGCGCTCCGAAAGAATGCGCTCAGGGTCGCGCTTGGGTTCAGGGGTTTTGACGATGTGCTGAACATTGTCGGCCTGCTCCTTGCGGATTTCGGCCACCTTTTTTTCGTCGACGGCGCCCACGCGCTTCACGGGCTCGACGGCCACGGGTTGGACGACTTTGTACATACCTGCGCCTTCAACTCTCATTTTTCACCTCATTAAGTAGTAATTCCGCTGCCTTTAGTTCCTCAGCCATGCGGCGCATCTGGATGGGGTTGCCCCTGCCTTTTGCCGCCAACTCAAGCACTGCAGCCGCCTCGGCAACAACGTCGGCCACGTGCTTTAAGTCCGATTGGTTCACGTTAAAAAACCCCAGTGTGTAAGCAGCATGGTGCCCAGCGCCGCAAATATCACGGTCGAAAGCATCAAGAAAAAGCAGGTCGCCGCAATCACGGCGGCCAGTTTTAATTTATTTAGTCGGTTTTGCCACATGGTGCTTCTCAATAGTTAGGTTGACAGTTTCCTCGCGTGTGCGCAGCAGCTCGGCGCGTAAGCGCATGATTTCAGCATCCTGCACCGCCAGCGTGTGCTGGGCCTGCAGGATGATGTGCAGCGCCATTTTGAGGTCGTCTTGAATGCTGGCCATTACCGCACCCCCAGCGGTTTGCGTTGCTGCTGTATTTCCTCGCGTATCTGCTCCATCTGCTGGCGTGCCAGCGCGTTGATGATTTCCTCGCGGGTGCGCCATTCGGTGCGGATTTGCCGCTCGGTCTCAACCGCAGGCTGGCGCTCAAAAAGGTCGAATAAAGAATCTTGGAACATGATTGATTACAGAAAGAAAATTGAAGTAATCGACAGTACCCACATTGTAAATACTAATGCGTCGTACCAATCGTGCGTGCGTGAGAATTTCGAGCGGTATTCGGGGTGTAAATCCATAAAGTGCAAGTGCTTCATTTAGAACCCCAGACCAGTGATAACCATGATGGTGGCAAGGGTCATCCAAGACCAGATGATTTCGAATTTATCCATTTTTAAATACTCCTTTGGTTGGTTGAAAAAATTAGTAGGCACGCAATTCGTCGGCCGCGAAAACCATCTCGCCAGGCATGGTCAGCCCGCTCATGGTGTCCCAGCGCTTAACGCACACCTTGATCTCGGTGCCCACTGGGCGATAGCCCATGACGACATAGTGACCGGAAGTTGTGCCGCGAACGATTTGGTTGATTTTGAACATTTGAATTACTCCTTGGTTTGTTGGTTGGGGCCGAGGCCCCTGTTTTTATTTACTGAGCGCAACCCTTGCAGTCGCACGGGATAACGTCTGTCTTTACGGACTGACGCAGCTCTTTCATGGTGTCGAATCCACGAACGTGGACGACTTCATCGTCGAAGCGAAATCCGCGAGGCAGGTTCAAGATGTAGCTTCCAGGCTCATCTGTGTCCACATCACGCGCTACGTCTAACTTGTATTTGCTCATCTTTAACTCCTTGGTTGGTTTGTTGCGATGTGTTGAACTATACGCCGAATATTTACAACGTAAACACAATTCTAACTATTGAAACCACCAAGTCATTAGGTAAAACCTATACTGCAATGGCCGCGCGCAATTCTGCGGGTTTCATGGCCAGTAATTGCCGCATCGGAATATCCGGCCGTGCGTCCCGTACCTGCTCGCGGAGGCGGGCCTTTTGCTCGCGGGCCTCGACGATCTTCATGGCACGGAAGCGCCCGATACCCTGCGCCACCAGCTGCTCGACCGACTGTGCTTGGCCTTGGAGCAGGCGCTTCTGGCGGCGGATGGCCTCCATTTGGTCGGCGGTGATTTCCTCTAGGGCGCCGTCCACCTGCTGCATTTCGCGGCGCTGTTTTATTGGGTGCTCATGCCCGCACGCTGGGCACACCGGCGCTGGCACATGCACCGCGAAGCAGTGCGTGCAGGTCTGCACCTTCACGTCCGGCTCGTTATCGTTTGCGGCCCGCACGCGGCGCTGCTTGCCATCGAGCGACCATTCGCGCAGCTCGTCTGGGAAACCGTGAATGGATGTGACGCCGACAAAATCGAGAATGATGGCGTGGTCTTTTTGCGGGTGGGGGCGCAGCACACGGCCTACGGCTTGCAGGTACAGCGACAGCGATTCAGTCCTGCGCAACATCAGCGCCGTGGTGGCATACGGAACGTCGAGGCCCTCGACCAGAATCGAAACGCTGGTCACAACGTCCAGCTCGCCCGCACCCAACTGCTGCAGGCTACGCCGGCGCACCGCGTCGTCCGTGGTGCCGTCCAGTGCAATGGCCTTGTATCCGGCATCACGGAACGCCTGCGCGAAACGCTCGGCACTGGCCACCGTGGGGCAGAACGCAATGGCCGGCTTGCCCCTGCTCAGTTTTTCGTAGTGGCCAATCACGTCGCCGTAGATCACCGGCGCATCCAGTTCAGCTTCCAAGTCCTTGGTGTCGTAGTCGCCCCCCTTGCGGCGCAGCTTGACGCCCTCGCGGAAGTGTATGGGCGGCGCGTACACCTTAAACCGCGCGAGGTTGCCCCACTCGATCAGGTCAGCCACCGGCGGGCCGGACACCAGCGTGTCGTACAGCCCACCGTCGGCGCGTGAGAACGATTGACAGTCCAGCCTGGTCGGCGTTGCGCTAAGGCCCAGCAGCCGCGCATTGGGCCAGTGCTCCAGCACTCTCCGCCATGTGGCCGCCAGCGATAGGTGGGCCTCATCGGCAATGATCTGCGCGGGCTGGAGCCACGGCAGCCGGTCAAGCCGCCGCACAATGGTCTGGATGCTGGCCACCACGACCTGCGCGGTGGGGTTGACATACGTGCGCCCCAGCTCGCGGAACTGCTGCGCCTTAATCGCCCGCGCGCTGCTATCGGCGCACACCAGCCGGTGGTTGATGCCCTGCTGCGCGAACGTCATCGCCGCCTGCATCAGCAATTCCTCGCGGTGCACCAGCCACAGCACCTGCCTGCAGGTCATTGCGTATTTGCCCACGATGTAGCTGGCCGTGCGGGTTTTGCCCGAACCGGTAGCCGATTGCATGAGCACGCCCTGAACGCCGGATTGATAGTGCTGCGACACCTCGCGCACCATGGCGGTCTGGTAGGGGCGCAGGCTGGTCACTCAGTCGCCCCATAAGTAATCGCCATCCCCAGCTCCAGCGCGATGGCGTGCTCCAGCGTTGCGCCGCGTGATTTTGACCAGCCAGGCAGCAGATAGATGGCGTCGCACTGGAGCAGCATGGCCAGATCGGCCCGCATGTGCTCGTCCCACGATGCATCGGCGCCTAGCCCGTTTTCGGCGGGGTTGCATACTGTAAAGCCCAGCCCACGAAGCTCGGCGGCCTTAGCGTTGAATGCTGGGTAGTTGAATTCGGGGTAGCCGCTCATCGGCCCCGCAAGGTACAGCGGCTTCATACCGGCCTCGCCCCCACCAGGTCGTTCGCCGTCACCGCACCGTTTGACCAAGTGCCGATGCGCTTGAGCATCTCAGCGCTGGCACCGTGTCGGCCCGTTTCCAGCCGGTAGACCGTCGTGATGGTGGTCTGCAGCTCGTCGGCCACTTGCTTGCGCGTTTGCCGCCTCAGCCGCCTGTATTCGATCATCTTCATGTGTGCCCCGTAAAATAATGTCGTGTTGAAAGTGTACGCGCTGAGTATATACTACGTAAAGCACAAATAAATTCCGCCACCCGTAAATAAATGCGCTATACTTTCAGCACTGGTTACGCAACACGTACATAAACCAAGGAGAAAAATGAGCACTGAGATCAAGGCAGATATGCCAAATGAGGCCTACCATGGCCACAGCGCAGTCGGCAGCAGCGGCCTCAAGCTGATCGCCCGCAGCCCGTTGCATTATTGGGCCGCCTACCGCGACCCAAACCGCAAGCCGCAAGAGCCAACGCCAGCCATGAAGCTGGGCACCGCATGGCACGCGGCCATTTTTGAGCCCGAAGCATTCGAGGCCGAATACATCGAGATACCCGAAGGCCTCGACCGCCGCACAAAAGAAGGCAAGGCGCTGTTCGCGGAGCTGGAAGCATCAGGTAAGCAGCCGCTATCGTTCGACGACATGGCGCGCATCAAGGCCATGACCGCCAGCGCAGCCGCGCACCCCATCAGCAAGGTGATATTCGGCCAAGACGGCGGGGTTGCCGAGGCGTCGTTATTCTGGACAGACGCCACCACCGGCGCCGCGTGCAAAATCCGCCCCGATTACGCCGTGCCACCCTGCGCGATGTTTCCCAACGGACTGCTCGTTGACGGCAAGACCGGCGAGGACATGAGCGCCGCAGGGTTTGCCAAGTATTCGATGAACTGGGATTTGCACATTCAGGCGGCTTACTACGCCGACGGCTTTCAGCAAGTACACGGCACCAGCGGGCCACCGGCATTCATTTGGCTGGCCCAAGAAAAGGCCGAGCCATACGCGACCGCATACTACAGCGCAGCCGCCGACTTTCTCGAATTTGGCCGCCGCGAATACCGCCGCCTGCTCGGCATTTACGCCGACTGCGCCCGCAACAACCGCTGGTACGGATACCCCCAAACCGTCCAACCGCTGGAGCTGCCCGCATGGGCGGCCAAGCAGGTGGCCGAGGCGGTGGCGGCATAATTTTTTTAACCAAGGAGTAGATGATGTTTGAAATTATCATGCGATCACAAGCAATTAAAGAAGGCCGCACGCACTACTTTACTGGGAAACCCTGCAAGCATGGGCACGTTGCCATGCGGAGGGTCAAGGGTACTTGCATGGAGTGCGATCGTAGCATCCAGCAGCGAAAGCGCGCTCTACTCGGCCAAGAGTATCAAAGCCGATATGCGAAATACTACGCGGAATGGTACGCAAGCAATCGCGCAAAAAAGGTGCAGAATGTTTTGCAAAGGTATTATTCCGACGTTGAGTCCAGCCGGATCGAAAAGCGTAACCAGCGGAACGCACGCAAAGACCAGATAAACGCACGTAAACGCGAACTGTATTTAGAGCGCAGCGCGGAAATCGTCCAGCAGGTGGCAAAACGCCAAGCGGCAAAATTGCGAGCAATTCCTATTTGGTATGGCGAACTCGATCAACTAGTTGAAATCGAGGCTAGGAGATTGGTCCGCCTGCGAGAGAAATGTACTGGGGTTAGGTGGCACATTGACCACATGATCCCGCTGCGGTCCAAGACCGCAACCGGTTTTCATTGCGCGAATAATCTTCAGGTCATACCGGCAAGCATGAACTGCAGCAAACGCAATACACACGTTTTCACTGAACCAGGCGAGTGGATTCGCCACACTTAAATAAGGAACAATATGAGCATTCTGAACATCGTAGAAGCAAAGCGCGAAGGCGCACGGTTGCTGGTATTTCTTGCCGGCGTTTCGGGCGGGGGCAAGACCTACACAGCGCTCCAGCTCGCCTATGGCATGGCCAATGGCAACGGAAAAGAAGTGGGCTTCTTGGACACCGAGTCTGGACGCGGCCGTCTGTACGCGGACGAACTGCCGAATTCGTTTCTGTACGCTGAGTTGCGCCCGCCGTTTTCGCCACAGCGCTACGTCCAAGCCATCGAAGAATTTGCCGCAGCAGGCGTCGAGGTGCTGGTGATCGACAGCGGCAGCCATGAATACGAAGGGCTCGGAGGCATCCAAGAAATTGCCGAGGCCGGAAACCCGCGCCTACCAAACTGGAACAAAGCCAAGAGTGAGCATAAGAAATTTATGTCGGCTTTGCTGGCGAGCCCAATGCACGTCATTCTTTGCCTGCGTGCCCGCGAAAAAGCGAAGCCGGAAAAGCAATACGTCGATGGCCGCGAAAAGACCGTCTATGTAGATATGGGCTTGCAGCCGATTACTGAAAAAAATGTGATGTTTGAGGCCACAGTCAGCCTAATGCTGCATGACCAAGGCAAGCGTCAGGAAGTCATCAAATGCCCAGCCGCCCTACAAGAAATCATGGGACGCGGCACCGGTTATCTCACCATGAAAGACGGCTCCGATCTCCGCGCATGGGTTGACGGCGCCAAGCAGCTCGACCCCGCCGTAGAGCACCACCGTGGCCTCGTCCAGCTGGCCACCGAGGGCGGCATGGAATCATTGCGCGCGGCATGGGAGGCCACACCAAAGGCCGTTCAAAAATCCCTAGGCAAAGCATTCATCGAATCCGCCAAGGCCAGCGCCGAGGCATTCGACAAAGCCCGCCAGGCCCCCGAGGCCCAGCACGACGACCCAGCGCTCGATGCATTGAATGCGGCAGCCGCCGGTAACGAAGTTTTCTAAACCACGCCAACTGAAAGGACATTATGGCAAACACACGCAAATTTGATATCGCTGTTAAGACTGGCGAATACACAGACCGCAACGGTCAAATTAAGTCGCGTTATGAAAACGTCGGCACAATGATGGAAGGCCAAAACGGCCCGTACCTCATCCTAAAGCGCACGTTCAACCCCGCCGGCGTGCCGAACCCAGACAACCGAGATACCTTGGTTTTATCGTTGTTTGAGCCCCGCCAAGACGACGGCCAGCGCCCAGCTGGTAAGCCTGCGGCGCAGCGGCCGGTCGATGACGACATTGATTTCTGACCGATAAATAACACCGCCAATCAGCCCCAGCATTTCGGTGTTGGGGCTTTTTTTTTACGGATTGTGTACATCTGATTCTGCTGCTCAATTTGCTTTGCAAATGCACTGATTTACGCAGGTGAGACACGTGAATAGCTTTGTTGCGGATGCCCAAAAAAAGCTCAATCTCAGCGACACCAAACTGGCAGCAGCGCTCGGCGTAACTAGACAGACCGTATCCAACTGGCGCAGGGGCAAGTGCTGCCCCTGCTTCGTCAATGTTGCCCTGCGCTGCATGATGGAGCTGCGCCGGCTGGAGCCGGCGAACGACAACCTGCCCGAAGCCTTCAGGGTGAATTTATGAGCCCCGACACGCTCGAAGTCGCCCTCTTAATCGCCATCAGTAACGTGGTCTGCTTTGGCCTCGGCATATTAGGGGCCGCATTGCTGCTCTAGCCACGCCTGCCAGCGAGATACGGCCGCGCGCTTTTCGGGTAAAGAAGCCCAGCGGTCGTAGTGCTTGCTCGACACATCCCCCGATCTTGCGTGGTTCTGGAGCAGGTCGCGCTCCAGCTTCGTTAGCCCAGCCTGCCCCGCCAGCGTTTTCCATGTCCGCCGCAGGTCGCGGCTGGTGAAGTGCTCCCAGCCGCGAGCGGCGCCGAATCGGTACAGCGCGTGCTTCGTCGTCACCACCGGCACCGGCCGCCCCATAGCCCGCCGCGCCGGAAACATGAACGCATGCCCAAGGGCCGCGCGGGCGTTCAGAATCTCGGCCACCTCATCCACCACCGGAATGCAGTGCGGCATCCCCGCCTTGGTCGTCTCCCAGTAGATGGTGCGCTCGGCAGCGTCCCACTGCTCCACCCGCATGTGCGTGATCTCCTGCACCCGCTGCCCCGTCAGCAGCAGGCACCGGATGCCGTCACGCGTGCGGCACTTGCGTGCCCAGCGCAGCAGTGCGGCAAACTCATCAGCCCGTAGCCAGCGCTGCCCCGCCCGCTGGCTGCCCGTGTCGCGCGGTATCGCCGCCGCAGGGTTGCGCGCCAGCCCCCAGTCGCGGGCATCCACCACGCGGTAGTCGTTGCCAGCCTTCAGCCCCCACTCAAACGCTGCCCGCATGAACATCCGCGCCTTGTCCGCCTGCACCCGCGAGCCCCGCGCGTAGATCGGACGCAGCACGGCCACAATGTCCTGCGGCGTCACGGAGGCGGCCGGCTTGGCGATTTCCTCGCCAGCGGGTATCAGAATGCGCTTGGCCGTAAGCAGCGACGCGCGGCCCTCAAGAGTGCGCAGGTAGCCGGTGAATAGTTCCAGTGTGGTGTGCATGTGCGAATCTCCGATGGCGCAAAACTGACACCGGAGCCGCTGGCGCGTAATTGGGAATGATTGCCCAATTTTGTCAAAGCGTTAGCGCTTGCGCCGCTACCCCGGAGGGAGCGCTAACTTAGCCGCCTAATTTTTGGACATCAAGAGCGAAAAAATTCCCATTTTTGTCGCACCGCACAATGGGAACGCTGGGCTTTTCGCACTCGCAGCAAGGAAGTAAATCGCAGTAATCGGAAAATGGTTTGCGTGCCTGAAAAAGCGGCAGATTGGGGGGCCTACTAGATGTAGTAGGCCATCATTTGGGCTAATGGGCGGTTAAGACGGCGCGATATGCGATCGTTGAAAACGTGTCGCAGTGCGCGGATTTCCTGTGAAGCGGGGGGCGCGCGGTTTGGCGCAGGGTGCTGGAAGCCCTACGATGTGTCGCTTGACGGATTCGGTCGCCTGGCGGCTGTGATTCGGCAGGCCCGAAGGGAAGGGCCGGAGGCTCTGATCCAGCCCCCGGCACCGATGTGCGGCGTGTTGCGAACGCCACCCCTCGGGAAGCACGCGGCCCTTCGGAACTTGGAGGCCTCGGGGCGCGGTGCGTGGGAGTGATCCCACGCACCGTAGCCTGACCGCAGTGTGGGAATCTGGCAAGCACCGAATAGCGGCAAACGCTATCAGCGGTGAATTGTGGCCGATATCACTCAGTCTCGATCTTCATTCACACAAGCCGTAAATGCTGGAGCACAGCGCGCCGGGCTCGATGCTGTCAGTGCGGAACAGGTCGAAGTTGCTTTTCCCCCGGCTGGTCTTGGACCACTCCACCATTGAATAGATGTTGAAGGCCGCAACAGCTTCTTCTGGCGTCGGAGAATGCCCTAAATCACCACTGAAAAAAGTAGCTCCTTGCCTTTTGCTGGCCATGGCGACAATCCGCTCCCAGTCGGCAACGCGCTCAATCTCCTCCGGGAACCGCTGCGATATCGCCAGCAGCTCATCCTTGCGCGCGTGGATGCACGGCATACAGCCGACGCGGCCCATACCCTGCTCGTACAGCGGGTTGTGCTTGATGCCGTGCTTGCGGTGCATGGCGAAGCAGTCCTCCGCCGTCCACTTCAGGATGGGCCGGTAATTCCAGAGCGTCGCGCCGTTCGGCCATGTGGCCTTCGACTCCATCTCCACCAGGTTGCGCCGAGCCAGGCTTTCGTCGGCCCGCACTCCCTGCCAGCTGATCACATCGTCGCCAGCGTCAATCAGCGGTGCCTGCACCTGCTCGATGATAGGATTGCGCTTCAGCTCCTCGCTGCAGAACCGCGCCTTGGTGCTTGGGAAGCGGCCCTTCCAGATGCACAGGTCCAGAAATGGATTTCCTGTGGGCTGCAGCGCCGCGATGGCTCGCAGCACGGTGTCCTCGGGAATGCCCTGCTCGCGCCACTTGGTGGCGACAAAACCGCGCTTGCGCTCAATGTCCGCAGTGAAGTCGGCCCGCACCGTGCGGATCGGAAACACCTTGTCGTTCAGGTACTGCACATACTCGTAAGTCTGCGGGTGCTCGTGGCCGGTGTCGGCGAATACAGCCTGCATGTTGTCCGGCTGTCGTTCTATGGCCAGTAGCAGCAACGCTGTGCTGTCTTTTCCCCCGGATACGCTGATGATGTTGTGTTCATTCATATATCAATTATTCGGAATCACAGCGCAAAGTCACGCCGTAAACATTTTACATTGTAAATGTACTTCCGCCGCAACGTTTGAATTTGGCGTCCGCCGCCCTTGAATCATTGCCTCCCGTAAGATTATTTACAGAAGTTGTAAAACCATTAGCGGTCCCCCGGAGGGAGCGCTACATTAAACGCAAACATTCTTGCAGGCAAATAGGAAAAAAAGCCCCTAGGTTTTGACGCCTAGGGGCAAAGGGTCGCGGCGAGTCAGTCCGCCAACCAAGGAGAACTCATTTCATGTGCGTGCGTGGCCAGGCTTCGATCACGGTGCGGAGGTCGTTGACGTGCTGGTCGCTTTTTGCCGCCAGCTCTTGATATTTTCGGCTGCAGTCTTGGAGTACGGAGCCGATGGTAACGGCTCGCTCAGTTGCGGCGGCGGCGGAAGCTCCGGCGAGCTGACCACGTATTTTGTCGATGTCGTCATACAGCCCGTCAAGCTCAGAGCGAGCGGCCAGAGCATCATTGCGCAACGCAGTTTCGCGGATTTTTGCTTCATTTTGTGCCTCAATAACTTTTTGTTGCAATGCGGCCGCTTGGTTTGCCGCCTTGGTGTTGGCCTCGGCCACGGCGAGCTGCAGCTGGGTCAGCTCATGCCGCGCCAGCGATAGCTCGGACATCAGCCCACCCTCGCGCAGGGCCACACGGCCGTACATCACAGCCAAGCCAGCGATGGCGGCAATCAGCAACCAGCGCGGCAGCCAGTCGTAAAACGCCAGCAGCGCGGTCATTCGATCACCCCCCAGCGAATCACGAACCACCACACGACGGGGCTCGACTGGGCGCCGAAGGCCGACGCCACGATCATCAGGGGGCGCACCCACCAGCGTGTGTTCAGGTACTCGACGTTGTTCACGCCAACGCCTCCATGGCCAGCTCGGTCAGCTGCGCACGGTCGTCCAGCCCGTTCGTGCCGCCGTTGACCAGCTTGGTCACGCGCATCACGTCGCCCAGCACGCCGTCGGGTATTTTCTTTTCCCACCACGCAATGGCCGAGCGCAGCGCGACCTCGGGGTGGCATAGCGAGTCGGGATAGGTTTCGAGGTCAAGCCCGATGGCCTTACCAACCAGTCGGTAATTATCGCGGCCGGTCACCTGCAGCAGGCCACGGCCACGGAATTTGTAGCCGTCGCCGTCCATGTTGTTGCCCATGCGGCCGCCGTAAACCTTATTGCCCAAGGCCTGCGGGTTGCGCTCGCACACGCGCGCAATGCCCACAGTGGGGAAACGTGCGGGCCAAACCTTGGTGAGGCGCTCGGCGCTGTAGTTTAGATTTTCCTCGACGTGCTCCAGCTTGCCGGATTCGTGCAGGATTTGTCCCAAGAACGGGGCAAGGTCAGCCACACCTGCGCTGAAGGTATCGTCGTCAATGACCGAAGCAAAAACTGGCGCCCAGTGCATGGCCGTGCCAGCACAGACGCCCAAGTCGGTCAGTATTTTGTGCCACTCAATCTCGTTTTTCCGCATCTTCTTTCGCCTTATTAGCGTTGATATGCCGCTCGGTCACATTGCCCGCGATATAGGCCGCAACCGTTGCAATAATTACTGACGAATACACGCCGCCGTCGATCTTGCCGGCGTAACACAAGAAGGCCGTTACAGCCCCAGCTCCGATGGTCGCAATAAAACGGCGACCGCCGAAGAAATCAAAATTCAAAACAACCCCGCTTTTTTGGCAACAAATGTCGCGGCTGCGGCTGCGGCCGCCCATAATGCCTTGCCCACCCAGTCGCTTGTTTGCTTGTTAGTGACCGCTTGCTTCTCAAGCACGTCCACGCGGCGGTCGATCTCGGTGATCTGCGTGAACGCCCGCTCCATGCCCGAGCTGTTGCGCGTCACCCGTTCCTCGACCAGCGTCAGCCGTGTGATGGCCGACGACATTTCCTTCATGATGCCCTTCATCTCGCCCAAGTCGGCGTGAAGCATCTCCAGCTTGGCTTTGAGGCCTGCAATTTCGGATTCAGTCATGGGTGTAAATAATTGGGGTTTCCGCTAGTGTATTCTAAAGGATGCGGTGCAATGTGACACGCGCTAAACTATGATCCACCCATGAATTTATCAGTCAGCACCGATATTGAGAAAGCCATCGCGAAGCTGAAAAGCATCACCGAGGCGCAACAACTTAAATTTGCGGTGGCCAAAGCCTTGACGAAAACCGCATACGATGTGCAGGCCGAGGTGCGCAAGAATATGCCCAACCGCTTTATTTTGCGTCGCCAGTGGATTGTGCAGGGCATCCGCGTCGAGAAGGCCACCAAGGCCAAGCTGGAGGCCGTGGTTTATTCGCGCGACAAATTTATGGGCATTCAGGAAACCGGCGGGCCGCGCAGCCCGTTGCGCAACTACATCGCCATCCCAACCAGCATGGTCAAGCGCACCAAGACCGACCTGATCGCGAAATCCGACCGCCCCAAAGCGCTGGGCGATAAGGCTGAGATTATCGAAATGAACGGCCACAAATGGCTGGCACTGAAAAAGGCCCGCAAAGGAGCCAATGGGCAGCGCCTGAAGTTGCTCTACCTGCTGGTGCCACGCACACAAATGAAAGAACGGCTGGGGCTCGGCAAGGACGGCATGAAGATGGCCCGCGCGCGGTTCGTCGATAACTTAGAGCAGGCGCTAAAAGACGCCGTGGCAACGGCGCGCTAAACCGCGACGTGCGTGCCCGTCGGGTCGTAGGGGTTCAGCATCTTGGTTGCAATGTAGCGGGCCAGCTTACCGCGCCAGTCGTCACGGGCCACCAGGCGTTTGAGCCGGTTTGAAAATGTGACCTCGTAACGGTCGCGCGGCCAGTCCCATGTGAGCAGCGCCAGCTCGGTGTAGTTCAGCACCACATCGAGCACCAGCGCCACAAACGTGAACGGGGCCAGCAGCCGCCACCAGCCGCCGCGCAGGTACTGCACCGCGACGATGTACACGGGCCAGAGCACCAAAACCGAGATCAAGCGTCCACCTGATTAAATGCGCCAGCCATGGCCGGAGTGCACTTAGCGACCAGCGCTTGGTAACGCTGCACCACCGCATCGTCGATCTCTGCTGGGTTGGTCGGCAAGTCCGTGGTGATGTCCAGCAGCCCCTTGCGCACAGCCACAAATGCGGCAGTCGTGGAATCATCGCCAGCCAAACCAGCAGCCAACGCAATGCCAGCCAAACGGTTCAGGATACCCTCGCGCACTTGGCGTATAACCGCCAGTTTTGCGTTGACCTTGCTGACGCGCAGCGCCTCTAGCTGTTCGTCTGACTTGCGCGTAAAAACCACATAAGGCGCAGTGTCCTGCTCGGTGCGGTAATAGGTCTCGTCCGAATAATCTTCAGGGGGCACTGGGTCAGGTATTTCCTGAACGCCCACCGAAGCCCTGACGTCAGGGTTTATTAAGTTAGCGTAGCGCGTACCGTCCTCGGTCTCAAACTGCGCGTAGATATTGATTCGCTTTCCGTTTAATACAAACATGTTAGTTCCTATCGTGCGAGGGAAGTTTTGAATGGTGATTCGGCAAATGCCATGTAGATGTATGTCCAGCCACTTAAGTTTGCGTATTCAGAATTTCGCTTGGGCTTGAACCCATTGGACAAAATGTCAATACCGTTTGAATCCACGCCTTCCGCTGCGCTTGAGTTTGCATATAACTCATTCACCGATGCGTTATATGGGCTTCGGCTAGTGTCCCAAATAGTCCATACTGTAGAAGCAGTTGAATTGCTTGAGCATTTTACTAACACAAACCGTGGACGGAAACCTGTGTACACAAAAGGCCCATCCGTGCTTCCATTGCCTGTGTATGAGCCAAATGCTGAATAGCCGGGTACTGCGGCAAAGCAGTAGGCAACATACTGACCTACAGTTCCAATAGATCCATTTACAACTGGTTCATTTCCTAGTGAAAAAACAGTAGATGTAGGAAGCGTGCTATTCCAATAAGTTGTTGCACCTGTGCTTTTTGCCGCTGTATCGTTTAAAAATAACACCTCAGTTGCAGATAAACCTGTATGCCATACCGCCCAAGGCCTAGCAATACTATTGGGCAAATTTCTAGCTTTAACAATAACCATTTGTGGAGCAACACCCAACCCATGTCCCACGGTCGCATTTGCACCTGTGCCCGTATAAGTCACTACGCTAAACCCTGCCGCTGTATTAGCCGACACTTGTGAAGTGATAGACCCTGCGGTATTGGTTACTGCGGGAGTTCCACCTGCTTTCCATTGCCAGCCGACAAATGCAGAACCTGATTCATTAACGCCAATGTAAGTACCAAGACCAAAACCATCAGAATTAAATGAATTTACCTGTACTGTTGTCGTGCTACCTTCAGCATTTGTAAGATTTGTAATAAGGCGAGAACCTTGTGGACGCAAAGAATCGTATGTGTTGTGGTCATACGCATTAGTTCTATTTTTTACCCATACAAAATCAGGTTGAAATGAAACGCCATTTACGGCATTACTGATAGACCTGTTTGCTCCATTACCCACATAAGTCGTAGCCGCCATATGCGCCGCCCCGTTGCTAATCGTAGGCGTTGGCAGGTTGTAAGTGTTGAGTGCTACAAAGCCACTTGGGGGTGTGTAGCTAAAGGGGCGTTGACCGAAGTTGGCAATAAAAGATGATGTCGCACCTGATCCATAGCCGCTAACAGCAGGAATCCAAGAAAAGGATGTGCTGATGTCGGAATACATTGTTCCTTGGCTTACACCATTTTTATACATGGTAATTGTGCCGGGGTTTGTAGACAAATCTAATGCAACACCAATAATGTCTCCGTTTGTTGTCCACGCAGACCCATAAGCGCCCCCGCTTGCGCTATCTTTATATTTGTTCCCTTCAACAGACCAAGAATACGATGGGGATGCTGATTGACCATAAGCCATTTGCCCGTTCATATTTGACTGAGTTACATCTGATCTAATTATTCCGATTGTTTCTGAGTCGGTTCTTGTGTCATTTTTGGTAATTTCCCAATACCATTTGCCAGAATTAACTGCAATAGTTGCGGCAATCGTTTCGTGAAAATTACCAGTAGAAGCCCACGATGTTTGTAAGTTGGCATTGATTGCTGAAATATTTGGCCCTTTATACAAAGGATTCATCACACAGTAGTTCGCCGCAGTAGCACTGGTCAGCGTAGGCACATCAGTCATGCTGTCATAGGTAGACCCAGCAGTTAGGCTGATGTTGTTAGTCGTCCAGTTGTTACCGTTCGGGCTAAAGTCATAGCCCAGCGTAGTTGTAGATGCGTTGTTTGTGAACGGCAGATAAAACCCGTTCGTGCCATAGCTGCCCGTGTATTTCTTAGGCTGCCATACGCCCGTGGTGGCGTTGAATGCGCCGAAGGAGGATGGGGTCAGGGCCTGTCCGTCGATGAGATTGACCTCTGCCAAATAACCATCAAAGTTATTACTTCCCCCACCGTTAGACAATGCGCCTATTGAATGCGAAGTAGTGCTATTTACATAGGTATCGTAGTTTTGCGCTGGAATGTTAAATGAATTAATGCTTTGCTGAACTCCATTTACATAAACTTTAATTCTGTTTGCAGCCGTTGCTTGAGTGGTGTCCATAGCCACAACAATGTGATACCAAGAAGATGGGTCTCTATAGGACGCTGATGTGTAAACACCGGGAGAAACGCCAGCAGTTGTTGCGACAGTTATTCCATTATCTGCCGAATAATTACTGTCGGTTGAAAGGCCTATTAATGTCCAAGGATTATTAGGTCGTCCAGCATCTAGCAAAGACATTCCACTAATATTTGGAGATAATGCTCCGCGCTTTACCCAAACTGAATATGTCCAAGTTTTGCGATTACCCGCAACACTAGGAGTCCGCGACAAATAAGCATTTGCACTAGAACGGAAACGCAGACTGCGGCTGATGGTGTAGGTATCGTCACCACCAAGCAGTAGCGGGTTCAAAATCATGCCACGGCCCCGATCAATCGAGCTGCAATGCGGGTGCTGGATTCTACAAAGTAAACAAGGTCGTCCACCGCGTTGGCCGTGGTGGTCAGCGTTGGCGTCGTACCGCCTGGGAATTTCCACTGACTGCCAAACGCCAAGGCGCGCGAGCCGGTCGCGTCCTGCGTGATCGTAATGACACCCGACTGGCCAGCCGTCAGGTTGGTCGGGTTGGCCAGCGTGCGGCTGCCGCCAAGGGTGACGCTGAAATTATTGGCCAGCGAAAAATCAGGCGTGATGGTCGCGCCGTCTGTCAACGCAACCACAGCACCGCGCTGGGCCTTCGTGAACGTCTGCGCCAATGTTAGCTTGGCCGCCGTACCATCGTCGGGCATCACCTGCACCCAAGCCGAGCCGGTGTAATACTCCCACTGGCCCAGCGTGGTGTTGAAACGGAAGTAGCCCACCGCTGGCGACACATCGCGCTGCGCCGTGGTGCCGTTGGGCAGCTTGGCCGCACCGGTGTCCGATGTCTTACCCGACCACGCGGACGGCACCGCAGCATCCGCCGTGCCGCCAATTACGCCACGCAATACGCTCAGGTCGTTCGTGATCTTGGAAATATCAGCGGCCGGTGTGGTCGTCGCTGGGTTAATCGTGGATGACTGCCATGCCATAAATTACCTCGGTCAGGTTTTAATGATGTAATTGGCGACCGCGCTGGGCTGCACATTGGGGTGCGCCTGCCCGCCGCCCGTCGAGCTTGATGTCAGCGTGGCCGCTCCGGTGTTCATTGCCGTGTTAAAGCCGCCAGCGTTCACCGACGATGCCGACTGCGCCTGCACCGTGTGCGTGTGCGCCGGTATCTGAGCCGTGGTCAGCGCGTGGACGCCCGTGCCGCCAGTTGCGCCAAGCGTAGCTGTGTCCACTACCGCAAACCGTGTGCTGGCCGTGCCAGCCAATACGCTGGTGCCGCTGTTCAATGTGATCTGCGTGGCGCTGTCGATGCTCGCAATCGTGCGGCCGGTTGGGATGTTGGCCGATACCACCACCATGCCGACAGCGAGGCCCGTGGTGCTGGTGATGCCGGTCACCACAGCGCTGCCAGCCGTGGTCGTGGCGTTGCTGGTGTAGGTCAGCAGCGCCGCTGCCGTGCCGCCCATATCGCCCTTACCGACGGGCACACGGTCGCGCATATCGGGAAGGTTGAACGTGGTCGAGCCGTCACCGACGCCATACTGGGTGCCGATGGCCGTGAATAGGTTGGAATATGTGGCGCGGCTTACCGCTTGGCCGTAACAAAGCAGCCAGCCAGTCGGGGCCGTTCCGCCAGCGTAGGGGGAAAGTAAGCCGGCGGGGATAATACCGCTTGGCAGTTGGGCCGATGGCAGCAGGCCGGACGAATCCAGCGATGCCGCCCCAAGCGGCACACCCAACATGGCCGCCAAGTCGTTCACCTGCTGCACGGCTGCCAAAATTGCGGTGCGCGCAAGTGCTGGGGAGTCAGACCCCGCGTCTAAGTCGGAAGTGGAAATCCCACCAGCAGGCCAAGCCATAAATTAGTATTTTTCCCCGTAGCCAAATGCATCAACATCAATGACGCCGGATTTTGCGTTTCCAGCGCTGTCAAATACTTTCACGGTCACGCCGGTGGTGGATTTACCCTGCACCGTTATTCTGTCACCGCTTGTTGCTGATTGTAACGTGCATTGCACGGTCTGTATGCCCACGAATTCAGGCGTGAAAGATAAAGTCACGCCAGCGAGCGGAACCGATACGCTGCCGAAGTGCACCACGCGGTCGGGCACGTCGATCTGCACATTGAATCGGGTCATGTAAGGCACGACCGACACGTCCTCGGATGCCAGCGTGACGCGCAGCTTGACGTATCGGAAGCTGTAGGCGCCAGGCGTGAACTGCTGCCACTGGCCCCACGTCACATTGTCGTCGCTGGTCGCAATCTCAAACGCAGCCGATATGCCGCCGCTGCGCCCCTGCCACGTCCAATCCGGCGCGGAATAGTTGACCCACGGGTCAGTGAACGACGTCCACGGTGGCACCACCTGCAGCGCCTCCAGCAGGTTGTCGATGTACACCGTGCTGGTGGCCTTGTAGCCTATATCGATGGGCTGGGTCGTGTATGTGCCGTTGCTCACCGTATCCAAGAAAATCCACGGCTGGGCGTATAAATTCCAGTTTCCCGTATAGGCCGACCACGGCTTGGTGCCGTTGCTGATCACGCCGCCAGAGAATGTCGTGGCGTCCCACGTTGGCGCGGTCGCCCATGTGTCTAAATCGACCCATTGCAGCTGCTGCACCAAGCCCAGCACCAGCGCGTTTACCGTAGTGCCGTTCCAGTTGCGCGCCGATTCGCTGCTGGTCACCACCGCGTTGATGCCGCTCACGTCCGGCGCATCGACCACCGATTCGCTCGAGCTGTAATTGCCCGACGTGTCCACGGCCTTGACCATAAACGTGCCGCCGCGCGGTGCCGTCCAGCTGAACGAATTGGAAACGGTCGAGCCGATCACGATGCCAGCGTTCCAGCTCAGGCCCTGCCGTATCTCGTAGTGGTCGAGGTCAACGTCGCCCACCTGCCGCCATGTGAAATTCAGCGCGTTGCCGTTACGCGCCACCACAAAGCCCTGCACGTTCTCAGGCGGTGCGGTTTTGCCCAGCACCTGGTATTGCACCGACGCGGCCGTGGCGCTCCGGATACCCACGGCGCTGATCGCCCACACGCTGATGGTGTAGGTGCCCTCGGTTAGGTCGAGCAGGTCAATGCTTGGGTTCGGCGTCACCAGCTCCGGCGATACGTTGCCGCCGGCGGCTTGGCTGGTCACCGCGTAGGCCGTGGCCATCCGCACCGGCGTCCATGACACCGACACCCGCACCCGCACGCCTTGGCTGGTTTTGTACAGCGCGTCCGTCACCACTAGGTTGGTCGGCGTCGCGGGCTTTTCGGTCAGCACCGTGTAGCTGCGGGTCTGTAATTGCAGGCCCTGCTCCACCGCGTCGAATTTGCTCGGCTCATGCGCCAGCGCGGTCACCTCGAATTCGTGCCGGTCGTTCTCGCGCACCGCAATTACGCGGAACGTCTGCGGGGCCACCTGCGCGCTGGTCAGCATCCAGATGCCGCCAACGGATGGTGTCTCAGGCAGCGCCGTCGCCAGCGTAAACGTGGCCAGCGTGCCGCCGCTGTGGGTGATGCCCGCATCCTGCACCGTGCCGTCGGATTTCAGAACCGAGAGCGTGTAGGCCTGACCAGCCGTCAGCGTCACCGCGTTGTCAACCGTCACCGATGTGGTGCTGGCCGCCACAATGCGCCCGCCGTAACGCACACCCGCACGGGATGGGTCGGCGACTTTGATGATCTGGCCTGGCCGGCAAATCATGCCGTCCAAGCCGGTTTTTAAGCTCACCGTCTCGGTTTCAAGCCGCTCGCTGAACAGCAGCCAGCGCCCTGCACGGTTGGCCTGCCCCCTGCTTGTGCAACCGATGGCCGCGATCTGCGTGGTCACCACGCCGTAACGTGCGATGCCTGCGGTGTCCTCGACGTATTCGACCTTCTGGCGGCCCATGTCGGCCATGTCGTTCCACGTCACCAGCGCAACCGTGTGCCGTGCCTTGGCGCTGCTGCCCGAATACGTGAACACGCCATCGACTACGTTGGCCTGCGTGTAGAGGTAAGCCGCCGTTGCGGGCGCGTCCTGCACCGCTGTGATGCTGCCCGACGACCAGAACGCCATGCCCCTAAAGATGGAGGCCATATCGGCCAGCACCTTGTAGGCTTCCTCGCGGCTTTGCAGGTAGAGGTTGCACGTAAAGCGCGGCTCAGTGCCCCCGAAGCCGTCCGGCACCAGCTGGTCGCAATACTGGCCGATGGCATACAGCGCCCATTTATCGACCTGCGAGGCGGTAATGAAGCCGCCAAGCCCGTAGCGCGAGCTGGTCAGCATGTCGTAGAAGCACCAAGCGGGGTTATCCGTCCACGCCACCTGAAATGTGCCGTCCCATGAGCCGGTGTAGGTGCGGTTCGTTGCGTTGTAATTGCTAGGCACCCGCACGCGCAGCAGCTTCATGTCGTAAGCGCGCGTGGGGATGTTGCTGAACTGGCTCGCGTCAACGCTCAGGCCCACCAGTGCGCTGTTGGGATAGCGCATCTTTGTGTCCACGATTTCGGTGACCGAATCCCAGACGGTTTTATTTTGCAGGTTGTCCGCCGTGCTGTCGGCCGTTAGGCGCACCACGCGCACGTCCCACGGGCCGGTGCCGGTGAGGTTGATGCGGAAGCTGCGCTGGTAGCGGCCGGAGGTCTTGCCGCTGATCGTTCCAGCGCCTTTGAGGTCTTGCCGCACAAAGCCGCCGCCGTTGGTCTGCACGTCGATGGCGATGCCCACCGAGGTGCCCGACACGTTGCCCGTGCTGGTGTCCTGATATGTAAGCTGCGGCACCGCGATGGTGACCACCAAGGCGTTGATGTTGGCGTTGGTGTATTGGCGCGTGACCGGCGAGGCGTATTTCACCTCGACGTTGACGGTGCTGGTGCTCTCAACGGCGGGGAAGCCCGCGATGTATGACTGCTGTTGCGTGCCGTTACGGCTCGTCCACGTCACGCCGCCGAAGTTATAACTTCCGTCCGCGTTCTGTATTGGCGTGCCGTCCAAATAAATTGACTTAGCGCCATTGACCAAGCCTTCGATCTCGCCCTCGCACACCAGATCAAGCACACGCGCGTAGGCCTTGCTGCGCAGGCTGTCGGGCGCAATGCTGGCAACAACCGAGCCGGAGCCGCCACCGCCGCCCTTGCCGCCACCGCCGCCACCACCACCGCCAGCGCCGTGGATGTTCATGACGGGATGTCCTCGGTGCTGATGCCGGCGCTGATCACCGCGCTGCCGACGATCAGGCGGCCATAGCCGACGGGCACGGGGTTGCCTTGGGCGCTGGTGTTGACCGCGCCGTTGAACACATAGCTAGGGTTGCCCGTATTGTTCACGTCGCCCGCGTTGGTGGCTGGGTGCGGCGACAGCATCTGAGCGATACCGCCCAGCGCCAGCGATACGCCGATGGAGCCCACAATGCCGGCCACGGTGGTGGAGCCAAACAGACCGATGGCACCAATGCTTGCGGGCATCAGTACCGCAGCGGCCACCAGCGCCGCGCCGAGAATAAACTGGCCGAAACCGTTACCACCCGCACCGACCACCACGGGCGCAATGCGGATGACCTCGCGCTGGCCACTCGGCAGGTTGATGTCATCGGCCTCAGCCACGCGGGTCGTGCCCGTCCAAACCTTATAGCCATGCGCGGTGTCGAGCATCACGCGCTCGAAATCCTGATAGTTGGCCATAAACGCGCGGATGGCCTCGCCAACGGATTCGACCGCCAAGTGATGGACACGCCCGAAGCGCCGCCCCAGTTCGCCGTAAAGTCTAATTTCGCGGAGCATGGCGCAGGGTGTGGGTGTGATTTTTCCTGAAATATTCTCCAAATACGTCGCGGCTCGAAAGTCGCCCGTGGAGATGATGAAGAATTATATCCCCCTCCAACCATATCGCACCATGGTTAGGCACTGGGCTGGCGATCTGCATGAGCAAAACATCTCCATTTTTGGGGCCGTCTGAGACAGCCACAAACCCAGCCTTGCCAAAGTTTTCCAAGTACAGATTCCCGCCGCGCAGCCACCAGCCATCGGCGCGGTCGAAGTCGGGCAGCGTGATGCCCCGTTCCTCGGCGTACCAGTCGCGGATGAGCGCATAGCAGTCGAGCGTCGGCGGCTGGAACTGGCGGCCAATCAGCGGGGCCTTATAACCAGATGGAATAAAGGAGTGCCACCTATCAACCGGATGGGCATATATGTGCCATTCCAAGCCGCTGCGCTCGCACGATACGCGGTCGGCCTCAGACGGTTCGGGGCCAATGTTGCAGTGGCTGTGCCATATGGCCACCACCTCGCCCATGTCCTCGGCCTCGGCGTAGTCCTCGGCGCTGATGATGAAATTGTCCTCGCCCTGCGCTTGGTTGCGGCACGGCACGAAACGCTCGCGGCCCTTGAAAATAACCACCAATCCGCACGCTTCTCTGGGGTAGTGTTCGCGCGCGTAGGCCTCAGCCTCAGCACGCCAGCTCATCGGGTCAAACCTGCGGCGGGGAATAGGCCAGCGGGCAGCTCGGCATACTGGCCAAAACGGGCCTTGCAGCTCGACAGCCGCTTGCCACACACGTCCTGCGCCAGCGTTGCGACCGGCTGGTCGTTGGCGTCGAAGTAAGCCGTGCCCGTGTAAGAGCAGTCGCCACCACGGTACGTCCAGACGCAAACATTCTGGACGATATAACGGCGCGGCAGCTGGACACCGGCCACGTCAAACGACGCGGCCAGCTCAAACTCGACCAGCACCTTGTTTTCCACGACTTTGCGGTCGATGAAATACACGTCGTCAGGCAGCGCCGCTGTGGGGTCTGCGCTGGGGTTCACACCGCCCGTAAAATTTACCGCGTCCAGATACTGCATGAGCGTGCGCTTGCGGGTCAGCTTCGCGCCGATCAGGTCTTGGTAATTGCGCACCAGCACGCCCAGCAGGCCGGTCACGTTCGCCACGCGCAGGGTTGGCCTCGGTAACGTGCCACGCCCGCTGAACTCGAAGCCCGTGGCCTCAATGGGGAATGCGTTGTAGGTGTTGCCCTGCCAGACGACATCGTTGCTCAATGCGTTCTTGCCATTGTGGAAACGCAGCAGCGAGCCACCCAACGTGGTGCAGTCCAGCTCAAACAATTCGACCAGCTGCTTGGCGCCGGTCGTGTTCAGGTCTTGCTTAATCGTCACGTCGGTTCCCAAACCTCGCGGAAGGTGGCGCTCAGATTATTCACGCCCTTGGCCACGATGGTCTGAATCCAATTCTCACATACCCACTTGCCAGTGCTGCCAGCCGGCGGCGTCCAGTCGAATGCCGAGATGCCGTTGCTCGATTCCAAAAACGCAATGATGGGCGCGATCTCGGCGTCCGTGCGGGTGTTGAACGTCAGGCCCCATTCACGTGGGCGGATGTTGATTCCGTCTGCTGTTCTCTGCTCGTAGCCATCCCCGAATTTAGCCGTCAGCACGCGGGGCTTTACCTGCACCTGTGCTGCGAGGTCTGGTGTGTAAGTGAAGGTGGCCATGGGTGTATTTTACGCCGCCAGCAAGCCGCCAGGACGACGTTGAACGACGATCTCAGCGCGCACCGCGTTGGCAATGGCCGCCCCCAGCTTGGCAAAGCTGCCCTCGCCGTCTTTCTCGACTTGGCCGGTCTGCGCGTTGACGGTCACGTTCACATTGACGGCTTGGCCACCCTGTGTGCCGCCCTGAATGGTGACGGGAATGGTGCGGCCATCGTTTAGCGGAACGTAAGCCTCTGGAACCCTGCCCTCGCCAAAGATTGCCACCTGTGGGCTATTGGCAATCCCGCCGCTTGCATATTTGTGCAGAGGCATTGAGCCCGCGCTGGTCATCACGCCGCCGTTGGCAAAGCCGAGCGAGCCGGCCAATTCCACGCCGCCTGCCTGATTTACAAATGTGGAACCGCCACCACCACCAAAGATCGAACCCAAGCCACCCAGCGCACCAGCCACTTGGCCAAAGCCGCCAGCGTTCTTAAACGCCGACAGCGCGTTGAACATCTGCTGCTTGATGATCATGTTGATGATGTCCTTGATCACCGACTGGGCGAAACCGCTGAAATTCAGCTTGCCGGTCATCACGAATTCGGTCAGAGCATCGGCGCCAGTGTTAAACGCATTGACCAGCGCATCACGCACACGGGCCGCGCGGTTTTCGATCACGTCGGCGATGTCGTTGAAACCTTGCATGGCGCCAGCCATGGGGCTCTGCTGGGCCTTCTTTTGATCTTCTAAGGCCTTGATGCGGCGCTGAGAAAGCCGCTCATATTCGGCGGTGCCTTCCTTGATGCCACGGTTTTCAAGGTCTTGCAGCGCAATTAGTTTCTGCTTCTCCAAATTGTTCAGGCCAATGGCGCGTGTTTCGGCCTCGATCTTCTTGGTCTGCTTGTCAAAATCCAAACCTTCCTTGGCCACGCGCAGCTTTTCGGCAAACGTATCGACCGCGCTGGCTTGCATCAGCAGCTGGATTTTCTGCTTTTCGGTCAGGTCTTTGAACTTGCCAAACTCAATATCAAAACGAATCTGCGCCTCGCGTGCGCTGGTGATTTTGTCCTCATACTCCGTGATGTGCTTGGCTTGGAATTCCAGCTTGGCAGCCTCGCGGCCAAGGCTGTCCATTTCGGTCTTGAACGGGTCGGCCTTCTCGACTTTTGGGGTGACGTCCTTTGACTGGTAGCCCTTGAGCGCGCTGCTGCGCGGTGCCGACGGTGCCGAAGGCTGGCCCATCTGCTGGAATTGCTTTTCCAGCGAGTCGGTGAATGGCGTCACGGTCGCCCAGCGCTTGGCCATGTCCTCATTGGCAGCCGCAACAAACGCGCGGCGCTGGTCAAGTATGCGCCTCAGTTCATCAAGGCCGCCATCCTTGAACATTGCGCCAGGCGCTTTAACGGCCAGCTCCACGGCGGTGGCAATGTCGTTAGCAATCACAGCGAGCGAGCTGCCTAGCTGCGCCACGGCCTTACCGACCAAAGACAAAATATCCATGAACGCGGCGGCAGCGCGTGCAGCCTCCTTAAACACACTGGTCAGCAAACCGTCGTCCGCTAGCCCCTTCACCGCGCCACGCACGCCGTTGGTTTCGGTGTTGGTGTCGACCAGCATTTTGACAAACGCATCAGCCACCGGCAGCACCTGCATGCTGATGACTTTGTACAGCTCACCTTTGGCAGCGCTCAGGCGCTTTAGATTCTTTTCATACTGGTCGGCCTGCTCGGCCTGCTCTTTGGTGGTTTTGCTCACCAAGTCGCCAACGTCCACTAAGTCATTCATGAACGGAATAACTTGCGCGCCGTTCTTGCCAAAGATGTCCATGGCCACAGCGACCTTGCCGGCACCTTCCTCAAAGCCGGCCATGGCGGTGGAAATACGCTTGAACGCCTCGGCGGGGTCAAGCTGGCGCAGCTCCTTGCTGCTCAGGCCGATGGCCTCCAGCGCGTGCGCGGCACCCTTGCTGGCGTCATCGCTGCCAGCCAGCGCCTTGTTCATTTTGATGATGGCCTTCTCGACCTCACCAAAATCGTTATTGGTCAGGTTGGCCGCGCGTGACAGCGCGCCCATGTTCTCAACGGTGGAGCCGGTGCGCTCGGCCACGTCTTTCAGGTTGGCCGCGCTGCTGATGATTTCGTCGAATTTGTCTTTGAGCACCGATAGGCCGACGCCAGCGCCAAGGCCGGCGAGCGCTAAGCCAGCGCCTTTGGCCAAGCCGGTCAGGCTGCCCACCGATTTATTCAGGTTGTCGATGGCCTGCTGGCCTTGAACGCTCGCCGCGATCTTAAATGACGCGCCCAGATCAACTGCCATTTTTATTCCTCTCGCCAATCGCTTGCAGCGCGGCAAACTCCATTACCTGCAACCCATCAAACAATTCGTCGGTGCGCTTGATGCCGGCCATCCGCATACACGCCTCGACGCCTACGTAATCCAGCCCCGTGGGGCCTGCGAAACCGTGCCGCCATTGTGTCTGCACACGCATAAACAGCAGCACCGTTTCCCAATTATCCGGCTCTATTTCAAACTCGACCGATTCCTCTGTCATCGCCTCGACCATTTCGGGCGGGGCACCGCCCCACACATCAAGGTCTGCCAGCGCTTCGTCGTTCTTTACCTTGCCCCCGCGCACCCAGTGCGTGGAGGCCTCAATCAGTTTTTTCGCTTCAACCCCGACAGCGATTCAATCACCGCCGTCACAATCGCGCCCGACACGCCAGGGATATCGAGCAGCTGGGCCAGCGCGCTCTCGCTGAACGGCACATCATTGGTGCCGTCGGTCACGCCCTTCCAGCCGACCATGACCTCGCGCACGAAGTCGGCGTCGGTCATTTCCTCTTTTTCCACGGCCATGCGGATTTCCTTCAAGCGGCTGTCAGCCAAGCGCTTGAAATCGCCGTCAAAGGTTTGCTTTTCGTACAGCCCGCCATTGGTCGGGATGTTGACCGAAACGGGCCAGCTGTAGGAAGCAGTTTGCGTAATTTTGAACATTTATTGCACCGAAACTAAGAATTCGTCATTGCCTTGGCTTGACGGGATGAAGTTAGCGCCCATGCCCACCATGGCCACGCCGTCCATGTCGCTGTATGTAGGCTTGGTCAACTGCACGCGGGCGCTGCCCATGCGTACCTTGTTGCCGGCTGCAGTGCCGTGGGTGATGTCCAATGCGCCAACGGTGGCGTTCTTGGCGGCCGTCCACCAGTCCTTAGCGGCGACTGTTGTGGCCTCGATGGTCACGTTGCCCTGCACAGCGCGGTCGGTAATCAGCACAGCCTCGGAGCCGCCCACCAGCGTGCGGTGCACCACTTGGTTGGCCATGTCCACGCTCAACTCAGACAGCACAGCGGCGTAGCCGTGCAGCGCGAACGGTGTGGTGTTCACGTTGGTCACGGTCAGCGGTGTCTGGAAAGCCGTATAAGCTGGCGTAGGCGCTGCGGTATCGGTCACGGTGTTGTAGAGGCCAGTGAACGTGAATTTATAGACTGGAATATCCTTCGCTTTGAGCGATACGGACACAGTGCCACGGGCGCCGGTCATCTTGTGCAGCACGCCGTCCACGTTCAGGTAGATCGTGACGCTCTCAAAGTTTGAACTGATGGGCGCATAGGCCACATTCGCGTCGATGCTGTAGGTGCTGGTCGCTGTGGGCTGTGTCGTCCAGTTGGTCAACACGGTGGCCACCTTGGTGGTGCCGTTGTAGTCCACGATCATGCTGCTCTGGCCGGAGCCGGTGCCGCCGGTGATGCGGATGGGCATGCCCAAATAAAAGTCATCGACCGCGCTGGAGCCAGCGGCCGCGAGTGTGATGGTGTTGGTGCCGCCAGCCTGTGCGGTGCCAGTCAGGGCTGAGGCCAATGCGTTCTCGGAAAACGCGCAAGCACGCAGCAAAGGCCCGTAGCCTGGGGCCGTGCCCGCAGTACCAGCGCCTGCAATCTCAACCTCAAAGTCGATCATGGCGCGTATGGCAGCAGGCAACTGCTCGCTGCGGCCCAAGTAGGGGCGCACCAGATTGCGGTCAACAAAGTCCGCGTCCTGCGGCGTGACGTTCAGGTTGCGCACCATGATGGCGTTGGCTGCGCCGGTAGGCGTAGGGTCAACACCGTAGGAAGATTCGATTTTTGCGAGGATAACTCGCTTGCGTTGCAGTAATGGCATGGTCGTGGCCCCTTATTAAATCGTCATGTCGGCATAACTATGCCGGAATTTTACAGCGTAATCGTGCGTAAGTCTGCCGCCCGTTTGGTCAGCACTTACAAATTCAAAGCCCGCGCTGTCTAAGCGCGTATCAATCGCCAAGCCGCCCAGCGACGGGTCGGCCATGATCAGTGCATGCGCACTAACGATCACAGCATCAGCCTCAGTGTCGGGCACATCGCCACGGGCCAGCACGGACACATGCACGGTCAGTGTGCGCTCCAGTTGTGGCACCGTTTCAGGGCTTGCGTTCTCAGCGCTCCAGCGGATTTCGAGGCACGGCGTCTCGTCCAGCGTGGACGGCTCAGGGCTGCTGCGGTACACGCGGCCAGCAACGCCAGCTGTGGCGGCCAGTACCTGTGCAAATTTGGCCAGTATCTGCTCGCGCTTGCTTGGCATGTCAGGCCTTGGTCAGCTTCGCTTCTTTAAGCGCGCCATCGTGAATCATTTTGATTGAGCGTATGCGGTAGCGGTTGCCACCGATAAAACCGTAGTCGCCAGCCTTTACAGCGGACAGCTCGCCCGCTTGGTAGGTCATGGCGTATTCGTCGCTCAACATATCGCCGCCCAGTATTTCCTCGGTCGGCATGTCAAAAATGACGGATGCCGAGACCTGAGCGCCCCCCGATGTGGTGAACGTGGCCGCAACCGCGAACTCGTCCACATCAAAAAAAACGCTCATGTCCTCGGCAAACGCCACGATTAAGCCTCGGCAGGTTCGTCGGCAGGCTCGGCCTTGGCCTTGCTCTTGCCCACGGTCTCAGCGGCAGCGCCAACGGCGATCAGGGCCTCGGCGAACTGCTTGGGCAGATCAACCGAGTCACCGACCTCCAGCGCCTTCCCGTCGTGCTCGACGGGGGAATTGATGACTAATTTCATAATTCCCCCAGCCGATTAGGCGACAGCGTTGGTGATCAGGTAGCCAGCGGTTGCAGCAGCGATCACGGGCGCTTCGGAGCGAGACACTGGGAAGAACCAGCTCTTGCTGTTGCGCTCGTAGTAGGGCTGCTCGACCACGGGGTAGCCGTCGAGGTTGTAGGTGTAGCCGTAGGAAGGCGTGCCCATGGAAGCCAGAGGCGAGGTCTCGGTGTAAGCCAAGACCACATCCTTGCCCCAGATGTCGCTGAATGTGCCAGCGTCGGAGGCGAAGATGCCCTCACCCACGATCACTTGGTTCACGCCAAACAATGAGGCCAACAACTCGTTGGTGGCTACGTCGCGGCCGGTGTACTTCATGCGGTCAACAATCACGGGGTGCTGGCGCAGTTTTGACATCACGGCGGGGCCCATCACGCACACGTTAGGACGCTTGCCAGTAGAAGCGCGGATGGCTTCCTTAGCGGTCTCAATGGTGGCGATAGGGTTAGATGTGCCGCTGTAGTCGCTCCACTGGCTGGTGCCAGACAGTGTGGTCTTGTTGCCGGCGCCGTAGTTGCCAGCAGCGCGGGCCAAGTCAGCCTGTGCCTTTTCCAAGCGCAGGTTCATGATGCTCAGCGTCTTGTTAATGGTCAATGTGGCCATATCGATGCTGAAACCGTTTTCGCCAGCGGTGGCTTCCTGCTGGATTTCGATGGGCAACTGGCCCTCGAGCGAGTAGTCCACCAAGCCGAAGGTGCCGGAGCTGTAGCCGTAGGCGACGCGCTTGGTGTTCTCACCGGGGGCGCGGGCCGAGCTGTACAGCATGAAGTCTTCTTTGCCGAAGGTGATGATGTTGCCAGCGCGCATGCCCACGGGGATGCGGGGGAACAACATATCGCCCACTAGGTCGAGCTGTTTGAAGCCCTGTGCAATCTGGGTCAGGACGGGGTTAATTACCCGCGCTTGTGAAAGTGTAAGCTGTGGCATTTTTTAGAACTCCTGAAATTAGTTAGGGATGATCAACACTTCGATCTGGTCGCCGTCAGCGGCGGCAGCAGTCAAAGCGCGGCCAATGGAAACACCAGCCGACCTAGTGACGACTTTGGTCACGGTCGTGCCAACTTCCACCAAAGCACCGGCGGTAATAGCGGCACCAGCGATGGCCACGGATGTGCCCAAAACGGTGACGGGCACGCGCTCGCCGTTAGCCACTGCGATGCGGGCAAAGCCCACAGCGTTACCAGCGGCGGTTGCGGCAGCACCAGCGGCTGTCACGGGTTGAAATTGTGCGAGTGCTGCGGAGGCGGTAAGGCCCACTGTGAGCATGTCAATACCTGAAGCTGCCATGATTAGATTCCCTTCTGAACTGCTTTAATTGCTGAAATGTAGTCGGTGCCAGGATTTGCGGCCATGTAATCACGGGCTGCTTTATCCATGGCGCTGGCGTTGTTTACAACGTCAGGTTTAGCCTGAGCCTCGGCGCCTTTGTCTGCCTCTACAGCAGCTTGGGCAACGGGTGCGGGCGCATCGCTTGCGCGTGCGTTAGCCACGCCTTGTAGCTTGGTGCGCTCGGCTGCAACGATCTGGAGTGCTGCCTCGGCTCCGGTGGTCTTACCATCGAAGGCCAATGCCTCAATCAAATCCTCGTGGCCTGGCAAACCGGAGGCGCGCACGGCCTGAATGCGGTCGCGCTCGCCAGCGGCACCCTCAGCGCGGATGAACGCCGCAGCCTCTGGGTTTTCAGCGGCAAACTGCGCCGCCAATTCTGATGCTGACATTTGTGTCCCTTTCGGAATATCTGAAAAAATAACGGGCTCTCGCTCGTCGCTTGCATCCGCACCAGCCGAGGCACTACCGGCCACCTTTGAGGCGGAAGCGGAGGCAGACGCGAATACCGCCTTGCGACGGGTGGCGAACTGCTCCGGGTTACTGGCCAACCGCTCCACCATCGCGTCCACAGTGGCAACACCGTCCACTAAGCCCGCGTCGATGGCCTGCTGGCCAATAAATAGGCGGCCGTCGGCCATGTTCTCCAGCACAGCGTCCACCTTGACGCGGCGGTTTTGGGCAACGGTCTCAACGAATACAGAGTACAGAAAATCCACCTGCGACTGAATGTAGGCCTTGCCCTCGGCACTCAGCGGTGCGTTATCGCTGGCCATGCGCTTGAATTTGCCAGCGGTGATCTCGGTGGTCTGCGCGTTAGCCGCTTTGGGGTCATACTGGTGCGTGGCCACCACGCCAATCGAGCCCACGTAATCGGTGAGGCCGCTGATATATACCGCGTTGGCAGCGCTGCCGACCCAGTAGCCAGCCGATGCCATAGTGCCAGTGCTTACCGATACTGTCGGCTTCTCAGCGCTCAGGGCGCGGATGCTTTCGGCCAGCGCTGGGATGCCCAGCACGTTGCCGCCAGGCGTGTCCATATCCAACACCGCCGAGCGCACGCGGGGGTCTGAGCGCATGCTCTCGACCTGCTTTTGCAGTAGCTGCGCCGATGCACCGCCGGATACGCGGGTCATCAGGTTGGCTTTATTCGCAATCACGCCGCTGACGGACAGCACCGCCACGCCGCCTTCGCGCACTTGGTATTCTTGCTGGTCATTGGCCAACGGGCGGCCCAGTTTGGCCTCGATGGCTGCAATGTCGATTTTTTCGCCACGGAAGTGGGCGGCATACACCGCCTGAATCTCCAGTAACTTTTCGGGCATAACTGCCCACGGGGAGGTGAGAAAATCAATTAGCTGCATGGCTGGATTGTAACGCGGTTTCAAGTCTCAATTCTTGCGGCCGCCGTGACTTTACAGCAGCAGCAGGATTTCCTCGCGCTCGCGCTTCTTGCGCTTGGCAGTAAGTACCTGCTCCAGCGTGACCTGCGCGCTCGGCCCGCCACCGGTAGGCGCGGCAAATATGCGGCGCAGGATGGGCGACTCGTTGCCGTCCAGCATGATGCCGAACGCCTGCACGCTAAACGCGGCCGCACCGGATATATCCACCGGCCCAGTGTCTGCAGCGGTCAGCTCGCCGATGGCGACAATCGGCGGCAGGGCTGCAACGCCGTCCGCATAAAGCGCACCCACGGCTTGGGCAACGGCGGTGAGCGTAAAACCACCCACCCCATACATCGCGCCGTCGGGTTGGCCCTCAACCGGCCCCCACGCGCTGCCCCAAGCGCTGCCCCAGCTGCTACCCCATGCGGACATCTAAGGCCCCCACGGGTCAGCCTGCGAGCCCGAACCGCGCACCTGCTGGCCGATGATTTTCTGCACATCCACCCACAGCGGCGTGTTTTTACTGGCCGCGATGATGGCCGCCGCAATGCTCTCTGGCGTCATCGCGCCGCCGTTCAGCGTGCTGCCCTCCATTTTTCCGATGGCGTAGCTGGTAACGCCAGCGGTCACGCTGTAGGCGCCGGACGCTGAAACCCAGCCGAGCGCACCGATCTGCGGGGTGTTTGTAGCAAACGCGATGCTCGCGGAGCCCAAACCGTTGAGCGTGGCCAAAGCCGTGCCGGCAGCATCAAACGCAAACGCGGCCGAGCCGTACCCGCTGCTGATGAGCTGGCCACTTGCCAGTGCGAATTCGATAATCAAGCCGCCTGAGCCCGCAATGTTGACGCCCATGGCGCCCGAGCCGGCCGCTGTAACGCTGCCAAGCGTTGCGCCAATGGACGCCATAGCGCCGACGCCTTGGGGCAACATCCAAGCGACGCCGGCGTATGTGCCCTCCGGCAGCGAGTACAGTTTCAGGCTGGTGGTGGCTTTGTCCTGATAAAAACGGTTCCGCACCGAGCCGTTTTTGCCGAAGTTAGAACGAAGCTGCGGCTCCACCGACGCGGTGCTACCGCCGAAAAACCTCAGCGGCAGCTTGTGCAGTACGCTTCCGTTACCGTGCAGCACATCAAGCCCATGCGGTGTCGATGTGCCCCATGAACGAACTGTTCACCGGCGTCGCTGCACCGGCATACATAGCCCAATGCAGGCACGCGCCGTCGTAAATCCTAGGCATGGACGGCAGCATGTTCACAAAATCACGCTCGGAAGCCACGCCCACAGTGGTAATCGGCATGTAGGCAAGCGGCTTGCAGATCACCAAATTCATTACGCCGGAGGTCATGGTGGCGCTGAAATTGATGCTTTGAACGGACTTAATGCCGGCGTCGCCAGCCATCATGGGCAGGAATGGGCCGTACTTACCGACGCCTGTGCCAGCGTAGGCGATGGAGCCGACGGGGGCCGTGGTGTTGATAACCGGCAGCGATGGGGCGGCAGGCGTCAATCGGCCAGCCACCGAGGCGGAATTGGTGTAGCTTAGCTGGACTGTCGGCGAGCCAGCGCCCATAACAACGGACGGCACTAAAAACGCGCGAACGCCACTTCCGTCGGCATACCGTGCCCATGCGGCTTGGCCGGTAAAAGACTGCGCGCCCGTCGTGGTCACGCTGGTGATCGTGTAGCAGGCCAGCATGTCGTACAGCATCATGATGGCCGGCGCGGTGGTGGTTGCCGAGCTGAACGCGGACGCATTCAGCAGGTGCTTATTGAGCGCTCCAACGTCGCCGCCGTGCGGCAACCCGCCAGCCACAGCGGTGCCGGTGATCGTTTGCGATGTCACGGTCTGGCTAATGTTCACGTTGTACGTGCCGCCAGCGTTGGCGCCTGTACCAGTGCCCAGCGATGTGATGTAGGTGCCGGCCACCACGCCGGTGCCGGACAGCGCCATGCCGACCGTGAACCGGCCGCTGCCGTGCGTTGTATCGGTAAACACCGTGCCCGCAATCGAGCCACCCAAAGCGCCAGACGCGGCGGTGATGCTGGTGGTTTCGGTAATGGCTTGGTGCGCCAAATTGGCAGAGCTTCCGATGATGCTATTCATCATCGGGTTACCGGCGCCAGTGGATAGGTCATACCATTGGCCGGCAACCTGCGCGGTCGTGGGCAGCGCGTTTTTATTCCAGTCGCTGCGGTAAGTTTGACCAGCGGACAGCGCCGCGATCAGTGAATCCATTGAGTTTATGGGCATATCAATTCCAAGTAGTGTTTATCCATCCGGTTATATTCGCGCCCGCCAGCGACCCGTTTGGGCAGCAAATCAAACCTAAATATGCGTCGTCCTCAATAATGGGCAGGTCTGCATAATCCGTCACCGGTGTGCGCTCAATAGGCGCATCAATACCGCGCACCGATATGTTCTCAATCGGCTCAACGATGACCAGTGAAATTAGGCCCACATCAGGCGTCATGAACGTGATGCCGTCGATTGATCTTACCCCAGTATCGCCGGCTTGCAGCGGTATAAACGGGCCAGTTGCGGCGCGCGCTGGGTCTGTCGGCTGCGACGTGATGAGCGTGCCGTTGGAAAGCTGCGTATTGCACGCCACCAGTGGGGTGGTGCGGCCTGAAACGCCGGCGCTGTTGGTGTATGTGATGTTGAACCGTGGGTTGCCCGCGCCCGTTTGACCGGCCACTTCCACCGCCATGATCTGCAGCCCCTTGCCGTCCTTGAGGCGAGGCAATGTGGCTGCCGTTGTGAGTGGCTGGTAGTCGGTGACCGACATATCAATAAACGGGTAATACAGCAGGTAATCACACAAAATCATCTGCATCGGCGCAGCCGCAGCCGTCGGCGTCATCACGCCAAACGTGCGCAGGTACTTGCGCATGCCAGAGCCCGCCACATTGGTGCCGTGCGGAATACCGCCGTCCGTTGACTGGCTCAGGGCCACCGAAATATTCGGGGCTGCCGCATAGTATTGCGGCACGGGGTTGCCTGGCGACATCGACAAATCGAACCAAATGCCCGCCGCCGTGCTTTGCGTTGGGGCCTTACGCCACGCAGAAAAGAATGTCTGACCGCCGTTTTCGGCGTCAACCAGATCGCGGACGTTGCGGAGCATTGGTTAAGAGCGTTAATCGGCCGCAATTTGGAGCGAGTTAGCCGAAAACTGAGGCTGGATACCTGAGCTTACGTTCAACGTGCTCGACAGCGCACCCGAAATCATCATGGCCACCGCACCGCTGGCCGTATCGACCACCGCGAAGTGACTGATGGCGTTGGTGCCGGCTGTGCACTGCCCGAACTGAATCAGCGCCGCATTCGTAAACGTGCTGCCGCCGTCCGTCCATGCGTTAGCCTTGGTCAGGGCCACGCGCGCGTAACCGGTATAGTTCGCCTCGGCTGCCAGCGATGCGGCCTCGCCTGGGTCGGCAGTAAACAGCGCCAGATATTGCTGCGCGCCAGCTCTAAATGGCAGGTCAGTGCCTTGTAAAAGTGCTTTGAGAACTGCGTTCTCGGTGTTGTTCGATAAAGACATATCAACCTTTCAAATCGTACTCCGTAACCGTTGCGACAATATCGTCATTTGCATCGCGCTCTACGCGTTGCACCGCCCTCGTGGGGTGCTGCACCACCACCTGCGCGGGCGGCAAATTCGCCTCCACCGACACGTTGGGGGCCTCAACCGATACGCTCGGCGCGGCCACATGCACCACTGGCGCGGCCTGCTCGGGCATTACCGCCTCCACCGTCACGCTTGGGGCAGCCACGTTCACCGATGGCGATGCCACCGACACGTTGGTCGGCGGTTGGTTGATTGTAATCGGTGCGCTAATGGTCACATTGGGCGGTTGTACGGTCGCCACACGCTCCAGCGCATGCACGCGGCCAGCCAGTGCCATCATGCCGCCCTGCTCGCTGATCTGCTCGTCCTCAGCCCCATCGTCCTGCGCTGGGCCACCCTGCTGGGGCTGGCCACCCCCCATGGGGGCAGCGGCGCCGGGCTGCGGCTGCGTTACGGGTGCCACCAAACCGGCCTCCTCGCGCTCGTGGCGCTCCACGACCTGCTGGCGGTGCTTCTCGTCCCAGTTGCCGCCGTCGTAGCTCAAGATTTCCTCGGCCAGCGTGGTCAGGCCAATCTCCATGCGCTTGCCAGCGGCCTCGGCTTCCTTCATGGGGTCGATAGCACCCGGCCCGTCGCCGTTCCAGCTCGCGCCAGACCATGCGCGGCGGATGGCAGCGTCGGCAAAGAAGCCCGGCGCCTGTATGCGCCCAGAGGCCACCGCATCGGCCAGCCATTCGGAATAGACCACTTGGCAGAACGACGACGCCAGCCATGTGCGGCGGATTTTGAACGTCCGCCAAGCATCAAGCAGCGCAGCACGCGCGGCGCTGTAGCTCGACTGGAAGTGCTTGCTCAAAACCTCATACGGCACGTTCAGGCCGATGCCGACCTGCTTCATGATGGCGGTGACAAACGGGTCAAAATTCGGGTTCGGGCGGCTCGCGTCGGCGGTCTGGATTTCCTCGCCGGGCAGCAGGTTCACGGCCGCACCCGGCTGCAGCGTCCCGTCCCAGCGCTTGGCGTTGTTCGTAATCGCCGCCTGCGCGCTATCGTCGAATAAATCCTGAAACGCGTCGGGCTGCATTTTCACAAACACGCTAAACGCACCGGCCACCACAGCGGCGGCGATCTCGGCCTCGGTATAGCGGCCCAACTGCTTCAGCGGCTCGATCACGGGCGCCAGCTCAGGCACGCCGCGCGTCTGGCCTGGCCGTTTTTTGCGGAACAACTGGATGATGTTCACCCGACCCGACTGCCCACGCACGGGGATTCGCGTCCACTTCACATCCTTCACCGCGCCCCATTGCTGCGGGTGGCGGTCGCTTACCCAGACGGCCAGCGGGCGGCCGTCCTCGGTTTTCTCAATACCCTGCACCATCGTGCGGGTGTCTGCGCTGTTGTCCTTGTTGCTGATGCGGTCGGCCTCGATCACCTGCAGCGCCATGGCGTGCGGCCAATCGGGGCGCTTGATCTGCGTCATCAGGATAAAGCTGTCACCACTCTCCAAGCTGGAGCGGAAGGCCAAGTCCTGAATCTCATAAAAATTCTGCTGCTCATACGCGTCGCAGTAGGTGCTCTCGGCCCACATGCGGAACTCGCGCTCGACGTTGCTCTGCCATTCCTCGGCCGCGTCAGGCTCTAGGCCCAAATAATCAGCGTCCACATGCGACTGCATGCTCAGGCCCGTGCCGACCACGTTGGTCACCACGGTTTCAATCGCGCCAGCCGCAATCGGGCTATTGCGCACTAGGTCACGCGAGCGCGCGATCAATTCGCGGCGGTCGGTGACGATGTTGGTGTCGGCGTCGCCGGAGCCGGGCTGCCACATACTCAAACGGTCAGAATATTGGCCGCCTTGATAACCGCCACCGCCAGTCAGAGCCATGGCGGTGCGTGCTTTGTGGCGCTTGAATGCGGTTTCGGGTGAAAAATACCCGATGGCGCGGTCAATCAGCGTCGATGGAATCTTTTGTTTGGCCATGATTTAGTGGTTCACCAGCCGGGGCGGACAGAAACGGCACGGCTGCGACCCGACGCGCTATTGCTCAACGCCTGCACGCGGTCATTCCATAGGCTTATGCCCGCCTGTACCTCGGCCAAATTGGCCCTGCGCAGCTCGCGCTCGCCAATACGGTACGACTGCCCCGTCAAAATAGCGGTTTCAGCCGCTAAGTATTTGTCGAGCTGTGCTTGGGCCTGAGCCAGTGTGATGCCTGCCATGTGCGGATTTTACGGTCTTTTTGGTCTCAATTACCTGCCGGAATTGGCTTTTTTTGCGATAGGTGCCGGTATAAAGTCGCTCGGCTTACCCCAAGCTCCTGCGCAATCACCCGCACCGGCTTGCCGCGCCGCAGCTCTTGGTCGATGGACGCCAGCGTGATGGGGGCGCGGGGCAAAATCCTCACGCTCTGCCCGCCGTAAGTATTGCGCACCGCATTGGCCAGCTTTTGCGCCGCCACGGGGTCAACGCCGGCCACTTCGCGGGCTAGGGCCGCAATTTCCGCAACAATATCTGATTTCATAGCTACCCCCTGCGCCAGCCGTCCAAGGATAGCCGGCCCACTGGCGCGACGGGCACCGGCATTTGCTCAATTTCGGCCTCAACTGGCGCTGATTCTGCCAGCTTTTCGGCGGTTTTTTCGATGCGGGCGCGCATCTGGGGCCAGAAACTCTGTCGATTGTGGCGCGTATAAATGTATTGAAGCGCCGCAAGCGCCATGCCCTCACAGTCCAAAACCTCGTTGCGGGCGCTGTCGGCCTTGACCCAAACTCTTTTGGGGAAGCCGTTTAGCATGCGAACGATCTGTTTTTCAGCCGTAAGTTGTTGCCAATACTCGGCGGGCAGGCCCATCGGCCAGTGAAATGTCCCAGGCCCCGCCTCCGTATTTTTCAACCGCTGGTAGATCGTGCTCTTGGCCGTATCTGAACCGTATGGCCACAGCTCCACTCCGTTCTTGATCGTTTGCTTGCGGATGTTGATGTCCTGCTTGGTCGGCTTACCCAGCACGGGCTTTCCAGCTTGGCTCATACCCTTGACCGCAAGTATGTGCCGGTGCCTGTTCTGCCGCGCGAACGCATACACCGCGTGCGTTGTTTCGCCGTCGCCCGAGTCAACCGCCGCCGCGTAGGTGCGCACGATGGCGCCCGATTCGTGCTGGAACTCCATGTCGAGCACGTTTAGCACCTGAGCCCACAGCTCCGGCCGCTGCGGGTCGCCGTGCACCACCGCGTAATTTACCAGCCACGACTGCTCGCCCTCGCCGTAGGCGCGCTGGATAATTTCAACACGGTCACGCTGCACGTCACAGCCGGCGACCACCACCAGCCCAGCAGCGGGCACGGTCAGCAGCTCGTAACCACCCGACCGCTTGGCCAGCCCCTCCGCGTCCAGCCGCGCGCTGTACGCTTCCTCGAACGGCTCCCCCAGCGTGGTGTTCACAAACGTCTTAAGCAGCGCGGGGTCTTTGCTGGCGTCCTCAAATTCCTGCAGGATTTCAACCCACGCCTTCCAGCCGGCGGGTGAGTACAGCGAATTTATGTGGTAGCCCTTGGTGATGCCGTCTCCGACAGCGGTCGAGCGCCACTCGCCACCCCGCAGCATCGCCGTCTTGTGCCGCTCCTCGATGTAGCTGCCGCATTCCTCGCAAATGTAGGCCGCTTTGGTCTTGCCATCGTCGGCCCAGACCAGTCGGTACTCCTTGGCACGGCCGCCCGTGGCGTCGTTATCGTACCCGCGCCAGCGCAGCCATTGCATGTGGCCGCAGTGTGGGCACGGCACGAAGTAGCGCCGCTTATCGCTGCGCTCGTATTCGATGGATATGCGGCTGGTGTCCGCCAGCGTGGGGGTGCTTACTAGAAAAATCTTGCGGCGCGCGAATGTCGTGGTGCGTTTCTCAGCCAGCGCCAGCGGAGAGCCCTCGCCCTCCACGTCCAGCGGCCACGCGTCCAACTCGTCACAAAACAACGTCTTGATCGGCATGCTCCGAAGCCCCGCCGCGCTGTTGGCGCCGGTAAGCATGAGCACGCCGCCCCTGAATTCCTTGGTGAGCAGCGAATTGCCGCTGTCCCTGCTGCGGGCTGGGGCAATCAGCTCCTTGAGCACGGGGCTTTCCTCGATCATGGGGGCAATACGTTGCTTCGATGCCTTCTCGGCGATCTCCACGGTTGGCATGACGTACAGAACGGGGCCAGGTGAATGGTGCACGATGTAACCCAGCCAGCAGTTCCCGACCTCGGTGCCGCCAATCTGGGCCGATTTCATGAAAACAACGCGCTGGGTCGGGTCATTTGAACTCAGAACGGTCATGATTTCGCGCAGGTATGGCGTGCGATCTGTGCGCCATTTGCCTGGCTCGGCCGACGCTTTGCTCGATAAATACCGGTGTTCGTCGGCCCATTCCCACACCGTAAGGTCGCGGTCAGGCTTTAATCCCTCATAAAACGCGGCTTCGTAGGCGTCCATCAGGCTGCAATTTGGTCGTTACTCT
>Ga0209400_1000271_pt1 | contig 45411 bp, 43 predicted proteins | sample M_130807_EF_Meta_FD_187313 | JGI IMG/M metagenome (GOLD analysis project Ga0209400, IMG submission 187313) | Freshwater microbial communities from Lake Montjoie, Canada to study carbon cycling - M_130807_EF_MetaG (SPAdes) (version 2) | ecosystem: Environmental > Aquatic > Freshwater > Lake... | reverse complement strand
AGACGAAAAGGGTCGCAAGCGCGTGCGTGCTTTGCGTCCATCCTGAGACGTGCCGATGAGGCTCAATAGCCCCTCCTCCCTCAATGGCCTCAACGGGCCTTCTTGTTTGGTCAAGAATAGGCCGATTGAGGCTCCAGGAGCAACCGTCAGTGCCATTCGATCATTCAAACGCAAACCAATAAACCGGTCAGAGAAGCCTCAATCTGCGCCCGATCAATGCTGCACCGCCAACCACGACCATACCATCCATATGGCGCCCGCTTATCAAGGCTGGCTGAAAATTAAAAACGCCCCTGAGTTTTCACTCATGGGGCGTTTTATTTTTTGAAATTAGAAATTTGCTTGAAGAGGTCCCACAATCGAAATTGTTTCATCGGCTATGGGGTGCTTCAAACTGGTCAGCGAACAAGCTCACCTATCTTTTGAATAAGTTCTTTGGGAGCAGAATAGAGTTCTTTCACAAGCTCCTCGAGCTGTGCGCCTGTTCGAGGATCAACATCAAGGCGCAGCTTCTTGGCTTCAGCAAGAAAGTCTGGATCTTTCATGGTCTCGTCAAAGGCTAGTCGCAGCGTTTTTAGGCGCGCAACTGGTAAATCTGGCGGCCCGATAAAGGGACGTCCCAAACCTTGACCGGCATAGAGCAAACGAAGAGCCTTCCGTTCTTCATCATTGCGGGCAAAATCTTGGATGAAAGGAACCCCCGGCAATTCAGCGCTTGGCTCCATGCCGCCCTGGAAAAGAACATGAAGTTTTTTACTGGCAATCGCGCCGGGCTTTCTGGATTCAACTGAGTCAAGGCTCTCGCACATTCCATCGACCTCCCCGCGTTCAACCGCGAGGAAAACATCTGTTGATCCGGGAAAGCCGCTGATCAGTTTGATCTTGAAACCCAGCAGCCCAGCGACTGCTTTTGGATAATTATAGGACCCACTGCCGGGCCCGACGGCGCCCAGGATCAGCTCCTTTGTCTTGAGTTCCTCAACCGTGCGGATCTTGGAATTGCCAGAGAGCACGCAAACATTCGTCTCAACTGTGGGCGTCCCAATCCATGAAAACTTGGTTGCATCAAAACGTGCTGCACCTGAGCCGGTCATTGGCGCCAAGGGCGCATCTCGATTCAAAATGCCTAAAACAGTCCCGTCTTTCGGAGCGGCGGTATAAATATAATTGCCAGCTGTGATACTGCCTGCACCCGGCATGTTCTGGGGAATTGCAGTCGGCTGTCCGGGAATCTTTTTGACAATGTAGCGGGCGACAATGCGCCCCCACGTATCGTAGCCCCCGCCAGGACTCACGCCAATGATCATTTGCAAATTTTTGCCAGCGAAGAACTGCTCCTCGCTCTGCGCGGAACTGTGCGTCGTCAACAGCAGGGAGAAGAATGCTGAACAAATCAAGGTTGAGCGGATTGCAGCCAATGGATCCTCCCGATATTTTTATATTTGACGAGATCATAACCTGCGCAAACTGAGAGTTGAAAGGAAGTTCCTAAAACTTCTCGTGAATGTCTAATTTTTTGCACTGCAACAAAAATTTGGCGGGCTGTTTCAGAAACAACAAGAAATTTGTAAGCTTGCCGGAAAGGGAAGGAAACGAAATGGCTTTTGTCCGCCGCCTGCCGGGTATCTTGCTCGTAATTGTGAGCTTCTTCGCCGCGTGGTCGCATCAAAATGCTGCCGCTCAAACGGCTGAAGCTTTCTTCAAGGGCAAAAGCTTCACCTATATTGTCTCAGCGGGCGCAGGCGGGGGATACGATCTCTATGGGCGCTTGACTGCTGAATTCATGCAAAAACACATGCCGGGCTCAACCGTCGTTGTAAAAAACATGCCGGGTGCGGGTCATTTGATTGGCGCGAATGCGCTCTACGCCTCCCCTGCCGACGGTTATACTTTTGGAACTTTCAGTACAGGCTTAATTTACAATCAACTCAGCCAATCAAACAATGTTCGCTACGATCTCACAAAAATGAGTTGGATTGGAAAAGCCGGAACTGACCCACGCGTCATTATCGTCGGATCACAAAATTCGATCAAAGATTATCCGGAATTTATGGCCCAAAAGGCTCAGTTAAATTTTGCTGCTTCAGGCCCGGGTAGCGCATCTTATGTTGAGATGATGCTGCTTGGCAAAAGTCTCGGCCTCCCAATTCGTATTTTAACTGGCTATACGGGGAGCAATGACCAACTCGCCATGAGACGCGGCGAAATCATAGGCACTATTGGATCCAGATCCTCAGTGCAGCAATTCGTAGAAAATGGTTATGGACGTTTGATCGCACAAATTGGCGGCTCAGAAAAAGATGTCCCCCAGCTGTCTGATTTCCCCATGAGCGAAGCGGCGCGCACATCGATCGCTCTCATTAAATCCCAAGGTGATATTGCGCGTCTTTCGGCTGGGCCTCCGGGCATACCAGCAAATCGCCTCGCCTTGCTCATCAACGCCTATCGCGATGCCATGAACGATCCATCTCTTCATGAACGTGCAAACAAGCTAGGCTATTCGATAGAGCCCGCTTTTGGGGATGATGTGCGCCACATCATAGAACTCGCACTTCAGCAGTCAGATGAGACGATTGCGCTCTTAAAAGAAGCTTTGAACCCACCAAAATAATCGGTCTTCAGAAAATTTGATGGGCCCTTTGATTATCGAAGAATCGACTGGCTACTGATTGATCAAGACCGGGCCGGACCCATAAGCTTAAAATCTGCGTACCGAGGTGTCTCAACCAAGTGTGATGATCTCCAATGAGATCGATTCTGGACAGTTGGCAGCACGCACCGCAAACTGTAAATACTCAAGAAACAATCAGGCCGAGGAAAGCTTGGCGCAGCAACTAAGGGGAAACAGATGACTTACAAAACAACCCGGACCATATCTGGAATCTCTCTTGGATTTTTATTGCTGGCAGGCACCGCTTCCGCGCAAGCGCAGGATTCAGGATATTATAATGGAAAGACGGTGACCTACATCGTCGCCACGGCCCCCGGCGGCAATTATGATTCTTATGGTCGCCTTATTGCTGAATATATGCAGCGCCATTTGAAAGGCTCGACCTTTATCGTTCGCAATATGCCAGGCGCCGGCCATCTGATTGGTGCTAATGCTATCTATGCATCAAAACCCGACGGCTTAACAATCGGCACTTTTAATACTGGACTCATCTACACCCAGATCGCTGGCCACAAAGGCATTAAGTTCAATCTGAATGACATGTCTTGGATTGGTAAAGCAGCTACTGACCCGCGTGTCATTGCTGTGGCTTCGCAATCATCGATCCACTCACTCGACGACATTGTGAAATCAAAAGAAATCTTGAACTTTGCAACATCCGGTCCTGGTGGCGCGAATTACGTCGAAATTCTGGGCCTTGCTGCCACGATGAAGCTGCCGCTTAAAATGCTTTCGGGCTATAATGGCACAGACGACCAGCTCGCGATGCGACGCGGAGAAATCATCGGCACAATCGCCTCTCGCTCTTCGTATGATCAGTTTGTCAAAAACGGATATGGTCGCTACATCGCTCAGTTTGGCGGGCTTGAAAAAGACCTCCCGCAGGTGAGCACGCTTGTCAAAGAAGAAGACGCCAAGCGTTTGGTCCAGCTCATCACCGTCCAGGGTGATATCGCTCGCCTGACAGCTGCTCCACCTAACACACCTGCATCACAATTAAACACATTGCGCGCTGCCTATAAGATGGCGTTGGATGACGAGGATCTGCGGGCTCGCGCCAAAAAGGCAGAAATGCCTATTGAGCCGCTCTACGGTGACGACGTGGCAAAGGCTGTTGCAAACGCCCTGCAGCAACCACCGCGTGTCGTTGAATTGCTGAAAGAAGCTTTTGATACCGATAAAAAATAAGTCCGTCTGGACAATAGACTTTCTGGATTCAAATAAAGAACGCCCCGGAGTTTTACTCACGGGGCGTTTTTTATATATTTTAGATTTGCTTACGGAGAGGCGCGGCCACCTTTACAGATCCTAATTGGATTCAGAAAGCGAGATCCGGCCGCACGATCAGCCAAGCGCCTCACAGCCATAAATCCACATTTTGGGAGATCACTTTTCAAGGGTGGTTGCAATTTTTGGGATAGCTCCCCTCTTGAGAGCGAGTATAATTTCAGAAGAAAAAAGGTCCTGAAGACCATTTTAAGGGAGAAGATACGTATGGCCCATCCTGCTGCCTCTGCACTTTCAGAATTCATTGAGAAGACACATGCCGTCTGGGCGCGTGAAAGCGATATGAAGACACGGATGGAGCAAACACAAGTTCTGCTGACAGGGCTTGTCAATCATCCTGCCATTCAAGATTCTGCTAAGAATTGGCCCTCGACCGAGGGGCACAAAAATCTGCTCCTGCATACAGACGAGCAATACGGTTTTATCATCAATGCCGTTGTTCGTGAGCCCAACCGAAAGGGGAGCGTGCACGACCACTCCCAGGCTTGGGTTCTCTATGGCCTTGTTGAAGGCACGGAATCTCTCGAGCGCTATGACCGCCTTGATGATGGAAGCCGCCCCGATTACGCCGAAGTTAAACTCTCAAGCGTGACAATTGGACAACCTGGCACGGTCGATATTGTTCCCCCGTTCAATATCCATGCAGAGCAAGGCGGACCTAGCCGCTCAGTGGCCATGATCTTCCGCAGCGAAAAACTGGTGGGGCGCATCCTGCAACACGGATATGACCTGACGACAGGAAAAGTCATTGAACGCTACGGTCCGACACAAATAGACTTTAGCCTCGCGTGATCGAGAGACCCACTTTATGACTGAGCGGGACGTTCTGCGCGCAAAGGTGTAGTGAATAGGCTTATATCTCGACCCTTGTGGCGCAATCGCCAACGGACTTGTAGCTTAAAAGGAAGCGCAAAAAAGACGCCCCGGAGTTTTCACTCGCGGGGCGTTGTAATTTCTGTATTTGGTTACGAGGCTCCAAGCCTAATCTCAAGCCCCCAAACAGAACCTCACTTCAGGCCATGGGCTTCCTTATAGCGGAAGGCATAGGCCAGCTTGCCGGGTTTCTCATCCGAGTAGGGCAAGGACTGTTTGCCAAATTCGCCAGCAGTCTCAGCCGCGCCGCCATTCCATTGCGCCATGCGACCCAGCGTCTTGGCAGTCACGCCATCGCTGACAACTGCGTCATCTGCCAAAGTCGACAAAGCGCGGGTCACGTCCTTCAGGATTGTCAAATAACCCTCAAGAGTATCGATTTTATATTGATCAATCTTGATTGTAGGATGTTTGCGCAACCAGCTTCCGTAATAGAACTCTTGGAAAGCCGCGTTGTCAGACAATTGCTTGTAGCCAATGTCGCGACCGAAATAGAAAATCGAGCGGTATTTGTCGTTTCCGAAATTTTTCATACCCAGGCTTTGCGGCAATTGTGCAGGTGTAACTTCACGATCTTCTGCGTCTCGCAACCAGACAAGGCGGCCCTTTTTCATCTCTGTCCAGAAAGCCGCCTCATCGAGGTGACCAAATTGGTGTGTCACGCGCAAACGCACAATCGTCTGCGGACCGCCATCCTTGGCTTCCATGAAGGACGTCAATGTATGATGACCGTCCGTCAGGTAGAGCTGACCTTTCGGGCCAACAACAGCCGTCTTCATCGGCTCCAGAGAGGCTTTGGTCTCAGCACCGGGTTTTATCTTGCAGGTGAATGAAGATGCGTCCGCAAGACGCGACTGGGCATTCGCTGATTCCGCACCGCCGAGGCCGCTCGACTCGCACCAATCATCAAAGCGCTTGTTGATCTTGTCTTTGCCGAACTCGAAACGGCCAAGACGATAATATAATTCGTCGAAACCCAGAGAGGGCTGGGTCGGGCGAAGTTCCGACAAAGCAACATCGGCGATGCCACCCGCCACAAGTGCGCAATGTACTTTAGCCGAAGGTGTCGCGGCCTGATCGACGCAGGCCGCAGACGCGCTCCCAGACATGCCAAAAACAAGCGTACCGAGAATAGAGAGGGCGAAATATTTGCGGTCCATTGATTTGCTCCAGCCTCACGAGAAAAGTGGAAGTAGGACATGAAAGATGAAGTTTTGATGACAATCAGAACTTATCGCACAAAATCCTCAGCGCATGATCGTGCAATGCTCACACTCGATCTAGACAACAGATCGCAGCACGATTGAGCTCGGCAAACGGGCTCATCTTTTTTTGGTGGGTCCGCAGACTGAAGGCTCATATCTCGTCGCCACCATTGCCAATGGCGAGATTGCCTATCTGTCCGACTGGAAACGCCTCAAAGCGTAACGTGAAAACTCACGCCGTGACGCTGGAAACCGAGGCTTTCATAAAAAGAATGTGCACGCACTCGCCGCGCATTGGATGACAGAACCAATTTGTAGCACTTCTTGTCCCGTGCCATATCCATGGCCGCCAGCATCATGTCGCGCCCAAAGCCGCGCCCCTGCAAATCGGGATCAACCACAACATCTTCGATCACGGCTGAAGGCGCGCCGCAATGGCCAAGATTGAGCATGATCAGCAAGGCAAATGTGCCAACCACACGGCCATCCAACTCTGCCAAATAAATACGATAATCAGGATAGTCAAAAAATCGCGCATAAAGCGCTTTCGCTTCTTCAAGCGGCAAAACTTGTCCGTCGTCAAAATCGGGCTGAGCATAGAGGCGCAAGACCTCTGCAACATCATCGGGCCGCGCTTCACGAATTTTAAGCATGATCACACCGGGCGGCGCAGCACTGCCAGAAAGCTATAGCCACGGTAAAGCGAGATGAATTCGCAATTCAAACCCCGCGCCTTGGCAAGCGCCTGCAAGACAGGCTCGAAATCATCTCGCGGTGTCACATGGAAGATGGAAAGCCATACCCGCAGAATTTTACGAAACCAAAGCGGCAGCCCGCGCTGATCACCAAAATCTGCAATCAACAGTGCGCCACCTGCCGGCAACATCTGCGCCGCATGATCAAGCGCCTCAATCCATTCCGGGATCATGGACAGAGTGTAGGAAAAATAAATCCGCTGGAAATTGGCAGCGCCGAATGTCTCAACCGGATCGAAACAGGTAGCATCTCCATGAGAAATGCTGATGTGGTCAATGCCGCCCGCCGCCAGAATAGAACGGCGTGCCTTTGTCAACATAACGCGGGAAATATCAATCCCGAATAGATGCGCATCCGGCCAACGATGCATGGATTGAATAAGGTTGCGCCCCGTGCCACAGCCGATCTCTAACACGCGTGCGCCGGGTGGCGGCGCCAATGTCTCGATGAGACGGTCACGACCGAGCAGATAATAGGCACGAGTCACATCATAAAGGCCGGTTTGCCAGCCATAGATGCGATCCATTTCAAAAGCAGCATCGCTCATTGTGGCTTCTCCCGGAGTTCATAAAGATGAAAGGCCCCATAAATGGCCGAACGGTCGCGCGCATGAAGAATGTCGGAGCGCGCATCTTTGCGCTTCCAATGGCGCAAAATCTCGTCACTGACGCGGCCCGGCAGAAGCTTTTCATTCGCTGCCGTGCGGAAGATCACGCGTGAACCAGGTCGTGCGGTACGGGTGATCTGCGACCAGAGCGCATTGAGATCGGTGTCATTCATCCAATCCTGCGCATCGAGCAGCACATAACAATCCATGCTGGAGGCTGGCTCGCTCGCCAGAAAATCCGTCATGGAAATCTGACGCACATCGACGCGATCGGCGCAATTGCGAATGGTCTGAAAATTCTCGACCTGCAAATAAGGTGGTACGGGTGCTTGAGCGCTCGATCCATAAGCGCGGCCAAAAGCCTGCCAAGCGAAATAATTTTCTTTGAAGGGAAAATCGCAGGCCAGTTTTTGCACCCGCGCACGCAAAGCGCCAATCATACCATCCGGATGATCTGCGGCGAGCGCGCGGTATTGCGCAGGCGGAATGCCAAGCCCGTACAGCGATGCTGGCTGGCTTGCCAGGAAGCGGATCAAGCGGCTTTCAAAAAGCGGCTTCAAATATTTCTCAAACGCAGCTTTTTGCTCTTCTACCGTCTGCGCCTCGAGCACTTTACGCAAATCCACGCCATGTAAGCGCGAAACCATATGCGTCATGCCAATGAAAGTGCCCAAAAGGCCGTAGCGATAAAAACCGCGGGCAAAACGCGCTATGCGCTTGCGCCCAAGCAAATCGCGCTTTTCCCAATAATCGCGCGACGCACCATCAAGCTGTGGTGCGAGAAAATTTTGGTAAGCCTCGACATTGCGCGGGTCAGCTGCCTGAGCAAAGAAGCGATGAAAGGCGCGATGATCGGGCATATGCTTGATCGCAGCCAGCTTCAGGCGATTGAGCGCCACATGGCTTGCATTCAAGTCCACGGCTGTAATTTTTTCAGGCTGCGCCGTCAGATAGCTCGCGACATTACAGCCGCCTGAAGCAATTGCGACAATCCGATCTGTCTTGCGTATGCACAAAGCATCCATGTCCACAACAGGGTCTTCCCAGATCTGCGGATAGACCAGACCACTGAAGAGGAGTGTGAACAGACGCTCCAGCATGCCCTCAGACGAGAGAGCATCATTACGATGAACGGCTGCCGCAAGAGCGGCGCGCGACTGACTGGCCCCTAGACCCGACGAATCCATTTTATGACCCCAAGCCAATACTGGCTCGCGCGTAACAGGGTCGCATGACAATTACGTGTCAGATGGAAATTATGCCTGTGCGCGGGCAACTGGCGCGCCAGCCAAAAGGCGTGTCACCTTCTTGGTGCTGAGGGAGCCCAGCAAAGAGGCCAAGCTGCGGCTTCCCACAAGGGCGCGCGCGGTCTTGAGGTCGCAACGGCGCCATTTGCGCTCGCTCACCTCATCCCAATGCAGCAGTTTTTCTTCAACAATCAGAGGGTAAACAGAAACACGGCACTTCTTGTTGCGGCCGCGCAAGGTGAATTCACCAAGGCATGCATCGAGAACCGTCCCGATCACGCCGGCCTCTTCACGCGCTTCAAGCGCCGCCACGTCACAGGCCGACAGGCCACGCATCGGATTACCTTTCGGAATAATCCAGCGACGACCCCCGCGCGATGTGACGAGATAAACCTCTACTTTTCCATTTTCCAAAAGAATGAGGGGCAAAGCGCCGATCTGCCTCAAATTAGGTCGCCTCCTTGAAAATGAACTTCCGGAAAACCGAGCCGAAGCACTGGTTTATGACAAACGAATCGTTTATTTTTTTATTTAATGTGAAATTTTTGTCACAATCCACACATTCTGAAGCCATGATCGAAATTTTATCTCCATTAAAAAACGAAGATGCGTCGCAGGCGTTAGCCAAAACGGCGGAGTTCGAGCTGAAATTCACAACAGACGCAGCGGGTCTGCGCCGAATTCCACAGCTCGCCTGCCTCAGCGAATATCCCGTCTCGCGCGCGCGTCATTTTGTGACTGTCTATTATGACACGGCACAAGGGCTCCTCTTGCAAAATGGGATCAGTTTACGCCTGCGCAAGACGGGACGCGGACGTGGTGTCCTGACATTCAAGGCGCCCGCTCTCCAAAGCAGCTCTAATTTCCTGCGTCGGGAAGTCGAAGTTCCTGCGGGACCGAACGGCTTTGATCTCGCAAGTTTCGATTTCGAAATTCAAGATCTCGTCAAGAAGACAACGCGGGGAGCGCCGCTCGTCGAGCGATATGCAACTGATTTCCGGCGTAAAACGATCGACGTCAAGACGGGGCGCAGCACAATTGAAATTGCGATCGACAGCGGCACGTATCTGGCTGACAGCAAGACGCAGTCTCTCCATGAGGTCGAGATCGAGCTGAAAACCGGCGATTGTTCAGACGCTATTCTTTGGGCAAAAAATATTGCACTGGAAGCTGGGCTCAAACTTGAGACGGTCAGTAAAGCTGAACGATGCGCCTTACTTGCCGGCTTGCCACGCCCCATGCGCCAAGCGCAGTCCGAGCAAATCGTCGCCGGAACCCCACTCGACAAGGCGATCACTACAGTTCTCTCGGAATGCCTGCAGCATTATATTGATTATCTTCACCCGTTTCGGGAAGAGCGCTCACCACACTCCATTCACCAAATGCGGGTTGGTTTGCGGCGCCTGCGTGCGGCGCTTAAAATATTCAGCAAAAGTTTTCCGGAAAGAGATTTCCGCCTGTTTGCGGATCGTGCCCGCGTTTTGGCTACCGGTCTGGGTGACGCACGCGATTGCGACGCTTTTCATCAGCTCGCCTTTGGCGAAGCCCTTTCGAATCCAAGTCGTCCTGCGGATGCAGAAATCCTGAAGACAGGTCTCGAGGCACTGCGCGCTGAATCTTATGCAAAGGCGTCCTCACTGATTGAGTCGGACACAAATCTGACCTTCATTCTCGATCTGCAATCGTTCATTCTTCAAAGAGCTTGGCGCGTAGCGGCCACCGATGTTGATTTTGCAATGCTTGCCCAACCGGCTGAAAATTATGCACGCGACATTCTCGACCTTCTCATGCAGCGTGCCCGCAAACGCGGCAAAGACCTCTTGCAACGCTCGGATGAAGACCGACATGAATTCCGGATTGCTTTAAAAAACCTGCGCTATAATGCTGCCATGTTCGGCCCGCTTTTTGGTGCCGCAAAATCGCGTAAATCCTGGATGGCTGATCTCGCCGAACTTCAAGAAATCCTTGGGCTGCAGAACGATCTGGCGAATGCGCAATTGATGCTAGAGCGCATCAAACCATTTGCGACGGGAGACTTTTCGCGCTCCGCCGGTTTTGTTATTGGATGGCATGCATGTCAAAGCGCAGAGGCTGACAAGCGGCTTGAAAAGACCTGGAAGCAGCTAAAGGCACATAAGATTTTTTGGGCATAAGGCACATTAAAGCCGGGATTGACCTGATCGGTTCTCTAACGGGTTGAGCCCGCCTGAAGCCCTACCCTTTTATCATCATTTATTAAGTACCCCACGCGACCCAACCCGCGATCATCAAAAGCGCCAAGGCGAAGAGTCTGGCGGAATAAGTTCTGATTTTCCCTTCTATAAAAAACGGCTGCAGCACGCCAGCGGCCGCGACAATGCTGAAATGAACAGCCGTTGCTGTGAAGACATAGATCATCGTCAATGTGATGATCTGAGGAGCAAGGTTCGATTTCAAATCAACAAAGGTTGGAAGGACCGAAATGTAAAAAATATAAAGTTTTGGATTGAGGATATTGGTCACAAAGCCTTTGACCATGTAATCACGCCCCGACTGAACGACATCTCCGTTTTTGTCATCTGCATTTTGCCAAGCCTCCCAAGCCAGATAACAAAGATAAGCAACACCAGACCAGCGCAATGCTGTGTAAAGGCTCGGAGCTTGAAGCATAAATTCTGAGAGGCCGATGGACGTGATGATGCCAACCACAACATGCCCAAGCCCAATTCCAGCCACAGCAAAATAACCAGCCCGACGCCCTTGGCGTAAAGCAACTGCAGCCAGATAGGCCATGTTGGGACCAGGCGTTAGCTCGATGAGCAAACTCGCAATAAAAAATTCAACAACATATTGATGAGACAAGCCCATATGCATCCCGACTTTCACTTTGCCTAAGCGAAGAGACCCTTTCCCCTCGCAGATAGCCACCATCGGATATGTGGTAAAAATGCTTTCGTGACTGGAAAATGAGGCACTCGGGAGAGAATGTGCGAAATGCCTAAATTAGCACTCATCTCGACAAAAAATAGCCCCGGAGATTTAACTCAAGGGGCGTTTTCTTTTGAGTTTTTTAGATTTGCTTGCCAGGCTCCGCAAACACCAGGGGCTGAGGTGCTGATCTCAACACCCATCGAGCACCCGCAAACACAATAATGATTGAAATTTAGGGAGCCAAGATACACCCGCCCAACTCGAGGTGATGATTTCGCCCAAACCAGATTTTAATTCTGCCCACCTTGAAGTTCTACAATGGCATGAGATAGTCATGCCGTTATTTCATAGGGCCTGACCATGCATAATCCGTTAGGCCTTGAGATCAAGAGACTTTGAGCTTTGCAAAATTTCTTGTCGCGCCGAAAAATTCTAGCTCTTGCCGCGGCTGGATTGGCCTGCCCGGGGAGCTTTTCTCGTGCATTAGCTCAGAGCATTGATGTACGCGGTCGCGGATACGATCCGCTCTGGAGAAGCGCCGAAGAAAGCATTACTACTTTTCTCGGACCCGGCCCGTATAGATCAGACGGAATAACAATAGAAGTACCGGATCACGTCGACAGCGGAAACTCTGTACCGCTCACCGTGCGCTTGAATTCGGCAATGACCGCTGAAGATTTTCCGCGCGTCGTTCATGTGCTGGCCCATTCCAATCCAAATCCACAGATTGTCTCGGCATGGTTTCTCCCAGAGGGCGGGCAGGCTGCATTCAGCACACGCATCCGTCTTGAGCGGTCGCAAAAAATCACAGCGGTGGCGCAAATGAGCGACGGTCGCTTGATGCGGGCTGATCGCTATATCGACATTACTCTTGGCGCCTGTGCCGATGATAGCAGCGGCAGCCCTCAAGATATTGACTCGTTCCGCCCCCAAACACGGGTTTATGCGCCCGAACTTGCGCGCCCCGGCGAGATCATCCCCGTGCGGGCCATTATTTCACATCCGATGGAGACGGGCTTGCGGCTGGACGAACTCGATAATTGGGTGCGGCAGCGGATCATCTCACGCTTTTCTTGTAGCTTTAATGGGCAGCCCCTGTTTCGCGCCCGGCTTTACCCAGCGGTTTCAGCTAATCCTTTTTTCCAATTCCATGCACGGGCACAGGCAAGCGGCACCCTGGATTTCGAGTGGTATGACACACAGGACCTGACCTTTACCGCTCAGGCCCGGATACAGGTGAAATGAATGCCAAATTTGCGTGATGGGGCTTGGCTGTTTTCATTTTTAGCCTAGTCTGTTGGCCAAAGCGATCCGGGGGTAATGCCCCTTGGAAAACCGTCGATCAAGGGAGGACAGGCAATGAAGCTGACGCTGAACGTCAATAATACCGCGCATGTCGTCGATGTGGATCCTGAGACGCCATTATTGTGGATCCTCAGAGAAACGATTGGCCTCACCGGTACAAAATACGGATGTGGCATTGCACAATGCGGTGCTTGCACCATCCATATCGATGGGCAGGCGACCAAATCCTGCAGCATCCCAGTGGCCTCAGCAGTCGGCACTCAAATCACAACCATCGAAGGTCTTTCAAAAGACCGCAGCCACCCGGTGCAACGTGCCTGGATCGAACATACGGTCCCACAATGCGGCTATTGCCAATCCGGCCAGATCATGGCTGCAGCTGCATTTCTAAAGAGCAATCCGCAGCCAAGCGATGCGCAGATTGATGATGCAATGGCAGGAAATCTTTGCCGCTGCGGTACCTATGTTTCCATTCGCGCTGCTATCCATGCAGCTGCGAAGCTCGGCTCTTGAGGAGGTCATCATGTCGAACATGAATCTCTCACGTCGCGGTTTCATCACCACAGCCATCGCCGCCGGTGGCGGTATGGTTTTGGGCTTCAATATTCCAACCGAAGCGCAGGCCGCTCTTCTTGCCATGCCTGACGCATCTAAAGCGCCAGCGCCTGGAACCGAAGTCAACGCTTGGCTGACGATTGATCCTTCCGGCATTGTCACTGTTCGTGTCCCGCATACCGAAATGGGGCAGGGCGGTATGACATCAGTCGCGCAGCTGGTTGCCGAAGAGCTCAATGTGCCTTGGCAAAATGTGCGTGCCGTTTTGGCGGATGCAAACCGACATGTGAATGCCGGTCAAGAATATAAGGATATGTCGACTGGCGGCTCAAATCTGGTGCGCAATCGTCATCCGCATATCATGCAAGCAGGCGCCTCAGCGCGCGAACGCCTTCGCGAAGCAGCTGCCCAAGCATGGCAGGTGCCACGTGCACAGGTGAAAGCAGAGCAAGGCATCCTTTCTGCTGGCGCCAAGCGCGCCAACTATGGCGAATTTGCCAGCGCTGCAGCGCAAATCAAATTGGCCGAAGAGCCAAAGATCAAGGCCTATGGCGACTGGTGGCTTCTGGGCAAGGACATTCCGCGCATGGATGTACCGGTCAAAGTCGACGGCAGCGCTATTTATCCCATCGATGTGCGTCTGCCCGACATGGTCTATGCGGCTGTGAAAGCCTGCCCGGTGCGTGGCGGCCGAGTGAAAAGCTTTGATGCATCGGCAATCTCGTCCCGGCCCGGCATCATTGCCGTGATCGAACTGAAGCAGACGAAAGATAAGCTGGCCAACACGGATATGCGCAGCGCAGTAGCTGTTGTCGCGGACTCGTTCTACCGCGCCAAAGTTGCTCTGGATGCTATGCCGATTGAATGGGATTTTGGACAAGGCGCCACAAATTCCTATGAAAAAATGAATAGTGAAGCACGCGCACTCATGCAGCGTGAAGCCAAACATGTCGAGGAAGTGCGCGGCGATCCGCGCCCTATTCTTGCTGCTGGTGGCAAAACAGTCAGCGGTGAATTTTCACGCCCCTATGAGGCACATGTGACTATGTGCCCCCCCACCGCTGTTGCGCATGTCACGCCTGCGCGTGTCGATGTATGGGGCTTTACGCAAGACGTCTCGGCTTTGCTGCGACTTGCTGCCAATCAGGCTGGGCGCGACACAAAGGATGTCTTTGTTCACGCAACCTATCAAGGTGGCGGCTTCGGTCTTGGCAATCATGTTGATCTGCCGCGCCAAGCTGTTGAACTTTCCAAACTGACTGGCAAGCCTGTCAAAGTCATCTGGACACGTGAAGAAGATGTAGCACAATCGCGCACACGTCCGCCGATCTGGGCGCGTTTTGAAGCCGTCCTGGATGATAAAGGACTGCCGAAGGCAATGATAAGCCGTGCGGTGGGCGAAAATGCGACCCCCGATTATGCTGATCGTGGTATCGCAAACGTACCCTACAATTTTCCGGCCTATCGTTTTGAGCGCCACATTGTTGCGTCAAATATGCCCGTGGCGCCAACGCGCGCACCGGGCAACAACAACAATGCCTTCACCATCGAACAATTTGTCGATGAACTCGCGATTTCCGGCGGGTGGGATCCGCTTGAATGGCGGATCAAAATGACGGAAGGCAATGAGCGCTGGCAACGCGTCTTGCTGAAGCTCAAGGAAGTGGCGGGCTTCACGACCAAATTGCCCAAGGGCCAAGGCATGGGCATTGCTGTTGTGGAATCCCATGGGGCAACAGTAGGTGTCTGCGCCACCGTCGATGTATCGCGGCGCGGTAATCTTGCGGTTGAAAAAGTAACCGTCGTCTCAAATACGGGTTATGTCATTAATCCGCGGGCAGCTCATGAACAGGTCAAGAGCTGCGTCATTTGGGAATTGGGCCATGTTCTGCATGGCGGACTCGATATTCGAGAGGGCCGCATCCAGAACACCAATTTTCATAGCTATAAAATCCTGTCCCTGCCCGAAACGCCAAAGATCGAAAGTCATTTCGCAATGTCACAAGATCAATGGTGGGGTGGTTTTGGCGAAACTGCGGGACCACCGACGCCGCCGGCTATCGCCAATGCGATTTATTACGCGACGGGTAAAAGAATACGCTCCACGCCCATTCTCAAACACGACCTGCGCTGGACGTGATTTGATACAAGAAACGCCCCGGTTTTACCGGGGCGTTTTTTTTAATCCTTAAACCGACTTGTGGCCTGGTTCGTATTCCGTAAATGAGACCGCGCCCGGAAGGATCTGGGTTACATCTCCAGTGCCTTCTTCACGGATTCGATCACGTCCTTGGGTGCGGCGGCCGCCTTGCGCAGGGCCTCTTCCACTTCTTCACCAGTCACAATGTTGACTTCGAGCTGACGCTTTTCAGCGTCGGCAATAAAGTCCTTGTCCTGCAACGTCTTCACGAAAGCCTCTCGCAGCGCTTTCGCGCGGTCAGCAGGAATGTCAGGCGGCGCAATAAATGGGCGACCCAGCAATTCGCGCGCAAGGATGAACTCGAGCGCCTGTTTCTTCACCGGATCAGAAATCAGATTGCGGACGAGACGGACTTGCGGAATCTCCGGATGCACGCGGTCGCCGGTATGGAAGAGCATGTTAATCTTGCCTTCCTTCACCCAGTGCATGTGGGTCGAGCGCAGAGCGCTCCAGGACCAATAGGCAACTCCTTCCAACTCACCGCGCTCCACCGCTAGCGCCCCATCAGTGGTGTTCACATAGCCCTTGATGATCTTGAATTTCGTGCCCATCAGGGAATTGAGTGCAACGGGAATAAGTTCGGAATCAGCACCCGCTCCTGTTCCTGGCACGAGCAGCTCGATCTTTTGCAAATCCTCAAAGGTTTTCACTTTTGTCGTGTGCCAGGAAAACGCCACCGTGCTTTCACGGTTCATGCTGCCGATCCAATTGAACTTGAGGAAATCAATCCCCATCTCGTTGCGGCCAAGAAATTGGTCAAAAGGCAGTCCACGGCCGATCGTACCAACTGTCGCTCCATCCTTAGGGGCGATCTTGTAGAGATATTCGGATGCCTTAAGACCACCTGCGCCAATCATATTCTTCGGGATGAAGGTAGGGTTACCCGGCATGTAGCGACCCATATGGGCGATCAGAAGGCGGGCATAAAAGTCATAAGCCGAATTATTCGCCGAATAGATGATCATGTCGATCTGGCGGCCCTTGTAGAACTGCTCGACTGATTGCTGCGCGTGCGCCGGCGAAACCGCAAACCAAGCAGCGGCAAGGAAGCCAGCTACGACTCGGTACTTTTTTTGATTGAACGCCATAAGACGGCTCTCCAAAACGTTTCCTCAGATATCCGGCCAGTTTTATGGCTCAGGTCTTGAGCTTAGCAAGCCCATAGAACAAGAAAAGCGCTTTCCGAAACCTCATGGAGCCACAGATCACGTTTCTCTCTCACAATCTAAAAGTGCCCAGCGCACAAATGCGTGATTTACGGGTCGAGACCGCCCAATTGACCGACGGGAGGCCCGGGGAGAATGGATTTTTTGAAGGCTTGAACTCGAAGAATCATCGTGAGCTTCTGAAGGAGGCACATATCGCAAAAAGGTCGGCGAGCTCGCGAACATTCCATGCACATGCGTCGGCGCTCATATGTAAAACGCCCCGGAATTATCACTCACGGGGCGTTTTGATTTTAGGATCTGGTTGAGGTGTTGGGCATGATTTCGATGATGGTGGCTACACGGACGCCCAACGCAAATAACCACACAAATGAAAAGGGGCGGCTCCTGAGCCGCCCCTTTCATTGATTGCGCCTCATTCAAACCATGACGCCGCCATCGTCCTTGGTGATGCCGATGACAGACGACCGCGGGACGGTGGTTCCACCATTGGGAAAGTGGCTGTCGCCGCCGTCTTCGCCCGGATGCTGAATGCCGACGAAAAGGGTCTTCTTGTCAGCGCTCCAGGTGATGCCGGTGATCTCGCACTGGCGCGGACCGACGAGGAAACGGCGGATCTCGCCGGTTTCCGGATCGCCGACCAGCATGGAATTGTTGCCTTGGCCAGCATAATCCTTGGCGTTGCTGTAGCTGCCGTCGGTTTGAATCCACAGCAGGCCTGTTGTGTCGAAAGCCATGCCATCTGGCGAGTTGAAGGTATTGTCCTTGGTGACGTTCTTCGAACCCGCATATTCATCGGTGTGGACGTTCGGGTTGCCACCCGTCACGTAGAGATCCCATGAGAATCCATTGACGACATGATCGCCGCCGTCAGGACGCCAACGCACGATTTGGCCATAAAGGTTGGCCTTGCGCGGGTTGGGACCGCCTACCGGCGTGTCGTCGCCGCCAGCGTTCGGCCTGATGCCGCGGTTCGCGTTATTGGTGAGGCAGCAATAGACTTCAGCCTTGGCCGGATGGGCTGCGACCCACTCGGGACGGTCCATGGTTGTGGCACCAACCTTCGAGCCAGCCATACGCGTATGGACCAGGATTTCTGCCTGTGAGGCCATGCCCGTGGAAGCTGGAGTAAGTTCGATCCACATGCCCTTCCCGTCATCATTAAACTTGGCGACGTAGAGCTTACCAGTGTCGAGCAAGGTGCTGTTGTCGCCGCCTGGCGCATACCGGCCCTCGCTGACGAATTTGTAGATAAACTCGCCGCGCTCGTCATCGCCCATATAGGCGACAGCCTGACCGCTTGCTGCGATCACCACTTCCACGTTCTCATGCTTGAAACGGCCAAGTGCGGTGCGCTTCTTGGGAGTTGAAGACGGATCAAAGGGGTCGATCTCGACGATGTAGCCGTGGCGGTTGGCTTCGTTCGGGTGCTTGGAAATGTCGAACCGCTCGTCCGAGATCAGCCAGCCATATTCCGACTTCAGGCCGACGCCGTAGCGCGACATGGCGCTCGTGGGCTTGAAGCTGGCGTCGCTGCTGGCGAACAAACCGTTGAAGTTTTCCTCGCAGGTGAGGTAGGTGCCCCAAGGCGTGCGGCCATTACCGCAATTGTTGAAAGTGCCCAGCACTTTCGCACCAGCGGGATCTGCCGCGGTCTTGACCAGATCGTGACCGCGCGCGGGGCCTGTCAATTCCATCGGTGTGTCAGCGGTGATGCGACGATTGAACTTGGAATCCTTGACCACAGCCCACTTGCCATTGACCTGCTTCATTTCGGCGACCGTTACGCCGTGAGCGGCCTTGCTCTTGCGAACGTCGTCAGCGTTCTCTGCCTTCTTAGAAGCGCGGTTGCCATGAATGATGTCGATGTTCACATATTCGTTATTGACGGCCAGCACGCTCGTCGCACCCTGGTTGAACATGGCCATGCCATCGCAATTGTCGCCCATGGCGAGTTCCTGGCTTTCGCCGGTACCGCGGGTGACTTCATCAAAAGCCACGCCCTTCGACCAAAGGGGATCGCCCCAGGCCAGCGCAACATGCCAGCTGTAGCCCTTGGGCAAAGTGATTGTGTCAAGGCTATTGGCTGCGACAGGGTCGAAGTTCAAGCGACTGCGTGACTGCGCCTGCGCGGTGGATGTGGCAGCGCCCATCACGAAAGCCTGCGCCCCGAAGGCCAGGCCAGCGCCCAGAAACATGCGACGCGACAAGGCTTTTTCAACCAGGATTTCGAAATCGGTCGTGACGTCGGAATGATCGGCGCCTTTAATGGGATCGATGGAATGGTTTGACATATTGTCTCCGAGGACTAGGGATCTCAATTGCGCTATCCGACCTTCAAAGGCCGAAATGGCCCAGTAGCTCGTGACGCAGTGAGCATAGCTGCGCCAGCATTCAAAATCCTCCAAGCTTGTGACATTCTTATTACAAAACGTCGCCCGATTACCAATGTTTCAACAAGCTCGTCATGAGCGTAGGCACTGGTAAGGCGACTTCGTCTTTATGTCTGTGGCTTCTCGTCAATCGAAAATGGATCCATGCCGCAAAGTTGCTATTTATCATTGACAGTTTAGAGCTTTCTCTAGCGTAGATTGTATCAGCAGATTCTTGACTAGGACTGCTATGAGCTCCCGGCCGAGTTTTTTATACGCCGATGAGCAACTGCTGTTTTGACAGTAAGAGGGAGAGGACATGTTCAGGAGATATGTCAGCATTGTTTTTGGTATTCTCGTTGTAGCAATCATCGGAGCAACGGAGGTATCGGCACAGGAGAACGCAGCGCCGCTGCGTGATGTGAAGGTCGTGACACGCGTACTGCCGCCCATGGTTATTGAGCGCGAGAATGCACTTACAGGTTTCTCCGTGGACCTGATGAACGAAATTGCAACTCTGTTGAAGCTCAAGGTCTCCTACACTGTAGCCCCAGACGTTCGGGCGCTTCTTGAGGAGGTCCGCTCACGGCGGGTCGAGCTTGGCATTGCTGCTGTCTCGATTACGGCTGCCCGCGAGGCAGAGTTTGACTTCTCGCAGCCAATGCTCAACGCAGGCCTGCAAATCATGACGCGAGGACAGACAGCTGCCGGCAGCAATCCCCTGGGGGATATGCTTCGACTCCTGCTTTCGTGGACATCGCTTGCATGGCTTGGCATCGGCGCTCTTCTTATTCTTATCCCAGCGCACATCGTCTGGTTCTTGGAACGTCGACACCCGGAAGGGATCGTTCCAACGACCAAGTATATTCCGGGAATCTTCTACGCTTTGTATTGGGCAGCAGGAACCCTGGTGACGCAGGCGGAATCGGCCCCCAAGCACGCATTCGCCAGAGTGCTAGCGGTGCTGTGGATGTTCACGGGCGTGGTATTCGTGGCGCTCTACACAGCGCAACTAACCGCCACTCTCACCGTCCAGCAAATAGCCGGCGGCATCAATGGCCCAGAAGATCTCGCGGGTAAGCGGGTGGCTGTGACAGCTGGGAGCACGGCGGCCGCAGCGGTTCGTGATTTGCAAGCACAGGCGGTTGAAGTGCGGCAGATCAGCGAGGCCTATGACGCACTTGAGAACCGAAGAGTGGATGCTATCGTCTTCGATGCGCCAGTTCTGATGTACTACGCTGCCAATGAGGGTAAGGGACGCGTTCAGCTTGTGGGCGCTCCGTTCCGCAAGGAGGACTACGGCATTATCTTTCCGCGCGGGAGCGCGCTGAGATCAGAGGTGAACGTCGCCCTGCTTCGCATGCGTGAAGATGGCTCCTATCAGCGGATATATGATCGCTGGTTTGCCTCACGATAAATGTGACGAAGTCCATTCAACAGCGCCCGCATTGCGGGCGCTGTCTTTTTGTGCGCCTCGCAAAACATCTGAAAAAGTCTTAGAGCTCGAGCTCTATGGCGAACTCGCAAACATTCTTAGGCTGCGCAAAAGCAAAACGCCACGGGCTCGAAAGCCTCTTGGCGCTTCTCAGTGCTTGTGGAAAGGCGCTGCCATAAAAAGTTGAGGTACTGGGCCTAGTTTCTATGCAGCCTGGCAAACAAAACTGGCACCGACCAACATATAGTTCTTGAAAGACAAAAAGCTTTTATTGTCAGCGCACTTGCGTGACCTGCTCGCGCTCAATCTGGACAACGATTTCAGCGACCTGATTCCAGACTTGATCTCCTTCAGCGTCGCCATGACGCTGGCAGGATTGCGCACGTTCGCGCGCATAATGTTCTGCTTTGCGGCCGTGGCTCACACGAAGAGCCTTGGCGTGGATCTCGATGGCTTGCTCAAGCGAAATATTCATCTGTCACCTCAAAAACGCGACCTGTGAGGTTTCCTCAAATTTTCTCTTTAGTTTTTTCATTTTACCGCAACGGTAAAGCCGAGTCACGGGGGCGAAACGCAACAAAATGAGTAGTCATAAAAATGTCATAATAAGACGATACCTAACATTGAAAATAGTATCCCGAAAATCTGAAGGTACGCCATGTCGGTCATGGACAAGGATTTTTCCATGCTCGGCAACGCAAATGAGCAGCGGGGCCTGATTTTCGCTTTTCAGTTTTCAACCGAGGGACTGGGGCAATATGAAACCTTTCCCGATTACAGTGCGATTGCGACCGGTAATGGCTTTTGGTGGGTCCACGCCCACCTGACTGATACGCGGTGCCGCGAATGGATCGCTGGCCAAGATTGGCTCTCCGATGAAGCGCGCGAAATTTTACTCTCGCATGAAGTCCACGACCGCATCGAGACCGATGAAGGTCAATTGGCTGGCCTTTTCGTGGATGCCAAACTCGACTTCGATGGCGAGGACGAGGAAATGGCGGAGCTGCGCTTTGTTCTCGCAGACCGCATTCTTCTGACGGGCCGACGCCGCTCCTTGCGTTCGGTTGAAAACACTCGTCTCGCCATTGAACGCGGCAAGATGATTGAAACACCCCTCGAGCTTCTTGAAGAGATCGTTGATCGCGAATCCGATTATATGGCGAAAGCCGCCAATGATCTCGGTCGCGAAGTCGATGTGATTGAAGATAAGATCATGGCTGGCTATGTGAATGATGCACGCTCGGAGACGCCCCATGTGCGTCGGCGCGCCATCAACTTGCACCGCCAAATGTCACGCCTGCTCGTCTTGTTCCGACGGGTCGAGCGTGCACCGGCCACACGCTTGCCAGTCGAATTGCGCGACGCCGCAGGTCGTATCGCCCAGCGCCTAGAGTCGATTTATCAGGAAGTTCATTCCTCGCAAGATCGCGCACGCCTTCTGCAAGATGAAGTTTCGGCCTATCTCACCAATGAAACAAACAAGCAGCTCTATGTCCTGTCTATGCTGACAGCCTTGTTTCTGCCGGCCACTCTGGTGACTGGCTTTTTCGGCATGAACACAAAGGGTCTGCCTTTTGGTGAGGATGAAGCAGGCTTTTGGTTCGCCTTCGGCATCGCCGTCATGGCCGCCGGTATGACCTATTTGGCACTACGGTTTATCTTGCGCAGACGCGCTCCCGAATAAGCGTCATCGGGACTTCATACCTTTTCGACAAATTTTCCAATGCCTTTTTGGAGCCTGTCATGCGGAATTTAGTCCCTCGCGCTGCATTACCTGCGTTTGCAATTCTTTTCCTGACGGGTTTTGCGCAAGCACGCGACCTTTATCATTGGGTCCAATATGTTTCAGGTGGCATCGAAGCCCGTGCAGTGACAGATGATGCCGCCTGTCCAAATGCCACGATTGACGGGCAGCCTGCCCAAATGAACGAGCGCTCAGCGCCCGGCGTCCAATATCCGGTGCGCGCTTGCGCTCTGCCTCTGCCGACATCAGCCAAACTGGTGACGATCAACAGCGTCCCGGTCCCTCTGCCAAAAGATCGCCCCAACAAAATCTTGGTCGTGGGCGACACGGGTTGCAGGCTGAAGGGCGCGCAAGTGCAGGCCTGCAACGATATGAGCAAATGGCCATTTCGTCTCGGCGCAACGATGAGCGCGCATTTCAAGCCCGATCTCGTTATCCATGTTGGGGACATGCATTATCGCGAAAGCCCCTGCCCGACAGGCAATCTGGGTTGTGCGGGATCACCTTTCGGAGATACGTGGCAGGTTTGGAAAGAAGATTTCTTCGATCCCGCGGAAGCGCTTTTGAAAGCTGCCCCCTGGGTCATGGTGCGTGGTAATCATGAAGAATGCGAGCGCGGTGGAATCGGCTGGGCGCGCACGCTAGACCCTTATCCTTATGAAGCGGCAAGCGGACGTGATGGATGCCTTGGGCCCAAGGCACCCTATACGGTTGATCTGGGTGGATTACATCTTGTCGTAATGGATGTGTCGACTGCAGATGAAAAACTTAATCTGCAACAAGTCGACTATTACCGTCCACAATTCGAGTTTGCTAAAACTCTGCCCGGTCCGGTCTGGTATGCTTTTCATCGTCCGCTTTGGGCGGCAGAAAATCTGCGCAACGGCATTGCTGAAGGCGACAACAAGACGCTCGCAGCAGCAGCCAAAGGGTTTATGCCAAAGAACGCGCAAGCCATTCTGTCAGGCCACCATCATGTCTTCGAAGTGATGAAATATGAGAATGATCTGCCTTTGCAAATCGTCTCTGGCCATGGCGGTGATGATCTGTCGATACGCGCACCCAATCCGGTTGTCGGACTTGAGATCAATGGTGAAAAAGTAGTCGCTGGTGTCAGCGGCCCCGGCATTTTCGGATTTTCAATGGTCGAGCGCGATCCGGCTGATCAGTCCGGCACAAAATGGAAGATCACTGGCTATGATGTGAAAGGTCAGGCCTTCGCCAGTTGCGAGATGGACCAGCGCCAATTGACCTGCAAATAAAAAAAGGCGGCCCAATGGGCCGCCTTTCTCACATATGTTAAGCCCGCGCGAATAGTGCGGGACGCTCAGACTCTGCAAAAGCGCGCACCCACATGGCGCATATGCCTGAGCGCACCACATCATCGATTGAAAATTCGACCACCGGCACAGGCAGATCTTGCCGCCCGACCAGATCAATCGCCATACGCAGACCCGATTCTTTTTCGAGATCGCACTGGGCGACATCGCCATTGATCACGGTCAGGCAATTCTCACCAATGCGGGTGAGGAACATTTTCATTTCCGTGATGGAAGTATTTTGCGCCTCATCGAGAAGGACAAAAGCCTCCTTCCAAGTTCGGCCGCGCATCACCTCAAAGGGAACAACTTCAATGTCACCATTTTTGACGGCGAGATCATAGACCGCTTCACCAAGCCGATCTCTGATGGCATCCGTCACAGGTACGGCCCAGGGCGCGAATTTCTTTTCCATTGAACCGGGGAAGAAGCCGAGTGAACGACCACAGGGAACATTCGGCCGCGTGAGGATAATTTTGCTGACAGTCCGAAGCCGATAGAGATCTGCGGCATAAGTGGCGGCTAGCCATGTCTTGCCTGTACCAGCGGGCCCAAGAACGAAAACCTGTTCCGATGTACGCAAATGTCCAAGATATTCTGCTTGGCGCCTGTTCATGGCGATGATGGGAGGCGGGGAACGCTGTTCGACGAATTTATTTTTCTTCTTCTTGTTCAGATGAATGATGGTGGCTTCTTCGATTTCACGCAGACGACGCTTTTCCCGGTTCTTGGCCATTGCCGCAAGCCCTATGGGTTAGGCCGGGCGGATAGCCGCCCGGTCGATGACAGAAAGTGCGCGATAAGAATCGCCGGGCCATGTGCCGGAGAGGCAGAACAGGGTGCAAACGGGCAAAGCCGGACATGAAACCCACAAGGACCACGACGAAACAGTGAAATAAGAACTGATTCCTGTGACGATTTGGTGAAGCGATGGGCCTTGGCTAAAGTCAGCAAGCTAGAAGAGCAGGAGAGATTCATGATGGCGGGAGAGATCATTTGCGTGGCCGCACATTCCCGCCATGCTTTTAGCAAGACACCAGAACAGCAAATCAATTTGCTAAAAGGCCTCGGTGTTGAGGGCGACGCCCATTGCGGCGTGACCGTCAAACATCGCTCGCGCGTGGCAGCCAATCCTGACCAACCCAATCTTCGACAAGTCCATCTCTTTGCTGGCGAAATGCTGGATGAACTGGCCGCGCATGGTTTTTCTGTTCAACCCGCCGATCTGGGTGAAAACATCACGACGCGCGGGATTGATCTCATCGACCTCCCGCTTGGCACACGCTTACAGATTGGTGAAAGCGTGCATCTAGAAATCACCGGCTTGCGCAATCCCTGCAAGCAGATCGACAATTTTCAAAAAGGTCTCATGCAGGCTGTCCTCAGTCATGACGAGGAGGGCAACCTACTCTTGCGCGCAGGCGTGATGGCTATTGTTCTGGAAGGCGGCACAGTTCGCATCGGTGACAAGATCAGCGTGGATCTACCACCCCTTCCCCATCGCAAATTGGAGCGCGTTTAAGCGCGCTCGTATTTTTCCAAAAAGGCCTCGATGGGCAAATTGCGGAAATCGCCCAGTCGCGCATGCAATGTTGCATGATCCCAATCCCACCAGGCGAGCGCTTGCAGACGCTCACCAATCTTCTCGGGAAACCGGCGTCCAATCACCTTAGCCGGAACACCACCGACAATCGTATAAGGCTCGACATCTTTCGACACGACAGCACCAGAGCCAATCACAGCGCCTGTTCCGATTTTCCGACCTGCCAAAACGGTCACACCATGACCAATCCAGACATCATGCCCAATGGTGACATGATGTTCGCGGCGCCAATCAAAGAAAGAGGCTTCATCGGCCTCACCTTTAAAATAGGCACTCGCGCGATAGGTAAAATGCGATTGCGAAGCACGCCACATGGGATGATTGCCGGGATTGATCCGCACCTGCGCGGCAATGGAGCAGAATTTTCCGATTGTCGTGTAGATGACATCTCCGTCATTCACGATATAGGAATAGTCGCCCATACTGGTCTCGGCCATTTTGGTGCGCGCGCCCACTTCCGTATAGCGACCGAGGGAACTATCCCTGACAGCGGCAGTGGGATCAATCACAGGTTCCAATCCGAGATTTTTTGAAGCCATGTCAGCGTCTCCTGAAATTCGTCAAGCCACGCAAGGCCGACTTGTCCTCGTGGTGGGCCCCTCGGGAGCCGGCAAAGATGCTTTGATTGAGCGTGCCAAACTTGCCTTTGCTAGCGACAAGCGCGTTGTTTTCGCCCGCCGCATCGTCACGCGTGCAGCTTTGGCTGAAGACCATGACACGCTCGACACAAGTACCTTCGATGCAGCCGAAAAAAGCGGCGCTTATCTTCTGTCCTGGCATGCGCATGATCTGGGTTATGGCCTGCCTATTGAATTGAAGCAGGAGCTGGAGCAAGGGCGAGTTGTTGTCGCCAATGTCTCGCGCGGAATTATTCTTGCTGCTGAAGATTTGGGCTATCCGGTTCATGTTCTGCATGTCACGGCAGATCCGGTGATCCTTGCTACGCGCATTGCAGCGCGCGGCCGTGAGAGCATGGCAGAAGTTCGCGCCCGTATGGGACGCATCGCGCCGCTTCAATGGCGCAATGCTCATGTGGTTGAAATCCGCAATGAGGGCACGCTGGAACATGGCGCCGCCCTGTTCATCAACGCGCTGGCGCATTGCGTGGCGCCAGAAGCGGCGCACGACGCACAATCCTGAAGCGCCCGTCACGCCGGTCCTGCCGTAAAAGCGCGATTGAATCGACCGCGACAGGGCCTGGACCCACAGAAGCCATAAACAGGCCTTTCAGTTCCCGCTCAGCCTTGAGGCATTCATCAGGAGGCAGAGATCCCGTGAGCGTCATGTGAAATCGAAAATCTTCGAAGACATAGGGATAACCCCATGTCTGAAGATGGTCTTTTTGGCGATCTGTCAGATTGCTTTCAAGACGCCGCGCAATATCAGCATCACTCAATGGAGCGCGCAGCTTATCAAAGGCCCGAACAGATTCTGCAGCCAATCGATTGAGCTTGATGATATCCCCGATGGGCACCAAAGCCACAAAATGGCCCAAGCACGAGACTCGCAAACCTTCAATCACTAAAGACTTTTGCTGGGTAGCAAAGGCATCAAACGTATCAAACAGATCTTCTTCATGAACATCGTCGGACAGATGAAAAGGCGCTTTTAACGTGGCATGAAATCCATATCTACGCGGCTCTTCTGTTCGATCCCACCATTCGGACTCGCTCCAAAAAGCGGGAACCAGCGGTTCGCACCCCAAGGCGAGAGATGCATCATAAGACAGAATCGAACTGCCAAAGCGCCACAAAGCACTCGCCGGATCTGGCGCAAAATAAATTGCGAAACGAGAGCCTCCATAGGGCATTAAAAGGCTCGCTCTCCGGCACACCACAAAGTGCGCACAACGGGCGTTTGACCGATCAGGCCAAAGCGCAGAATGTCGGCGCGCAATCCCTTGCGCAAGCGACCGCGATCCGCCAAGCCAAGCATTTCCGCCATATTGCGCGTGACCATAGCCATAGCCTTGGGCAGCGGCATGGCATGATCGAAATGCAGGCGCACCACCGCTTGCAACAGAGCGCTCGGCACATAATCGGACGACAATCCATCAAGCAGACCATCGAGCGTCAATTCAGTGGCCGAAACCCCTCCGGAATGCGAGCCGCCGCGCACCACATTCGGCGCGCCTGCGACCGTGCGCATGCCTTTTGAGCGCGCATAACGTGCAGCTTCCGGCGTGGTCGGGAATTCGGAGATATTGGCACCGGCCGCCACGCCCAGATCGACATCGGCTTCTGTTGTGTCGTCATGGGTAGCAAGCGGAATGTTTCGCGCCTTCAGCATATCCACCACGATCGGCCAGTTTTTGGCAAAGAGCGCGGGGCCTGTTTCCATCCGGAGTTTCACATCAGTCTCGAATTGTTCGAGCGTCTTTTCACCCGAGCCAAGATTATAAGTCTTAAGATGTTCGATATTACGCCATTGGCGTTGGCCGGGCGTGTGATCCATCAAAGACGCGAGCTTGACAATCGGCTTGCCGAGATGAGGCTCCAGATCTTCCACAATGTTCTCAGCGGGCACTTCACAGCGCAAGTGGATATGATGTTCGACACGGAACGCGCCTGTCGCATTACCCTGCTCGATAGCCGCAATCATCAGCGGGAAAATCGTCCGGCGATAATCTTTCGAGCCATAAATGGACCCGCAGCAGATGGAATCATAGACGGTCGTGATGCCAGCTGATGCCATTTGAGCATCATGCGCAATCGCGCCGGCCAAAGCATCCGGCCAGAAAACTTTCGGGCGTGGCACGAAATGCTTTTCCATATTGTCGGTGTGCATTTCGATAATGCCGGGCGCCACAAAATCGCCGCCGACATCAATGGCGGCAGGCAGTTTTGAACGACCCTGATCAACGGAATAAATTCCGGCGGCATCAAAGCAGATTGTACCCTGAATAACTTCATCATCGAGAATAATTCGGGCATTGGTGAGGATGGTCTCGCTCATGCGGCCTCCGCGACAGTGAAAGATTGAATGTCCATGCGACGCGTGCTGGCGCGCTCGCGAACATGCTCATCATGGAAAATGCCGATCAAAGCCGAGCCCGCTTTGCGCGCCTCTTCGATCAGAGAAACAACGACATCGCGATTCTGGGCATCCAGCGAGGCCGTCGGCTCGTCCAACAACATGACAGGCGTAACCGAGATGAAGCTGCGCGCAATATTCACGCGCTGCTGTTCGCCGCCCGAGAAAGTTGCGGGCGCCAGAGACCATAAACGCTCTGGAATATTGAGGCGCGCGAGCATATCAGCTGCACGCTTGGAGGCCAGATCAGCGGCCATACCGCGCGTAACCAAAGGTTCTTTGACAATGTCAAGCGCGGAGACGCGTGGGATCACGCGCAAAAACTGACTGACATAGGAGAGCGTTTGGCGGCGCACGTCCAAAACATCACGCGGATCGGCGGAGGCAATATCGACCCATCGACCCTGATGATGAATCTCAATCATGCCCTCGCTGCATTTGTAATTGCCATACAGCAATCGCAGCAGGGTAGACTTGCCCGCGCCTGATGGCCCGTGCAGGACGAGACATTCACCAGCTGCGACCGAAAAGCTGACGCCACCCAGAACCGGCAAGCAGACGCCGCCCTGATTATGCAAGGTAAAGCTTTTGCCGACGCGCGTGACACGGACGAGTTCGCTCATGTGGTGGCCCTCAAGACAAAACGGCAGAGGTGAGAAGCTGCGTATAGGCATGCTGCGGATCGTCGAGAACCTGATCTGTCAGGCCATGCTCGATCACATAACCATCTTTCATCACCATCAGGCGATCTGTCAGGAGGCGCGCGACAGCCAGATCATGCGTGACGATGACAGCTGCAATATTCAGCTCACGCACCAGCGAGCGAAGAAGATCGAGCAATTTCGCTTGCACCGAGACATCAAGCCCACCGGTCGGCTCATCCATGAAGACAAGCTTGGGCTCGCTGACCAACACGCGTGCAATCTGCAAACGCTGTTGCATCCCACCCGAAAATTGACGCGGCAGATCATCAATGCGCGCCGGATCAATTTCGACACGGCGCAACCATTCGGTCGCCGACATGCGGATTTTCCCATAATGGCGATCGCCGCGATCCATCAGCCGCTCACCGACATTGCCGCCAGCCGACACATCCATGCGCAGACCATCGCGCGCATTTTGGTGAACAATGCCGAGCGCGCGACGCATCACAGCGCGCCGCTGAGGCTCCGACAAATTGTGGAGATCGACCATAGTGCCGTGATCATCGAGAAGAACACGCCCGGCGGTAGGCTGATCAAGACCCGCCAAACAACGCAGCAAGGTCGACTTGCCCGAGCCTGATTCCCCGACAATGCCGAGCACTTCTCCGGGCCAAAGGCGGAATGTCACATCAGCACAGCCAATGCGCTCGCCATAGAGGCGCGTGATGCCAGAGACATCGAGCACGGGATGGCTTGCCACCTGCAAAGACTGGCGCAACAGATCGAGACCATCGCTCATGCGGTCTCTCCCTTGGCGCGACGATCCTCGCAATGATCTGTATCGGAGCAGACGAACATGCGCGTGCCGCGATCATCTGTAATCACTTCATCAAGATAGGAATCACGCGCGCCGCACAAAGCGCAGGGCTGCGACCATTTCTGAACCGTGAAAGGATGATCTTCGAAATCAAGGCTCTTCACACTGGTGTAGGGCGGGATGGCATAGATGCGCTTTTCACGCCCTGCACCAAACAGCTGCAAAGCTGGCATGCGATCCATTTTCGGATTGTCGAATTTCGGAATGGGCGTTGGTGACGCCACATAACGATCGTTGACCATGACCGGATAAGAATAGGTTGTGGCAACATGACCAAAGCGTGCGATGTCTTCATAAAGGCGCACCTGCATCAGGCCATATTCTTCCCAGGCATGCATATTGCGGGTCTCGACTTCAGACGATTCAAGCTTGCGCAAAGGTTCTGGCTGAGGAACCTGATAGACGAGGATCTGGTCATCCTTCAGTGGCTTTTCAGGAATGCGATGACGCGTCTGAATGATCGTTGCATCAGACACTTTCTGCGTGGTTTCCACACCCGTCACGCGCGCAAAGAAATTGCGGATCGAGACCGCATTAGTCGTATCATCGGCACCCTGATCGATGACTTTCAAGCAATCGCGCGGACCGATCAGCGAGGCTGTGATCTGGATCCCGCCCGTCCCCCAACCGCGCGCCAGAGGCATTTCGCGCGAACCGAAGGGCACCTGATAGCCAGGGATCGCCACGGCTTTCAAAAGCGCGCGACGGATCATCCGCTTCGTCTGCTCGTCCAGATAGGCGTAATTGTAATTGGGATCGTGCGCAGCTTCCGTCGCGAGAGCGCTCATGCCTCAACTCCTTCGCGTGTCGCAGCTGCCTTGGCGCGCCGCTCCTCCTGCTCGCGACGGATTTTGCGGATGAGCTCGAGCTCGCCCTGAAAATCGACGTAATGCGGCAGTTTCAAATGTTCGACAAAGCCCGAAGCTTCAATCGTGTCGCAATGGTAGAGAACAAACTCTTCCTGCTGGGCAGGAAAAGACGCTCCCTCACCGAAGTCGCGCGACTTCAAAGCGCGATCAACAATAGCCATCGACATGGCCTTGCGTTCGCTTTGCCCGAAGGCGAGCCCATAGCCGCGCGTGAATTGCGGCGGCACTTCAGATGATCCTGTAAACTGGTTGATCATCTGACATTCGGTCAGCGTGATATCGCCAATCTCAATTTCAAATCCGAGCTCTTCCGGACAGAAAGAGACAGCCACTTCACCCATGCGGATTTCGCCCGCAAACGGATGATTGCCGCCAAAGCCGCGCTGCACGGAATAAGCAAGACCAAGCAGAAAGCCTTCATCGCCACGCGCCAGCATTTGCAAGCGCGTATCACGACCCGCCGGAAACTCTGCGGGATCACGCGTAATATCGGTGGGTGCCGGATCGCCTTGTGGCGCAACTTCGGCTTCCATCAAGCCTTCATCGCCCAGAATATCGGGCACGCGCGGCATGGAAACATCGAGCGGTTGCGCGGCCTCAGCCACATCCACAGGTGCGTGACCATCAGCAGCCAGCGTAAAGTCGAACAGACGATGTGTGTAATCATAAGTCGGGCCCAAAACCTGCCCGCCCGGCAAATCTTTGAAAGCAGCCGAAATGCGGCGGCGGATCGCCATTGCGCCCGTGTCGATGGGCTGCGAAGAGCCAAAACGCGGCAGCGTCGTGCGATAAGCGCGCATCAAAAAGGCAGCTTCCACCGCATCGCCCTGCGATTGCTTCAGCGCGAGTGCTGCCAAATCCTCATCATAGAGCGAGCCTTCATTCATGACTCGCGCGGTGGCGAGCTTCATCTGCTCACGGATTTGCTTGACGCCAATTTCCGTCACATTGGGATTGCCACGTCGCGCCTGCGCAACGAGATCATGCGTGGCTGCAATGGCTTTTTCGCCACCCTTGACTGCAACATACATCAGTGCGCCTCCGTCATGATGCGTGTTGTGCGCGGCAGGCCTGTCATGGCATGTCCCGCAACAAGCAGAAAATCGAGCCCGAGCGGATAAAGCGTGTGGTTGTCGTGCGCGGCTTCTACAAAGCCCTGCGGCAGACCCACGGGCGCAATCCGAATTTGATGCTCAATGCCCGGGCCTTCGAGCGTGAGTTTTTCTCCGCCAGAAAGTGCATCTGCCAATACGATCAATGTGGTCGAACGATCCGGATAGCGCGGATCACCCTGCGCAAAATCAGCGAGCGCAGGATCATCAGAGCGGCCACGCAACAGACCGAAACTTGCCTTGGCCGGATCATCTGTCACCGGGCAATTGCCATGAAAGGCAAGCCAACGCGCCACATGCGAGCCGCGCAAGTCGGCATCAAGCCAGACCGGCGTATCCTGATCACACAAAGCCAAAAGAATAGCGAGCACGTCATGCGAGACCTGCCCCGATCCTTCAACACCAACTTCAGGAATAGCCACAATGGTTCCGGGTCGCGACAAAGCATTGAGAATGGCGCGGAACATCGACTGCGAGCCAAGAACGGGGTCGCGGAAACCACGACCGGGCAAGAAGGGCGCGTTCATTAATCCCCCCGAACCATGGTGAAAAATTCAACTTTCGTGGCGGCAGCGCGGCGGCTTTCCGTCTCGCGTTTGCGACGCTGAAGATCGGCCAGCGGCTGGATGACTTTGCTCATCACTTGGCGCTTATGTTCTTCGTTCTGCAAAAGGCAATCGAGGGTCGCGGCCAGCATGGCCTTGTCTTTGTCGCGGCCCAGCGCATAGGAAAAGCCGAGCGTCTCTCCATGACGGACCACACATCGTGTCATCGTGGCTTCGCCTGCGTTAAAACGCTGGCCGCTGCCACCCGCGCGCGCCTCGAGCATCAAAGTGCCTGTCTCGGAGGCCTTAACAACCTCGACGCTCGGCAATTCGACCTGTGCCAAGGACAAGGCTGCGCGCAATTCTTTTAGCGAGGCACGCGCCAGCACGCCCATCCAGAATGCCCGCGCCTCTTGCTGTGAGCCATTCGCCCTGAAATCGTCCACGGACCACCTGTGTCATGAAATTGCATCACGAAACTGTCGTATGACTTGTCTAGACATATTCCATGACGGGGTGATGACATGAGCCACAACGACGAAATGCACCGGATGGATGGGCAGGAAATATCCACAACCTGGAAACGCATCGCCGATGAAATTGCGGGCGAGCTGACACGCGGCGCTTATGCATCCGGAGATGCTCTCCCGCCAGCACAGGATCTCGCGCGCCAATATGGTGTGCACCGCCACACGGTGCGCCAAGCCTATCGTCATTTGCAGGACCTTGGCCTTGTCGATATTCAGCAAGGCAGGGGCACTTTTGCGACCGGCACACCTCTACCTTATCGCATCGGCAAGCGTGTGAGCTTTCGTGAAAACCTGAAAGCCTTCGATCTAGAGGCCGAAAGCCGCATCGTCGCCAATGATGTAATGACAGCCTCAGGCGAATTGGGGCGGGAACTTGGCATTTCGACCGGCACGCCCCTCTGGTGCATCCGCATGGCCAATGAGGCCGGCCAATCGCCACTCTCCTTAAGCACGCATTATCTGGTCTGTAGCCGCTTTCCTAATCTCCCGCGCAGAATTGCCGAATGTGATGGCTCTTTCACCAAAACGTTCCGAGCCTATGGCATTGAGACTTATGAGCGCCAATCCACACGGATCGCGGCCCGCCTTGCCACATTGGAAGAGGCTGACCTGCTCGAAACCGAGCCCCAAGCCGTGCTTTTGACCGCCAGATCGCTGGATTCAAGCGAGGGGCAAGCCCTGCAGATCGTGGTAACCGCCTTTCGCGCGGACAGGATCGAACTCCTCGTCGAAAACGACTGAAGCTTCACGGGGCTGTCACATCTGCCCGTCACTTTGCCTCTAAACAAGGGGGCAAATATGAGCAATCCATCCGACCTGCGCAGCATTCTTGCACGCATGCATAATGAAATTGTCGACGGACTCGACGAAGAGCTGGAAATGGAGATTGACGATGAGCGCCTCGATGCGCTGATCAATCCCGACACAAGGCATGAAAAGCCAGGCAGCGATCTCGACCGCCACACTTATTTCAAAGAATTGCTCCGGCTCCAGAAGGAGCTGGTCAAGCTGCAGGACTGGGTTCAGCACAAAAAGCTAAAAGTCGTAGTTATTTTCGAAGGGCGCGATGCCGCCGGCAAAGGTGGCGTGATCAAGCGCATCACCCAGCGCCTGAACCCGCGTGTGGCGCGCGTTGTCGCCCTACCAGCACCAAACGACCGCGAACGGACGCAATGGTATTTCCAGCGCTATGTCGCGCATCTTCCGGCAGCGGGCGAAATGGTGATGTTCGATCGCTCTTGGTACAATCGCGCCGGCGTTGAGCGTGTCATGGGCTTTACCGATGAGCCACAGGTTGAAGAGTTCTTCCGCGACGTGCCGGAATTTGAAAAAATGCTGGTCCGCTCCGGCATCGTGCTGGTGAAATACTGGTTCTCCATCACAGATGAAGAGCAGCAGGCGCGCTTCATTATGCGCATCACTGATCCGCTGAAACAGTGGAAACTGTCACCGATGGATCTGCAATCCCGCTCGCGCTGGGAAGCCTATACCAAGGCCAAGGAAGAAATGCTGGAGCGCACGCATATTCCGGAAGCGCCCTGGTGGATCGTCAATGCGGTCGACAAGAAAAAGGCACGTCTCAACTGCATCAGTCATCTCTTGCAGCAGATTCCTTACGAAGAAATCACACATGAGATGCCGGAACTGCCACCACGTTCGCGTAATCCGGAATATTACCGCGCGCCTATCCCGGGCGAGCTCTACGTGCCAGAAAATTACTGAGATAGAATCAGGCGATCAGATCGGCTTTGCGCCGCTGATCGCCGTTCTCAGCCGTGATGAAATAAAGTCAATCACAGCCACCACGGCCAGCACCATCAAAACAAGGAAAGCCACGCGCTGCCATTCCAGTGTGCGGATTTGCTCGGACAGATGCAGTCCGATGCCACCCGCCCCTACAATGCCAATGATCGTGGCTGAACGCGTGTTGGATTCGAAATAATAAAGAATTTGCCCCGCAATAACGGGAAGAATTTGCGGCAATATGCCGAAACGAAATTCCTGAGCTGCTGTCCCGCCAGTCGAGCGAATACCTTCAACGGGCTTAGGATCTGCCGTCTCAATTGTCTCCGAGAATAATTTGCCGAAAGCGGCAAAATCAGCTGTGGCAACGGCGAGCACGCCTGCAAAAGGACCAAGTCCGACAACACTGATCCAGATCAAGGCCCAGATCAGCGTATCGACGCCGCGGATCGTATCGAAAGACCGGCGCACGACAAAGCGCGTCAGCCAGATAGGCAAGACATTGCGCGAAGCCAAAACCGCGAAGGGGAATGCGAGAACAGCAGCAATGACAGTTCCTAAAAGCGCGATAGCCAATGTTTCGCCAAGCGCATGGAGATAGGTCGCAAATAGCGGCCCCGGCTCAGGTGGGAACATCAGAACTGCAAAGTCACCAAGCTTGCCGGTTCCGTTGATAATGCGAGACAGGGAAAAATCTGCCTCGATCAATCCGAATACGAGCAAAAGAAAACCAAGGAAGGACCCAGCGAAAATCATTTGGCGCTGGCGTTCGCCCAAGCGCATGACCTCTTGATGGCGAGAGACAATGGCGCTGAAGCGCGATGGGTCAAAGATCTGCGCCATAATCAACCCACCAGATTCAGTCGCTTGAGTATAAGCCCGGTGAGAATATCCATCACAAAGACCGTCACGACAATCATGACCAAGATCGCGCTCACGTCTGAATAATAGAATTTGCGCACGGCCGTCAGCAGCTCCTGACCAATGCCGCCAGCGCCCACAAACCCCATGATGGAAGCACCACGGAAATTGATTTCAAAGCGCAAGAGCGTGTAGGTCGCAAAACCCGACCAGACTTGCGGAAGAACGGCATAAAAAATCGTCTCGGCACGCGATCCACCTGTCGAAGTAATTCCTTCAACCGGCTTCATGTCGATATTTTCGACAATCTCCGTATAGAGTTTACCGAGTGCGCCAAGCGTATGGATGGCGAGAGCCAAAACACCCGCCATAGGTCCGAGCCCGTAAGCGAGCACGAAGATCAAAGCAAAGACGATCTCCGGCACGGTGCGGCAGAATTCCAGAAAGCGGCGTGCGACCCAACGTGTTGTCGGCCCTGCCAGATTGGAAGCAGCAGCAAAGCAGGTGAAAAAGGCAATCACAGCGCCGAGAATTGTGCCCGTATAAGCGACCAACAAAGTCTCGCCGAGCAGCTTCGACCATTTGATGAAGCCCCAGTACCACTCGACCGGATCACTCAGGACAGGTTGGCCATCATCGAGCGTAAAAATACGCCCGAAATAACTGGTGAAAGTGCTGATCTTGTTCGCCAGCAAAGCAATGTCAAAACCGACCCACCAGCCGCCCAGGGCTACAGACAGCACCAACACCAGCAAGCCCACCAGAAAGCGGACGCGGCGCTGGAGAACAGCCTGACGATAGGCCCGCAGAAGCGGCGCCAGCTGACGATCGGGAAGATGTTGGATGGCAATGGTCATGGGAATGAAATGGCCGGACGCGTCACCGCGTCCGGCCTGATCCTGATTTAAGACTTTTTACGACGCAGCGTGTCGACGAACTTCACGAGCTCGATAACCGGCTTCCAGTCTTCGGTCTTGGCCGCAGCCCAACCTTCACGATCCAGCTTGCCGTCATAGATCTTGTCGGCAGCAACCTTGTCGTTCTTGCGCAGGTTGAAGAACGCATCAGCGATCTTCGCCTTCAGATCAGCAGGCATGTCGGAGAGATAAGCCAACGGGCCGTTGAGGATCGGATCAGACTTGGCAATGATGCGGAAGTCTTCATATTTCATTGGCGTGCCATCGGCATTTTTCAGCATGCCTTTGGAAATCATGCGCATCAGGTAGGAATCCTGATCATCCGTCCAGGCATTAGCGGCCACATCGACCGTGCCTTGCACAAGGGCAAGAACTGCATTTTCATGGCTGCCGGTGTAGACGACTTTGCCGAAATAGGCTTCCGGATCGATACCCTTCTGGTCGAGCGCGAAGCGCGGCACGTTGTTGCCGGAGGTCGAATTCGGATCGACGAGACCCAGATTCTTGCCCTTCATATCTTCAATCGACTTAAACGGGCTGTCCTTCTTCACATAGAAGACCGAGTAATAGCCCTTCGAACCATCGGCATTCACGTCAATGCCGAAAGCATCGATTTTCACGCCCGTGATCAGAGCACGCGCGAAAGAGGCTGAGCCGTAGCTTGCGATATGGATGTTGCCAGCGCGCTGGCCTTCGATGATGGCCGCATAATCATTGGCGACACGCAGATTGACTTTCACGCCAAGCTGCTTGGAGAGATAGTCTGTGAAGGGCGTATAACGTTCAATCACACCTGTGGCATTTTCAGCCGGAATGATACCAAAGGTCAGTTCCGGATATTTTGCCTTCCAATCCTGCGCCGAAGCGCCGAGTGTTGAAGCAAACAGCAAAGCGGCAGCACCCGCCAGAATATTTCTGCGATTCGTCATCCGATTTCTCCGTGGTGGCAGAAGCTTTCAGGCTGCGACAGGTGTTGTCTGAGCCGGAAATGGTACAGGGGAGGCAGGCTCAAGAACTTCACCTGCTTCCAGCCCATAAAGATTGCGCGCAACATCTTCGGTGAGCGCTGCGGGCGCGGCATCAAAGACCACTTGGCCTGCCGACATGCCCACAAGGCGATCACAATAGCTGCGTGCGAGATCAAGAGAATGAAGGTTACAAACAACAGTGATGCCAAAATGCTTATTGATGCGCAAAAGCGCATCCATCACGGCTTTTGTATTGCGCGGATCGAGCGAAGCGATCGGCTCATCCGCCAGAATAATATCGGGCTCTTGCACAAGCGCACGGCAGATGGCAACGCGCTGCTGCTGGCCGCCGGAGAGCTGATCCACACGGCGTGCTGCGAGGCTCGCCATATCGAATTGTTCAAGAGCGGCTAGAGCCATGGCCTTGTCCGCATCGCTCCAAAGATTCAACAGCGAGCGCAAATGAGAGGCATGTGACAGACGGCCCGTGAGAACATTGGTCATCACATCCATCCGACCCACCAGATTGAACTGCTGGAAAATCATCGCGCAGGAGCGGCGCCAAGCGCGCAGCTGAGCCCCTTGCAAAGCCGTCACATCGCGGCCTTCAAAAAGAATTCGGCCTGCACTGGGGTCGGTCAGGCGGTTGACCATGCGCAACAGGGTGGACTTGCCAGCACCCGAGCGCCCGATGACGCCAACAAATGAACCACGTTCAATCGTTAAAGACACGTCGCGCACAGCTGCAGATGCGCCATAGGTCTTGGTCAGGCCTTCGATCGCGAGCATCGTTCATCCCTCTGGTCTAGACCACCCACTTACCGACAGCCCGCGACAGTTAAGTGACATTCACTAAAAGCTGAACCCCTGTGAAAAACTCCGTCACGAAACCGTCATCACTCCGCCCTAGCCCTCTGGCCAGACGGGAGTTTGTGATGCTCGAGATCGTATCAGGAAAGGTTTTGACGCCCGCGGGCTGGCGCCAAGAGAGCCTGTTTGCAGCCAACAGTCTCATCGCCAAAGAGGCCAATCGACCCGCGCGACTTGATGCCACAGGCCTGATGATTTTGCCGGGCATGATCGACATTCATGGCGATGCTTTTGAGCGACAGATTATGCCGCGCCCGAATGTTGCTTTTGATCTCGGGCTTGCCATGCGCGACACCGACCGCCAATTGGTCGCCAATGGCATTACTACGGCCTACCACGGCGTGACCTCGTCTTGGGAGACGGGTTTACGCCGCATCGAGAATGCACGCGCGCTTGCTTTCATGATTGCGGATCTGCGCGGCCGCACGGCCTGCGACATGCGCTTTCACTTGCGTCATGAAGCTTTCAATCTGGCAGGCGAAGAGGAAACTCTGGGCTGGATTGCAGACGGCCTTGTCAATGCACTGGCCTTCAATGATCACATGCGTGGCATTGTTCTCGGTAAACCGATTAAAGCCTCAAAATTGCGCGACATGGTTGCCCGCTCCGGCCTGACAGAAGTTGAATTCATGGCGCTCATTGAGCGCACTTTGGCGCGTGAAGCCGAAGTCCCCGCCTCTCTCAAAAGGCTTGCTGAAGCCGCACGGCGCAAAGGAATTCCGCTTCTCTCGCATGACGACCGCCATGCCGAAGACCATATTTTTTTCAGTGGTCTTGGCTGCATGATCAGCGAATTCCCGACGACAGATCTAGTCGCCGCAATGGCGGGAAAAGACGGCAAAGAAACCGTCTTTGGCGCCCCGAATGTAGTGCGCGGTGGCTCGCATACAGGATGCCCAACCGCTGCCGATATGGCGCAAAAAGGAATCTGCACGATTCTCGCCTCGGACTACTACTACCCCGCCCTTCTCGAAGCGCCTTTCCGATTGGCACGTGACAAGCGCATGCCCTTCGAAAAGGCTTGGGCCCTTGTTAGCGAAAATCCAGCACGCGCTTTGGGGTTGGCTGATCGCGGCACGATTGAGCTCGGCAAACGGGCTGATCTCATTCTTGTGGATCCGCAGGCTGGCGGCCCACGCCTGGTCGCCACCATTGCCAATGGTGAGATTGCCTATCTGTCCGACTGGAAACGCCTCAAAGCGTAACGTGAAAACTCACGCCGTGACGCTGGAAACCGAGGCTTTCATAAAAAGAATGTGCACGCACACGCCGCGCATTGGATGAAAGTACCAATAAGAATCCAATGAACGAAATGTGTCGGTGAGATCGCGAACATTCTTACCGCATGCGAAGGCGCTAAAAAGCAAACCGCCCCGGAGCCTTCACTCACGGGGCGTTTTTATTTGTGTTTTTTATTTTCAGGATTTGGTTGATGTGCTGGATTTAGGTTGGGCTGTAGGGGCAGCGGGGACCCGCCACCGCCGAGAGTTGATGTGCCAGACCTAAGACAGCGCAAGCGAAATGCGGGGGTTCTTTCTATAAGCAAGCTGACGCCAGGAAGGTATAATTCTTAATTTTATCCTGGATTTTCATATTGCCCTTTTCCGCAACATTTTCGATATGGGCCTCTCACTCTATATGTCGGAGTGCATCCATAATCGCCCTGATCGCGTTGTGGAGATCTTTGTGTCGATTGACCTGAACCGTTGTCATACTAAGCTTAAGCTCAAGCTTTTTGCTGCCATTCCAAACCAAGAAATAGCAGCCACCTAGCTCACTCATCTAATACCAAGGGGGCATACGCTCAGGACGATCCACGAGAACCCATTGACACTCCTCATCGGTCTGCCAGATGCGTCGATTACTGGAAAACACTTCCCCTGAAATAAGGGCTTGGTCCATTGCATGCTGATCATCCCGCTTTTCGAGCAACTTACCCCGAGGATGCCCTGACTTGCTCTGCAAACACTTTTGCTGCTGGGCAACGATTTTAAGTTTAGCGAGATGGCTCTTTTTACAATCCTGAGTTGCGGGCAATGCGGCCTGTTACTCAGCCATGCTGCTTTCGGTCCGGAACCAATTCCTACCGAAAAAGGTGGTCTATCTGCCTGGTTTTTCGTTTCACAGCATGAGCTTATTTTAAAACCTGCATATAAAAAACGCTCCGGAGAGGACCCCGGAGCGTCTTTATTTTCAATCAGAAACGATTAGCCCAGATCGTAGCGATCTGCATTCATGACCTTTGCCCAAGCATTCATGAAGTCACGCAGAAAAGCTTCTTGCGAGTCATTCTGCGCATAGGCTTCGCAAAGCGCACGCAACTGCGAGTTCGAGCCAAAGGCCAGATCAACGCGCGTAGCTGTCCAGCGCACTTCACCCGACTTGCGGTCACGTCCTTCATAGGAGTTCTTGCCCGTTGCTTTCCATTCCGTGCTCATGTCGAGCAGGTTGATGAAAAAGTCATTGGTCAGCACTTCCGGACGCTTGGTGAAAACACCATGCTTGGAATGGCCAAAGTTATTGCCGAGCACGCGCAGACCACCAATCAGTGCCGTCATTTCTGGGGCTGTGAGTGTCAGCAATTGCGCACGGTCAACAAGCATGTTTTCAGGCGAAGCTGACAAATCCTTTTTCACATAATTGCGGAAGCCGTCAGAAACAGGCTCGAGAACGGAGAAGGATTCTGCATCCGTCTGAGCCTGCGTCGCATCACCACGACCCGCAGTGAATGGAACTTCCACGTCATGACCAGCCTTACGTGCTGCCTCTTCAATGCCAACAGAACCTGCAAGCACAATAAGGTCAGCAAGCGAGATTTGCTTGCCATCCTTGGAAGCACCATTGAACTCAGCGCGAATGGCTTCGAGCTTGCTCAAAACCTTTTCGAGTTTGGCGGGTTCGTTGACTTCCCAATCCTTCTGCGGGGCAAGGCGGATGCGCGCGCCATTAGCGCCGCCTCGCTTATCGGAGCCGCGGAATGTGGAGGCGGAAGCCCAAGCAGTCGAGACGAGTTCGGAAACCGACAGGCCCGAGGCGAGAATTTTTGCCTTGAGTGCCTTGATGTCCGATGTATCGACGAGCTTGTGAGTGACTGCCGGAATCGGATCCTGCCAGATCAACTCTTCCTTTGGCACTTCCGGGCCTAGATAGCGCACAATTGGCCCCATGTCGCGATGGGTCAGTTTGAACCATGCGCGTGCAAACGCATCGGCAAATTCCGCCGGGTTTTTCTGGAACCGACGCGAGACTTTCTCATAGCCTGGATCCATGCGCATCGACATGTCTGCCGTTGTCATCATGGGCGCATGCTTCTTGGATGGGTCATGCGCATCGGGGATCATGTCTTTTTCAGCCACATCCTTGGCGCGCCATTGCCAAGCACCAGCAGGGCTCTTCACAAGCTCCCACTCATAGCCAAGGAGCATGTCGAAATAGCCATTGTCCCATGTTGTCGGGTTCGGCTTCCATGCACCTTCAATGCCGCTTGTGATGGCATCGCCACCCTTGCCACTCTTGTATGTAGATAGCCAGCCAAGGCCCATGGCTTCCAGCTCACCGCCTTCTGGCTCAGCTCCCACGTGGGCCGCATCGCCCGCGCCATGCGCTTTTCCGAATGTGTGACCACCAGCGACGAGCGCCACTGTTTCTTCATCATTCATGGCCATGCGGGCAAAAGTCTCGCGCACATCACGACCTGAGGCGACCGGGTCAGGCTGGCCATTCGGGCCTTGCGGATTGACATAGATGAGACCCATTTGCACTGCTGCAAGAGGGTTTTCAAGTTCGCGGTCTCCCGTGTAGCGCTTGTCGCCAAGCCACGTGTCTTCCGCGCCCCAATAGATGTCTTCTTCCGGTTCCCAAATGTCGGGGCGGCCACCGCCAAAACCAAAGGTTTTGAAGCCCATGGACTCAAGTGCCACGTTGCCGGTGAGCACAAATAGATCCGCCCAAGAAACCTGGTTCCCGTATTTCTGCTTGATTGGCCACAACAGGCGGCGCGCCTTGTCGAGATTTCCATTGTCCGGCCAGCTGTTGAGAGGCGCAAAGCGCATCGCGCCCGTTCCGGCGCCGCCACGGCCATCGCCCGTGCGATATGTGCCGGCAGCGTGCCATGCCATGCGGATAAAGAAGGGGCCGTAATGACCCCAGTCCGCAGGCCACCAATCCTGCGAATGTGTCATCAAAGCTTTCAAATCATTCTTCAGCGCGAAATAATCGAGCTGCTTGAACTCTTTTGCATAGTCGAAGGCCTTGGTCATGGGGCTTTCGAGGCCCGAATGCTGGTGCAAGATTTTCAGATTGAGCTGGTTTGGCCACCAGTCCTTATTGGAGCGGCCACCAAAACTCGTCATCGGATTGCTACCGTGCATAACTGGGCATTTGCCCGCCGGATTCTTGTCCCCGTCCATCACAATCTCTCCTTGCTAAACCACGAACCGCATCTTTGTCTTTTGTATCTTACCCTATCATGCCCTATTATATAAATTCATAAAAAATATAATTCCAATAGGATAAAGCGATGAAAAATATCACGCTCCGGCAGTTACGCTATTTTGAAGCGCTTGCCCGCCATGAACATTTTAGCAAGGCGGCAAATGAGAGCGGCATCGCACAATCCTCGCTCTCAGTCCAAATAGCTGGACTTGAAGCAACTTTGACACAAAAGCTTTTTGAGCGGAGCACACGTCATGCACAGCTTACACGCTTCGGTGAAAACCTGTTGCCGCGCGTGCGAGATATTTTACGTGCTGTAGATGATCTTGGCGATATGGCGCGTGCTTCCCGCGAAAGCTTCGTTGGGCAATTACGCATAGGCATAATCCCGACGGTCGCGCCTTATCTTCTGCCAAATCTCATCAGACATTTGCAAGAAGCCTATCCCGGTCTCGATATCCAAGTCCGCGAAACACTAACGCAACGTCTCATTTCTGAACTTGCAGAAGGCACAATTGATACAGCAATTGTTGCCTTGCCTATTTCTGAAGAGGCTTTTACCGAAACGCGACTTTTTAGTGAAGACTTCGTTTTGGTTCGTCCAATGAAGGACCATGATCTTCCGCCGCCAAATATAAAAGCATTGCGAAAAATGAAATTACTTTTGCTTCAAGAAGGCCATTGTTTCCGCGAACAAGCTTTGTCTTTCTGTCGCATGCATACGTCTGTCGCAGGCGAGACGATGGAGGGGAGCTCACTCTCAACATTAGTCCAAATGGTGGGGGCAGGCATAGGCGTAACCCTGATACCTGAAATGGCAGTTCCGGTTGAAACACGCTCCGCGTCAGTGTCCGTCGTACGCTTCAAGAATATTATCCCGAATCGGACTATCGGCATGATCTGGCGTCGAACAAGTCCAATAGCAAAGCAACTCAAAATAATGTCTGATGTGGTAAAACAAGCTGCTGAATTTAATCGCGGACTTAATAAATGACTGCTGTTAAATCAAAAAGGATAACAGGTTGAGTAGCAACCAAATCCCATGGGGTAATCCAATTTGCACTTCGTAAGTGAATCCAAGTTTCTAAGTACATCCACACTGCAACGGCTACGCGGCTTCCCACAGAGGACCAAATACTCAACGAGGCGGCGTGGATATGTCTGCACATACTCTGGCCGCCGGACCTTGCTCAACGCAAGTCGTGATAGGTCTGCGGCGCTAACTGGCTTTGCGATGTCGACGGTCTCCCGTTAAGCTTTGCGCGATCCGCCACGACGCGCGGACATGAGGAGGACTATGACGCGCTTTTTCACCTGCATCGCCGCATGTCTGCTGGCTGCCCTTCCATCGCTCGCGTCCGCACAGGACAAAAATGCGGCGTTTTTCGCCGGCAAGACCATCCGGATTCTCGTAGGCTATGCGCCGGGCGCCACAGCCGACGCCGACCCGCGCGCGCCTGGCCGGCCATCCGGCCTGTTTTTCTCGGGCGCGGGCAACGGTTTTGAAACCTATGCGCGGTTGCTGGCGCGCCATCTGGGGCGGTTCATTCCCGGCAGCCCCGCAGTGGTCGTGCAGAACATGCCCGGTCTCGGTGGCTTGCGCGCGGCGGCGTATCTCGCCAACGAAGCGCCTCCGGACGGCCTGACCCTTGGCCTGCTCAATCCAACCAACGCCACCGCGCCCCTGCTCTCGCCTGCGACCGCGTCTTTCGACGCAAGGCGCTTCGGCTGGATAGGCAGCCTCAACCGCGATGTCGGAACCTGCGCCTTCTGGACGTCGAGCATCGATCGCGTGGAGAATCTGCGCAATCGAAAGGTGACCATCGGGGCAACGGGCCCGCAGGGTCCCGCCACCATCGAAGCACTCGTGCTGCAATCGCTGCTGGGGTTCGATTTTCGTTACATCATGGGTTATCCGAGCCTCGCCGACATTCGCCAGCCGGCGGAGAGCGGCGAAGTCGACGGATTCTGCGGCTATCTGATCGCCACGATGAACGACAGCGCCCGCACCGATATCGCGCAGGGCAAGATCCGTCTCCTGGTGCAGACCGGCCTCGAACCGCATCCCTGGTTGCCGCCCGGCATTCCCACGATTTTCGACCTGGCGCCCAACGACGAGTCCCGCCAGATCATGAAACTTGTCTTCGGGCCGTGGGCCTTCGGCAAGCCGTTGGCAGGCCCGCCCGGCGTGCCCCGCGAGAGGCTGGATGTCCTGCGGGAGGCGCTGAAGGCAACGCTCGCCGATCCGTCGTTCCTAGGAGAGGCTGCGCGGGGCGGACTGGAGATCAACACTGTCTCGCCGGAAAGGATCGACAGCCTGCTCGCGGAGATCTACGCGACGCCCGCGCCCCTGATCGAGCGCACCCGCGCCATAATCACCAGGATGCCTAATTGATCGTCGCGTCCTGAATAGCGAAAAGGGCAGATGGACCCAAAGCCGAAAGGTTTGGTTTTCGAGCCTTCGAACTCATCCACTTGATGATCGAGCATGTCGTAGTGTGTCCAAAAGTGCCTGGAAATAGCTTAGATCTTGAACTCTACGGCGAGCGAACAAACACTCTGAGGTTGTGCGAGCGCGCACAAAAACAAAACCGCCCCGGAGTTTTCACTCACGGGGCGTTTTGATTTGATAAGTAGGATTTGGTTGCGGGGACAGGATTTGAACCTGTGACCTTCAGGTTATGAGCCTGACGAGCTACCGGGCTGCTCCACCCCGCGTCAACTTTTTGCACTCTACAGAAGCCCGGGTCTTG